>CEUS01284115.1_pt1 | contig 28895 bp, 25 predicted proteins | sample 427031 | NCBI WGS metagenome assembly CEUS01 (sample SAMEA2622837, study PRJEB7988) | marine metagenome | biome: marine biome (ENVO:00000447); feature: marine epipelagic mixed layer (ENVO:xxxxxxxxx); material: "saline water (ENVO:00002010), including plankton (ENVO:xxxxxxxx)" | depth 140 m | reverse complement strand
TAATGCTCAGACAACGGACCATCATTCAACTGGGTTGTAAACAAACGAGCCACACCTTCTTCGTTCATAATAAACGCACCTGCCTCATTCGGAGGTGTTCGTTGACCATAATCTGGAACATCGCCAATCCATTCTTTTCCGTTCCAAGCAATACCTGCTCTGGTACTATCCCATGGACGTCCTTCTGCGTCGGCGGAGGCTCGGTTGTACAGAACACGACGATTCATCGGCCAAGCGAAACCCCAATCATGGTGCATACCTAAACCTGTCGGATCAGCCGTCCCCCGACGAGCCATTTGATTTCCAGCTTCGGTAAAACTCCCCGTATAAATCCAATTGCCGGCTGCCGTGGAACCGTCATCTTTCAATTCCCCAAAGGACGAAAGTAACCGCCCATCATTTAAACCACGGCCGTTAATTTCCTTGGCAAGCTCAACCATCGTTGGCTCACGTGGATTGAAATAATCCCAAGACAAATTTTTGATTGGCTCGTGATAGGCACCACCTTCAGCTTCATAAAGCCCTCTTACACGCCAAAACAATTCTGACATTATCCAAGTATCTGGCTGAACTCCAATCGGTGGGTCAACCACTTTTTCTTTCCATTGTGCCCAACGTCCACTATTGGTAAATGACCCTTCTCGCTCAATCCAATGACTACTCGGAAGATAAAGAACTTCCGTATCAATTTCTTCAGGCTTCATACCGTCGGCCTTCCAGAATTCAGCAGTGTCCAGCATGAACGGATCGATAACAACCTTCCACTTCAATTGTGACATCGAGCGAAGAAGACGCGGCACATCAGGTCCGGCAAGTAGAGGATTAAAACCTAAGGTGATGAAGCCTTCCAATTTTCCTTGGTGGGCCCTATCCCACATGGAAAGCCATGTCGTATCGCCACGCTGCTTCGGAAGATAATCATAAGCAAATCCATTATCCTTTGAAGCGTGGTCGCCAAACCAGGACTTCATCTGAGAAACAAAAAACTTTGGATAATTACTCCAATAATTCACTGTATTTGGTACAAGAGGCTTCGGCGAAGAATCTTGCAGATGGGATTCAAGTGATTCCTGATTAGGTAGTGGAAGCTTTAAATACCCAGGAAGCAACGCGGAAACAATCGCATGATCCGTTGCGCCCTGAACATTAGCATGCCCACGTAAAGCATTAATGCCACCTCCAGGTCTACCGATATTTCCCAACAACAACTGGAGAATCGCAGCAGTCCTGATAATTTGACTGCCGACAGTGTGCATCGTCCAACCTACGGCATACATGATCGTTCCGACACGATCAGCGGTGCCCGTCGAACAGATAATCTCGGCCATCGCTAAAAAATCTGCTTCAGTACAACCTGCTATATTCGCAACTACGTCTGGGGTATATCGACTGTAATGATTCTTCAATAGTTGAAACACACAACGGGGATGTTCAAGCGTAGCATCACGACGAACAAACCCATCCCCTGCTCGTTCGTAATCCCAAGAAGTTTTATCGTAGCCACTGGCAGCCTCATCAAATCCAGAGAAAAGGCCATCCTCGAAACCAAAATCTTTTCCTATAACAAAAGAAGCGTTTGTATGTGCCTTCACATAGTCATCGTGGTATAAATCATTTTCCAAAATGTGCCGAACAAGTCCGCCCAGAAAAGCAATGTCTGACCCCGGCCGGATTTGCAAATGCTTGTCGGCCACTGCAGAGGTACGCGTAAATCGTGGATCAATCGTTAAAAGCTTAGCGCCACGAGTATCACGAGCCTCTACGGCCCATTTAAAGCCACACGGATGATTTTCAGCAGGATTAGCACCCATGACTAGAATGACATCTGTATTCTTGATGTCCTTCCAGTGGTTGGTCATTGCCCCTCGACCAAACGTGGCGGCCAGACTGGCCACCGTAGGGCTGTGTCATATCCGAGCCTGGTGATCGTAATACACCAAGCCCATCGCTCTCATTGTCTTTGAAATAAGGTAAGCGTCTTCATTCGAAACGGTGGCACTACCAACCCATCCAATTCCGTTACAACGATTAACTGTACGCCCGTTCTCATCTTGCTCTTCAAAAGTCGCGTCCCTCGTCTTCTTGAATTTACGAGCAAACCATTCCATAGCTTCATCCCATGAAACATCTTCCCATTCCGTTGCACCAGCCCGACGTAACAGCGGCTGGTGCCGAAGTCGAGGACTGATAGCAAGTTGCATTTGCGAAGCGCCCTTCGGACAAAGCGTGCCACCATTAATAGGGCTATCTGGATCACCCTCCACATGAATCACGGTATTCTTAGTATTTAAACCACCACTACCATGAACGTAAGCAATCGTTCCGCACCCAACGGCGCAATAGGGACAGACCGTCTTGTATTCCTTAGCGTTACGGATTTTCAGCTGCCTTACGGCCGCATGGGCGGACTCTAAATTAAAACCAAGCGCACTAACACCAACTCCACCAGCTAAAGAGGCTTTTAAAAATGTGCGTCGGGAAATGGACATAAGCTATAAGTATAAATAAATTATTTCATACTCAGCATACCAGAACGTTAGATAATGAGAAACACATAGACTGTCTTTAAATAGAAATGACTAAAATCTTAACAGGACTCAAAGAAATAACGATCAAGCGGCACGGCCAGCAGCTCGAAAAAGATTTTGTGGCTATCGAGGAACCGCTGGAGATACGCCTAAATGGCGACCCATTAGTCGTAACCATGCGAACGCCCGGGCACGACCAAGAACTTTCCGCCGGTTTCCTGCATAGTGAGGGCCTTGTGGCAAGCGGAACAGATATTTTATCTTCTTCAGCAACAACCTCAAATCCTGCAGCCAATGCGACACAATTACAAACGACTAACTTTGAAGGCCACTCCATAAGCATCGTCACCAATGACACGGTTTCATCAAACTCGATAAAGAAGGTCAAACGTGAATTCACGGCCACTGCCGCATGTGGCGTATGTGGAAAGCAGGAAATCGATGATTTGAGACAAGAGCTCCCTAGAGTCAACAGTATCGCGACATCGACAAAACTCTTGGAAAGTCTTCCTCATTTACTAAAAGAAGAGCAACGCCTTTTCAAGCACACCGGTGGCATACATGCCGCAGGAATATTTTCTCTTGAGGGAAAACTTCTTTGCTTACGTGAAGACATCGGTCGACACAATGCTGTCGACAAAGCCATCGGGCACTTCGTCTTAAAGAACCAAGTTCCACTAATTAACAAAATTCTTGTCGTCAGCGGCCGCGCAGGATTTGAACTCGTACAAAAAGCTTTAAAAGCAGAAATTCCAATCATGGTTTCCGTTGGAGCTGCCTCAAGCATCGCCGTTGAAATGGCCCTAAGGACCGGCATGACACTTTACTCTTTCGCGGGGAGAGACCGTGGAAACTTGCATGTAGGTTCGTGACAATGAAACAACCTTAATTGAAATTAAGAGAGGCCTATGCCATGTGCCAAAAAGCAAGTCTCGGTATCACTTTAATAAGCCTTTTCACAACAGGACTCTCTCTTTTTTACGCCCAAGGCACACAATTTAAAGGAAAACTTTCACGTCTGCCAGTCGATATCGCTACTGCTGCTAACATCACTGGGACAGGCAACGTGACGGCGAAATTAATCGGTCAAGATTTAAGGATCACCGCTAATTTTGAAGGCATGAGCTCACCAGTAACTGCAATTCACATTCATCGGGCGGCACGAGCACGCAGAGGACCTGTTGCCTTTATACTCAATCTACCAATGGTGAACAAATCACTTTTTGAAATTGTTAAATTGAATGCCGAAGAAGTTGATGTATTGAATAAGGGAAACTATTACTTACAGATTCATACAGAGCAAAATCCAACTGGCGAACTTCGAGGCTGGCTACTACCCTATTAAGAAAGAACCGACTAACAGGACTGTACTATTATGAAAATCGGTGACATTCCTATCAAATTCCCAGACGATGATGGCAGTCTGTCGAACGCAACCAAAAGGAGCATCACCATTGGTGTCATCTTGGTTGCTGTGCTTGGAATAACAACCTACTGGTTCCTACAAGAAGACCCTGAAGTCCAGCAGGTAAATCTAGCACCTGTGGTTGAAGACCCAGCACCTCCACAAGAATTTCCACCCGTAGAACGCGAAGAACCAGAGTCCTTACTCCTTCCAGATCTCAATACCAGCGATAGATTTGTCAGAAACTTACTTTCTGCACTCTCAGCGCACCCCAAAATAGCTGAATGGTTAACCACTAAAGGATTAGTCAGACTCTTTGTAGTCACAATTGATAACATCGCGGACGGTCAGAACCCTTCCAACCACATTTCCTTTTTGCGACCTACGCTAAGATTCTCCGTAACAACGAATTCGTCAGAATTAAAAATCTCTCCAGAGAGCTATAATCGGTACGATTTACACGCTGCAGTATTTGATTCATTTAGCACAATGGGATTAGTGAAGCTCTTTCAAGAACTTGAACCACTGTTAGATGAAGCTTACGCAGAACTCGGACAGCCTGACATACCATTTCGACGTACATTTAAACGTGCTGTAACCCATATACTAGAAACGCCAAACATAAACCGTTCACCACTGATTGAAAAAGGAGTGGTGTTTCATAGATACGTGGATCCTCGTTTTGAGGTTCTGAGTCCGGCACAGAAACAATTTTTAGGAATGGGACCGGGAAATATGCAAGCTATAAAAAGTAAGCTGCAGGAATTTTCTACTGAACTTGGGCTTTCTGCCGCTCGTTGAGCACAACAAACAATCTAAGTTAAAGACAGAGATTAATAACATTCGCGAAAACGATTGGAGAACAAATGGACCATCGATTGCGTAAAACGCTAAGCCTGATTTGCACGACCAGCTGCCTGTTTTTTATGAACAGCTGCGCCAGGGGAGACCAGTCTGAAGAACAGACTGACAACGCGATCGCTCTCGACGCGGATGACATAGGTGGCACCGTGACAAGCTCCAATGGTAAAGAAGCTGGCGTCTGGGTTATTGCCGAAACGACTGAACTGCCGACACGATTTATTCGAATCGTCGTTACAGATGAGGACGGAAGATACGTTTTACCAGATCTTCCACAAGCAAACTACGATATCTTCGTGCGTGGATACGGACTAGTTGACTCACCACGTGTAAAAGCTTCGCCAGGAACACATCTCGATCTAGAAGGGACACTTGCGGCCGACGCACTCAGCGCCGCACAGATTTATCCTGCCGCTTGGTGGCTTTCCATGATGGAACTTCCACCTGGAGAGCATTCCCAGCAGCAACTTAGTAGCTCCATATCAGGATGTCTGAGCTGTCATCAAATTGGCAATCTTGCAACACGTGAAATTCCACCCGCCATCCTTGAACAATCGGCATCACATCTTGAAGCATGGGATCAACGGGTTGCAATGGGCCCAATGGGTCGCGCCATGGCCGGCAGTTACCATCGGCTTGGAGACCAGCGCCAAATGTTTGCCGACTGGACCACGCGAATTGCCAATGGCGAAACACCGTCACAAATTCCGCCACGTCCAAGTGGCATCGAACGTAATGTCGTTGTGACGCTATGGGATTGGGGAACCGAAACTGATGGACGTACCGATAACGCAGCGTCAGATGTGCGAAATGCCACGGTCAACGCTGACGGACTCATCTATGGAGTAGTACAACCCAGTGATATTCTCGCGGTAGTTGATCCAGTCGAACACCGTGCTTTTAACATCAAAATCCCGTCTACCGCACCACCTATTCAAACCGAAACCCCAGCCTCCCCGTACTACGGAGAGGAACCTATCTGGGCGAGAACATCTGATCCGCGCAGTGTAGCCGTCGCTGGTGATGGTCGCGTTTGGTTTACGGGCCGCGTCCGGGGCGATGAACAGCCAGACTTTTGTACCGATACTTCTAATGAGTTCGCCAATTACTTCCCACTCGAACGTGGAAGACGTCAAGTCTTTGTCTTCGATCCAGAGACCGAAGAATTTCAGGAAATTGACACGTGTTTTTCAGCTGATCATAACCAACTCGGCGAAGATGAGCGTTTTTACTATGGTTTTAGAGATGGTGTTGGGTGGATCGACGTCGCGACATGGGACAAAACTAAAAATGCAGAAGAAACGCAGGGCTGGTGCCCCACCGTTTTAGATACTAATGGTGACGGAGTCATCTCACCAGGCTGGACCGAACCAGATGAACCAGTGGACCCCGCCAGAGACCATCGTGTTGCCTACGGATGTTATTCGCCCGCATATAACAAATCTGACGGTACGATTTGGTGCTCTGACAATGGACCAACCGACAACACACTTGTACGACTCACGATAGGGGACAATCCCCCACAATCCTGTGTTGCAGAAATGTTTATGCCTCCTACGGATATTCAAGATCCTCCACCTTACGGCAGTGGAGGACTACACGTTACCGGTGACGGCCGTGTGTGGCAAGACTGGCGCGGGAGCGGTCACTTCGCACTTTTTGATAGAACTCTCTGTGGTACTACTAGCGATGCAGAAGCCACGGGCCAAAGCTGTCCTGAAGGCTGGACACTTTATCGGATGGATAAGCCGACTTACGAAAATTCGGAAATGCCAATAAACTCAGACATAAGCTATCTAACACAAATAGATCACCAAGACGTTCTAGGGCTTGGTCCTGAAACGCCGGTGTACGGCGTCGTCAATGCAGACTCTCTAGAAGTATTTGTTCCAAATACCGAACAATTTGTCACACTCCGTGTTCCATATCCTATGGGATTCTTCTCACGTTCCTCTAATGGCCGTATCGATGATCCATCAACCGGCTGGAAGGGGAAAGGGCTTTGGTCCAGCTATTCAAACTACGCGGCTTGGCATCTCGAAGGTGGTCAGGGAACGCTTCAGAAAAACGTGAAATTTCAGATTCGTCCAACACCGCTGTCAAAATAGAAAGCCGACATGAATAACGCTTTAAGTGTTCGTTTCCCTAACACAACAGAAAAAACATTAAACACCGTTAAAAACTCTGGGTACCGGACGTTTGGTCAATCACAAAATAGCTTAGAATCGGTAATAATTTGAATTAAATGATACGTATTGGGCTCTGTCAGACCAATCCTTCCGTCGGCGATATTGAAGGAAACTACGAACGCATTAAGTCCTCTGTAGCCTCTGCGCGGAAAGAAGACGTCGACATATTATTGTTTCCGGAGCTATCACTCACTGGTTACCCGCCAGAGGATTTACTTTTACAACCGCATTTCACTGAACACGCGTCGGAAACAATGGCCGCATTGGCATCTGAAATTACGGATATTGTTGTTGTCGTCGGGTTTCCATACCTGTTAGATAATAAATTGTTCAACAGTGCCGCTGTTATTTATCGTGGAAAAATTATAAACATCTATTCTAAGTACAGACTTCCAAACTACGCCGTTTTTGACGAACAGCGCTATTTTGAAAGCGGTAGCAAATCCAGCGTTGTTATCCTAAATGAAGCTCGCATCGGAATAACGATTTGTGAGGATATCTGGCATCCAGGAGGCCCACCAGAATGGGCTACCATCGAAGGTGGAGCCGAAATTCTCGTCAATCTTTCGGCATCGCCATATCACCGTGCCAAGGGGCGAGAACGCGAGCAATTATTTTCAGATCGTGCCATTAAATACAATTGTTTTCTAGCATTCTGTAATACTGTGGGCGGGCAGGATGAATTAGTATTCGACGGACACAGTGTTATCGTAGATCCAGCTGGTAAAGTAATCATCCGCGGGAAACAATTCGAAGAAGATCTTGTGATTGCAGATCTGGATCATACCGAAGCCACTCTAAAACGAGCATCAGATGCTCGATGGAAAAATTCCCTTTCGACTGACTCGAAACGTGTGTCTCTAGTTTCTATTCCTCGAATCAAATCCAAAAAAATAAAACCGTTCCGGAAAAAATTATCCCCATTACTTACACCGGAAGCCGAAGTGTATCAAGCGTTGATAGTTGGCACTTCAGATTACTTTAGAAAAAATCATTTTAATCATGCAGTGCTGGGGTTGTCAGGAGGGATTGATTCTGCGCTAGCACTCGTCATCGCGGTTGATGCATTAGGTCCAGAAGCCGTAACTGCCGTCTCACTTCCATCTCGTTTTACTGCCGAAGTCAATCGTATAGACGCAAAGAAACTTACAGAACGTTTAGGAGTTCACTTAATCGAAATCCCGATCGAAACCTTGGTGGCCGAGTATGAAACAGCCTTAAACCAAGTATTCAAAGATACTCAACCAAATGTCGCTGAAGAAAATTTACAAGCACGTATACGTGGAAATCTACTAATGGCACTTTCGAACAAATTCAATTGGCTAGTCTTGACGACAGGAAACAAAAGCGAACTTAGCGTAGGGTACGCCACTTTGTACGGAGACATGGCGGGAGGTTTTTCAGTACTTAAAGATGTTTTTAAGACATGGGTTTACCGGCTATGCTTGTGGAAAAATGAACCAACCGAAGTGATTCCCGTTAACATCATAAAAAAGCCGCCATCCGCAGAACTCCGCCCGGACCAATTAGACAGCGATTCACTTCCCGAATACGACGTTCTCGACGCCATCTTAACCGCATATGTAGAAAATAATCAGTCAGCTCGTGAAATCGAACTTATGGGCTATGACAATTCGACGGTAAATCATGTGCTTACACTCGTAGATCGTGCGGAATACAAACGGCGTCAAGCGCCTCCAGGAATAAGAATCTCTACACGCGCGTTTGGCAAAGACAGACGTTTACCAATCACAAATGGAAGTTCCAGATTAGACTCAGTCTAAAAAATTCCACGAGCAAACATTTTTCGGATGCAACACCTTACGTACTGGCGACGAGCTTGGCACCAGTCAAATGCGAATGGTAGAGTCCCGTTATAGCATTTGATCTATGTACTGGCTATACGGGTGTGTTCCACTCTGCCCACAAGATGTTCGTTCGTGAAAATAGAGTGCTTGGAATGTAAATGCCTGACTCACATGACCCCCAAAAAGCAACTATAACGAATAACTGCATTCGTGAGATCTATGCGCAAAAACTGACGCTCGGCGATCCAGTTATTTCTTTTGAATTTTTCCCACCGCAGACTTCCGCAGGACAAGAAAATCTGTACAAACGAGTAATACCTTCTCTAGCGACGGCTAATCCTGATTTCTGCTCTGTTACTTACGGAGCGGGAGGCAGCATACGCTCAAACACGCTTGAAGTAGTAGAGCACATCCAGACTCAATATGGCATCACAGGAATGGCTCACGTAACTTTTCTTAGTTCAACGCAAGAGGAAATCGAAACATTTATTCACACAGCCAGCAGGTTAAATATAAAGAATCTTCTGGCACTCAGAGGAGACCCCCCCAGAGACGACCCTAATTTTGTGAGATTAAATAATAACTTTGAATACGCTTTCGAACTCATCGATTACATCAAGACTCAAGGTTCATTCTCAATTGGAGTGGCGGGATTTCCAGAAGGACACATAGATTGTAAGGGCGGAAAACATCTTGACTGGAAGAGACTGAAAGACAAGATCAACCATGGCGCTGATTTTGTTCTTACTCAACTCTTTTTTGAAAATTCTGACTACTTTGAGTTCCGTGATCACCTAGTTGATAAACTGGGCGTCAGAGTACCAATAACACCGGGAATTCTTCCGATACTCAACGGAAAACAAGTAAAAAGATTCGCCAACTTATGTGGCGCGAAACTACCGGCAGCTCTGGTTAGAAGTCTAGATAAATACAGTGATGATAACGAGGCAATGGCTAAATTTGGCATAGACTATGCCACACGTCAGTGTGAAGAGTTACTTAGAAACTCCGCACCTGGACTTCACCTCTATTCACTCAATAAATCGAGAGCCTCGTTGCAGATTCTTCGAAATCTTGGGCTGAACTAGGGTGCTAATTTCTTCTAGCTACGATCCATCCACTCAACAAATCGAGATGGAGCCTCAACAATCATCACACGCACTACACGTTGATGCTCATGCATGAGCTGTTTCGCAGCCTCTCGAGCTTCGTCAAGTGAAGTATATCGAACAGAAACGGCTGGCGCATTTACCGCACCGCCTCGAACAGTCGTAATTAACTTAAACATAATCCAATTTAATCATACCACTCGACACACAAAACAGAGTGCTCAGAACAACTTTCGATATCACAATTTATTTCCACGCTTGGGAACCCAGTATCAAATCAACAACAGCATCGTAACTTGAAATGCCTTGCTCAACTCGATTTGCCTTTAAATATTGATCGTACACGCGGTTCGCACTGCGACGCACAATCGGCACAGATGATCGCAAACGTTCTGCCACTTCCCGCAAATCATCAGTCGGTCCCTCATCCAAGGAAGCCCACAACTCAGTTTTCTCTTCTTGATCAAGATGTCGGATCAGACGTGGAAAGAGAGCCAACCACGCGCTATATCGCGACAAGTCATCTCCTGCAAGACAGATAAGCCAACCGACAAAACTAGCCTCTGACTCATCAGCAAATCCCGCAAGATGTCCCCATTCATGGGCAACAACATAAGGACGTTCAAAGGCAAGAATCTGATCGTTGATTAATATCTCAAGAGAAAAAGGACTAATCATGCCATCAACACCAGCTTGCCGAAAATAAGGAAGAAAAATTGTCCTTTTAGGTTTAGTAATAACCGCTCTATTTGGATTTCCAAGATCATCCTGAACCGAGTAAAAGGCTGCCGCCAACCGTCCGGAAAGTTCGTCGAGTGCAGGCCATTTTTTGTCTTCGCGGGAACGATACAAGACGTTCACCTGATCAACAGTTTGCGAGGCTAACTCAAGAAGCGATTCATGCGTAACATGCGAAGGATCGTAATCTAGTTTTTCTGTAAGTGGTTCACGACTGTAATTAAAGCCCCAGAAAAACAAGAAAAGGATATAAAGACCAGAGAGAAAAACAGCCAGATTGAATAAATGGTGAACAAATTGTACCAACCTTCCGCGCGAACCTTGCCGTCGCGCCGCCATCCAAAAAATAGCAACGCCGACAACAAACATAGACACCACAAAGACATCAAATATTGCCACCTGCACCATTGATGTCAGGGGCGTCACCAACTTTTGTATAAAGATATAGATGTGACGTGAATACACATATTCAATTACCGATGACGGGATAGGAAAAATGGCCAGCAAGGTGGCTGTCGCGACCAACCCAACACGAAAAAACACCCAACGCTCCTGTCTGCTCATCGATCAAAAATCTATTTCTATTCTGGTGAAAGTCTGTTGCCCTGCTCGTCAAACAAATGCAAAGCTTCAGCCTGTACATGAATGCCTACAAATTGCCCTAGCGATACGAGTTCACGATCAGGGCAACGAACAAGAAATACTGCGCCATCTACGGCAACGGACACGTAGGTCGCATCGCTTTTCATTTCCATCGAAACAACTCGACCAGGCCATCCGATACCAGGTTCACAACGTAAGCGGAGGCACTCTGGACGAATCCCAAGGGTCACATCTCGACAATACGCGTCAGCAATTTCTCCTGGCAACTGAATACTTCTAGGTCCGACCTGAATTGCACAACCATCTTTTTCTAGCACCGCCGGAACAAGATTCATTGATAGCGGACCAAAAAAAGAAGCAACAGACAGTGTCTGTGGATTATCAAAACAATTCTCAGGTGTGCCAGACTGCACAATGCGACCTCCATCAAAAAAAATAATTTGATCCGAATATTCTAGAAGCGCCTGTGGCTCTCTTGTAGCGTATAACACTGTTAAAGAACAGCAACCCTGTAATTTTCGAACTTGCTCACAGATTTGTACTTGTTTCGTCCGATCAGACCCTAGAAAACTTCTATCACAAACCAATAACGAAACTTCCCGATTACGCTCATAAGACGTATCTGCCAACCGCGAGACAAAATGTACCGCACTATCTTCAAGTTTCGGGACATTGACCACCTGTTTATCGAACTGAATTGTTCCTTCGTCATAGGGCACTTTTCCTACGATCACCTGTAACAGGGTTGAAGCACCTGTTCCGTCCAAATCCACACATGAACAAAACTGTGAAGACGGAATGCACAGTGACTCAATCTCCAAAACCGTCATACCTTCAAAAAGCACAGAAAGATCTTTAATCTGTATTTCCATGACCTCAAAACATCCTTACACGTTAATTCACTAATACTCAGCGACACTTGCCAATGTTAAACTGACATCATGAGTAAAAGCGATGATCTCGACTGGGGAAGATCGATGGTTCAGACAGCCTGTCCTCTTGATTGCCCTGACACCTGTAGTTTGTCTGTCTCTCTTGAAAAGGGTCGCATCGTTAAAATTGATGGATCTACTCGCCATGATGTCACAAATAGCTTTATCTGTGGAAAGGTTAGACGCTTTGGTGATCGTATATATGGGGAAAACCGTCTGCAGCGCGTTGGATTAAGAAAAGGCAAAAAAGGAGAAGGACATTTCACCTATACAACCTGGGATGAAGCGCTTGAAATAATTGCAAAAAAGATTCAGCAAGTTAAACGTGAATGGGGCGGAGAAGCAATCTTACCGTTTTCATTTGGAGGCTCGAACGGCCTAGTTACTCAAGACTCAGTCGACGCTGAATTATTCCGACACTTAGGAGCAAGTCGTCTAGCTCGTACAGTTTGCGGTGCACCAACCGGTGCTGCACACAGTGCATTGTACGGAAGAATGGCTGGAGTTGCTTATGAAGATTACCAACACGCCAAACTGATCATTATTTGGGGTGCGAATCCATCAGTGTCTAGCATTCATCTTGTCCCCCATATTCGAAAAGCCGTTAGCGAAGGAGCAGCACTAGTCGTAATCGACCCACGCCGAACATCACTGGCAAAACAAGCGGACATCCACTTAGATGTGCGACCAGGCGCTGACGTGGCCGTCGCATTAGCTATTCATCGATTTTTGTTTAGCCAGGAATTTGTAGACGTAGACTTTTTAAGAAATCACACAACAGGTGTTGATGACCTTCGTGCGCGCGCTGAAGACTGGACTTTTGAACGAGCAGCTGCGGCCGCAGATGTTGACCCAGATTTAATCGAGCGAGTCGCAGAACTTTATGCTGAAACTTCACCCGCCTTAATTAGATGCGGTTGGGGAGTGGAACGTAATCGGAACGGTGGAAACGCGGCTGCCGCCATCCTATCACTCCCGGCAGTCGCCGGAAAATTTGGTGTTAGAGGCGGTGGCTTTTCAATGAGCGATTCCGGAGCGTGGAACATCAAAGAAGAATCATGGATCAATATCAAGGAAACGCAGACCAGAATTATTAATATGAATCAGCTCGGTCGAGCACTCACCAATCAGGCTACCCCTCCAATTAAAATCTTATTCGTTTACAATTCGAATCCCGTAGCTACTATGCCTGACCAAAACCGGATACTCCGGGGGCTCGCCAGAGATGATTTGTTCGTTGTTGTCTTTGATCAAGTCATGACTGACACGGCAAAGTGGGCAGATGTCGTTCTTCCTGCCACTACCTTTTTAGAACATTACGATATCGCAAGAAGTTATGGACAAATAAACCTTCAATTAATTCAACCTGTAATTGAACCCATAGGCGATTCTCGACCTAATGTAGAAGTCTTTTCTATGCTTGCCGAACAGCTTAATATAAGCACTAGCAAACCTTTTAGTTCAGATCCAGAATCCGCTATCCACATTGCTAAATCGCTGCCGGATTCGATTCAAAGTGGTCTTCTGGAGAACGGCATAGCAACTTCACCTGTCCCAGGAAAACCGATTCAATTTAAAAACGTTTTTCCCGCAACCCCGGACAAAAAAATCAATCTGTTCCCTGAAGAACTTGAAGTGGAAGCACCAAAAGGCTTGTACTCTTTTCAAGGGGATTCGGTAAACAACACGTATCCTCTCATTCTTCTGTCGCCTGCCAGTGAAAAATCTATCACATCAACCTTGGGAGAATTACGAACAAGGCTGGCAGCACTACAGATGCATCCTAATGACACGACACAACGCAATCTAAGCACCGGCGACATCGTACGTGTATTTAACGAACTTGGTGAAATTCAGTGCCCCCTGATGATCAACCCAGACATGAAGGCAGGAACCGTTGGACTGCCAAAGGGATTATGGCAAAAAAGCACCATCAACGGTTCAACAACAAACGCGCTCATTTCAGATACAGCGACCGACTTGGGTGGAGGGGCACGGTTCAATGATACAAAAGTCGAAGTTACTAGAATTGTTACGGCTAGCCTTGGAGACGAGCATATCGCTCTTTGGACAACAACAAAACCAGAAAGAGTAAACTAGTCACTGAAAGCACCGTCATAAAGAACCATGAAATCTTCAATCATAAATTAAGGAAAACATCACATGACTGAACATGAGGGCCATTCGTCTAGCGACAATCATCGCACAGTCAAATGTGTAAAACTTCAAAAAGAACTTCCTGGTCTCAATGCCCCACCATGGCCAGGAGAACTAGGAGAACGGATATTCGACAAAGTTTCTGCTGAAGCATGGAAGATGTGGGAAGAACGCATGAAAATGATTCTTAATGAGTATCGACTCATGCCTTGGCAGAAAGAAGCCCAAGAATTAGTTGCCAAACAAATGGAAGATTTTTTCTTTGGAGAAGGGGCAGCGCTACCTCCAGATTATGTCCCACCCCAAGAGAAATGATTCAAATTCTTGGTTATGATTTAACTTCTAAATGTGTAACGACTTCAAAACTTAATAGTGCGTGCGCCGTTCTGAGCGCTCGAATAACTTTCTTTTGAGAGTTTCCGCGGGAAAAAATAAACCCTAAGTAACTTCCTCCGTCAGGTGGCGGGCGAAGATGTTGGCCGAGTTTTGCGGTAATAATTACATCCTCAATAAATTCTACGTTCTTTGCGAGTTCCACTCCTTCCATATTCTTAAGATGTCCGTCACGCGTAATTGGAATCATCATTACGGCAGAAACACAGGATTCTCTCTTATAGGTTGCAACTGAACGTCCAGCTGCGTGATTTAATATTAGTGATTCATGGCTCAAAGACTGACGCCCTTCGCAATCAAAGCGTAACATTCTTGAACAAAGTCCACCTATCGGTCGAGCCGCAACTTCCAAAACAAAGATTCCATTTTTATTGATTCGGCATTCGGCATGAATCGGACCATTTAGAAGACCTAAGGCACGAACTGATTCACACACAACCTCACACAGGCGTTTACGCTCTAAGCCACCAGCCTCATTAGAGGTTACATAAATTGTTTCTTCAAAATAAGGCCCCTCAAGAGGATCAGGCTTATCAAAAACAGCGAGAATGTTGAGTTCTCCTTGTGTCATCAGGCCCTCAACAGCTACTTCTCGACCAGGAATGTATCCTTCGAGAATGATTTCTCGTTTTGATGACAGCCCTGCCCCACTCTCACCAGAAATTTCTAGCAATTCATTAATGCGCTGCAGACCAATCTCTAACTCAGCTGAACTATCAATTCGCATTACACCCTGACTCGCAGACAGTGACAGGGGCTTCATGACACAGGGAAAATCAATGTCTGATTTTAATAATTCTAATGCGGAATCCTCGAACGAAAAACGCTTAAACCAAGGAACAAGAAGTCCCGCCTCCTTCAAACGCAATCGTGTCAAAAATTTATTACCACAGATATCGACGGCGGATATCGGATGTCCGGATAGACCAAGTGACTCAGCAATAACGGCAGCAACACGTGCAGATTTGTCTCCTATGGCAACAATACCGACTATCGGTTTTCTGTTGGCGGCATCACGTATTACTCGAACCGTCTCTGCATCGTCAGAAAATCTAATTGGGACAGCTCTATCTCTCCAAGGATCTTCAAGAACATGACAGCGATCGGTAGCAAGAATAAGCTCTACGTTAAGTTTCGCAGCCTCTTGCTTAAATGCCTGAATCTGATATCCAGTGGTGGTTGAAACCAGAAGGACTCGTTCTGTTATCGACATATGACCCATTTAAACCAGGGCTACCTGCCCGGTCGAAGGTTCAGCTCAACAGTACCAGGGCTCATTTAGGTATGGCACCTCAGAACGACTGGAAAATATATTTATCCTGTCCGGTTCTATGCAACCAGAAACCGCATAGGCTGCAGCCCACACTTTTTCAAACACTTCTGAGCGCGGTAGATCAAGATTCTCGCTCACCACAGCACCAATTGTGTGACTGAAATCTTCAACTTTCGAGTCCGAATGCTTCCAAGGATAAACTAGTTTTTCGGAATCGAACGGATCTATTACTTCCGAAATGCTTGCGTTCATAAGGAGAGGAGAACTCTCTGGTAAAAGTAATCGCAACACAAGCTGAATTGATGCGACACTCTCGACTATACCTAATCGATCAATATCTGCGAGAAATCTGCAATATCCAGAAATCGAAGTCCATGGGTTGAAGGGAACAAACGTTGGAGAAACAGACAGTCCAACGGCGTCACACTCCTGAAGCATCTGTCTAATGTCGTCCTTTGTATGGCCCTTACGTAATTGCTGCAAAACATAATCATCAAACGATTCAACTGCGGTTGTAACAAAAAGACATCCAGTACGCTTTAAAAGAGACAAAAGCTCTCGGTGACGCAACAAATGCTCAACTTTTATTGTAACGTCGTATGTAAGACCATCAAATTCTCTCTCTAAGGACTCAACAATCTCTATCGCATGTTTAGTGCCATTAAAAAAATCTGGATCGCCAAAAGTAATATGCTGTGCACCTTCACGAACTTGTGCGCGAATATCCGCAATGACAACATCAGTAGCAACAATGCGAAATTGACCGTTGTAAATTGGAACAATCGGACAATGAGCACAGTGGTGCTTGCAGCCCCTACTCGATTCTGTGTACCCGACTACACAAGATTCACCTTGCTTCTGAAGTCGCGCATATTCCGAAAGGCTCGGAAGCGCTCGGCGATCAGGAACCTTGAACTCAAGGCGGGGAATTCTTTCTTTTTTCTGCAGTGACCATTCACTTACTTCCTTGCCTTTTACAAACGCTACAAGATCCTTTTCAAATTCAGGTCCAAGGATTTGATCGACTCCCACTGATTTGAGGTAAGAAGCATTTAGTGGTGCGTACAAACCAAAGCAAAAAATACATGCATCAGGATTCCGCTGTTTGACACGGTTGATCACAGGGACGGCCAGACGAGTCGCCGTGTGCATAGGAAGATAGAAGCCAACAAAATCTACCTGTGTAAAATCTGCATCGAGCGGTTGCCTAGAAAGATCCAGACAGGATACCTCTACACCAGATTCGACGAGCCAGCTAACAGGCGAGGCAATTCCAAATGGCTGATGCCCTAATTCATAGGTGGAAACTAAAAGAACACGCACGCGCCTATTTGACATCTTCCGCCAAGCGACTGACCGGACCAGATACTAAAAACAATACGCATCCTGTCCCAACCACAATTAGTCCAACTGTTCCAAACAACTGCGGCAAGTCAAGACTCTCTGTGAGCCCGGCAACTAATCCGGCCAAAAGGCTCCCGAGAGCTGATGCCATAAACCAAATACCCATCATCTGACCAACAAGACGTTTCGGGGAAAGCTTCGTGATGCTACTAAGACCGACAGGGCTCAGACATAATTCTCCTGTGGTGTGAAAAAAATATGTTACGACCAGCCACATTGGACTAACTCCTGACCCGTCGACTGAAAACGTAGCACCCCACGCTAAAACGAAAAATCCAACTCCTAATTGAGTAAGCCCCAAAGCGAATTTAACTGGTATGGAGGGATTTTTTTGACCAAGTTTCACCCAAAAAGCACCAAAGACAGGTGCAAACAAGACTATAAACAAAGGATTAACTGACTGAAGCCATGTGGCTGGAATTTCCCATTCGCCTACATTCCTATCAGTAAGTCGTTCCGCAAACAGATTCATCGATGAACCGGCTTGCTCAAAACCCGACCAAAACACAGCAGCCGCAACAAACAGAACCGGAATAACCGCGACGCGCCGTCGTTCCGCTTGACTCAAATCGACATATAAAAATACATAGGCAAAATATAAAAGAACAAGCATCGTAATTATTAAACCGGTTCCTTGTGCAATGCTAAGGATAGACACGTTCAATGAATCATTTGCTTGCAGAAAAGAAATCAACACTAGTAGCACACAAACAACACCTACACCACTTAAGAAACTACGAATAACACTTGCACGTTCGCCAGAACTCTGTTGTTGCAACAATCCGGCTGCACCAAGATGCTTCCATCCGAGTACGTATTGAATGACACCAAGTAACATCCCAATACCTGCGGCACTAAATCCCAAGTGCCAATTAATACCTTCACCTAAGTAACCGCAAATAAGTGGTCCGGCAAAAGCGCCAATGTTGATGCCCATGTAATAGATAGAAAACCCGGCATCGCGACGCGCTCCACCCTCTGGATAAAGATCAGCCACAATCGCACTAATATTCGGCTTCAAAAGACCCGTACCAATAACGATAAGCAAAAGACCAAAATAGAAGGCTGAAATCGTAGGAACCGCTAGTGAAAAATGCCCCAAGGCGATGACAATGGCACCGTAGAGCACGGCATGGCGCTGTCCCATAAGCCGATCACCGATCCATCCACCTGGTAATGCCACGGCATATACCGCAAATGTGTATAAGCCATAGATAGCTGTAGTTGTGCTCACAGTCATGCCCAAACCACCGCTCGTGACCAAATCAGTCATAAACAAAACAAGTAGCGCACGCATCCCGTAATAACTGAACCGTTCCCACATTTCAGTAAAAAACAAGGTAGCCAACCCACGCGGATGCCCAAACCACAAAGACGACTGCATCATATTTTCCTTTTAAGTTCGATACGGAAACTCATTCCGAATCAACTGAACGCTGTCACACACACATTTACGACAATAATAAATCTGAAAAGATACTCCATGCCTCGTAGACCCAACGACAGAAGCTAAATCACGAAGTTCCACTATTTGCATTGTACAATGCGTAAATGATTTGGATAGGCAAGCACAGGGAAAACGAACTGAGAATCGACACTTTTTGCATTGAAATAAGATTTACAGACCGCGCATCAAAATCATCAGACTGCCAAAAAGGCTCTCCTATGTAAGCGTCGGTTATGGAAAAACAGGTTATGAGTCACGATGATGATGTTTTTATCCCCGCACGACATATAAAAAGTGGCCATGTGATGACCTTATTCACATGGGCTCGCTTGAGAAATTTTCAGAAACTTCCAACACCTGTTTCCAGATATTTTGATGTCGCTGATGATGCACGTGTCCTTGCGCATTGTTACTGGCAGACAAACAAACAAGAACGGCCAACCCTTCTAGCACTACACGGACTAGAAGGGTCCAGCGACGCACACTACATGCGTGGCCTAGCGGATAAAGCCTACCGTCGTGGTTTTAATGTTGTGCTTCTTAATCAAAGAAACTGTGGCGGGACCGAACATCTATCATCCGGCCTGTACCACTCAGGTCTTTCAGAAGATCCTCGTGAAGTTATAAACGAACTAATCACGTTAGATCACTTAAAATCTGTTTCCGTTGTCGGCTACTCTCTTGGGGGCAACCTAGCTTTGAGGCTAGCCGGAGACTATGGCATCGAAACTCCCCCTGAAGTTTCAAGTTTTTGTGCGGTCTCACCGACAATGGACCTAGCGGCATGTGTCGATGCACTTGAACGAAAAAGCAACCTTATTTACCAGTGGAACTTCGTCAGAAATCTCAAAAAAAGGATGCGCCGTAAAGCACGGTTAATGCCCGGTGCTTTCGATTTAGGTAAATTAAGCTCAGTTAAAACTGTCCGGGAATTTGATGACGCCTTTACTGCACCATACCATGGCTTTCTTGACGCTGCCGACTACTACTATCGCGCTAGTAGCCTTCGTGTAGTAAAGTCCATTTCTGTTCCAACGTTGATTGTAACCGCAGATGACGATCCTTTTATTCCAACTGAGCAATTCAGACATCCCTCTGTCGAGGCAAATCACATGGTCAGGGTCATCATTACACATGGCGGTGGGCATTGTGGATTCTTTGCTGGAAAGAACTCAGATTTCGACGGTTATTGGGCAGAACAGAGCGCCGTTAAGTTCTCAGAATCAAATATAACCATTCAGCCCAACAAGACCGACAGAACAGTAATAGAAACCTAAGGCGGACATCAGGTATCGAGCTAAAGAAACTTACGAAGTTGGTTGCATGGCGAAGCATTCATCAGGTTTTACTGTCCCGGTCTCTCTCCAACAAACTCTGTCGAATGAATTCTCTATTAGAGAGTCACGACTCATTAAACGCCTTAACACACCTAAAAAGGTGCAGGCCTATCTAAACAAATTGCCGTATAACCAAGAACCTAACGGAAAAACATTAAGAAGCTTCCGAGGAGTAATAGAAAACAAGACCGCCCACTGCATGGAAGCCGCCCTGACCGCCGCCACCATACTTGAACAGCACGGATATCCACCGCTCTTGTTAAGTTTTGAGTCAATTGACTATCTTGATCATGTGCTTTTTGTCTATCAACAAAATAAAAAATGGGGTTCAATTGGCCGATCACGAGATCCCGGCCTGCACGGCCGCAACCCTGTCTTCCGAACAGCTCGTGACCTAGCCTTAAGCTATGTCGAGCCATACGTAGATCAAACAGGAAGAATTACTGGTTATGCAGTCGTTGACCTTGGACTTCTAGAATCTTACGACTGGCGTCTCTCCAATTTAAATGTCTGGAAAACAGAACGCCTTCTCCAGGATTATTCGCACAAATCAATTAATTCCTCAAATCAAAGAATTGAAAATCTGAGGAAACGTTTTATCTTATTTAGCAAGAAAAATCCCGGAAAGAAACCACTCTACTTCAGAGAAAAGAAAGCTTGGAGTGAACTTCCAGCAATATGGAGATCAGCAAAACAGTGACACTAGAAAATCATTAATCCAAATCAAAATCTCGATCAGGCCTTTCTACAGGTTCCTTCTTGACTTGTTCCAACGCTTCTTCAAAGCGTTTTGAAAGCGCAGCTTCACGTCCCTTTTCGTCAGAAACAGATTGCTCAAAGATTGACTCACGACGCGCTGCCTCTTCTTCAAGAATGGAATGTGCGTCTGATAGCTCAGGTGCATTTTCAGACGCTGGCTCTTGATAAGAAATAATACGCTTAAGATTCAAATCGAAAACAACAGCCGTACCACAACATGGACAGGTTAACTCGATCTCAGATGTTAATGTACTCATATTAAATCAAAAGGCTGACAGCCTCCACCTCAACAGTAGCTCGTTGTTATCCCTCGTCGTAATCTTCTTCTCCTGTCACGCATATCATCCGAGTTAAAAGATGTCGCAGGATTTACAACATCTCCTTAAGCTCATGCTCAAAATCATCTTTACTAGCAATACCAAGATGGGTTTTGCAAATAGTGCCAGCACGATCAATCCAGATACTCACTGGCAAGCCCCAAATAGGTCCATACGCTTCTTGAACCTCCTCATGACCCAACCCAATAAGCATCGGATAATTTACGGAAAACTCTTCCGCAAATGGCCTGATCTGCTCAGGAGTGTCATCCACCGAAAATCCTAAAACCTGAAACCCTTGGTCACCATACTCCTCTTGCAATTCAACGAAACCTGGAATCTCAATCTTGCAAGGTCCACACCACGTTGCCCAGAAATTAAGCAAGATAACTTTTCCTTTTAGTTCAGCAAAATTTACATCGTTACCGTCCATGTCAGGAATCGTAAAATCCATTGGAGCAGGCCTCGCATCAGCATCGCAACTAGTCGAAGCGTTTACTACACTTCCCGCAGAAGTCTCAGATTGAACGGAAAATCGAGGAATTGCTGGAAGTGTCAATAGAGCAAGACTTAGAGCAGCCCCAGCCGCTAACAACCAACGATATGTCATGTAACTAATCTCCTCGTTCCTTTATACCATCAGAATAAAAACATTAAATACCAATTATTAAGAATTACATTATCGCTTTATGGAACCTATAATCTCAAGGCACTATTTCTATGACAATTCTGTCATACAGTTGGGCGAAGAAACTCCCTTGGTTTTAAAACTATTTATTGAAAAACTCTGCTGCACTTCGTGTGAAGTCTTAGCTACAATAGGATTGTTGGGTTTCAAAGCACGTTATCTAATTGAGGTGTTTTTATGACAATTAGCCATCATCAGAATCTTTTACAGCGCATTGTGTCTGTCACACTGATGACGGTTCTGATGTATCTTGCAGGATCGATTGCGAACGCACAAGACAATGAATTCATGCCTTATTGGGGTAAAAACAGGGTTAAGTATGACAAGTTTGACTGGCACATTTATACGACTGACCATTTTGAAATTTACTACTATCCTGATCTAGAAGAGCATCTAGAAATGATCGCTAGTTATGCTGAAAGTGCTTACCAAGAAGTTAGCTCAAAGCTTCGACATGAACTGGCATTCGTTGTTCCTCTTATCGTTTTTAAAACACACAGCGAGTTCGAGCAACAAAACATTTTCCCTGGAGGCAGCCCCGAAGGCGTCGGTGCATTTGCTGAACCCTATCGCAATCGAATCGTACTACCTATTGATGAAGACCCCGACGGCCTTTACCGTTTAGTTACCCATGAATTAACACATATCTTTGAATTCGACATCATTCCGCGAGGATTGATCAGTCAAGGAGTGCCACTATGGGTAGATGAAGGACTCGCAGATTATATGGCTGGTGTTTGGCGACCGCTGGATCTTATGCAAGTTCGTGATGTCGCTGTTTCAGACAACGTTCCCTCAATGACCCAATTTGAGAGCTATGGCGGCTTCGCAAGTGGTCGAGTCGTTTACAATCTTGGTCACGCCGTATTTGAATTTATGGAGGAGCGCTGGGGCGAAGAAGGAATCAGAAGATTTCTTTTTGGGTTACGCCGAAGTTCAGTAGGTGGGGGTGGGGACGTTTTCCAAGACGAGTTCAACCTGAGCGGAGAAGAATTCGACGATGCATTTAAACAATACCTAGATGAACGATTCGATGCATTTCGTGAAAAAGAACGTCCATCTGATTATGGAAGAAACCTCGCCCCTGATCCTCTCCGTTCCAAGTACCCTGTCCTGATCTCAATCGAAGCCTCACCAACCGGAGAACTTATTGCGGCGGCGGCCTTAAACCGAAAAGATCGAGAACTCGATATTGTAATTATTTCGAGTAAAACCGGTGAGATAATCAGGAACCTAACAGAGGGTTTCGACCAAGATTTTGGTTTTGATTACATTGTCACACTCGGCCTCAGATTTAATTCTGTTCCATGGATGTCATGGTCTCGGGATGGTGACCGTCTTGCATATTTTGTACGAAAGAATAAATACAAATCATTAGTGATTCAAAATGTGGTCTCACGTGAAATTGAAGAAATTATCGAACTAAATATGGTAGACGAACCAGAATCACCAGACTTCTCACATGATGGTCGCACGGTTGTCTTTTCTGCACTCGATAACTCTATAGGCAATATCTACAAGATTGACTTAAACAGTAAAAATGTCACCAAAGTAACAGATGACAGCTTAGCTGACTATGGGCCTATCTTCTCACCTGACGGCAACTACGTAGTCCATCTAAAGCGCATCAGTGGAAACAATAAATTATTTCGTGTTCAAATAGATTCTGGTGAAAGCACTCAACTAACCTTTGGGACCCATGACGAGGGTGGTGCACAGTTTATCGACAACAGAACACTCGTATTCGCTTCAACCGCAAGCGACCCTTCTAAACCAATAGACTCCGGCATTGCCAGAGATGGAGAAATTTTTAACATCTGGACTCTTGATATTGAAAATGGAGAGCTTAAACAATTCACCGACACGGCGACCGGCAATGTCAACCCGATATCAATCGCGTCAGAAGACACTACCGAACCGGATCGGATAGCATTCATCACGTATTACAAGAGCGAATATGGACTATATTCGATTCCTCGTAATAACGACATTTATTCAGCGTCAACAAATGATTTTGGAGTTGCTGCTCCTATTATTGATTTTCAAGCCCCCCTCTCTCACACACTTATTCGCGACAATGCCAAAAAGAAAGGTGCCTTTGAAAAAATTTTTCTTGAAGGAAGACCGCCACTAAATATTGGAGTAACTAGCAACGGTGATTTTCTTGGTGGCACTCAAATTACGTTCAGTGATGTTCTGGGAGATCAACAGTTTAGTGCTCTCGCTTATTCAGTGTCCCAGTACCGAACACTCGGATTCTCTTATACGAATCTATCCGGCCGTTTACAGTACGCTTTTCAAGGTTACACGCAAGACCAATTTTTCTACGGCTTTGCACCAGGCATAGCCTTCGATCCTGGACTGGGTTTTCTCAGCCGCGACGATGCACTAGCAGTGCGATCCGTCCGAGGAGGTTCGGCGTTTGCCATTTATCCACTGGACCGATTTAGACGCTTTGAATTTTCACTGGGAGTTTTTAATTACAGAGAATCTTTTGACAACCAATTATTGCAGCAACAATCCCAATCTTTTCAACAACAACAGTTTGGCACTCAACTCTTCCGCGACGGCACATTCCTTCCTCTCGGGATTAACTATATTCAGGAAACATCTGTCTTTCGTCAATTTGGACCCATCGCTGGTAATACAATCCGCGCGTCTTATGAATACGCTCCTCCACTAGGCGACACCTTGCTTTCACGTCAGACAATAGATATTGACGCACGCTACTACCTACGCATCGCAGAGACAGGGGTTCTAGCCTTGCGAGGTCGTGGCTTCAAGAGTTGGGGCGAATTTCCAGACTTTTACTACTTCGGTGGAAATTCTCAGATGAGAGGTTATGACTATCTGCAGTTTCTCGGACAAAAAACATTTTTTGGGAATGCTGAACTTCGTTTTCCCCTTGTTGAAGCAATGGCTACGCCTATCGGTGTGCTAGGGGGTATTCGAGGAAGCTTCTTTTTCAATATCGGCATGGCTGGATTTAACGACGTGCCGTTAAATCCATGGAGCCGAAGCGGATCAACTATTCGTCCAATTGTTAATTACGTAGTCAATCCGGACACAGGACAAGCTCAGGAAGTGTTTGGACCAACGACTGTGATCGAGGGCTTCAGGCTTGAAAATGCTCGAGCTTCCTACGGTATCAGTCTGACCACCCTTGCCATCGGCTTTCCTGTGCACTTTGATTGGGCATGGAGAACATTATTCAATAAAGACTGGGAAGATGTTGTTTTTGCGTCAACAGGCGGAAGCAAAGAATTTCGTAGAGTTCGTTTCTCAATGTGGATAGGCTACGACTTCTAATAAAACCACCACTAAGACGACAGCCTCAGTAATGCGCGATTAAGATCAAATGTAACCTTATAATCGCTTAAAAATGTATGCCCAACGATCCCGCCTATGTGAAAACCTAATAACGCACTCGGCCGATGTAAATTAAGCACAACGGCTGTAAAGTTACTGTAGTTAATCTTATTAAAATCGAGTTGAACACCAGGAAGCAAAAATGCATCTTGGTCCCATCCTGAGGTGCCATAGACACGCAATGGAATATGTCTGGGAGGCGACATCCCGATACTGTGTGTAGTACCTATACTAAGTGAAATAACTTCTCCTCCGGTGTCCACAACAAACGTTCGAGGATGTTGTTCGTTAATCAGGCCTCGAATTACAGCCAGACGATTCACTCGCATGGGAATATCAATATCAGACGGTTCATCCGGCAAGGTATCTGCTAATAGGATCTGGTGATTCTTGTAATCAATTACAGTCGATAAACCCAATGCTATAGGAGAAATACTATCCAAAACTCTCCGCCTAGGGAGGTCTGAAAGCGGTGGGTTCTTGATAAGTGAAGGAACATTACGAACGACAAGGGATCCTATTTCAAGTAAATCAACACGCCCCAAATCTAAGCCCCGAACACCAACATCTCCAACACCCGCACTTATCGTCGTAGTAATCGTTTCCACACCAACATTCTCTGCTGTACCCTGGGAGAGAACCATCTGCTCTGCCCCAGTATCAATGACAATATCAATTGGCGATCCGGCATTAATTTTTCCACGGACAACCACTTTATCGTTTACTACCCGAAAAGGAATCGTATGAACACGATTGTCTCCTGAGGCGAACTCTAACGGAACAAGACCACCAAATGAACGAAGAAACTCTATTTGTGAACGAACCCACTGAGCTCGCCTGTCACGATTTACAACCGGCAAACTCTTGATGTAATTCTCGTACGCATCTGCCGCATCCGAGTACTGATTTTTCCGACGAAAAATTGAACCTAGCGTATGGTAAACGTCAGGATTAGCGTCTTCATTCACCAGAGCAATCTCTATTTCACGAAGAGCCGCTTCCAACTGATTTTGGCCGAGAAAACTTCGGGCGAGACCGTGACGAGCCGCTGAATGCATTGGGTAGCTGTCGATAATTCTTTGGTAGATTTGGTCGGCTTCTTCAAATAAACCAGCCGACCAATGAGCCTCGGCAACCAATGCCTGCACATCTGGGTCATCAGGCTGCAGACTACTCAAGAAAACAGCTTCCTTATGGGCTCTATTGAACTCTGCAACGGACTGGAGGGCATAAACCATGCCAGAAGACGCGCGGACAAGCTGCTCAGGCCGCGCCCCAACTTTCGCCAAATCATAGGCAATCAACGCTTCCCACGGTCGTCCATCTTCAAGGAGAAGTTTCCCGAATTCAAGTTGTATTTCACTTCTGCCAGAATCGTCTGAGACAGACTCGACAACAACCGCTGAAAGGCTGACACTAAGGAGAACAAACAGTAGAAGATTTCGATAAAAAATGTGCATTAGCCCTGCATTTACGCATACACGTTCAGCACGAAAAACTTGGCCGCCTCAAAATATTATAAGCAAAAGAGGAATGAGTGCTGGCGAACAAATTTTAGTTAACGATTGTACTGCTCAATCGGCAAACCATCGTACATTTCATCAACTCGAAGAATCTGTGCATTACGACTATAAGTACCCAACTCATAATCTTCGCTCATGATCAAAGCCTTTACAGGCTTCGTGGGGCATACCTCAGAACAGAGACCACAGAAACTACACCTTGAAAGATTAAAATCAAAATAATCTAAAACCTTAATTTTATGTCCGGGTTCCCTGTGACCACCGAGATTTATTAATTCATCAGGACATGCCTTGGCACACTGATCACACACGATGCAAGTTTGAGCACCAGTCTCTGGCTCAACCTGCAATCGCAAAACACCACGAAACCGCGGAGCCACGGGACGTCGCTCTAACGGATACTGAAATGTGAAAGCGGGCTTGGGAGTGTACTTGAGAGTAACGAATAAACCCTTAAGAAGATCAATTAAAAAAACACGTCGGAAAAGTTCTGCTAGAAAAAGCACTTTTTAACCCCGATCTTCAATCAAAATAGGTTCTGACTGTCCAGCCATAATGACCCGCTCTTTTCGTAAAACAGTACTCTCCTTACGGATTTTATCCTGAAGACGCATCAGGCCGTATAACAAAGCTTCCGGACGAGGCGGACATCCTGACACGTAAACATCCACTGGCACGATTTTATCGACACCTTGCAGAACACTGTAGGTGGGAAATGGACCACCTGCATTGGAACAACTGCCCATTGAAATAACCCATTTAGGATCAGGCATCTGATCATAGAGGCGTCTCAAAACAGGCGCCATCTTTTTCGTGACGGTCCCGGCAACAATCATTAAATCTGCTTGTCGTGGCGATGCCCGAAAGACTTCGGCTCCAAATCTTGATATGTCATATCGAGAAGTCGATGTCGCGATCATTTCAATTGCGCAACAGGCAAGACCAAAACCCATAGGCCACAGAGACGACTGACGCGCCCAACTAAGAACCTGATCTAAATTAGTCGTTATAAAATTGTCCGAAAACTTGTGGTCAATCAAGCCCATCTATAAAACCTCAACCTCATCGCTAAGACTTTTAGAACGTGTTAAATCAAACCAAGCCGCTAACTATATTTAGTTACTTGTCTGCGTAGTACTGTTCTTCCACTTCAATAAAGTTCTGCCATTCGTCTGGAACTTCATCAGTAGCAAAAATTGCTTCAACCGGGCAAGCCGGCACACAAGCACCACAATCGATGCACTCCTCTGGATGAATATAGAGCTTTTCTGCGGACTCAAATTCTTCTTCGTCCTTGCGAGGATGAATACAATCAACTGGACACACGTCTACACATGCTGTGTCCTTGGTACCAATACACGGTTGACAAATTATGTATGCCATTCCTTCTCCGTCCTCCGTCGCCTGTAAAACCACATCTTCAAAAGACCTCTAGGCCATCAACTCCGATACAAAATTTCTTGGCATATTTTACACAAAAATACACACCTGAGTATAACCTGCGAACGATTGGTCTTCCAATTTCTCAACCTGCGGTTTCTCCAGGACGCAAATCAAGCAGATCAATTCCTTTCGGACCGACCAATTCACGTAATCGATCAGGATTACCAGGCAATGATGAAAAGGTCCCAAAATGCATCGGGACAACCTGATTAACCCCAAGAAGTTCACACGCAACTGCCGCTCCATCAGGACCCATAGTAAAACGCCCACCAATAGGGAGAAAGGCTATTTGGGGAGCATGTATTTTCTTAATAAGTGCCATATCACCGAAAACATCAGTATCACCTGCAAAATAAATGCATGGTCCATCTCTGAACTTTAAAACATAACCAACAGGCTCACCTAAGTAAGTGACTGAACGGTCTTCGAACACACTGCTACTGTGCTCGGCATGAACCATAGTGACTTGTACATCTTCATCGACGAACACTCCACCCTTGTTCATAGGATGCACATGCTGAAGCCCTCTCGACTCAAGCCACTGGCATAACTCGACAATCCCAACGACCAACGCTCCGGTGTCACGTGAGGCTTGGAAAAGATCTCCAATAT
>CEUS01153673.1_pt1 | contig 28940 bp, 14 predicted proteins | sample 427031 | NCBI WGS metagenome assembly CEUS01 (sample SAMEA2622837, study PRJEB7988) | marine metagenome | biome: marine biome (ENVO:00000447); feature: marine epipelagic mixed layer (ENVO:xxxxxxxxx); material: "saline water (ENVO:00002010), including plankton (ENVO:xxxxxxxx)" | depth 140 m | reverse complement strand
CCAAGGTTCCAGCCCGTTTTTAAACTTTGTAATTGTAGTTAAACTAACCTCTTTAGAAGGCGAATGAAGCCGAGAATATGTAAGTAGTCGGCTGCACTATACGATACATGGCAACTTTCGTAAGAGGATTGTCCGGCTGACCGATGGCAGCTACGGCTGCATCCCCACGAATCGCATTCCGAACGTTAAGTCGGAAAGTCCAATCCATATCGAAGATATTCCTTCTGTAATTAATCCAGACATCAGCCTGGGTTTGAGGTGAGTCTTTAATCGGGCTATTAAGGTTGGCGACTAAGAGCTCTCTTCCAGTCGAGTCAGTGAAGATCTCAGACTGATAGTCGAGGGCTACCTCATCCTGCCAACGCAACGCTCCTCCAACGCCGAATCCCTTCATGAATCCGTCGCCCTGGAAAGCGTAATTAGCGAAGACGTTGAAACGCCATTCCCTAACTTCAAGACTAACCTGACCGTCTGTCCGTTTAACCTGCTCAACTCGGCTGGCCAGACTATTGATCGTAGTCTGATAACCAGCTTCCTGAACTGGTGCGGCGGCGGTGCTACCAGCATTGATAGCGGCCATCTCTGTTTCGATTCGGACATACTCTGCTGGAGTTGGCATACCGAACTCTGCTGAGTTATAGGTGAACCCGTTGTTAGATGCGATTGAGATCGCTTCCAATTCTGGGCGTTCCCGCTCAAACAAGGCTATAAAGCTCTTAGCTATGTTTGTTTGGACGACCTCCTGCTTGGAGATGTTTACACCGAGGTTAAGACCTTTAATTGGGGAACCAAGTACCTCCAATTCAAATCCTTTACTGACCGTGTCAGCAACCTGCACCGTGTTAGCTGGATCACCTTCAGATGCGTCGAACCGAGTTGGGCGAGTCCAGCTCCATGCTTTCTGGTGGGTCGGGGATGCCGTCCCAACGATAGCCAAAGCTGTTGCTTCCATTGCGGCTACTATACCATATGGATCGCCGTCATCGAATTGGTTGCCTGCTTCACGTAACCATCCGATAGCTGGTCCAAAGATCAACGAACTACCAAAGTTCTCGTTATGGCCAATGGCCGTCGAAACTGCAGAATTAGCCATGGCACTTTCGTACCAGTTCAACTTCACAGTCACGCGATTTTGGAGAACATCGAAACTAAAACCGTATTCATCGGTCGTTCCACCAGGAGCTGGTTGCGGCATACCTTCGGCGTTGGTTCGGCCCGCTGCGGGGACGAAGTTTTCCGAACTACTGATATGTCCTCTAATTCCAACACCATCCGGCAAATGCGCTGACGGCAGGTGACCTACGAGTCCCCAGGAGAAAATAGTCGTCTTTGCGTTACCAGCCGGTGACGTGGTGCTCCACGAATCCTGCTTATGCAGTGCAAAGGTATCCTTATTTCCAGGGAAGTTCTCGAGGAAAACTTCATCTTGGCGCCAACCAAGTGTGCTGACGACGTGATCATCCAACCAATGACTATGATTGATGAATACAATCGACTCAGCGTTTTCTAAGGCAACATTAACTTTTCTGTGCCTCCAAGCTGTTACCTGACCGTTGACCTCTGTGAAGGTCTGGCCATTCGCGTTCTCGCTGGCAGCATATCTATCCCATACAGTTACCTTAAAGGTCTCACCCCTTCTAGGAAGAGCAGAGGCCGGGCAAGTGTCATTGATAACTACTTGATTACGAGGAGTTCCCTTAGCAATCGGAGGACCGACATAGCAGATGTAACCATGTTCACCACCAAGCTGGAATACATTGGATCCAATAGATGCGAACCATGAATCACGTTCATCGTTATTTACTGGAGCCGGAACTGGCCGGGTAAATCCTTCACCATGGAAGTAATGGTTATACTGGTCATTGTATAACGCTGTGATCGAATGCCGGCCTAAGTGCCTCAAGAAACCCTCTTGATTACCCAAATCAATGGAGAAGTTAGCTGTGAAGCGCTTTGACTGCCTTTCCCATGCGTTATGCTGATTCTCAGGCCTGAAATTGGCAACTGCTGGACGCATGAAGTTCGGGTTGTCTCTTCCGTCAAACAGGACTGGATTAATGTCAACAAACATACCGCTGATCAATCCATCCCATTGGCCGTCAAAGAAGTTCGTGTTGTAATCTTCAACGTGCCAAACGAATTCAAAACCACCGCTCATATTGTCCCTATCGGTGAAAAAGAGCTGCTGGAAGTTTACATCAAACGCAGTAAAGCTCTCTTCGCCTGCCTCTGGGGAGTGGAACTTGTATTTATCGTAATGAACCCAGTTGATATCTTCAAGGGAGAAGGTTTCTTCCTGGCTTCGGGTATGGCAAAGTGATCCACCATTTACTGCATTAACATCGCAAAAAGTGGAGTTCAAATCGTTACCTTGTCTTCCACCACCAATATTTTGTGGGTGGAAGAATCCCGATGTGAAGAACATTACTGGCCCGATTGGATCAACGATTGGGATATATTTCCCTGCTGCGTTTGTAGCCTTCGTGCCGTCAGCATTCAGCTCATAACAGCTCGTTCCCCTGGTTCCTACTTCTGGGAGACCTGGAAGAGTTCCATCTGCATTCGGATTGGCTTGATTGGCCCTCTCAGTCCAGCATTCGATGCGGGACTTCGTCCGTCTTTGCATCAACCCTACGCCATTAAATTGGGAATTCGGCGAGGCCTTAGATGAAGCATATACCTCGTAAGGCGCGTGAATGTGTCCCCAGAAAGGACCCGTCGCCATAGGATGAGGGGGTTGCTTATCTTTCTCGTATAAATCCCAAGTTCCAACCGGCATACCCGCGTCAAACCAGGTTTGGCTCATTCCGTTTACTGGAGCCATAATATCGGGGCGGCTTGACTTGATCCTGCCAGCCTCGAATGAACCTTTAATCGTGGTATACTGGAATGGTTTATAGGTAACCGTTCCAAAGATTCGGCGATCTTCTTCGAAGGTAGGTTCCTGCACATACTCTTGATCTTCATAGAGTGCTGCAATTCGGACGGCTACTTTATCCTCAAAGATTATCTTGTTAACATCTACGGTTGCACGAATGGTTCCGTAGTTGTCGGTTCGAAACTCACCCTTGAACTGATCTTTGTCCATTCGGGCGGTTATTATTTGGCTATTAATGAGTCCGGCAGGGCTACCTAAGCCGAAAAGCATTGAATTAGCACCTCTCTGAATAGCCACACGGTCGACAATGTAACCGTCTAACGGAAGATCCGTGAGACTGTAATCTCTCGTCAAATCCGCGGCGTCCAACCCCCTGATCCGTGTTTGGGTCTGGGGATGCTGTCGCAAGAACGTTGTGGGTCTATTCTGCCCGAAGAAGTTGGTATTACCTTCTCCGGAGAAGTTTCCGAAGATGCCTCCAACCTCCGTCTGGCCAACATAAGGTAGAATTTCCATCAGGTCGTTGGCGGCGATGTCGTCCATGAACTCATCGGTCAACAGTGTAATGGACGCTCCAAGGTCCCTCACGTCGGCTTTCACACGCGTACCGGCAAGAGTCTCTCTTCCGAGATATCCCTCGTCAGTATCCTCCACAATGGAGAACGGCGAAAGCACCATTATCTCGCCTTCTTCCCCGTCCTGTCCATAGGCGGGAGCGAAAGCAATCGTCAAAAGTGGTATCATAAACCACGCAAGACGATGTTTCAGAATTTCGCTTAATCGCTTATTCATCATGTACTTGGTTTTGTTTTCTGTTCAGTTTTGGTTTGGTTTGGTAAACGTTAGACCGGCCGGCTTAGTTAATGGTAATCAACACAGACAACCGATCAGTGGGTTTATTTATTTATCTAGAAATTCAAATGACGAAAAGGAGCGACGCCGGCGAGGCGCATGCTCCTCATCATGTAACAAGGACTACGTTCTTTGTTCACGTAAGCTCAGTTTGGGTATGTTGAGTCAGTGAGAATTAAACTTTGACCGAGTAAAAAAACTCCTAAACTCGCAAAGTGCAAGTTCGAATCTCACCAAAATTAATGTTACAGTAATCCAGGATTTTCGCCTTTCCTGTACCAATATCTCAAATTTTCCTAATACTTGATCCAGATTTCCAAGAAGATGAGATAAGCATTTTCTTTGGGAAGGACGGAACTCCAGATTCATTATGGGTCAACTGGCGTGCTATCATGTCGATAGCAGCAGCTCCAACATATTCCAAATTCTGATCGACCCCGGCTATATTGGACTGATCAGGATGCCAGGAAACCGTGGCAACCCCTAATTCCTCAGGAATTTTAATCCCTTCACTACGAACTAGCTCGATAACTTCAAAAGCCGGCAAGTGTGAGATGATCGCATCGGGTTTAAACTTCCTTATCCATTGCAAAAGAAGCTCCGGAGTCTTCAAGCAATCAATCTTGATGCTGTCTCGATGAAAAGCCTTCAATTCGGTAAGGCGATAACAAAAGGCTGCCATCCACAGATCCGCTGCCCAGTCCTTGACAATGTCTTGATAAAAAAACCCAATTCGCCGATATCCCATTTTCCATAAATTTTTCAAAACCTCAGACATTCCCTGGAAATGATCAGGAACGGCTCGATTGAAAGCCGTCAACACTTCATCTGGTGTTGCTATCGCAATCCGGGAGTACAATTCGCCAATTCCCTTAGGTAAAGCTCCTGTAATTCGAAGAACTGCCCCGCGAATCCCTCGGGACTCGAGTATACCCGCCAATCGTTGAACCGATAGATCAGACGGCACCCATGGGAATTCATCGAGCTGAAAACCCAATTCCCTAGCTCGAGAACGACAGCCGTCAAAGATGCGCCCTTCATTGAGGTCGGGATTACTCGCCGGCTTTTCAGGCAATAAGTGCAAATACGCTATGGTTTCCGTTGAACGAGGTTCTCTGGTTCGACGGAGATGACTCATCAATTCGGACAGACGAGGATCCAGCTGATAGCCACCTGCCTCACACGCTTTACGGACCCGGGTTTTTGTACCTGCGGATATCTTAGGGTCATTTCGGAGTGCTCTCGAAACTGTCATCCGCGATACCCCGATGGCTTCGGCGATATCTTGCATTGAAATACGTCCACTGGCCATATGTTACGGTAACATCAAATTATGGCACCCCTTACAAGATAAAAGAGCGTTTATTTATGCTACAACTGACCTACACTATTATAGTATCCTAGTCATGGTTCTTTCAAACTCCTAGTGTATTTCGATTGACTGCAACGGTCCACACGTCGACAAGCCTTTACTAGTTTTCTTTAAGTGAATGAAATCTTGGACCAAGTCTGTAATGCATTCTTGTAAGGAATGAACGTTTCGATTATACGGGTTATCAGCTATTCACTAATTGTGCTGATCTTAACCGCAGTCTCTATCGAGCTGGGTGGAGTATTCATGGGGGCTGGTTTCGAGAATGGAAGGGAACTCGGGTCCAGCGCTCTATCAGTTCCAGCATTCTGGGCTTTCCTTGTTCTACTTTTTCTCACTGTTCTGTTCAGAATTCTTGCACGATACCAATTGCTGTCTCGAGCTGAGCTGCTCTGTGTCCTTTTTGTCGCACTTATGGGTTCACCGATCATGACTGTTGGTTTCTGGCGCTATCTCGTCCCTGGTGTAGCAACATTCCCGCGAGGTGAGAGTTTTGATCACCTCGATGCAATGAACACTAATCTCTGGCCCCATGGCCCCAACCTGACCGAGGATATCCTCACCCATCCGGAGAAACCCACAGTGGGGAAAGAGGGCCAAGTTCGATGGGAAATCCTCGCGCTATCCGATGAACAGGCTGAGCAGGCACCAATTATTGAGCAATACGCCAGATCAGAGGTTTCCCATATTCGAGTGAGCTTGCCAGTTTGGCCGGGAAAAGAAGAGGGGGTCATACTCGGACAGCCCTACCTGCTCACAGTGCTTGCGAAAGCGGAAAGTCTTGGCGCAGAATCCTACTACTATTGTCGTGTCTACCACGATACTGAGATGCATTTCCTCGAAGAGGCATTCGCCTCAACTGAAGAGGCGGAGAAAACATTTTCGCGCCCTGACGGTTTTCGTCGGGTGGGTACGTATGGGCTCGTGTTCCCGACAACGGTCGAGAACTCCATCATCCTTGAAATCGGTCTGCACGGAGAAGGTCGGGTTGTCTTTCGCGATCTACAGTTGCTCAATGTAGCTGCAATCGAGAGTTCGTTTAGGGGCCGTATGGTAATCAGTGAGAGCGATTTCGCCAAATTATCGAAAAAAGAGCAAACTGGGCTCCTAGTTAAACCGGATCACTTATTTAGTCTAGCTGGAGTACGCTATTTGCTCACGGCTTATATTCCCTGGAAGGATTGGCTTCGACCCTTGACCTCGTGGGGCGCTTTTTTGGTTTTGATCCTCATAGCAACATTTGCTATTGCGGTGATTATGCGACGCGAATGGGTAGATAACCAGCGTCTTCCCCTTTCCTTCGCACAGATTCCTCTCTTCTTCCTTGGCGACAAGCGAGGACAAACTTTCACTGATAGCTTATTACCAGAGGGATGGCAAAACCGTTTTATGTGGGTAGGTTTTGTGGTGGCCTTCATCTGGTGTTTCCTCCGTGGCCTTCACGACATTAATTCCGCTATACCCAATTTGGATATCAACTTACGGCTCAACGCTTACATCGACAATCCCTACTTCCAGCGGATGCTAGCCGGGTGCCGTCTCGAAGTCCTGGCGCTGTACTTGGGATTAGCTATGTTCCTCGAAGTTAATGTCCTATTGAGTCTCATCTTGGGGTTTTTTCTATACAGAGCCCAGTTCCTAGTCGGAGAATTTTATGGCCTGACATATCATGCAGGCTATCCCTACGTGACTGAGCAGAGACTTTCGGGATATTTAGTTTATTCTGTTTTAATTCTGTTTTTTTCGAGAAAGTACCTATTCCGCGTTTTCCGATCTGCAATCCGCAGCACAGAAAGGGGCGACGAGGTTCTCTCAAGCAGAAGCGCTCTTCTCCTATTCTTTTTCGCCGTTTTCGGGATCGCCCTGTGGGCACATATGATTGGTATGCCTCTGGGCGGAGCACTAGTGGTAACTTTGGCTCTCTTAAGCTTCGGTCTTGTCGCTATGAAGCTTCGCGCTGATTGCGGCGTCCCCTCGAGTGTAATGTTCCCACACCTGATGGTAATTGTAGCGTACACTGGCGGTATGACTGTTTCTGGCACCCAAGGCGTGATGTTCGCTACTCTCGTCTCCATGATTATCGCATACCACGGATTCCTTTTGATCCCCGGCATACAACTCGAGTTTCTCGAACTTAGCCGTCGTTTTCGTATCAAGCGCAGCGCCATTCTGACGGTAAATATTGTTGGCGTTCTTGGAGGTTTCCTTATTGGCGGCTGGATCGTCCTTTCCGGTGTCTACGCCAAGGGAATGGACAGTTTTCCAGATTCGACGGATTATGCGGGAGTCACTGCATGGACTACCCAATACAATAAATATCATTCTGAAGCCACTTTGGAAACTACCCTGGCAACCGCAGGGAAAGGCGAAGGAACAATTGATCCCGGAACCTGGGCGTTCGCTTATGCTGGAACACTCACTTTTATTGTTACTTTGCTTCGTCAAACATTCACCGGCTTCTGGTTCCATCCCGGTGGGATTGTTCTAGGGCCCACTTGGGTCATGTATCATGTTTGGGCCAGTCTATTTGTTGCCTGCGTAATCCGGTACGCGGTATTGAAACTTGGTGGCGCTGCCACTGTTCGCGAAAAGCTACTGCCCTTTTCGGCAGGTGTTTTTCTCGCCGCCATAGTCGCCCAAGGTGTTTTCTTCATCATTAACGTCTTCCTTTTCTACATAGCCGACAGCACCCAGTTGCAATTTGGATTGTTGTAGCCAGCATTCTCTTCTCCCTCTTCTCTATGCTCGTCGATTTTCAATGCCGAACATCCAGTGCAATCCAAGTGTCAATGAATGCCGAAAGGGACCACTCTTTTTTTGCAATTTAAGTTAAGAATGAGGATGAGAAGAATTCTGGAAAGACATAATCCCGTTTGCATTCTCGGAGCCGGAATGACTGGGCTGGCGGCTGGGCTGGCTTCTGGATTTCCAGTCTTTGAGGCAGAAAAGACGACGGGGGGGATCTGTTCTTCGTACTATATGCGTCCCAGAGGGAAGAAACGCCTTCAAGCTAAACCTAAGGATGAAGTTGCCTATCGGTTTGAAATCGGAGGTGGTCATTGGATTTTTGGAGCAGACCCTCTGGTTCTTCGTCTCATTCGCTCCATCAGCCCGATAAAATCCTATTCCCGAAAGGCCTCCATCTATCTTCCGGATCAAGGGCTATTAGTGCCTTATCCACTTCAGAATCACTTGGGTTATCTTGGTTCAAAATTAGCCTCCAAAGCACTCCAGGAGATGGAAAGAACTTCTCCCTGCAATAACCAGAAAGTGGAAACTATGGCAGATTGGTTGCATCTGAACTTGGGGCCAACTCTATGCGAGCTATTCTTTGATCCATTCCACTATCTCTACACAGCCGGACTGTGTAAAAAGATCGCTCCTCAGGATGCCTACAAGTCCCCGGTGGACATCCGGCTCGTCCGGCAGGGCGCATCTGCTCAAGTCCCGCCCGTCGGATATAACGCTACTTATATTTACCCCAAAGGAGGCCTTGACGTATTAGCCCGAGAGATGGCCGCCAGAAGTGAGATTTACTACAACCATCGAGTTGAGAGTATTGATCTAGAGCGCAAGGAAGTGCATTTTACAGAATCTCGCCCGATCAGCTATGGTCGATTGCTTTCAACTCTTCCCCTAAATAGGATGCTCCAGTTAACTGGTCTTAAGACAGAACAAAAACCCAATCCTTCCCCATCTGTTCTCGTCCTCAATATAGGAGCCACAAAAGGTCCAGAAACCCCACAGGACCACTGGGTTTATATCCCCAAAAGCCAAGCCCAATTTCATCGGGTTGGGTTTTACAGTAATGTGGATAGCTCGTTTCTTCCAGCCCCAGATCGTACAACCAAAAATAAAGTCAGTGTCTACGTCGAAAAGGCTTTTCCCCAGGGTCAAAAACCAACGGAATTCGAGATCGAGGTTTTGGGCCACGCTGTCGTTAAGGAACTCCAGGATTGGGGTTGGATTTCAGATGTAGAAGTGTTGGACCCCACCTGGATTGATGTGGCCTATACCTGGTCCTGGCCGAACTCAAAGTGGAAAGAGGAAGCATTAGAAATCCTCGATCAGCATAACATCCTCCAGGTAGGCCGTTATGCCCGATGGGTGTTCCAGGGTATTGCAGATTCTATTCGGGATGGTCTTATTGCCGGAACAACGTTACGAGTGGAGGTATGAAATCTTGTCACTTCTTCGAAATAACCCCGAAAGTAAATCGTAGTAATGAACCCTCGCCAACTCCACATTGCAGCGGTCGTCGTCACCTATAATCGCAAAAACCTCCTACGCGAATGCCTGAACGCATTGTGTTGCCAAACCAGGTCATTGGAAAGGATCATTGTCGTCGACAATGCGAGCACGGATGGTACGGGAGAGATGGCCCCTTCGGAATTTCCTTTCGCGCGGCACGTTTTACTTCCGGAAAACATCGGGGGAGCTGGCGGTTTTCATGAAGGCATGAAGTTAGCCAACGACCTAGGGTATGATTGGGTCTGGCTCATGGATGATGACGCCAAACCCGATTCCGACGCTCTAAACGCATTGCTTCAGCCCGATCTTTTGCAGGACCCAAGCATCTATGCCCTGACCTCTACCGTGTTAAATCCCGACAGGAGCATAAGTCTCATCGACAGGCGCTTGCTCCGACCCCCAATGCAAACCCCAAAACCAATTGCCCAAAACTTCTACACAAAAAATAAGGAATTCGAGCTTGATCTCGCCACTTTTGTGGGAGTGCTTGTAAGCCGCCGCGCCATCGTTAAGGTCGGGCTCCCCCTGAAGGAATTCTTTATATATAGCGACGATTTCGAGTATTCACTACGAATCCGAGCAAACGGTGGAAGAATCCTTAACATCCCAACAAGCCGGATTGTGCATAATAGTGGGCAAAAACACGACAAGAGCCTATTCACAGCCCCTCTCTCTTGGAGATCCTACTATCTGCGAAGAAATCTTATTTTCACATACAAAAAATACGGATTTTTCGGTTTAATGTCCTATATCAGACTAATCCTGAAAACAGCTCGAACACAAATTGGTATTCTACTGTGGCGTAAACAGAAATTGGGAAGCACCAAACTCCTTTGGTCCGCAATTATTCACGGTCTAACGGGCAGGTTGGGGAAGTCAGTCACCCCACCGTAGTCTATGGATCTGTCGATTCAGATTGTCTGCTCGCGATCTTCAAACAATTTATTCGGTGTACGTTCTTGCCCGAACGCTAGATTTAGTAATAAGCAACCCTTCAGCAACAAATCAGCGGAGGACCGTATCAGTCCCCAAAGAACATCCAAACTAATAGATCCACTGGTTGACCCTCCAGGGCATTCCTACTAGTCACAACCGTTTAGAGAAATAAATCTCGATGCTTTTATCATCGAGACACCGCGATTGGCAGACACCACACAATGCTAAGCCGATTATATAGCCGTCTCCGGAACAGCTCGTCCAAATTTATTGAGTCCGATTTAGACTATAATCGATTTCGTAATGGCAAGCACATATTCATCTTTGGAGTCTTGGGAAGGTGTTCAACAACAGCTCTCCAACGCATTCTCAATTCTAGCGAAGAGATTACAGTCTCGGGGGAAAGCAAAGGAATCGTTGCACAGCTCCTTTATACTTTGAAATCTTTAAGCCTTTTCCATGACCAGTTTCGAGACAACTATGAAAGATTCGAGAAATGCTTCGCGAAAAAAAAACACACCCGGATCTACCCAATGGCCCTAAACACCGAGGAATGTTCAGATTCGGTAAAACATTCCATAGTCGCCCTATTGAAACCTTTGCATGGAGGATTGCGATTCGGATTTAAGGACATCGAGGTCGGCTCAGAAGATACTCTTGAATCTCTATTACAGTTATTCCCAAAAAGTAAGTTTGTGTTCCTGTTTCGCGAACCGGGATCGCAATTCCAATCGGTCCAAGCTCAGGCTTACTGGGACTATTCTAAATCGATTGTTTCATTCATTGAAAAATATGTCTCTCTCTCCGATCTATATATCCAGTTTCACAAGAAAAACAGAACCGGGATCTTTCTTGAAAACACAAGCCTACATGATCCGAAAAAGGTCGACCTTCTGCTAAGGAAACTGTCGATCTCAAGTTACGACAAGACCCTAATTGGAGACAACCTATTCTCCACTAAAAACAAGATCGTCGACGTTCGGAGAGACTCCGAAATCGGGAATTCTGAAGCGTTCAAAGCCTATCTTCGCCTGAGAGAACTCTCAAGTTGTTGATATCTGAAAATGGCCCTCTGATCGGGTAATTATCACACTCCCAAAGGGATAATCTCTAATCCCTATCCGAAAACTACCTCCGAAGGTCATACAACACCTTACGGCTATCACTTCCCCTACGACTGCTCCATTTTTTCTTTTTAATCCCCGATCGCATCGAATCTGGGTCTCTTCTAGACAACCCTTATTCATTCTTATCTCCAACCATATTTGTCCGTGTCGAAGAGTTATGGCCCTACACTTTTAATGGGTATTGTAATTTTCTGATAATAGAACAACCATGCTGACATGGCGATAATAGAGCAGGAGCCTAGGTATTTCTGTCGGACGATCGGTAAAAAAGGTGGATCACTTGGACCGGTCCTCCGCCAGTTATGTTTCCTAGTGATTCTTTTCATGGTCGGACATGTAGCATTCGCCCGAGACGATACGCCGGGCGGCCAACCAAACGAGCCACCACCAGTACCTGAGACAGACGATCCGACAATAGACGGATGGGATTCAGAAGTCTTTGCCGAACTCGCAAATAAGCAGTTAAAGCGTATTGGAGAACTGATACTTGACCCATCAAAAATAGGCCAGTCGGATTTTAAGACTCTCGCAGCACCTGGATTCTCATCCACAAACCTGCTCCCACAGAATCTTGAGACAGGATTTGAAGATCGCGCCATCACAGTAAAGTTCTGGTTAGGCTCTGCGGAAAATGTTCAAGACAACAAACCTCATCAAGGTGCTGAGGGCCTGGCTAATGTCCTTGCAGATCTTGTGACCCCTTTCGAAGGGGCTTCTGACATCCGCTTCGAGGTAAAGATCTTTCGGGTCCAAAAGCACGATAACGGGGAAACAACCACCGAACAATACTTTACGCTTAGCGGACTTCGTGAGACAGGCTCTCTCGAACAACACTCGACTTGGATATGCCGATGGACGCAGGGCAAAGAATCCCAACCACCACTCCTAAAATCCATCACTCTGACAGAGTATGAGCAGACACAAGTCGATTCCAATATGCAGGTTTTATTTTCCGACTGTACCGCGTCCGTGGTGGGCCAGAATGACGACTTTAACTCCCAAATGTCACGTGGTACATTCGACTGGTCAGCTCTTATTGAAGCTACGATGGCGATCGATATTCCCGCCTACCAAGGGCTTGCTGTCGGTGATGTCAACGGAGATGGATTGGATGATGTGTATTTCTGTCAAAACGGTGGACTTCCGAATCGACTGTTGATACAAAACGTCGACGGCACAGCCAGCGACCGATCGAAGTGGGCGGGCGTCGACTGGTTGGATCGAACTCGTTGTGCTCTCTTCGTCGACCTGGACAATGATGGCGACGAAGACCTCGTCTTGGGTATGCGCTCCGGTCTGATGTTTTTATCCAACAACGGGCATGGGCGTTTTGAACGGAAAACAATGATTAAGGAGGCGGAGCAAGCATTTGGATTAGCAGCCGCCGACTACGACCTTGATGGAGATCTCGACGTCTACGTTAGCCGCTATATGCGGCCCGGTCTAACCTGGGATGTACCAAATCCCGTCCCGTACCACGACGCTAACAATGGACCTAGAAACTTGTTGTTGCGAAATGATGACGATTGGGAATTTACAAATGCCACGGTTGAGACTGGGCTAGATGTTGACAATCAAAGATGGACTCTCGCCTCCAGCTGGGAGGACTATGACCAAGATGGAGATCCCGACCTTTACGTAGCCAATGATTTTGGCCGCAACTGTCTCTATCGCAACGACGGGGGACAATTTAAAAATGTCGCGGCTGAGTCCGGAATCGAAGACATGGCTTCAGGTATGTCGACTGATTGGGGTGATTTTAACCGCGACGGATGGATGGATCTTTATATCGGAAATATGTGGTCTTCCGCCGGCGGACGGATCACCTTTCACCCCCAATTCCAGCCAGGATCCAACCGATCGACTAAGGTTAAACTCCAGCGTCTCGCCCGAGGAAACAGTCTTTTTTCCAACAATGGGGACGGTACTTTTTCCGATGTCAGCGTCGCTTATGGAGTTACCATGGGGCGTTGGGCTTGGAGTTCCGTATTTTCAGATGTCAATAATGACGGATGGGAGGATCTTATTATTGCCAATGGCTTTGTTAGTGCTCCAGATAGTGGAGATTTGTGAAGTTTCTTTTGGCGGCAGGTCGTGTCGCGGTCACCACCTACACCAGTCGGAATAGATTCAGCAAGTGATTATGTCGAGGCATTCCAAACGCTCTACCGCATGCTGGCAGAAGGTCGCTCATTTAGCGGTTACGAGCGAAATTGTGTCTTCCTTAATACAGAGGGACGGAAGTTCGCAAACATCTCGGCGACGAGCGGGTTAGACTTCATTGACGACGGGCGCGGTGTAGCAACCGTTGATTGGGACTCTGATGGAGACTTGGACCTCTGGATTTCCAATCGTACGGCTCCACTGGTGCGTTTTGTACGCAACGACACACCGTCGACGAATCACTATCTGGCCGTTCGTCTAATCGGTAAACACGTTAACCGTGATGCGATCGGCGCACGCGTCGCAATTCATATGGACAACGAGCAAAAAGAGCCCACCAGGCTCGTTAAGACTCTTTCCGCAGGTAGCGGATTTGTCGCCCAATCTAGTAAATGGTTGCATTTCGGTCTGGGCTCGAGATCCGATATCGACCGTTTGGTAGTCCACTGGCCGGGCGGGTTAGAAGAAACTTTCACTTCCATCGAAGCAGATCGGCGCTACACAATTGTGGAAGGAAGCAGCCGGGCAGAATTATTATCTGCGCCAGCTAGAAGGGTAAATCTAACTGCTTCCAGCATTGATCCCTCAGCCCCCAGCACCGTAGGCCGTATCTTCCTCCCAATGGGGCCTGATGCACCAATATTATCTTATCAAGATTGGAATGGGAACAATTATTCGATTGGGAAGACCTTCAACAGCCCTTTGCTGATAAACCTTTGGGCAAGCTGGTGTGTGCCCTGCCACGCGGAACTTAACGATCTAACCGAAAATGAAGACCGACTTAGAAAGGCTGGATTAGAAATACTTGCTTTGAGTGTGGACGGTCTGGATGAAAACAAAGCTACAAAACCCTCGGACGCCCGAAAACATCTAGAGCGGATTGGATTCCCGTTTCCCAGAGGGCTCGCTACACCAAGCATGTTAAACAAGTTTCAAATCCTCCTCGACACGATTTTCTATCGAGTAATCCCTCTGGCCGTTCCCACGAGTTTTCTCGTCGACACCGAGGGTAGGATTCGGGCTGTCTATCGGGGGCCCGTTGACATCACCTCTTTACTAGCAGACGTGGACCATCTCGAGGCGGACACAGATGTGCAATTAGCCCGGGCCGTCCCATTCCCCGGACGTTGGGAAGAGAAACCCCGCCCTATCGGCGCAATCTCGTTAGCGCGACAGTTCGAAAAGGGCGAATTTACCCGGGATGTTGTTAAGTACCTCCGGAAGGCAATTGTTGAAATGCCCGACAATGCGTATATTGAACTGTTTCTGGGACAGAGCCTGGATAGTATCGGCTCATTTGATGAAGCAATCTTACACTATCGCCGGACTCTGGACCTAGATCCGCACCAACCAAAGGCGAGAAATAACCTTGGGGTTGCCCTCCAAACAACGGGGAAAACTGAAGAAGCTATAAACCAGTTTAGAAAGGCCCTCGAGTCCGAACCCGACTATATTGACGCGCACTTTAACCTGGGTTTAGTTCTCAGCAGCAAACAGCATTTTAATGATGCGATAAGTCACTTTCGAAAAGTCTTAAGACACGATCCCGGAAGGGCCGAAGCTCAACTACACCTTGGTCAAGCCCTGCAAAGCCAAGGCCTGTTCGAAAAAGCGGAGGATCGTTATCGCCAGGCGCTCTCCGTAAATCCAAAACTGGCTAAAGCGAATGTCCTTTTGGGCCGCCTGATGCAACAACAGGGCAGGTTAGTCGAAGCCATTGGCCAATATCGCAGAGCGGTGCGTACCCAGCCCGATTTGGCTATCGCACATTACAACCTTGGAATCGCTTTAATCGCCATCGATCTGCAATCTGAGGCCTTGAAAGCCTTACAGGAAGCAGGACGCATTGATCCCAACTGGCCGGCCCCCTTAGGCGTGGCCGCATGGGTCTATGCCACAACAAACGACACCAATCTGCGAGCACCTGAAAAGGCAATAGCTCTCGCCAAGCAAGCGGCCCTGCTCAACAGCGAACCAGATCCTGTCATATTCGAAACTTTGGCAGCAGCCTACGCCTCTCAGGGGGAGTATATTAAGGCCGCGGAATATCTTCAACTCGCGATTGAGTTACTACCGCCAGGAACGCAAACTGAGGCACTAAGAAGCCTCCTTAATGGCTACCGGCACAAAGAAGAGCCAAAGGATCAATAAGTTAAGACGATACGGGTAGCAGAGCAGAAGGGGCGATCACACCTATATTTTGTAGTATCCGAACCTCTGAGTATTCACCCCGGAGCCAAAAATTCGGGTAAATCAATAAAGGCAGGCAGGTTGCGGAAATCGAGATCCCTCCCTTTCGCTAAGTATTCAATTTTAAGCACTTCTTCACAGCCCCGATTCCCAAGTCTCATAATCGGGACTTATGCCTTTGGAGGTTGACCGAACCCGGGGCAAATTTCATCCTAAGCCCCGTGTGGGTGGATCCAGTTGCATTTTCATCACAGAAATCCCCATGCCCGTTAGCATGAATCCGTTTTGGTTAAGCATCCGCCAAGCTCCATATAAGCTTCGCCTCCACACGGTTGATTTTTTGGAGAGAGCTCGTTTTGCTCTGCGCTCAGACACTGCGACAGTTAAGAACCGTCCTCGCCTAGCGCTTGTTGGCTGCGGCTGGTTCGCTCAGTTGGCTCACTTACCAGCCTTGCGCCGATTGGAGAACCAGGGGCTTCTTGAAATCGTCGCTCTCTGCAGCCGTTCGGAAGACTCTTTAAAACGAACGGCAAGGCAACTAGGAAGACCAAGAATCCGCCAATCCAAGGAAATGGAGGAAATTTTCTCTGATAGAGAGATCGACGCTGTTGACTTGGTTCTTCCCATCCCTACTACGCCCAAGGCCATAGGCGCAGGATTACACGCAGGGAAACACGTCATTAGCGAAAAGCCCTGTGCCACGAACGTGGATGAGGGACTCCGGCTTCTTGATTTCTGCCAGAATCTGTCGATCCCTCGGATTTGGGCTGTAGGTGAGAATTGGCGCTTCAAGACAAGCGTAAGCCAATTAGAAAAGATTGTAAGGGGAGGAGATATTGGCGAGCCTCAGCTCGTACAATTCCGTAAACTTTTCTTTTTCCCTCCTGAAACTACCCAGAGCTGGAGAGGTCAACCGAACTACCAGGGCGGCCATCTTCTAGATGTAGGGGTACATTTCGCGGCGTTATTGCGGAAGGTTATTGGCGAGGTTGAAGAAGTTCGTGCCGTAGCCAACCAACGACAATCACATCTGCCACCGGCTGATACTCTTCAAGCCCTGCTTAACTTCGACAATGGAGTAGAAGGTAGTTTTATCCTTTCTCTTGCCGCCCAGGAACTTGATAAAAAGCAGCCAGATCTGAGCGTTGTGGGATCTCGCGGAACCGTACATGCCCATTTCATGGCCGGATATATGCAGCTGTTCCAAAGGTCCGGAAAGAAGACCTACTACTTTCCAAATGATCCCTGGAACGAAGGGGGTGTCTATGAGAGTCTGAAGCACTTTGTCAAATTGCTGTGCTCAGATGGGACTTTCCCGACACAGAACACACCTCAAGAAGGATTACGTGACATCGCGTTAATCGAGGCCATGTTTATTTCTTCGCACCAAGGGATTGCGGTTCGTCCCAGGAAAATTCTCAGCTAATCTGAATTACATAATATCGAATCATGGCTAACAGGTGTGTTTTTCAGAATTGGTGAAGTCGGTCTCGTCCGGCGTACCGGAGCTAGTGAGATGAAGTTGACTGGAGACACATGAACCAAATTCGGATCCGAACAAAATCTACTCTTAAGGATGATTAGCTCCCTTTATTCGATAATTTGGGCCTCTCCTGTTCGAGTCGAGATATCGAGAAGGTTAGCCACTCGCAAATCGTAAAAAGCCTCTGGCGGCGAAACCAGGAGGGGCGATTCAAAGAGCACGGCATTGACGAAATTTGATACAATACAGTCAAAAGGGAGTTGGCCTCCAAACAGGAATTGCTTCGGTCTCAGCGAATGTTTTACGGATACAAAAGCTCTCCTTAAATAGGACGTAACTCCCATTCTATGGTTTATCCCATGGGTTGTGAGCTGTAGAGTTCTGAAGTCGATATTTGCACTTCCCTTGGAGCCAACAATTTCAAGTAGATGCTCTATCCGCGGATGACAGAAACAAACCTGTAACTTTGAACTGACACCGCTTGAGTGCTCAATAAGAGAAGTAAGGGCATGAGTAGCCCCAGCCTCAGTGCACTCAGGATATGCCTGGACTTTACGGACTTCCCCGAGAAGCGAGATACAGAGATCAATGTCGTGTATCCCTGTCTCATAGAGAATACCGTTGGGGTACTCCTCCTTGAACTGATCCTGATAGTCCGGTTTCTTCCAGCCAAACTGAACCCGAAGCGACTCGACTTCACCCAACACTCCCTCGCACAATAGCCTCCTGAGGGCAATTACTGGGGGTGAGAATCGATAATTGAAAACAACCGTGTACATTTTTGGACATGATTGAATTACCTCAAAGAGCTCTCGCCCCGACTCATAAGTCATGGCCATCGGCTTTTCAGACATAACATGAACTCCCAGATTCAAACAAATCTTTGCCACTGAAACGTGAGTCCCGGAACGCGTACAGATGTCACAGATGTCGAGCTCTTCCTTAGCGATCATTTCCCTGTAATCCTCGTAAACTCGCTTTATACCAAAACGTGCCGCAACTCTCTTGGCCCGCTCTATATCCACATCAGAAATCGACACCACTTCAGCACGCTTTTCCTTCCCCCAAGCCGGGAGGTGGCGGCGGGATGCTATGCTTCCAACTCCTATTAACCCAACTTGGAGAACCTTTTCCATTACTCTTCTTAAACCCTCTGTGAGGCCGACCGTCCAAAGGATCGCTTAAGTCTGACCAGGTTGCTCATATGCGAAGATGTCGCTGTTTGAAAAGACAAAAGTTCTTCCCTAAATTCGGGATGATTTGACCTGATGGTCATTGAAACAGATGCCTAAAAACAACTAAGGATTCCAACACCCTATATGGTACAAATTCAGAACCTCAGACAAGACGATTTCGAAATTGATTCTTAAAATTCCATTAAGTAGCTTCTGCGTGGCTAATAAAACCCAATTGCAATTCGGGCTATCACAGATAGTAACCTCATTCCCCCAAATCCATTATCACTGAAAATCAATTAAAGAACAAAATTCCCTAAACTGTTTTTATATCTTTCAATTGTACTCTGATGTCGTTCTTTAGTTGCAGCTTCAGCGTAATAGGTTATAACAAGGCGAACACAATCAGTATATACTGAAATTGTCGGACAAAACTCCATATTCTCATGACCAGACCTATTCGGGTCGAATCAGTGCCGCGCTTCTTGGATTAGCTCTCTTTCTGGTCCTAGCTCTGGTTTACTTTTATCTTGCCTCACCCGATCAGATCTTCCAGCGCTTTGATCCTTTCGAGGACTACCCTATGACCCCGATGCAGGATGCGGTGGAGGTAGAAAAGGTAAAAAATGAGCACCAGGCTATCCTTGATCTCGGATCTCGATTCACAGGCCAACCTGGTTATCACCAAACCGCCAATCACATCCGAAATGCTTATGAGCAGGCCGGCCTAGAAATTTATACCCAGGAATTTCAATCTGTTGCTCCCAAAACTGCCTATCGTGAGATCAGCCAGGTGCATCGGAACATCGATGGGGGCCCGTGGCATCTAGAGCCAATTGATAACGTCTCGATTTACCCTTTCTTTCCGAATTTCTTACAAGCCGTTGCGACTCCACCCGGGGGAATGGTGGGAGAGGTTGTTCTTATAAACGAGAAGACTCTTAATACTCGACAAAGTTTTGACGGGTGCATTGGCCTTATTGATAGTCGAGAAGAAAACGTTCCCCAGGGGTATGGCTTTGACTGGACCCGCTACGCCAATCTCGGGATCGAGGCCCTTATTATCTCCCATTCAGAAGGTCTTCACAGTGCCCCATGGATGAAATTCTCCCCTAGTGACGACACCTGGGCAATGGTCTCGAGTGTTCCGATCAACTACGTTCGGTTGGCTGCCACCAAGGAGATTTTTAACTATATTGGTAAGGAAATTCATCTCCGGGTTCGAGTTGACTATAAGCGCGTCGACGATCTCAACCTCTTCGGAGTATTAAGGTCCGCCCAACCATCCAAAGAAGCCATCCTATTTGTGGCCCCCTATGATGCTCCATCGATTATCCCAGATCTAGCGCCCGGCATCCTGCCGGCTATCTCGCCAGCATTTCAGCTTCGTCTCCTACAAGGGCTGCTTCCCTACGCTAAAACTCTGCAGCGCGATATTATCTTTGCTAGCATGGGGTCCAGCTCCATGGGCGAAGAGGGGCACAACAACTTAATGCGTGTTATTGGTAGAAGGAATCGAAACTTTAAGCCGGACCGATCGCTTAATCTAGGGGAGGCTGCCTCAAACCGAGATCAGTTTGACAGTGTGGAGCTGGACGACGGCGATCCCCGACAGGTACTCCTCGCTGCTAGTTGGGAGGAAAATGAGCGTCAGGGCTTACTGGTAGAAGAGGTTCTCAGATTGCTCGAGATAGAGAATTTTGCGAGGGACCCTGAATCGACAAAGCAGATGCTCCGCGAGCTTGATCGGACCGTCCGTAAATTTGCTGAAGAACAATTTGGATACGTAGTTAAAACTCTGGCATTCGAGTTAAGTGAGCCGCTCATGGCAACCAAGCTCGAGGTTGAACGCGAGGGCGGTACTGCCAATGTCGACAGCAAAGCTTTTCACAATTATCTCGAGGCGCGAAAAGAATACAACGATGCTTATGTTGCCAGCGGTTACCAAATGAGCAGCTTGCTCCGGAATAAGCCAGAAACGGTGGAGCAATACTCTATCCGCAATCGATTTCTCCACCGGATGAAGGATCTTAAACGCCTTCACGATCGCCGGCGCCGTGAGTTAAAGCAGGAGGAAAACCTTCTGAACCTATTCAGTCAATATGAGCGTATAGGGTTGTTCTCCACTAGACTGGCTCCGGCCCCACCTCAAAGCAATCAGGAAACGGAGTACGTGAGTAGCGGATCTGGTGTCGCAAATATCCAATCCACTATCCATACGATTCCCCTTCGAATAATGAATCGTGCCAAACGACGCCTAGCGATTGGGGTTGATCTGGAGGTACCTCCTGCGGGAGAGAGGCAGGACCAGTTGATCGGTCGACATACTGGCTATTTTGTCTCTCGCAATGTTTCGACATACTGGGGAAATCTCGGATTTCCCACATTCTACATCTACAACCTCGAGAGAATAAAAAGCTTCTCTCACTACGCATCACCGGTCGATCTCCCTTTCATGCGAGATCTAGAAACTCTTTCCAATACATTTAAGATTGTCGGCGAAACTCTCCTTTCCCTGGCTCATGCAAACGGCAGCCTTGAAGCCCATCATATTTCAGTTAACCAAGTAAGTAGAGAATTCGGAGGACGTGTCCTGGCTGCCGAGATCGGTCAGTCCTTGATACCCAATTATCCCGTCAAAGACGCCCTCGTAGCCTGTCGCTCTCCCACCAACAAGAATGTCTGGGCGTTCCCTGGCCACTATCGTCACCCCATTCTCATGACCGATGATTACGGTCGCTATCGGGTTTCCCGAACCTACAACGTATTCCCCGTCTATTCTAGCGTGGGTAGAGATTCAGGCCTAATCGCACCCCTCGCTGTGAGGATCGGAGAAGACGGTATAATCTCCCACATTAAGGACGAAGGAAATGTTACCCAACGATCCTTCAAGTCCACCAAAGTGCCATGGTGGAAAGCACAGGATCTCACCCTCATAATTTTCCCTGCCGCCCCCATTACGGTTCTAGATCTCATCAACCCGCAGACCCTCCGCGAGTATGCTGGGGTTAAGATGATCCGGAGTAAAGGAATGGCAACTCCAGATCGATTCTGCTTCTTTGAAAACCGGGGACTCGTTGCCACATTTCTAGAGCCTGACCAGCGTTGTTTCGTAGAGCTGCAATCAGGAGCCCAAGAACACGAACGCGCGAAGGTCACCCGTGCCTTCCTAACGAATGTCGATGAAATGCCGCTCAGTGACCGCAAGGAAGAGATTGATGGCGAAGGCTATCTGGTCGGTGATCACCCTTTTGTGCGCAATCTTCCCGCCGAAGTGGCCCATTCCATGGCCTACGTTAACGGTCGACGCCTCGACCTACAGAACTCTTACGGGATGGCCGACGAGAGAACCAACCGGTACCATGAAAAGGTAACGACCCATATCGATCAGAGTCAGACAATCAATTTGAGTAAGAAGGATTCGATCCGTGAGGCTCGCCAGGCCGTAACCTACGCAACCCTTAACCATCCTGTACTGCGCGAATCTATTATGGAAGCCGTTGTAGGGATTCTTTGGTATCTCGCCTTGCTCGTGCCCTTTGTCTTCTTCTTCGAAAAACTCATGTTTTGTTTCCCTGATGTCCGTAAGCAAATAATCGCCCAGGCAATCATCTTTCTGGTCGTTTTTGCACTCTTACGCATCCTCCATCCAGCTTTCGCGATGGTTCGATCCTCTCTCATGATTCTGCTGGGGTTTATTATCATTCTTATTTCCACGGGAATAACGATTCTCTTCACGGGCAAATACAAAGAGAGCTTCAACGAGCTCATGAAAAAACGAGGGAAAGTTGATGCGGCTGAGGTCAATAAATTAGGAGTAATTGCTTCTGCCTTCATGTTAGGCTTGAATAATATGAACCGACGGAAGGCCCGCACCGGACTTACGTGTGCCACTCTTTCGATGATTACTTTTGTCATCATTTGCTTTGCTTCCATTCAAGATGACCTTGTTGAGGATAACGTCGCCACTGGGAAAGCAATTTATAATGGGTTTCTTTTAAAGCAGGAAGAAATGGCTGCCTTCCGACCCAGTGAGATCCAGGCAATAGAAGAGAAATATGGGGACCGTTACGAAGTTTGTCCTCGGTTTATGCGGACCGGTCACGAAGACTTCCGGCTCCGGCGCCGTAACCCAGATCTCGAAATCAGTTACAAAAAAGGTCTTCAAACCCGACAAGTCGGGTTTGATTCAGTCATTCGTCTCAAACACAACGATCCGATTCGAAACCAAATCCGCATCCTAACTGATACTGAATGGTTCACGGAGCAAGATGAAATTAGTTCCGCCAATCTTATTCCTGTATTCATTCCGGATGCTATGGCTGAGCGGTTAAGCATATCAGTCCATCAGGTAAACACTCAAGATGTGATAGTCTGGATAAACGGTGAAGAATGTGAAGTCCGTGGTATATTTGATTCTGAAGCTTACAACAATATGGCTGATCTCGACGGCTATCGCGTGCTGCCATTCGATGTTACTGCTATCGAGGTATTGACTAAAACGGCAAACGGGGTCGTAGCCAGCGAAGACGAGCCGAAAATTCCAGCTGACAAAATTATTCTACTCCCCTACAGCGATCACAGATTTGTCGTCAATGAAGGAGATGAAAGAATCATCTCGGTAGCCATCTCGATGCCCGGGGCTGGGCGCAAAGAAATCAAAACGGTGATTAACGGATATTTGGAACAAACCACTAAACCCCTTTCCTATGGTCTTGAAGGTGTGGCCTACTGGGGACGTCACACCCGAGAAGCAAAAATCGGTGATTTCCTCGATCTGATAATCCCTTTGTTCATTGCTGCCTTTACTGTTCTCAACACTATGCGTGGATCAGTCTATGAGAGACGAGACGAGATCTATGTCTACAATTCCGTCGGGATCGCCCCCCGAAATATCTTCTTCATGTTCCTCACTGAAGCTTTCGTATACGCAGTAGTAGGTTCAGTGCTGGGATATATCTTAAGTCAGGGCACGGGTCGTATTCTCACCGCACTCGATATGACCGGCGGCCTGAACATGACCTTCACTTCACTTACTACAATATACGCTTCTGTGGTCCTCTTTGGTGCCGTCCTGTTTTCGACCTACTTCCCTGCCAAATCAGCTATGGAGATCGCCGCACCGGCCGAAGATGCCGGCTGGTCCCTTCCGGAACCTCAAGGAAATTTTCTGCACTTTCACCTCCCCTTTACTTTCAACCGGGAAGGCCGTGTAGGTATCCTTGCGTTTTTTGATCGAAAACTTCTCGATCATGGGGAAGGAGGTTCAGGACGTTTTTTCTCTAATCAACCCAAATTCTTCGTCGCACCGGAAAAACATCCCCTCGTAGATAAAACCTATGTTCCAGCAATAAGTGCCACCGTTTGGCTAAAACCATTCGACCAAGCAGTCTCCCAGAATCTCACTATTGCTATGCCGCCTGACGAAGAAGCACGAGAATACAAAGTCCGAATCGAGATAGAACGACTTTCCGGTACCCGGGATTCCTGGCTCCGCCTCAATAGAGACTTTGTCTCACAGCTCCGGCAACATTTCCTCCACTGGCGCGCGCTTAGCCCCGAAGATCGAGAAGAGCTTTTCTCTGAAGCTAAAGAGGAATTGGAAAAATCCTTCTCCCATGAGCTGACCTCTGCGGTTACTTAAGTAAGTAGCGGATCCTACTTGAAAGCAGTTCAAAGTATTTCAGTAGTTTCACAATACCTTCTTTCAACAACTCACGGGTAGGAAGAGTGCGGGACCCGAGGAAGCGCTTCTCCGGTCGTGAGCCGGAGCCTATGATAGTTGGTGCGACTTATTATTGAACCCAAGCATAAGTCAGCGGAGCCAGCTTGTCCCTAATGAGCCCGGGGGCGAAACCCAATTCAACAAAGGGCCGAATCAGCCAACCTAAGGACGAAGTTAAAAGGTCTTGAAGCGAAAGAAATTAATTCTCGAATCAATCCATAGTCACAAGGAATGGCATCCTAGCATAGATCCCCAAGGGATCGTTGAGGTCCTGGAGTACCATGAATCCGGACAAAAGTTTACCAATACTATGCGGCAACATCTTGTAATTGGATAGAAGAGGCTCCCCATCTCTTCGCTTGATCCAATTTTCCAAGATACTAGAGAAATCCTTGCGTCTAGGAATCTCTACAAGCCGCCATGAACCAGCAGCTAGGCCACCCAAATGAACGGCCTCATCGATCGCTGCTTCTAGGCCACCGATCCGGTCGACTAACCCAAGCTTAATCGCGTCCGCTCCAGTCCAAACGCGTCCTTGTGCGATAGCTTCTACTTCCTCTCGGCGCATGCCTCTACCACCTTCCACTTTCTCTAAGAACGCTTCATAAATAGATTCAGTGAATTCGTCGATAACGGCGATTTCCTCTTTCGATCTGGCTCGCGTTATATCAAAAATTTCGGCGAAAGGAGAAGTCTTCACTCCGTCGAAAGTAACCCCATGTCGATTCGCAACTTCCGACAGATTTAGAAACAAACTAAAGACTCCAATCGATCCGGTGATGGTGGAAGGGTTAGCAAAAATAATATCGGCGCTGGTTGATATCCAGTAGCCTCCGGAAGCAGCATAGCCGCCCATTGATACTACTACTGGTTTCTCTCTCCCCAAAAGTTGCACTTCACGCTCAATGATCTCAGTAGCCAAGGCACTTCCGCCAGGTGAGTTGACTCTCAGAACCACCGCCTTCACTCCCTCATCCTGCCGTAACTTTCGAAGTTCCCGCGCTATCCTATCACCTCCGAATCGAACACCATCCCCTTCCCCACTCACAATTTCGCCCTCTACATAGACAACTGCAATTCGATCGTCTTGATCAAATTGCGGAGCCAGTTGAACTCGTCCCTCTTCGATATAATGCGGAAGCCTTACCTGGGCGAAACTCTCGATCGAATCATCGAAAGCAGCGATTTCCCCCATCTCCTCCAAGACAACATCGTAGTAATGAACAGCATCCACTAGCCCCTCTCCCAATGCATCTGCTGGCAAAAACAATCCCCTCTCACTGGAGAGGCGACGCAGTGCATCAATAGAAATTCCACGTTCTTCAGAAATTGCATCGAGAATGAAATCCCAAATACCATGAACCCATCTTTCGGTCTGCTCCCTATTTTCTTCACTCATTCCATCTCGCGTAAAGGCCTCAGATGCCGATTTAAACCGGCCTGCTTTCGAGATTTGAATCCCGATACCATACTCCTCAAAAGCGTTGCCCAAAAACGCCATCCTCGCGGAAAGACCGTTCAATTTCAAATACCCAAACGGGTTGATGATGATCCTCTCAGCTGCAGTTGCCAGATAGTAGTCACGAATCGAGGGTTCAATGAGATAGGCAAGAACCGGTTTTCCCGCCTCGCTAAATTTTTTGATAGCCCTACGAATCTCCGCCAAATTCGGATAATTGGATCCAGATTCTCCAGGATTCCGACTCCCGAAAAGGAGAAGCCCTGCAATCCGATCGTCCTTCGCTGCTCGCTTAATCGCGTCAAGTGTATCTTTAAGTGTGACCTCAAGAGTTGGGGGACCTTGCAGCGATTCAGCAAAGGAAGCAAATATGGTCTGAGATCGGGGTGCATCCTTGATATTGACGTTTAGATCAAAGATCAGGATCGATTGATCACGGATTGCGACTCCTTTGCCATCGATCAGGAAGCCAAGCACGACAAAAAAGAATACAAGAAAGAGACAGAAGACAGTATAGGCGAGGAGAAGCGCCCCAACCTGTCTAAGAATGGACTTCAAAAATTCTCTCATAAGAACCAACGGATCTACCAGATTCTTTCACTTTCTGCCATGATTTTTAGATTAATCTCACGCGAGACACCTAAAATCCTTTCTCTCGGTATTCGAAGCTTGCAGATTACAGAAGTAGAGATTTCCTTTTGATTGGAGATGAACAAGAATATTATTCTGATTTTGATCCTGGTCGTTCTTCTTGGGGGCAGCTGGATACTCTACGTAAAGCAGGCTGACATGCATCAAGAGGCGATTGAGAAGGAGAGAGCTCAATCTAAAGAATGGGAACGAAATCTGGAACAGGCGGAAATCGAGAACGCTGAATTAAGGAAACAGGCGGAACAGACTGCTCAACAGGAAGCAAAAGCTAGAAAACAGGCTGAGGAAGCGGAACGGATGGCCAAACTTAAGGCTGAGGAAGAACAAGAGGAGAGGGAACTGCGAGTTGCCGAGTTGAATGAACGGCTTATCCAGGAAGCAGACGAACGCCGGCTAGCCGAAGCCGCATTGAGGGATCTGGCGAATCGAATGAAAAAACTGTCTGCTTCCTACGCTGAAGCTCAGGCAAAACTCGAAGAACTGGAAAAAGCACGAGCCAACATCGGATCGGATATCGAAAAAATCGATGAATTGGAAACTCTGAAAGGTGTTTTAGCAAAGAAGGATGAAGAGTTGGCCAATATGAAGCGGAAGCAAGAGGATCTTCAACTTCAGTACGAGGAAGCGCTGGAACGGCAAATCGCGACCGGAGAGGAAATTATTCGTGAAAGCAGCAAAAGCGATAAGCCAGGCGATTTGCTAACGCTAATCGGAGCCCTCCTTGAGGCATTGGGGCTAAAGCCTTCCAAAGCCAAAGAGGCCCCGTGACCTCTTAGCCCTTATTCTGGTCTCTTTCATTGCCTTTCTCGATATGGACACCCGTGTGAAAGAAGCACTCGGCACTCCTCAACCGCATAGACAAAGTGGTAGTTAGACCTCCCCTGAAAAGGATCAGTGATGCAGAACGGCAATATGTATTCGTAATGCTCTCGTGGAATCCGGGCTCCCATAGTCTGGGAGGAAAGAGCCATGATAGAAAGGCTAAACGGTAAAGACGCAAGCCTTCCTTAACTACGAATCGTCTGGCCTCTACTAGAATAGCTATTTCGGTTTAGTCTTCAAATGCGGGGATACGGAATACATTAGCATTTTTCCCGAACATGGAATTACTTCCTTCAGATTTTATTGTTGCTTTACCAATAACGTCCGCAACCTATTTAGTGCTGCCGCGATCTCATGGCGTCGTGGCCGCGCAAAATTTCCGGGGTGAGAGAGATCTCGTTCAGATCTCTGACTGCGGCCTTGCCTAAGAGCATCTAGTCCTTCACATTCAAAGAATTCGTCAATTTTGTCCAGGACCTCACTTAGTGTCGCTTCGCGACTCATGAAGCGCTGAGAGGCAAGGTAAAGCGCATAGCCTATCGCCCTCGTCTGGCTACAGTCCACAACCTGCTCGACGCAACGAAGATCAATGGTTGTTTCACCGTATTTAATCACGTCTACCTTAAAAGCATCGATCTTCACCGGCCACCGGCCTCGCGCTGGGTTGAGAGAATGAGCCAACGGGATACGCTGGACAACTTGAGGGAAAGGAGCCTTTGTCTCAAAGGCCCGAAGATTAGGCATTTCCATAGCAACCTTTTTGGCCTCAACAGTGCTATCGATGGCTCGATATTCTTGTACGGTGATAATTGTGTCGGCAATATCAAAGTAGTCTCCCGAACCTCCAATCGCTAACACAGTAGATACTTCCGCTTCTTCATAAATCCCTCTAATCCGGTCCGTTAGAGGTGTAATAGGTTCGTTCTGCTTCTTCACCAGTGCCTGCATTCGGGCATCACGCATCATCAGATTGGTTGCCGAGGTATCCTCATCCATCAAGAGAACTCTGGCCCCCACCTCGATCGCCTCCAAAATTGCTGCTGCCTGACTTGTACTCCCTGAGGCTTCCTCTGTGGAGAATGTCTCTGTAGACTGCCCATTCGGTAATTCACCGATAAATGGCGATACGTCCACCTTTTCAACTCTCCTGCGATCCTCAGACCGAATCTTAATTGCATCCGGATGAGTGACTACGTACTCACGTCCATCACCCGGGATGTGCGCATAAACTCCGCGTTCCAGCGCTCTCAATAAAGTCGATTTCCCATGATACCCCCCTCCAACTATCAGAGTCACTCCTCGAGGAATTCCCATGCCTGAAATGGTTTTTATCCCATTGCCGAAAGCACCAATGGGATTAGGTAAATTCAAGGTAACGCGAAGAGAATCCGGCGATCTGAAGAGGACGACTTCTTCTCTCCCCATCGGTCGATCGCTCACCCCGCTTTGCCGCGGGAGAATCGAACCTTCACCTACGAATGCAACTAATCGACGCTCCTCCAATTGCTGTCGGAGTGCCTCTTGGTTCTCGACGCATAGGACAAAATTGCGACCTTGAGAATCAACTGATGGGGTCCAAGTCAGCGCCTTCTCCCCTAAGGCAGGCAAAGCATTGCAAAGCATCTCTTCTGCCTTACGCCCCAGAACTCGTCGCCCTGTCGCAGGCAGACCGATTTCCATTCGAACCTCTACCCACAATCTAGTAACCACTGCAGCTGTCCGCTCAAGCACTTCCTGCCTTCCACTATCAATGGAAAAGAGACCGCCTTTCCCCTTTTCCCGTCGTTCAGGTCTCGCCCATCGGATCGTCTCATCCATACGGCGGGCAAGGAAATCTTCCAGTGCGGTACGGCGTA
>CEUS01232896.1_pt1 | contig 28966 bp, 30 predicted proteins | sample 427031 | NCBI WGS metagenome assembly CEUS01 (sample SAMEA2622837, study PRJEB7988) | marine metagenome | biome: marine biome (ENVO:00000447); feature: marine epipelagic mixed layer (ENVO:xxxxxxxxx); material: "saline water (ENVO:00002010), including plankton (ENVO:xxxxxxxx)" | depth 140 m | reverse complement strand
TTTTTTGATATTCAGATCCTGATAGTAAATTTTCATCTTCATTAATTTGCCCTTCTCCTATAATAATTACCTTGTCACCTACGCTTTTGAAAGATGCCGTGACAGTTTTTGAGTGATCATCAATATGTCCAATTGCACCTATTATTGGGGTGGGGAAGATTGGTTTTTGATTTGATTCATTATAAAGACTTACATTTCCGCTAATTATAGGAATTCCAAATTCTAAGCATGCCTTCTTTAATCCCTTTATAGTTTTAGTTATTTGATACTGAACATCCATTTTTTCTGGATTACCCAGATTAAGTCCGTCTGTAAGACCAATAGGTCTTGCTCCTGTACATACTATATTTCTACATGACTCTGCAACTGCCATAGATGCGCCCACTTCAGGATCCAAGTAACATTTTTTTGAATCGCAATCTATACTAATTGAGATTGCTTGGTTACCTTTTTTTAGTCTCAATACAGCAGCATCTGCTTCACCAGGTAAAACAATAGTGTTTAACTGAACTTGGTGGTCGAATTGGCTGTATATTTCTTGCTTTGACGATATGTTAGGTGATTTTAAAAGACTCTCTAAAATTTTATTCATATCACTAATATTATTTTTAGATGGAATATATTTCTGAACTTCAGATATCCATTTTGGCTTTTTATCCGATAGTTCATATGCTGGAGCATTAGTAAGAATCTTTACGGGTGTATTAAGTATTTCATCTCCCTTATATTTTATTTTTACGTTTTTTGATCTATTAAATTTGCCAATTGTATTTGCCTTAAGGTCACGATCATTAAAAAATTTTAAGAATTTTTGTTCATTTTTTGAATCAATTATGATTAACATTCTTTCTTGAGATTCTGAGAGCATTATTTCGTATGGAGTCATCGTATTTTCTTTTAAATGAACTTTGTCTAGATTTAATTCAATTCCTAAGTCACTTTTTTCAGCAACTTCAATTACTGAGCTAGTTAGGCCAGCAGCACCAAGATCTTGCATGCCAATAATTCCCTCCATTTTTGCAGATATTAAGCACGACTCTAAAAGAACTTTCTCTAAAAAGGGATTGCCTACTTGAACCGCTGACCTAGAATCAGAACCCTCTTCTAATGATTGCGAAGCTAGGCCAGAGGCACCGTGAATCCCGTCTCTTCCTGTGTCTGCCCCAACTAATATTGCCAGATCTCCTGCCTTGTCAGCCCTAGCATTTAATATAGGAGACTTATCATCTATAATTCCGACACACATAGCGTTAACCAAAGGGTTTGTTGTGTAGCATTCTTCGAATTCTATTTCTCCCCCTACATCAGGTATCCCTAGGCAATTTCCGTATGTGGATATCCCTTCAACGACACCATTTAATAGGTATTTGTTTCTTGGTATGTCTTGAGGTCCAAATCTAAGTGAATTTAATATAGCAATAGGATAAGCTCCCATCGCAAATATATCTCTTACAATTCCTCCTACACCAGTAGCGGCACCTTCTTTTGGTTCAATTGCAGATGGATGGTTATGAGACTCTACTTTCATTACTATTTTCATTCCATTACCTATATCTAATACACCTGCATTTTCCTTCCCCATTTCAGATAATACTCTTGCACTTTCATTAGGCAGTTCTTTAAGCAAAAGTTTTGTGTGCTTGTATCCGCAATGTTCGCTCCATAAGGCACCAAAAAGACCCAATTCTAGTGATGAAGGCTCTCGATTTAATAGTTCGCATATATTGAGATATTCAGATTCGGAAAGTGCTATTTCTTTTAATAATTTTTTATCTATCATGCTCTAAAATGACTTAATCATTGATTTAAATATTAAATTTCCGTCTTCGCTCCCCAAATCTATAGAGCATGACCTTTCTGGGTGAGGCATCATTCCTAGCACATTTCCATTTTTGTTATAAATTCCAGCTATATTATTCACAGACCCATTTGGATTTGCATCATCATTAATCACTCCAGATTCAGAGCAGTACTGAAATGCAATTTGATCATTTTCTTTAAGCATATTTAAGGTGTTCTTATCCGCTTGGTAATTTCCTTCTCCGTGAGATATTGGAATCTTAAGAATTTTATTTTTAGGAATTGAGGAAGTAAATTTTTTAGATTTTTTATATTTAAGATTTACGAAACTGCAGTTGAACTTTAAGTTTTTATTTCTAATTAATGCACCTGGCAAGATTCCTGCCTCACACAAGATTTGAAATCCGTTACATATCCCTATTATGGGACTGCCTTTTTGATTTAATTGAAAAACATCTTTCATCACTAAGGAAAATTGAGCGATTGCTCCTGCTCTTAGATGATCTCCGTACGAAAAGCCCCCCGGAAGAATAACCGCATCTATATTTTTAGGTATAGACTCTTTGTGCCAAATAAAGAAAGTCTTAACATTTTTAAAAGAAGATAGGGCAAATTCGCAATCTCTGTCGCTCCAAGTCCCAGGAAAAACTATTATTCCAATATTCATATAAGAATCATATATCTGAAAGGAGTAAATGGTAAGTTTATTTTAAAATATTGAGGATAATATCAGGGAAAGGAAAAGGGAAAAAACTAAGTCTCTTTACTTTTTCTTTTTTTGTTGGCCATTTTTTTCTTTTTTAAAGCACTAGGTGGCTCAAAAGCCTGCCTTTTTCTAGTTTCTGAAAGAATACCATTCTGCTGGACCCTTCTATTGAAGCGTCTAAGCATGCTATCAAAAGCTTCGCCGTCTCTTTGTTTTACTTCTGTCATATGTTTTCTAATAAATCAACTGTGAAAGTATACATGTTGTTTACATAACGTTCAATAATATATCAGAGAATGTTTATACAATCTTGAATTCTTGAAACAGACTCTTCTATTCCAAGTATTTCAATTGATTCAAATAAAGGGGGCGAGACCTCAGCTCCAGTAATACAATTTCTGACTAACCCAAGATAATCTCTAAGTTTTAGCCCCAAGCTTTCACAATTATCCCTTAGTAATTTTTCTATATGCGCATGCGTTTTATTATCTTTTTCCAGTAATGCATTTAAATCAGTCACTAATTTGTTTAATATTTCTTTGACTTCATTATCATCTAAGGCTCCGCATTTAATAATACTTTTTTTTGGTTTTGTATAAATAAAGAAAAACTTAATTGATGGATAAATTTCATCAATAGATTTTATTCTTTCTTTTATCAAGGGAATAATTTTTGATAGCTTCTTGTTATTTAATTTATTTTTATTATCAGGTTCCTTTGGCAATGTATCTTGTGCCAATTTAATTAAGGTTTCATTGTCCATTGATCTGATATGTACTCCGTTAAGCCAACTGAGTTTTTCTGGATCAAATATTGATGGGCTTACACTTAGTCCTTCAAAATCAAAATTATCGATAATATCTTGATAACTTAAAACTTCTTTATCATTTCTAGGTGACCATCCTAATAGGGCGATATAATTTACTAAAGCTTCTGGTAGCAATCCACTTTGTTGGTATTCTATTATGGAGCTTGCTCCGTGCCTCTTACTTAATTTAGCTTTATCTTTTCCAAAAATAAGAGGAAGATGAGCAAAAGAAGGAGGCTCTAATCCCAAAAATTTATATAAGAGCAGATGTTTTGGTGTGCTAGAAATCCATTCCTCTCCCCTTAACACATGACTAATAAGCATGCTTGAGTCATCAACTACATTTGCTAGATGATAAGTAGGAAGCCCGTCAGCTTTTAAAATAACAAAATCATCTATTTTGGAAAGATCGAATTTCATAGGCCCTCTTCTAAGATCTGTAAATTGAATGTTCCCTGAAAGAGGTACTTTTAGTCGAACAACTATAGGCAACCCTTTCTTTTTAGATTTTTCTAAATCCTCTCTTGATCTATTTCTAGAGTATCCGTTATATCCGGGGGGCTTACCTTGAAGTTTTTGTTCTTCTTTCATTTTTTCTAGTTCTTCTGGTGTAAGGTCGCACATATAGGCATTTCCATCATCAAGCAACTTGTTCACCGCATCTATATAGCGATTCTTTCTTAGAGACTGAATATATGGGCCATAATCTCCCTCGATTCCAGGACCTTCGTCATAATTTAATCCTAGCCAATTAAGCCCTTCAATTATGTTTTCTATAGACCCTTCTATTTGCCTTTTTTTATCAGTATCCTCAATTCTTAAAATAAATTTCCCTTTATTTTTTTTTGCAAATGCCCAATTAAATAAAGCTGTTCTCATTGCACCTATATGAGGATCACCCGTAGGGCTTGGGGCAAACCTAACTCTCACTTCATGTGTTATTTTTTTATCCATTAATTTCTCCCAATTTTATGAGATCAAGAAATTCTTTAGGAATATTGTCTTGAATTTCTATATCTTTATTATTTGAAGGGTGATTAAATTTTATTCTAATTGAGTGTAAAAACAATCTGTGAACTTTATTTTTACTGTTTGAGTACAAATTATCTCCAACTACTGGACAGCCAATAGAACTTAAATGAACTCTAATTTGATGAGTCCTGCCAGTTAAAATATTTACTTTTATCATAGAAATATTATTATTTTCATCTATTTTTTCGTAAGAAGTATAAGCATCTTTGCCAGTTTCAACTAAAGCCCTTTTGATTTTATTTATAGGGTGCCTTCCTATTGGAGCTTCAATAATTCCTTTATTTTTAATTGGTCCATTTACGATTGCTACATATTCTTTAGTAACCTTTCTGTTTTTGAATTTTAGTTTTAAGTCCTGATATGATTTAGGATTTTTTGCTATTACCATTAATCCGGATGTTTCTTTGTCTAATCTATGTACTATTCCAGGTCTTTGAGTTTCACCAACATCCGAAATTTCAGGATATTTTTCTATAATTCCAGAAACAAGAGTTGGGCCTTTATAAGTGTCTGAGGGATGAACAATAATACCTTGATCCTTAGATAGAATAATCAGATCCTCATCTTCATATTTAACATTTAAATTTAGTTTAATTGGGCTTATGTTGGGTTTAGGCATTAATTCAGCAATTTGAATTTCATCGTTACTCATAATTTTTTCTGAACTTTTTGAAACAGTCGATCCATTTTTTTTGACCATTCCATCACTTATTAGTTTTGAAGCTTGACTTCTAGAATAGGAGGTATTATTACTTATAAACTGGTCAATTCGTATGTTTTTATCATCTTTATAAATTATCTTTTTCATTTGCTTTTCTCTCTTCCTTCCAGTTTATATAAAGATAAAAAGCAAGCATTGCCATTCCAACACTTATGCATGAATCAGCGATATTAAAAACAGGCCATGAACCTACATCTATGAAGTCTGTGACTGAGCCAAGCCTAATCCTATCTATAATATTCCCAAATGCACCGCTAAGTTGAAGAGAGATAGATATTTGTAGGGTAACTGAGTCTTTAGCAACGAAAATTAGAAAATATGTTATTAGTATTATTGCTAATATACCAACGATCATCAAAAATAGATTAGCGTCTTGAATTATACTAAAGGCACTTCCAAAATTTCTGACATGTGTAAACCTAAAAAACCCTTCTTCAGGTATAGATTCACCAACTTTAAGTGTTCTTATAATTATCTCTTTTGAAATTTGATCCAACAAAAAGAATATGGAAACTATAAGAGGTATATAAATATTTTTATATTTCAATAACATTTTTTTTCATGGTATAGCTTAATTTGATAAACTAAGTAACTCCTATAGCAATTTTATATTTTTAAACAGAAATAATTAAGAGGAAATAATTTTGATTGATTTGAGAAGCGATACGGTCACAAGGCCAACTGAAGAAATGAGAAGAGCAATGTATGATGCTGAAGTTGGCGATGATGTTCATGGAGAGGATCCAACGGTAAATGAACTTCAAAATATGGCTGCAGAAATTACTGGAAAAGAGAGCGCTTTGCTAGTGTCTTCAGGCACTATGGGAAATCTGGTTTCATTACTTACTCTTACTAATAGGGGAGAAGAGATTATTTTAGGAGATCAATGCCATGTTTATGCTTGGGAGGGAGCGGGTGTCCCTATTTTTGGTGGAGTAAGCCTAAATGTTGTTAAGAATGAAGAAAATGGAACTTTGAATTTAGATGAAGTTAGTAATTCTATTAACCCAGTAGATGATCATAAACCTACTACTTCTGTGGTAAGCATTGAGAATACTCATAATCAATGTGGGGGTCATCCTATTGACGAAGAATATATTAGGAATCTAAAAATTTTATGTGATGAAAAAAAATTAAAAATCCACATGGATGGTGCTAGGCTTTTTAATGCTGCAACTGCACTAAATACTGATGTTTCTAATCTAACTAAATATTTAGATACAGTAACATTTTGCCTTTCTAAGGGATTGTCATGTCCAGTGGGGAGCGTCATTTGCGGGTCAAAAGACATAATGCTGGAAGCAAAAAGATGGAGAAAGGCTATAGGGGGAGGTATGAGGCAAGCCGGAGTATTTGCAGCAGCTGGTATTGTTGCACTAAATAATATGGTAGACAGATTAGCTGAAGATCATGAAAATGCTAAAAAAATTGGAAATGGTTTAGCAGATATTGATGGAATCGAAATTGATGTTGATTATATTAAGACAAATATAATTCGGTTTTCTCTTAAAGATAAGTCATTTGATATGAATAAATTTAAAAATGGCCTTTTGGATAATGGTGTTATGATTTCCCCGTCTGGAGGCACGGTTAGAATGGTTACTCATCGTGAGATTTCACATGATGATGTTGGACTTGTTATAAGAGCAGTGTCAAAATCGATTCAAGAACTTTAAAATGATTATAGGCCTAATGGGACTTATGGGTTCTGGAAAATCTACTGTAGCAGAATATCTCAAATCAAAGAATATGCCAGTTATAGATTTAGATGTTTTAAGTCACAATGTTTATGATTATGGAACTGATGAATACTATAAAATATTAGAAATTTGGGGCAATGATATTTTAGATGAAGGCTCACAAATAGATAGATCTAAATTATCAAAAAAAGTTTTTAGTAATTCTTATGAATCAATCTCGATTGCTGACCTGAAAAGATCAGGATTAGAAAATTTAGAGTTAATAGTTTGGCCAAAACTTGAGGAATTATTAACTATAGAACTTAATAGCCACAAAAGTGAAGAATTATTATTTATTGAAGGCGCCCAAATTGTTAAAAGCGGTTTTAATAAATATTGTGATAAATTATGGTGTATTGTTTCTTCTATTGAGAATATTAAATCAAGACTTGATTATAGGCACGTAAATATTTTAGGAAGATTAAAGATTCAAATTGAAGACTATGCAAAATTAAATAATATAGATGAATTTATATATAATGATTCAACGAAACAAGAACTAAATAATAATGTACAATTTCTATTGGAAAGAATAAGAAAGGAAACATAATGGCAACTAAATCCTCAGATTCTAAGAATTATAAAATTGAAGATTATTCAATACAAAAAGAGCCATTTTACATACCCGTTAGTGATGAAGTTCAGGTATTTGAGTCAGCATATAATCAAAAGGTTCCGATTTTATTAAAAGGCCCTACTGGGACTGGTAAAACAAGATTTGTTGAATATATGTCATGGTATATATCAAATAATGTGAAAAAATCTGTACCTTTAATTACAGTTGCATGCCATGAGGATCTGACCGCAAGTGACCTTGTAGGAAGATATTTAATAGATTCGGCTGGAACTAAATGGATAGATGGGCCACTTACAAGAGCTGTAAAAAGTGGAGGGATTTGTTACTTAGATGAAATTGTTGAAGCAAGGAAAGATACTACAGTTATCGTTCACCCCCTAACAGACCATAGAAGGATATTAACAATTGACAAGTTAGGAGAAGTCGTTGAAGCAGCGGATGGATTCTTAATGGTTGTATCTTACAACCCTGGTTACCAAAATGCGCTAAAAGATTTGAAACAAAGTACAAGGCAAAGATTTGTAGCAATTGAATTTGATTTTCCAACACCTGAACTAGAAGCAAAAGTTTTAAAAGAAGAAGCAGGAATAGATGATTCTATTGCAGAATCTTTAGCATCTTTAGGTGAAAAAATTAGGAATCTAACAGATCATGGATTATCTGAAGCTGCAAGCACAAGGGTGCTTATATATGCTGGCAAATTAATTAAAGATGGAATAGATCCAAGAAGAGCATGCCAAGTTGCCGTTACTTGGGGTATTACTGATGATAAAAAACTGTACAGAAGTATAGAAGAAGTTATAAGTGCGATATTCCCATAAATTATGGATAAATTAAGGGAGTTATTAACTAAAAACTCTGTATTCGAATATGAAAATATTACAAATACTAAAGGGTACAAAAGTGCTGCAGTTTTTTTGCCAATTTCTATAAAAAATGAAGATTACTCAATTTTATTCTTAGAAAGATCTAGTAATCTATATTCGCACAGTGGTGAGATTTGCTTTCCTGGTGGTGCATTTGAAAATGATGATATCAATTTGTTGAATACAGCTTACAGGGAAACTGAAGAAGAGGTAGGCTTAAAACAAGAAAATATTAAACTAATTTCTTCTTTAAGCAAGGAAAAAACAAGAACAGGATTTATTATTCAGCCTTTTATAGTACTAATTAAAGAAGAAGCAGAAATAAAGGTTGATGGAGAAGAGATAGTTGATTATTCATTTATATCAATTTCAGAATTAATATCTAAGAAAAATAAAAGAAGATATTATTTTCTATCTAATGAATTATTAATTAATAAGCCAGCATATATAATAAATAATCAATTAATATGGGGAGCTACAGCTACCATACTTGAAGAATTTTTAAACATGATTGTTTCAGAAGATGAAAGATATAAGCAATAAACTTAAAAAATACAGCTGGATAAATATAGGAGAACTGGATCAGAGTTTAAATATTCTGTCTGAAGGACTTAATGAGGCAGCTTTAAATGAGTGGGCTGATATAATTTATTCGACTATTGAAGGTGATTCCATTGGATCTAGCCAAAAGGAATATATATTAAGTTTTATATCTGAATCATCAAATGTTTTTAGGTCTTTGCCTCAGACCCAATTTATTGAATGGGCGAAGCAATCTAATAGAATTGCTTTTGAAGACGGTGGGTTGGCTCAAGCTTATGTTAATAGTTCTTCTGAAGTATTAAAGACTTTAAGGCCTAGGCATTTGCTTGATTGGGGTAATTTAGGGTTAAGTTTATTTAAATCATCTAAAAACTCTTCACCATTAACTAAAAAATTTTATGGATTATCTCCCTCAATAAATGCAGCATCCTCTTATGATGATCTTGAAAAATTGGTTGATACTTGCAGAAGGATCTCTGCTAGAAATGTTAATTATTCTTTAAAAATTATTGACTGGGTTTATAAAATTTCACAATTTAGCCCTAATGATCTTAAATCTTGGAATGAAATTATTAATAAAATTTCAAAAATTCTTATCAAAGATTTTGAAAAGATATTCCAATTATTAGCTGAAAATGCTGATTTGATAAATCAGAAAAAAGATTTCATGAAATCTATGATTAAAATTTTAGATTCTAATCCTCAAGATTTCCACGTGATTATAAAGAAATCGATTGATATATTTTCAGATATTTCTTCAAATTACTCTGATGAATACGAAAAAATGTTTATAACCCTCTCTAATAATTACGTTGATGAGTTAAAAGGCTATTCTTTAAATTTTCAAAGTTTAAGGCGAGGACTTTCTAAAGAAAAGCTTTTTATTTGGTTTAATAACGGCATATCTATTATAAATTCTGGAGATAGTATTGAAGGTTACTTTTCCCTAGATAGCATTGAATCAAAGTCATTATTCAATGAATTAACATTCTCGGTAGATTTAGATGTTGAAAAGGATATTCTGAAACTTTATTGTTGTGCTTTGAGTGGCCAAGATTTAGGAGTTCAAAGTTCCAATATAATGGTTGACAAAGAAATTGGATGGTTTAATTCTAATTTAGCTACAACTGAGGGAACTACAATTTATCTGCCAGAATCAATAAAGAAGTTTTCTGAGAAGGATAAGAATTTTTCTTGGTTAAAAGTTATAGCTACCCATCAAGTAGGTCATGTTGAATTTGGGACATTTAAATTAAGGCTAGATTCCCCGTCTTCAAATTTTAAAGATTTGAGGAGTTCGTTAATAAAAAAATTTGAAAAAAAATTATCAAGTAATGTGACAGAAATAACTGACATGACAAAATTTTTTAAATTATTTGAAGATGCAAAATTAGCACAAGATATTTTTTCAATTTTTGAGGCTTATAGAGTAGATGAAAAAGTCTTAAAGAAATATAGAGGAATAACTAACTCTTACAAGGATGTTAAGGAGAATGCTTTAGAATCAAGACCTGAGATTGAGAGTTTACCTGGCAGAGAATTATTAATGGAATCAATTATAAGATATAGCCTTAGTCCACAAAAATTAAAGGTACCTAAAAAATTACAATCCTCACTAAATAAGCTTTTAAATCTTTTAGTAATTTTAGGTAGGCCAAATTCTCAAATAGAAGATACTGCAGAAGCAACCTTAAGAGCGTATAAGACATTAATAAATGTTAAAAATGATTTGCAGGAAGAATTAGAAGAATATACTTTTCAAGAAAATGAAACCCTAGACAAGTTTCAAGATTCTTATAACGACCTATTAGAATTTTACTCCTTTTCGGAAGGAGATCAATTAGAAAATCAATTAGAAAATACCCCCCAAGAAGTTAACGATGAAATAAAAATGGATGATTATTCTTCTCCTCAAGAGGTAGAGTATTGGGGCGAATTTAAACCGGAGCTATCTCAGTTGATGCTTGAAATGAGCTTAGGCGAAGCGGAATTTTCGGAAGACGGAGATTTATCAGATTTTTCAACAGAGCAAATTGAAGAAATGCTAAAAGAGTCAGTTGATGAAAACACTGATGAAAACGCAGATAATGTGGTTGAATCTGAAATAACTCAAAATCTAGAGGAAGCACTAAATGAAATGCAAACAGAAAAAATAGAAGAAGATCAATCAAAATTTGCTGATAGATTTGATCATTTTGATGAAGACGGAAAAGAGCTTGAAGCAATTGAAGAGAATCAATTTTTATATGACGAATGGGATTTCAGAGATGAAACATATAAAAAAAATTGGTGCTTGGTTAATGAAAAAAAAATTGGAGAGGGAGACCTTCAGTATTATGATGAAACATTAGAAAAATATGCAGATATAGTTGCTGACATAAAGAAGCAATTTGAATTAATGAATCCTGAAACATATAGAAAAATTAAAAGACTTGAAGAAGGCGAAGAGCAAGACTTAGATTTAACTGTTGAGGCTATGGTTGACTTAAGAGCAGGCATAAGCCCTTCAGAGAAATTATATTGGAGACGGAATAAAGTAGAAAGAAGCATAGCAGTAGCCTTTTTGCTTGACATGAGTGCTTCCACTGCTGAGGCGATTGATGATACAGATGCTTCCAGAGATGAATGGTCTGCACCTGATAATCCTGAAAAATATATGGAGTGGCTTAGAAAAAGAAGGTCCCAAGGGTTTAGAAGGTCTTATAAAAGGATAGTTGATCTTGAAAAAGAAGGATTAATTTTGCTTTTAGATGCCCTAGAAAATTTAGGAGACACATATGGTATATTCGGATTCTCAGGATATGGAAGAGAAAATGTAGAATATTTTACGATTAAAGATCTAGATGAGAACTTTTCCCCAACAATCCCAAAAAGGATCGATCGAATAAGCCCTTTGCACGCAACTAGAATGGGGCCAGCAGTTAGGCATTGCACTCAAAAACTTTTGAAGACCGAAGAGAAATCAAAATTTATATTTTTAATTAGTGACGGGAGGCCTCAGGACAGAGGTTATAGTAGAGAAGGTGTAGAGAAAGAGTATGCAGTTAATGATACAAAAAAAGCTTTACTAGAAGCTAAACATGAAGGTATAACAACCTTTTGCCTAACCGTTGATAAAGAAGGGCATGATTATATGAAGAGCATGATGGAAGATTTAAGTTATGAAGTATTAGATGATATTGCTTCATTACCATTAAGAATTCCACAACTTTATAAGAACTTAACTTCTAATTAATATCTTAGATGAATGTTAGTAATCAAAGGCAGGGCATTCGCCCGATAATTCTTCTTCTTGGAGGTAAGGTTTGTCCTCGTGAGGAGTAGTGCAAAACATCAATTTAACTATATCGTCTACCCAACTTTCTGATACCAGAACTACATCTTTAGAATCTTGAAAAACAGCATTAGTCTGACCTTCTTGATTATATTTTGGTTTGATATTGCTCAAACTAACAGTTATTGGCTTAATCAACAAGGTTCCGTTCTCGGTAAATGTGTTATTTCTCAGATAAATATAAGTACTGTTATTATCAATCCCGTATTCCAAGAATTCTTTTTCTGTTTCTAGCCCAGTTACTACAACACTATCAATCTGTGGATTTTTCATATGATCTAATATTGAATTTGGATAGTCCAATCTAGCTACCTCTTCACCATCACAAGGCTCTTTTTCTATGTAGGGGTTCCCAGTAAGATCATCTATTAAAATATCACATATTTTCCAAGGACCTTTTGGTCCTCCATCTTTAGTAAATATATCTCTTCCAAGTGCCTTATATAGAATGCCAGAATGATAAATTAATATTTCATTAATATTTTCTTTTTCGAAGTCGTAAATCCAAGTAGGCCTAGGAGGGTTTTTTAATAAGTTCTCTAATGCATTCCCATAAGATGCGTTCAACGTATGGACAAATTGTTGGTTTTCCAACTTTACAAACTGATATGATTGATCTGAACTTAAAATTCCAAATTCTATAACTATTGGGTCAACCCCATTAAACTCTAATTTAACTTTAAAAGATGGATTTTTTAAACCAAATTGGTCTAAATTCTCTGAATTTCCCCCATCTAATGTTCTTTGGATCAAGGGCCCTTTTAGAAGATATGTGATTCCTGACCACCGAGCTGGATTAACCGGAAAAGTTCTGTCGCCTTCAATTATGCTCCATGAATCGTTAAATTTTTCAAACCTTATTTTATTATTAGCTCCAATAAAATCTATTGAAATAATCTGATCTTCAGGTGCAGTATATAAAAATGATTTATTTGATTTCTCAGATTGATTAACTTCATCAGGTAAGCTTGGTTCTTGTAATAAAAATACAGTTGAAGGAATTGCGATAGAAATAAGTACAATGAGAATTAAGGAAAGTTTAAAATTCATTATCTTCTGCGCCACCAAGACCAAAAAGCAAAGAATATAGATATGCTAGGCAAGAATATCCATCCGCTCCATCTAACAAAGTTCCTTTCATCTTGAGTTAATACCAATTCTCTAAAAACTTTAACTTTAGGTCTTATAGAAATTAGTTCAACATCGCTCGTAAGCCAGTTTATTGAATTAGCAAAAAGATCTTCATTTTTTGCTGAAAATAAGAACTTATTACTCGCAAAATCAGCATCACCAGAAATTATTAGTTTTGAAGATACATATTCCCCTCTTTCATTTTTTATGGGGGCTTCATTCATGGTAGATATAGATTCAACCGCTAGTATTATTGGTAATGGCCCAGCAATCTCATTCTCGCTATCAAAACTGATTGATTCTTTAGAGGTTTCTTCCCAACTATTTAAAGTGGTGTAGGCTATTGGCTCTGCATTAATATAAGGCACCCCATTTTCAGTTAGAGGTATTTCGTCTGGTCTAAGCGAAAGTCCAATAAATCTAGACCCAGGAAAATACATTACATCAAAATTATGAGTGATTGGGTGCTCAGGAATTTGGAGGTTAGAGTCCTTAATTTGTAAAAACTCAACATTTGGAGCAACGTAACTAGCAGTATCAACTAGTGTGCCTTCTCCAGCCACTACACCCCAAGGAGCAACTAAATTTGATAAACTGGAAGGAGATCCAGGCTCTAATAGGAGCATTAAATTACCTCCAAGTCTCAAATACTCTTGAATCAATTTTTGTTCAGAATTTAAAATTTCGTCATTTGCATCTGCGATTACAAGAACTGAAGGGAATGACTCTTTATTTCCAGAAAGAAGTATTCTTGATAATTCGTCAGATGTCGTAGAGGTTACAAAATAGTTATCTCTCTCTAAGGAAATTTTTGCTTGACCAAAAGATTCAGACGACTTGTCTATGTTAGTTATATCTCTTTCTTCATGACCAGATAAGAATAGTACAACTTTCTGTTGAATTTGATTTACAACCAATAATGATGAAATAAGATCTTTTTCATTAAATACATCAATTGTTTCATTAGGGTCTTTTCCTACTATATGCGAAATTCTCTGGCTTTCTTTGAGTTTTAAAATCAATACTGGCAAATCCCTGCCTGCTAGATATCTGTCAACGTTTAAACTGCTAGCTAAGTTTGGGTCTATATCCGGATCCACATGTCTATAAGTCAGATCGTATTTGTTTGAATTTTTTGAAAACTCACTCAACAGATCTTCAGTTCGGTTAATTGATAATTTGTCTTGACTTGAATCAGATCTTAGGAAAATAAAAACCTCTAAGTCCTCTTTTAGGCTATCTATTGCATTTAATGCTTGGTTGGACAATTGATATTCTTTAGAAGCAGTAAGGTCAGATCTGAACCATGATGGAGAAGCCCCTCTATCATTAAGTATGTAGATTACTGAGTTTGCAGCTATAAGAATAAAAATAGTAGCGATCAGAATGAATATTGTATTAGCCCCATAGGCACCTTTAGAAGAAAAAATAGTTCTTTTTATATTGGTTATGTTAAGAAGCAAGGACAATATGAATGATAATATTCCTATAGACAAAACTATGAACCCAGAAAACTGTATATCTCTTAAAAAGATAATAATTATCACTCCAAGAAATGTTGCAAGGACACCAAACGCAAAAGATATATATTGAATCGAATATGAATAATTTTTTAGTAAATCAATAATTTTTTTTGATTCATTATTAATTTCACCTCTATTATTTTTCACTTCCATCTCCTAGTCTCTAGTATAAGAATTGTGGATAGCAAAAATATGATTGAAATAGACAAGTAAAATACAATGTCATATACCGAAATTATGCCTCTAGCAAAATCAGCAAAATGGCCTTTTTCTGCTATTCCAAAACTGCTTGTGTCAAATACTGAAAAAGAACCTCCCAGTTGCAATTCATTTAAAATAGTCCCTAGAATTCCTGGGACTCTTTCTGATACAAAATCGATAAATGTAAGCAGAGTTAATATACCTGACCCCACAACTAATGAAACTAACTGATTTGAACTCAATGAAGAAGCAAAAATTCCTATAGATAAAGTTGAACAACTGTATAGAACCAAGCCTAGGTATCCTGTGAAAATTGGACCGAAATCAGGCACACCAAAAATAAACAATATAATTGGATAAAAAAGAGTTCCTGCGAGCATAAATAACACTATCGAAAAAGAAGCCAAGAATTTTCCAACTACAATTTCATGTTCTTTTAATGGAGAGGTCATTAAAAGTTCCATAGTCCCTAATTTTTGTTCTTCTGCAATAAGTCTCATAGTAAGTGCAGGGGATAAGAAAATTAAAAAGAAAACAGCTCCAGCTAAAAATCCTCTAATACTCGCTTCGGAAAATGCATCAGAAACCGAGGCAATAAAGAAAAAGCCTGTGACGGTAAAAAAAGATGCAGCCACAATATATGCCATTGGAGATTTAATATAACCCAGAAGTTCTTTTTTAAATATTGTATATATATTAATCATTATTCAGAGGTTAGTTGTAAAAATATTTCTTCAAGGGTTAGTGGCAATGAATTGAGTTTATGAAGACCTATCCCGTTATCTACTATTAGTTTAGCAATACTTTCTTCTACTCCATCACTGGAAGATGTTTCAATAATATAACTTTTATATTCGCTATTATTATCAAATTTACTCCTTACATCGACAACATAACTCTCATTTCTTAATAATTTTATAAAATTTACCCCATCTTTTTCTTTTATAGAAACTTCGCATACTTGAGTAGATTGAAGCCTTTTAGATAAATTATTAGGTGTATCATCAGCAACAATTTTTCCATCATGAATTACTAAAACTCTTTTGCATATGGTTGTTACTTCAGGAAGAATATGTGAACTAAGAATTAAAGTGTGTTCTCCTCCTAAACTTTGAATAAGTTTTCTTGTTTCTACAACTTGAACTGGATCAATCCCAATAGTTGGCTCATCCATAATTAGAATTTTAGGTTTATGGATAATAGATTGAGCTATGCCAGTTCTCTGTCTATAGCCCTTTGAAAGTTTCCCAATAATGACGTCCCTATAAGTTTCTAAGCCCGTTATACCTATAACTTCATCAGTCCTTTTTGATATTCCCTTTTTCATCCCTCTTATAGAAGCCATAAAATTTAAGTATTCTTTTACAGTCATATCTAAATATAAAGGGACATTTTCTGGAAGATACCCAATTTGCCTTCTTGCTTCAAGAGATTTATCGACAATATCATAACCCCCTACAGATACTTTTCCATTAGTAGGCGGAGCATATCCTGTCATAACTTTCATTGTTGTTGACTTTCCTGCTCCGTTTGGGCCTAGTAAGCCAACTGTTTCACCTTTTTCAATAGAAAAGGAAATATCTAATACAGCAGGATAATCTCCATAATATTTAGACATATTTGAAATCTTAATCATTTTAATTAATATTTTGTGTGTGCTAGAACTACTAAATGGAAATGATAGCCAATTAAATTGTTATATTCAACAATACTTGAATTGTTTTGATAAAATATTCTTATTATGACTTTAGATTCACCAAAAGAAATATATTTAGATAATGCTGCTACGACTTCTATGCGACAAGAAGTCGTAGATGAGATGGTGCCATATTTTTCTGAAAATTATGGTAATCCTTCTAGTCTTTATAGCATAGCCCAAATTGCTAGAGATGCTGTGGATGAGTCTAGGGAAAATGTAGCAAAAATACTAAATTGCAAGCCTAGTGAAATTATATTTACTAGTGGTGGAACTGAGTCTGACAATATGGCTATTATAGGTGTTGCTAAAGCATTAAAGGAGATGGGTGGCCACATAATAACAACTAAAATAGAACACCATGCAGTAATTCATGCTATGGAGGAACTCGAATCAATTGGATTTAGGATTTCTTATTTAAATGTTGATGAGGCGGGATTTATTAATTTAGATGAACTGGAATCTGAAATAAAAAACGATACCTCTTTAGTTTCAATTATGCTAGCCAATAATGAGACTGGCGCGATCCAAGATTTACCAAAAATAAGCCAAATAATTAAAAACAAAGCTAAGGATTTACAAAGGGAAATTTATATTCATAGTGATGCTGTTCAAGCTGCTGGCAAACTAGACTTAGATACAAAAAAACTCGGAATAGACCTAATGAGTCTTTCAGGTCATAAAGTAAGAGGCCCTAAAGGTGTAGGGTGTTTATATTTAAAAAGAGGAATACCTATTAGCCCTATTATTGTAGGTGGAGGTCAAGAACGACAAAGAAGGTCAGGCACAGAAAACGTTCCTGGGATTGTTGGTTTTTCTAAGGCTCTTGCTTTAGCTAATGAAGAGAAAAATAAATTCAATACTCATTGTAGAAAATTAACTGACCTACTGAAGTTGAGGTTACAAAATTTAGAATATGAACATATTATTGTTACGCCTAACGAAGACTCTTTATCTAATATTTTAAATGTCTGCTTCAAAGGTTTTGAGGGTGAACCCATATTAATTGGATTAGATATGGAAGGAATTTTTGCTTCAAGCGGAAGCGCATGCAGTTCCGCATCCCTAGAACCTTCTCATGTCTTAGTAAGCATGGGGATTGATCCTAAATTAGCTGTAGGATCGATAAGATTTAGTTTTTCTTATGAAAATACTCCAGAAGATGTAGAGTTTTTAATTGAATCATTAGAAAATGTTTTATCTGAATTATCTATGTTAGCTCAATCATAATAATGAGATCACTTTCGAATAGATTTTTGGTGTTAATAGCAATTGCTTCAGTCTTGCTTTCGGTTATAGTTACTTCATTATTAATATTTAAGCCATTTGAAGATTATGATCCATTGTATGTATCTGGGAGAACCTTATATATAAAAGCATATGATCCAGTGATTACTAAAGAATACGACTACTTAGATTTAGATAACTCTCAAAAAACTTTGTTTGCACCAGAAGGCAAAAGTTTGGTTATATTAAATCTTGAAGTTACCAACGCTGCTTCTGCTGAGATAAGAATAATTTCTGATGAAAATTCTAGTGAGTTTATATCAACTGATGGGTTTACCTATAAGCCTGCAAATCCATCTTCAGTTAGTCTAGGTAGCACAAAAAATAATAAAGATTTGGCTTACCCGATATGGGGATCTTTTACTTTAAATAACCTAGAGAGGGCAGAAGGATTCTTATTGTTTATCGTTAAAGATTCATTCAAGCCAAGCAAATTCGCATGGAATGCCTCTGATAGAGTTTTAATTTCTTTTGATGAGTAGTATTACCCTATAAATAATGGTCCGAACACTAAAGCTACAATAGTCATCAATTTAAGCAATATATTTATTGAAGGTCCAGATGTATCTTTAAATGGATCTCCTACTGTATCTCCTGTGACTGCAGCTTTGTGCGCATCTGACCCTTTTCCTCCGTGATTTCCTAGTTCAACATATTTTTTTGCATTGTCCCAGGCTCCTCCAGAATTTGCCATAAAAATAGCTAGAAGGAATCCGGATACTATTGATCCAGCTAGCATTCCTCCAAGAGCTTCAGCTTTTAAAAATAGTCCAACAAGAATAGGGGAGATAATAGCTAAAATACTAGGCAGTATCATGGCTTTAAGTGATCCGGCAGTACTAATTGCGACTGCTCTAGCAGCATCAGGTTTAACTCCTTTTTTGCCTGCCTTTAGACCTTTTATTTCTCTAAATTGTCTCCTAACTTCTTCAATCATTGCTCCTGCAGCAGTTCCTACTGCCTGCATTGTCATTCCAGAAAACAGAAAAGGAAGCAAAGCGCCAATAAGAACCCCACTTAAAACCTTTGGATCCATAATATTTATCGAGACAACACCTGTTACCAGTCCGTATGCAGCTAAAAGTGCTAATGCGGTCAAAATTGCAGATCCAATTGCAAACCCTTTTCCTGTAGCAGCAGTTGTGTTTCCTAGTGCATCAAGTGCGTCAGTCCTTTCCCTTACTTCAGGTTTTAGTCCTGCTTGTTCTGCTAGTCCTCCTGCGTTATCAGCAACTGGCCCATATGCATCAGTAGATAAAGTTATTCCTAATGTAGAAAGCATTCCTACTGCTGCCAATCCAACTCCGTAAAGTCCAGCAAGATTAAATGCAATCAATATTCCAACTACTACAGATAAGGCTGGTATAGCTGTGCTATATAGCCCTACAGATATTCCTGCAATAATGTTTGATGGATGACCTGTTAGGGATTGTTTTGATATCCATTTAACAGGAAAGTATTCGTAAGAAGTAAAATACTCTGTTGCTGTTCCTATAACTTGCCCAACAGCAAGTCCTGTTAAGACTACAAAGAAAAGTGATGCGGGCAGGGGATCATTGAATAATAATGAATTCGCCAAATATATTCCTGCAAGCGCAAGAATAGCAGCCCCAAAAATACCTATTCTAAATGACCACAATAATGAATTCATTGAAGCGTCAGGTTTTGTTCTAACTAAAAATGTACCAATAATTGAGGCTATAATTCCAATTGCGCTAATAACTAAAGGCAGCATTACTAGAGAGGAAGTAGATACATTCTCCACGCCAATTAATATAGCTAAAGATATTGTTGCAATTAAAGATCCTGCATATGATTCAAATAAATCTGCACCCATGCCTGCGACATCCCCTACATTATCTCCAACATTATCTGCTATAGTTGCAGGGTTTCTAGGATCATCTTCTGGTATACCTGCTTCAACTTTTCCTACTAAATCTGCTCCTACATCCGCAGCCTTTGTATAAATTCCTCCTCCCACTCTAGCAAATAATGCGATAGATGAGGCACCAAACCCAAACCCAGCAATTATATTAGTGGCTGATGAGGTTCCAGCAATCTGGTCAAAAATGACCCATAATAAGGTTACTCCTAATAGGCCAACTCCTACTACTGTAAGACCCATCACACTCCCGGTATTAAATGCAACTCTTAAAGCTTGGTTAAGCCCTCCTTCAGCAGCTTCTGCGGTTCTAGAATTTCCTCTTACAGCAATATTCATACCTACTATTCCTGCTATTGAAGAGCCTATTGCGCCAGCTAGATAAGATATGGCTGTCCATGGCCCAGAATTCCCATTAAATCCATCTGCATTAAAAATATTTAGGTCAACTACAAGCCAAAGAATTGCAAACATAGCCACTACAAAAAATGAAAGAATTGTATATTCCTTTTTAAGGAAAGCATAGGAGCCTTCTTGAATAAGCCCGGCTATTTCAGATAATTCTTTATTTTTAACTTTCCTCTTAACGACATTCCAGAAAAAATAAACAGCTGATAACAATGCTATTCCGGCTGATGCCAATACAATTAAAACTAAATTATCCATAATTTTTCCTCACTCTTATTTTTTCAATTCTTCCTTCAAAGAATTGATACTTATTTCTAATTCTTTTCTTTCTAAAGCAATTGTAATGTCTCCCCGCGTTCTTTCCACAACGCTTCTTAACTGGTCTGTTGTCCTTCTTAGTCCAGCAGTTACACCTTCAGGGAAATCAACTGACTCTAGCACATCCACAACCTCATTCATTATCTCTAGATACTTTTCAGATTCTGATACTTCATTATCTCTAATTTTGTCCAAAGTGGTCCTTCTTAATTCGCTTGCTGCTTCAGCCATACCTTTCAATAAGGAACTAGGCGAAAAAATATTAATGTATTTTGAAGGGACAACTTTATTAGAAGTAAAAGATATAAAAAATATTGCTTCGCATAACTCCTTTTCTCCGTCTAGCATAAATGTGGAATTAATATCAGATGAATGTTTGATTACTTTTGGTTTTACCGATTTTAATTTTTTGATGCCTTCATCAATTAGCTTTTGAGATTCTTTATATTCTCCCCTGTGGGCTGCCCTTATTGATCTTGATGAAATACCAATTATCTCTCTAGATATTTTTAGCCCCATTTCTCTAGATTTATGAATGTCCTTAAACATTGAATTGCTCAATGTCGTAACTTTTTTTATTGAAGTTAGTGATTTATTTTCCATATTTCTTCATTATTTTTTTTATATCTAACACTTCTTTTCTGGGGTTATCTGACAAGGTCACAGCACTGGAAATACATAAAGAGTCAGCCCCAGATTCAAGCACCTTTTTTGCCCTTTCTTTATTTATGCCACCTATCCCAACAATGGGTAATTTAAATTTAGTGTCCTTAAGATCTTTTATAACATTTATTGACGATGGTATTGTATCTTTTTTAGTGGTTGTTTCAAACAAACTTCCTATCGCTACATAATTAAGATTAAGTTTGCTAGACAATAACGCTTCATCTTTAGTTGCATTTGAATTTCCTATTATAAAATCATTACCAAATATTTTTCTGCATTCATTTACATCCATATCTTCTCTTCCTAAATGAATGCCATCTGGTTTAGTTTCTATTGCCACATTAACCCTGTCGTTTATTATAAAAATTGTATCATTTGCATCACATAATGCCTTTATCAAATTTGCTTGATCTATCATCTCTTTGTCGCCAGATTTTTTGTTTCTCAGTTGAATTGTATCTGCGCCGGCTTCTATGATTTCTTTTGCAAGATTATACAGGTCTGCTTTCCCTATATTATTAGGGTCTATGATTATATATAAACCTAAATTTTTCATATTTACATCTTATTTATTGGGCTAAAAGATTTTCTATGTATTTTACTAGCACCTTTTAAATTGAGTGATTCTATATGAACTTTTGATCCATAACCTTTATTTTCTTTAAGATAATAACCTGGGTACAAATTTTCATATATTCTAGACATCATAGAATCTCTAGTCACTTTTGCAATAATTGATGCAGCCGCAACCGAGACGGACATCGAATCAGCCTTGTTAAAGCCAATATTGTTTTCTTTTATATCTAAATTTATAGCATCAATTAAAATAAGATCTATATTTGTTTTCAAGTTAAATATTGATCTCTTCATGGAAATTTTAGTTGATTCTACTATTCCGTACTTATCAATTTCTTTGTGTGTTGCAATGCCAATTGAAAACCTTGATCCTGAATAAATAATTTCTTTAAAAAGTTTTAATCTTTTTCCTTTAGATAATTTTTTACTGTCATTAAATTTCATAGGATTGCCTATTATTAAATCTTTGCTAAGTTTTACAGAAGCCGAGACTACTGGGCCAGCGATAGTTCCTCTTCCCACTTCATCAATTCCCACAATGTTATTTATTCCACAACGCAATGCCTTTTCTTCAATTGCCGAATTTGGTAAATCAGGTATTTTTAAGGTTAAAATATATTTTTTTATATTCTCTATAATGATAATTTGATGGCTTCAGTTGATGTATTTTTATTTGAGAATTTATCGAATTCTATAAATCCTCCCCCTAGAACCATATTTTCTTTATAAAACACTAGGGCTTGCCCAGGTGTAATTGCTCTTTGAGGCTCATCAAAAATAAAATTTATGTCTCCATTTTCTAGATAAACTAACTTGCCTGAGGCTGGGAAACTTTTATACCTAATTTTTGCTTCCAATTTCATATCACCAGGTATTTTTTGACCAGCGATAAAATTAACTGATGATATTAGAACATTCTTTTTCATTAAATCTTGAGAGGGACCTACTTCAACATTATTGCTATCAGAATAAATGTTAGTCACAAATAATGGTTTCCCATTGCTTTCAATCCCCAACCCTTTTCTTTGGCCTATAGTGAAATTGTGTATTCCTTCATGTTCTCCAAGTATTTTTCCAGATGAATTTATAATATTCCCTTTTGTATTTTTTACTTTGTTATTAATATATTTTTTATAATCCTTGTCTGGTATAAAGCATATATCTTGAGAGTCAGGCTTATCGGCATTAATTAATCCGAACTCCGTAGCTATTTCTCTTATTTTAGTTTTTGAGTAACGGCCAATAGGAAGTTTTAGTTTATTCATAATTTTTTGATTTAAATTAAAGAGTACATAACTTTGATCTTTCGTTTCATCTGTCCCTTTTATGAGTTCAAATTTGTTATCATTTTTTATAATGGTTGCATAATGACCAGTTGCTATATAGTCAGCTTTTAGGAATTCAGCCCTTTTTAGCAAGAAGTCGAATTTAAGACGGTCATTGCATGCTAAGCAGGGGAAAGGAGTCCTTCCTTTTTGATATTCAGAAACAAAATAATCAATTACATGTTCGTTGAATTCTTTTTCAAAGTTTAAGAAGTAGTGCTTTGATCCTATTTGCCTGCAAACTGACCTAGCATCTTCTACATCATCTAAAGAGCAGCAACTTTTATTTAATTTTGAGGCAGTGTTGTCTTCATATGGGAATAGTCTCATTGTTACTCCAATTACATTAAATCCTTGCTTATGAAGTAATACAGCAGCAACTGAGGAATCAACTCCTCCGCTCATTGCCACCACAACAGTTTTTTTATTATTTGAATCAGACATTTTATACAATCTTAATTAATATACACGAAAGGTTTATAATTTATATATATGGGTAAGTCAATGTTATTGGAAAATTATGCAAGAAAAATTGCAGATATAGCATCAGAAAATTTAGGAGAAGAAATAATTTTACTAGATACCAGTGAAATTTCTGTCTTTTCTGACTATTCGATTCTTGTTACTGGCCAAACCGACAGACACCTTGAAAGCTTGGCCCAAAAAATAATGCGTGCTATGAAAAAAGATGGAAAAAAAATTCATCATAAAGAAGGCACTGGAAAGACAGGCTGGATTTTACTTGATTTTTTTGGACTTAGTGTTCATATACTTTCCGAAAGAAGTAGAGAGAATTACGATTTAGAGAATTTATGGTCTACTGCCAAAGAGATTGTCAGAATTCAATAGATTATTCAATCCAATTGTCTATAGACCTAGAGTATTCAATAATTTCATCTTCCTTAAAGTAAAGTGATATTTCTCTTTCAGCATCTTCACTATTAGCAGACCCATGAATAATATTTTTTTCAACTGTTAGGCCTAGATCTCCTCTTATAGTTCCTGGTGCAGATTCTAAGGGATTTGTTGATCCCATTATAGTTCTTGTCTTTTGAATTGCATCAGGCCCAGATATAACAATCGCAACTACAGGCGATGAAGTAATAAATTCGATTAAGCTTCCAAAGAAAGGCTTTTCTTTATGTTCTTGGTAATGCTTCCCTGCCAATTCGCTATCCATTTGTAGAAGCTTTAGGCCTGAAATTTTTAGTCCAGCAGATTCAAGTCTAGAAATTACATCTCCTATAATCCCTCGATTTACACCGTCAGGTTTTACTAAAACTAAAGTTGATTCACTTCCCATTATGCCTCCTATTTTTTCTTTGTTATATTGGGTGACCTTGAATAAATTGGGTTTAGGTCAGAATATTTTTCTATCTCACCTTCTGACTCTATCCTTCTAATTAATTTTAATATATTCTCAGGTTTCCTATAACTTCGATCAGCATATTTGAAACCAGAAAAATTTTCAAAAATTGAAGATAAATTTTCTCCGCAAAAAAATGTATCCGTACTAAAGATTTTGTCTATGTCATTTACATTTACTATTCCATCAGGCTCTCTAGTATTTATATTGTTAATATCTTTCCAGCAGAAAGCATCAAATCCGGCAGGTATCAATGCGACTAAATTATTTTTATAATTTGAATTTTTATGGCCTTCTAACTCAATTTCAAAAGTAGGCATTCCAATTATTTTGAGATTATTATTTTTTGCAATCCCTAAAGATAGGCTCATCCCGACCCTTATAGAACTAAATCCGCCTGGACCAATAGCAACTGCAATGCAATCAAAATCTGTTTGATTTAAGGCGGTCTCTTTAAATCCGTTTTTTATTGAGTCAATTAATTCAATGCTATGGTTATTTTTTGATGTCCAGCAATTTTCGTACAATGTTTCATTTCCAGAAAAAATAGAAACTGACACATTCTTAGTTGATGTGTCTATAGATAGAATATTTTTCATAATAATTTTTCTAAACTTTCTTTGTTATTTGATTTAATAATAATTTTTCTTTGACTGCTCAAATCTGTGTGCTCAAGTATGATCTCTAAGTCCGGTTTGGGGAGATATTTTTCCCCTATTTCAGGCCACTCAATTATCAAATTACCATCTTCTAGATATTCTTCAAGGGCTAGATCAAATATTTCTTCAGAATTATTCAATCTAAAAAAATCACAATGATTTATAGAAATATCACCAAAATAGGAAGTTACTAGTATGAAAGTAGGGCTTTTAGCTGGCTGAGAACATTTGTAAAATTCTGTTATGCCTTTGACTAAAGTAGTTTTGCCTGCTCCCAAAGGACCTTTCAGGTAAGCAATTTTTCCTATTCCAATAAATGGAGCAAGTTTGATTCCTAATCCTAACGTTTCTTCAGGAGTATTAGTTACTATTTCTTTAGAAAAACTATTCAAAATGCCCCCATTGGTTCAAGTTTGGGGAATATCCCCTCCCTCTCAGGTTATAGGTAATTTGATTGGAACCTTTCTCTTTAACTTCTCCTATAATAGTTATTTGATCAAGAATATCTTTAGGCAGATCACTAAATGTGAATAAAAGTTCAAAATCTTCTCCTCCATTGATAGCTATGTCGTAATAATCATTAGGGAAAGCATTCTTTAATTCATCAGAAATAGGCATATTTTCAACTTCTATTGATACAGACACATTACTAGATTCACATATATTAACTAACTCCGCATTCAATCCGTCGCTGATATCTGTGCAACAATTTACATTATTAAAAAACAATCCTCTGGCTATAGATGAGTTAGGATATGGCTTCGTGTGTTTAGAAGCGAGGTACAAATCTACATTATTATTCTGTAAACTCAAAAATCCGCCTAACGAATCACCTAAAAATCCACTCACCCCAACTTTGTCTCCTGGGAGAGCATCATTTCTCGTCATGGCTCTTTTTCTGCCATCCCAATCAAAAAAACCAACAGCAGATACGCTTAGGAATAATTTTTCTGACCTAACGATATCTCCACCAACGATTATCGCATTAAACTCATCAGAGCATTCTTTAATTCCAACTACTAGTTCCTTAAAATCTTCAATATCAAATTTTTTAGTTAATCCTATTGAGACTGTAAAGTATTTTGGAATTGCACCCATAGATATGATATCGCTTACATTAATTGCTACGCTCTTCCATCCGATATTTCTGAAGGAATAGTAGTCACTATTGAAATGAACATCTTCTACTATTGCATCCGAGCAAATTGCTAAAGGACCTCCGTCTGCATCCCCTTTCACTATTGCAGCATCATCACCAATGCCAATGCCCCAGCCACCTGCATCATAATTTGGATCTACAATATTTTTTATAATATTTATGAATTCTTTTTCTTTATCCATTTATAATCTATAAGATATATTAGAATTTAATTTAATTATACTTAAATAGGAGATAAAAATGCCTACAATTGAAGTTAAATGGTTCGAGGGAAGATCCACTGAACAAAAAGCAAAATTAGCTAAAGCTATTACTGACGCGGTAGTTGAGATAGGGAATACTACTCCAGATGCAACACATATTATTTATCATGATATTAAAAAATCTGATTGGGCTCAGTCAGGAAAATTAGTTTCAGAGTCTTAATAATGGAGGGAATTCCTTATAGAGGCCTTGGAATGGTTATAATGACAGTTTTGGTCTCCTTAGCTTTATTAATTTATATAGGTGCTGATTATTCAGAAAGCAGAATCAAAAACAGGACTACCCAAGGTAATTCAACTGATGTTTGGTGGGAGAGGAGTTTTATTTTAGTATGCCCACTTCATTGATCAAAAGAATAGACGAGAAATATCATTTGCGTCATTTTGCTTGGGTGATAGTAATAATCGCTTCAATAATCCAAATGGTAGGAAGTACTATAAGAAATGTATTTGGGGTCATGGTAGACCCTATGTCTCAAACTTTTGGATGGTCTCAGGGGCAAATAGGTTTAGGTTATGCAATTGCCGCACTTTGTACAGCACTGTTTAGCCCTGTAGCAGGCATCATAGGAGACTTAATAGGGGCTAGGAAAACTATGGCAATTGGTACAGTTCTTTTTTTAGTAGGCATGATTTGGACAGCCACTGCATCTTCAGTAATAGAATTTTATGTTGCATACGGGATAGTTTTGGGTATAGCTCAATCCATTTATTTAGTTCCAATTGTGCCGGCGGTCGTTAGTTGGTTTAAGAGGGGGACAGGAATAGGCACAGGGGCGATGATGGTTGCATGGAGTATTGGGCCAGCCCTTTCTATACAGGCACTGGCTATATGTTTCGAATATTTTGGATGGCAAAATACATTTCTGATATTTGGAATTTTAGGATCTATAATAATAGCCATATGCCTTTTATTTTTCTATGATTCTCCAGAAAAAAAATCTACCCTTCCTTATGGCTGGCTGAGCACAGATAAAAAATCAGAAATGAAGGGAATGCCCTGGAATCCTAAAGGGCAGAGATTAATATTTAAAACAGACAGTTTTTGGCATTTGATAAATATTCACTTTTGGGGATGTGTTGGTCATGCTGTAATTTTAGTAGCAGTAATACCAATGGCAGTAAACCAAGGAATAAGCCTTGTGGCTGCTTCTGGTGTGCTTAGTATAATTGCTATAGCTAGTATTTTTTCAAGATTCGCTGCTCCTATAATTGGCGATAAATATGGCAGCAAACCTATAATTTTTCTTTCATTTTTAGGACAAGGTTTATCAGTTTTATTGCTTTTAAATGCAAATACGATCTTTGATTTTTATTTATTTGCTGTTTTATTTGGCCTTCCCTATGGGGGAGAAGGCACTGTAGTTCCAATAATAAATAAGCAGTATTATGGCAGATTCCCTATGGGTACAACTTACGGATGGCAACTATTTGGCGCAGGAATAGGGATGGCTATTGGAGGAGTAATCCCTGGGATTGTTTTTGATATAACTGGTGGATATGTTTTTGCAATTTGGGTTTCAGCTTTATCGAGTCTTTGGGGGGCATTGATAGTTTTGATGCTAAGTAGCACAAAAGAAATGATCGTTGAATACTCTACATAATTTAAATTTATATATATAATTCTTCATCGTGGCCCGCTAGCTCAATGGTAGAGCAATTGACTCTTAATCAATAGGTTCTCGGTTCGAGCCCGAGGCGGGTCACCAACTAGAGTTTAAACTTAAGTTTCCACATTATTTAATTTTTGCGATAATATTAATTACTATGAAAAAGATAATTTTAAGTTTTATAAGTTTAATTTTCCTTATTGGTTGTGGGTCTGGTGAAGAATCAGAGACTATTCCTATTGTTGATCAGGTAACTAATGTAGATCAAATATTTACTATAGAAGATTTTAAAACTGTTGGATTCAAAAAGAGCAAGGAATACAAAGTTGATGACCTCCCAGGTGCTACTTCCGCCTTTTATGGATTCATAAAAAATAAGTTAGATCCTGATGACCAAAAGATTGATTACGAAATAAGGTTTTATGCTAATCACTCTGATGCTGTTCAGATAGGGACAGAATATGTTGAAAATGCAACAGGGGAGGATGGGTGTATAACTAAGGATTGTGCTTTGTGGACACCAGACTTAAAGCACCGTCAGTTTTTAGCTGAAAGGTTGGGAAACACACACGCTGGAAACGGTCAGCCAAAACCAAAATACCTTACCTATGTGATTTATGGAAACATGATAATGATGTGCCCTGGTTATAATATTGAAGATTCAAAAATGAGATGCTCAAAAACTTTATACGATGTTGTTCCGAGTGCAATGCCTGCATCGGTAGAGTAACTATTTTATACTGCTAGCAGCCTTATCTAAGAACTTTCTA
>CEUS01034647.1_pt1 | contig 28983 bp, 26 predicted proteins | sample 427031 | NCBI WGS metagenome assembly CEUS01 (sample SAMEA2622837, study PRJEB7988) | marine metagenome | biome: marine biome (ENVO:00000447); feature: marine epipelagic mixed layer (ENVO:xxxxxxxxx); material: "saline water (ENVO:00002010), including plankton (ENVO:xxxxxxxx)" | depth 140 m | reverse complement strand
GTAAAGAGGCATAGCAATAACGGGTGAAAAGATATGACCTACAGGTAAAACCATACCCATAAATCCATTAGCTTTACCTTGATGTTCTTGTCCAACCGATAAAGAAATTGCAGCTGCAAGACCCGTGCTTTGGGTACCCTGTCCTAATCCAAATAAAAATAAAGATAAATAAATTGAATAGAGAGACTTACTAAAGAAAATCCCTAGTATTGCTATAGCCAATACAAAGGTTCCATATCTAATTAAAGAGCCAGGTGAAACTCTAAACTTATCAGCTATTAAAAGTTGCCCAATAATACTTCCGAAAGCTCCGAGCATAAATCCAATGCTTGCAAAGGTTATTGGGTTTTTTGAGCTAGGAACAATAACATCAAGAAAAAAGAAAGACGATGTTTGTACAACCATAGCATTACAAATACCTAAAGAAACACCTACGATTAAGAAAGGCCATACTCTAAAGTCAAATAACTTAAGGTTGCTTTCAATGATTTCTTTTTTCTGACCGATTTTTATTTTAGGCTGTCTAGCTATCATCAAAGCAACAACGAGAAGTCCAAAAGAAAAAATATAGAAAGGAAGGGTATAAGAAATAACTAAAAGAAAACCAGCTATTGCTGGACCAGCTATACGTCCTGCAGAAAACCCAGCATTTAATCTTCCAAAACCTCTACTCCTATCATCTAAACCTGTAATATCTCCTACCCATGCACCCGATGCAGGTCTGGTAGCACTGCCCAAAACTCCATTAATTAACCTTGCTATTATGAGTATTACAAGGAGCTTCCACCCTAGTAATATCTGAGAGGTTCCTAATGTTAGAGCACTACTGAATAGAATTAATGATAAAGCACAGCCTAGTAAACCAATATTGACTATTATCTTTCTTCCTAGTCGATCACTCAACTTTCCCCAATAAGGACTTAATATCATCCAAGCAATGGCAGAGGAAGCAAATATAGAACCTGTTTGTATTTCACTAAGACCTAGATCTCTAGCAAGTGGAGGTATGGTTATAAATACTACCGACTGTCCTGCTCCTACAAAAAAAAGACCTCCAGATAATAGCCAAATTACTGTAGGTAATTTATTCATAGTTATCTTAATTATTTATTATTAGTTACTGAAGGAAACTGATCTAAGAGAAATAACTGTTTTAATCTTTAAATCCTTTTATGCCAACAGCCTCTCTAACTCTTTTGATTAGAGGAGTAGAAATATTAAGTGCTTTTTCAGCTCCGGTTATTAATATCTTTTCTATATGTTTAGGTTCTTTTAAAAGTTGATCATATTTTTCTCTAAGGGGACTTATTTTTTCTTCTAGTAGTTCAAATAGTAATTGTTTTGCTTCACCCCAAGATACACCTTCTTTATATTTACTTTCCATTACTGCTAATTGCTCTTTAGTTGCGAAAGCTTGATAAATTTCAAATATTGAAGATCCTTGGATTTCTTTTGGTTCTCCAGGCTCTTTTGAATCAGTTTTGATTTTCATAATACTTTTTCTTAGTTGGTCTGTACTTAAGAATATAGGTATAACGTTTTTATAGCTCTTACTCATTTTTCTACCATCAATTCCAGGTATAACTCCTGAATTATCATCAATTAAAGCATTAGGAATTGAAAAAATTTCTTCATAGTGATGATTAAATCTAGTTGCTATATCCCGAGTCATTTCTAGATGCTGCGTTTGATCCTTTCCTACAGGGACAATATCTGCATTAAACATTAGAATGTCTGCAGCCATAAGAATTGGATAATTGAATAACCCCATTGTTATTCCTTTATCTGGATCTTTATTACTGTTTTCAGCTATTGCTGCTTTATAAGCATGAGCTCTATTCATTAAACCCTTGGAAGTCAAACAACCTAGAATCCACGTTAACTCCATAATATGTGGTATATCTGATTGTCTATAAAAAATAACTTTATTTGGATCAAGGCCGCAAGCTAACCAGCAAGCTGCTATTTCAAAACAAGAATTATGTGTTAGGCTTGGATCATTGTTTTTTATTAAAGAATGATAATCAGCCATAAATAAAAAAGATTCTGTTTCTGGATTTTTACTTGCTTGTATAGCTGGCAAAATCGCTCCACATAAATTTCCTATGTGAGGAATACCACTTGTAGTAATGCCAGTTAGTACTCTATTCTTTATAGCCAATTTCTCTCCTAAATGATTATTTTATCCTAACATTTAAATAAAGTACTTGATTCCATTTAAGTAATCATTAATATTTCGCGGATTAAGATGACTAGATTATTTATTGCTTTAACTCCAACTGTTGACTTCAACAAAGAAATTTCTTCGCTTAAAGAGTCTCAGAAAGCTCTTAAGTACAAAAATGTCCAAATTAATTGGTCAAATAATAATCAACATCATGTAACTGTTAATTTTATTGGAGCTATGGAACCAGAACAAAAAGAGGAAATGTTTAACATTCTTGACTCTAGACCACCATTTAAATCACTTCCAATTGAAATCAATAATTTAAGTTACTTTCCAAATGAGAACGGACAAGTACTTGTTGCCAACATCTCCCTAACACCAAGGTTACAAAAACTTTATGACCAAGTGGAGGAAGTAGTAGCCAGAATAGGTTTTGGTATGGCATTAAGATCTTATAAACCTCATATTACATTAGCTAGATTTAAAGAAAAAAATAGACCATTTTCTGAGCTTCTTCTTTTAGAAGAGCCTATATCATTTGCTTGCAATAGTCTGGATGTATATGAGAGTTCTTTTAAGGGCGGTAAAACAATACATTCTCTAATTAAATCTTATTCATTAGAATAAAAAAACACCGCTGTGCGGTGTTTTAATTCGAAGTTGAAGGGGTCAGTGCGGGTTTCTCACTGTGCTACAAGTACCCTTCTTGTGCAGTTGATTTACTTTCGCTTATCTTTTCACCCTTCTTCTTCTGTCCATTCTCTTATAAATCTGGGTCTCGAGGTCCAGTTTTATTTGAGTAATAGCGTAAGGACAAAGATATCAAATTCAAAGAAGAAAGCAAGTAAAAGAAAAAAAAATTTAAAATTTATATATTTATTAAATAATTTAATAAATACAATGATTTAAACTATTTATTTAAACTAAAATATTTTTTGTTATGCCTTTAAATCCTTATTCTTTTAACCTTTCAAGCCATTTAGTTTTATCTTGAGGTTTAAAATTTCGAATACAATTAATTGTATCTTTAACATTGTTAATGAGAAAAAAATCTTTCAGAGTAGACTTAGGAATAAAGCCTTCATCACAGGCTTTCAAAGAAAAAGAATAAAGCTCATCATAATAGCCATCTACATTCAAGAGAACTATAGGCTTTGAATGTATTCCTAGTTGGTTCCAAGCTAAAGCTTCATAAAACTCTTCCCAAGTACCCACTCCACCAGGTAAAGCTATTACTGCATCAGAAAGTTCAGCCATTTTTGCTTTTCTTTCATGCATAGTCCCAACAACATGAAGTTTAGTTAGATTTTTATGTCCTGCTTCTGCCCTCTTAAGTCTCTCTGTTATTACACCAATTACTTTACCGTTACCATTTAAAACTTCATTTGCTATTTCATTCATTAACCCCACACCTCCTCCACCATAAACCATGGAAAAATTATTTTTTACTAATTCTCTTCCAAGATTAGTTGCTGCAGTTTTATAAGAAGCTTTGTGACCTAAATTGGATCCAGCGAAAATACAAACAGATTTCATAAATTAACTTTTGTTTAAGATAACTATATCATTCACTTTAGATTCGCATGAATAGAAGTCAATTAAAAATAGATATTGTATCTGACATTGTTTGTCCTTGGTGTGCAATAGGATATAAAAAACTTTTTGAAGCTATTACTGAATTAGATGATGAAATTAACTTTGAGATTAAGTGGAAACCCTATGAATTGCACCCTGAGATTCCTAAAGAAGGACTTGATAAAAAAGAATATTACAAAATAAAATTTGGTGAGTCATCACAAACTTATGATAGATTTAATTTTATTAGGGAAGAAGGAAAAAAAGTAGGTCTTGAGTTTAATTTGAAGAAAAGTAAAAGTCTTCCAAATACTTTCTTAGCACACAGACTCCTTTGGTTATGTAGGTCAAAAGATATGCAGGACATTATGGCAGAGGCTCTTTTTCATGCATATTTTACTGATGGAAGGGATGTGGGTAACAAAGATGAGTTAATAAAGATTTCATCAGAGAACGGTCTTAATAAAGAAGAAATAGAGAGGTTTTTTCAGACCGATGTTGGTCATAATGAGGTATTAAGAGAAGAGAATAGAGCACGAGAAATGAATATATTTTCTGTTCCCACTTATATTTTTAATAAAAAATATTTATTAGTTGGTGGGCAAGAACCAGATACGTTTAAAGCTTATATAAACAAAGTTATAGAAGTTGAATCTAATAATTCTAAGTCTTTAAATGCTTAACTTTGAACTAATTAAGAAAGCAGAAATCAATTCTGAGTTCTACCCTTTCTTTACAGTCCAAGATGCTTTCTTAAATAAACAAGATCATCAAAAAATATCTGCAGATTTTCCAAATATAGATAAAGGAGGTAGCTTTCCATCGGATTCAGTCTTATATGGAGAGAGCATACAATCTTTACTTGATAGTCTAGAAGGAGATCAAATGCGTAATATCCTAGAAAGTAAATTTCAAGTTGATCTAAAAGACAAGACTGTAGTGAGTACTTTCAGGGGATATTCAAGAATGAAAGACGGTAAAATACATTCTGATTCAAATACAAAAATTATTACTGTGCTTCTGTATCTAAATAAAAATTGGGATAGAAGCAGTGGCCTCTTAAGAATGTTAAAAGAAAAAGATAACATTGAGAATTACATCACTGAAATACCTGCTTCAATGGGCAGCATGGTTGCATTTAAAGTAACAAATAACTGTTGGCATGGATTCATCCCTTACGAGGGAAAGAGGTGTTCAATTCAACTTAATTACTTATATAAAGAGGCGCTCTCGAAACATACAATTAGGCATAAAATAAGTTCCTTTTTTAAGAAGCTCTCTTGATGTTATGAGAGTACTTATCATTAAGCTGACTTCTATGGGTGACTTGATGCATGCCCTTCCTGCTCTTACAGATGCTTCAAAAAAAATCCCAAATATAGAATTTGACTGGGTGGTAGATAAGAATTTTTCTGAAGTACCCTTGTGGCATCCAAAGGTTAAATCAGTTATTACTACTAACCATAGAACTTGGAAAAAAAATTTTCTTTCTACCAAATTAATTAATAATTTAATAAGCATTAAATCTGCAGTAAATAATACTAATTACGATGCCGTTATTGATATGCAAAATAATATTAAAAGTGCTGCTCTATCTCTTCTTGTAAAAGGTTCTGTTCACGGTTTAAATAAAGATAGTGCAAGGGAATACCCATCGCATATAGCTTATAAGTTTAAATATGAGGTCTCTAAAGAAAGTCATGCCATTTTAAGACAAAGACAGCTATTAGCCCTTAGTCTTAACTATGAATTTGATGCACAAGATATGGATTATGGAATCACTCATAAATTTGAAAAACCCAATCTTGAATTACCGAAAAAATTTATATTCTTAGTTCATAATGCAAGTTGGCCTAATAAGATGTGGTCTATATCAAGGTGGAAGGAAATAGTTAAATTAATTAACAATGAAGGTTATATAGCTATACTTCCCTCTGGTTCAATTGAAGAATTTAAAAGAGCTCAAGAGATCGCTTCAATTAGTAGAGATGCTTTAGCAATACCAGCTCTATCTTTAAATCAAACAGCTTATATCATTAAAAAGTCTACAGGATGTATATGCTCCGATACAGGTTTAGCTCATCTTTCGGCATTGTTAGGAAAACCCTCTGTTACTTTATATTCAGTTACAGATGAAAAACTGATTGGAACACGAGGTAACAATCAAACTCACATCATTTCCTCTGACTTAACAATGGATAGCATTACTTCAAAAAGAGCTTGGGAAGAATTGAAATTATTGATAGAAGGTGGCGGAGGGTGAGGGATTCGAACCCCCGAAGGCTTTAACACCTTGCTGGTTTTCAAGACCAGTGCATTCAACCAGACTCTGCCAACCCTCCTTTAATAGGCAAGCATTCTACTATTTTACTGGGAGTTGGAGGTAATGGAATCTCAAAGCATGGAAATTTTATTAAGGTTTGTATTTATTTTGTCTCAATGAAAGACTTCTTCGTCTAAGAAAAATTGTTAGGGAACATTCTCGCCAATCCTTTAGATAGAAGATTTAATCCTTTATTGAAACCAATTGATTCATGTCCAAGACCTACTCGAAAATATCCATCAATTCCAAAACTATCTCCCGGTACAATAAAAACTCCTTCATTTTTTCTTAAATCATGAACCAAGTCTGTACTGTTTATATTCATATCATATTCAACAAACGCGAAGCCGCCTGCTTCTGGCTTTAAAAAAGTAAGATGATTTGAGTAAGGAATAATCCATTCATTGAAAGTTTCTAAGTTTTTATTTAATAATACCTTTGTCCTTAATCTTAACTTTGAAATAGTTTCTGGTTCTAATACTTTAGATGCTATGTGCTGTGAAAGACTAGAACTAGCTATGCTGATGTAATCTTTGATTGCCCAAGCTTCTTCAACAAAGCTTTTATCTGAGATTATCCAACCAATTCTTAATCCAGGATGCGCATAGGATTTTGAGAGGCCTGAAGTAATAATTGTTTTTTTATACATACCCAGAAAGCTTTTAGTTTTTTTCGAATGAAGCTCTGAACCAATATAGACTTCGTCAACAAGCAAATAAGCGCCTACCCTGCTAGCAATCTCTACAATTTTTTTCATCTGTTCTAAGTTTAAAACTGATCCAGTTGGGTTGTTAGGATTACAGATTGATATTACCTTTGTTTTATTAACTACCATTTTATCTAAACAATCTAAATCCCATTCCCATTTTTCTTTCTTTAGTAGCGGAACATAATCAACTTTAGCTCCTAAGGCTTCTGCGACTCCACTAAAAGAAAGATAATTGGGTTTCATCATTACAACCCTGTCCCCTTTTGACACGGTTAGAACAGCAGACAGAAAAATAGCTTCCGATGATCCAGAAGTAACAAGTACATTATTTTTATCAAAACCATCATAAAGATTAGATATTCTCTGTCTTAGTAACGGAGTACCTTGAGTATATCCATAACCTAAAGGTATATTTAATAAGTCCTCTAGTTCTTTCGGGTTCATTAATTCTTTAAGAGAAAGTGGTTCAATACCACTTTCAGTGAGATTTATTTCAACAGAATTCTCGTATATTGATTGAATTCTTTCTAAATCAAAAGAAGGAAATTTCATGCTTAAGAGCCTTTAAACTTAGGTTTTCTTCTTTCTAAAGAAGCCTTTATACCTTCCTTAAAATCATCTGTAGATTGAAGGCGCATTTGCTCTGACAATTCCAAGGAAACTATTTTCTCTACTTCATCTGCTAGTCCAGCTCTAATGGTTGCTCTTATAGATTGAACCGCTAAGGGTCCTGCTTCAGCAATCTCTTCTGCAAGCTCAATAGCTTTATCTCGAACTTCATCTTTGTCTACCAGATAGTCAATTAATCCTATATCCAGAGCTTCTTTTCCCTTTAATCTTCTACCAGTTAGCATCATCATCGCAGAATTGTGATTACCTACTGTTCTAGGAAGTGTAACTGTGGTTCCAAATCCTTGATGAAATCCTAATCTAGCAAAATTAGCGCTAAACCTTGATTCTAGGCAACCTATTCGAAAGTCGGCAACTAAGGACAGCCCTAAACCCCCTCCTATTGCTCCACCTTGAATAACTGCTATTACTGGTTTTTTAGTTCTAAAAAGTCTCACTGCTTGAGCATATAACTCAGAATAGGGATCTTTCTTGTCTTGCATGTCTCTGTCTTTTCCAAAATTTGCCCCCGCACAAAAATGCTTACCTTCTGAGCAAAGAATAATGCACCTACAGTCAATATCATTATCAAATTGTTCAAATGCATCAGCTATTTGAGATATTAGCTGATGATCAAAGTGATTATTAGGTGGTCTATTTATTTCAATAGTTGCTATATGGTTTTCTAAAGAAATATTTAAATCGGATATATTGCTCATTTTTACTCCCTAAAAGAATTAAAAAAGTTTATAAGACTAACTCTGTCTCCCTTTACACTTAATAAACCAGTTGCCATGGAAACAGGAAGACTCCTGTCTCCAGTAACAATCTCTTTCCAAGATATCTCATCAGTTTCAACTTGAACTGAAGAGCCCTTAACCTCAAAAGGCTGAACTTCTAAAACACCATTTCTTAGAATTAAGGAATATGTTTTTGAGGAATCACTAAAGTTTAAATTTAAATGAATATTCTTATCTATAGATTTTTCTGGAATTAAACTAACTTTTAATATTTCAAAAACTATCTCTATTGGCAGATTTTTTAGAACCTCCTTTGTTGGTTTTAGCAGAGGAGGTTCTTTATAAGATGGTGATAGCTCTGCAGCACTAGATAAATAATAGTATCTTGCATTTGGGTTTGTGTTCATCTCACCCAGAGCATTCAATGCTTTAATTCTTATATTCTTAGCAAGATCATCATTCCCATCATCCATTAATAGATAATCTGTTATTTGGAGTGACCATTGATATTCACCTGCTTCTAATGAATCTTCTGCTTCTTTAATAAGATTAGATTTTCCTCCAGCCAATTCAATTATCTTTTTTGCTTCTTCATTCTTACTAATTGGATTTAAGGTTGAAGGGTTTCCGTCAAACCAACCTAGGTATCCAGTAAATACATTCTTAGAAGACCAACCTGGAGTTCCATAAAATTCTTTAAGAAAAGGTGAATTAGCAAGGTGTGATGGTAACTTTATCTGATTACTAATTTTATTAGGGGACATTCCTTTATTCATTAAACGTACTGTTTGGTCATGCACATACTGAATAGCATCCCTATAGTCTGTTAAATTCTTAAAAATTTCTTCTTGACCTTGGATGGGTTTACTGTGACTAGGAACTAATAACTCAGGTTTTAAATATCTCATTTTATCTATGCTCTTAACCCATTGATGAAGGTCTCTATAAGGCGTTCCTCTAATGGTGTAAAGATTAGGAAAGGCTTTATAAAAATTATCTCCTGGAAATAAAGCTTTATATTTTGGAATCCACACAAATATCTGGTCATTTGTTTCACCAGGTGCGTGATAAAGCTCTATATTTAAATCAGAGATTTGTAGAAACAAAGAATCTTTAAATTTTTTTGTAGGATACACAAGACTTGTTTTCCTTCCTTCTTTTCCTATTTCTAAGAAAGGTCCAATTCCATTATTTTCTATACTTTCTTCAGGGAAAGAGGAGCCAAACATGCGGGATGACCTTTTATTTATAATAGGTCTAAGTATTCCCAAAATTCTATTTATATATTTTTCAGTGGTTTGGTGAGCTATTACTTCTGTTTTTTCATTATCTATAAATGCTTTGGCACCAAAAACATGATCTCCATGGTTGTGGGTATAAATAATTGCCTCTATGGGATAAGGATTAAGTCGATCGAATATTGACCTTACCTCCCTTCCAGTTTCAATAGTTCCGGTAGTATCTATTATTATCTTTGCACCATTTGCTTCAACCATAATTGAATTAGCTAAAGAGTAACCTATAGCTACATGAATAGAGTCGTAAAAGCTTATTACTTCTTTCTTAAATTCTTTACTATGTTCAATTAATTCATCAGGTGATGGAGGCAGGACAACTTCTTCATTTTTACTGACATCGCATCCTATAAGAAAAAAGACTATTAAAGCAAAGAAAGTTTTCTTCATTTAAATATTATAAATCTATGAAGTTATTTTTAGGACTTTCATCCATCTTTTTGATCTATATCGAAGAACTAATAAAATCCCTTTTACTAGATAGTCAAATATTAATGTAGCAAATATCCACTGGACAGGCATTTCTAAATAATAGAGTAAGAAAGCAATAGGAACTCTAATTAACAACAACCCTACAATAGTAATAACTAAGGGTGATCTAGTGTCTCCTGCCCCTCTTAAAGTGCTACCTAAAGAGAACTCTAAAGCCATAAATGGTTGTGACAATGCAAATATCCAAACAAAGATAACAGCAAATCTTACTACTTCTTCATCTTGAATGAAGAACCATGCTATAGGCTCAGCAAAAAATGCCAGTAGAAGACCACTTAAACTCATAGCTAACATTGTCATTCCTGCAGACTGATAACCGCTTCTATAGGCTGCATCAGGGTCTGAAGCTCCTAAAAATTGACCCGATAAAGTAGCAGCAGCCACAGAAAAACCATTTCCTAAAATAAAAGATAACATCAATATATTTACACCTATATTGTAGGCTGCAACTTCTTCAGTTCCATACATGGCAACTATCCAAAAAAAAGATAACATACCAAATTGAAACACTATGCTTTCAATACCAGCAGGGTAACTAACTGAAATTAATTGTCTCAACCTTTCCTTTGTGTAAGATCCTCTTTTTCCTAATGGAACTACTAATTTATTAGCCATCCATAAGTACAATTGAATCAATGCTCCTAGTGTGAAAGAGATTCCCATAGCTAATGCGGCACCTGCTATACCAAGTTTAGGCATTCCATATTGACCATTAACTAATCCTAGAAGTAGATAAATGGCAATTATATTGGTGAAAATCCCGATATACATGGGTGTTTTAACATCTCCAGCTGCCCTTAAAGCTGCGCCTATTACCATGCCAAAAGTCATAAAAGGTATGAATATAATTGAAATAGTTAGATAAGTTACTGCTAATTCTTGAGCTTCTGCATCTAAACCAAAAATACTTATAAGAGCTTCGGCAAATAAGACAATTATGACAGTGGTAATTAGAGATAACGCTAAACTTACCTTTATCGCCAATCTAGTAACAGAAGATGCTTCAAGCATATTATTAGAACCTACTGCCCTGGCGACTAATGCTGTGGTTCCAGTCATTACTGCCATCAGAAGAGCTTGGAATACCCACACCATCCTTTGACCTGTTCCTACTGCCGCTACAGCTGCAGCTCCTAAAGTACCAACAGCTTTTATTGAAATAATCCCAACACTAGACCACAACAAATTACCAAGAATAGGAGGCCAAGCTAAGCCCCATACACTTAAAGTTTCTGGATGTGATATCTCGGTAGATTCATCCTGAATATTCTCTTCGATATCTCTAATCTGTGACATTTGGTGCAAAGAATACTATCACACTTATAACTGGACCTATATTGGAGCAAAATTTAAACTAATTACATGGCTAAACTTTACTTTAACTATTCTTCAATGAATGCTGGAAAATCAACGGCTTTATTACAAGCAAATCATAATTACTTAGAACGAGGAATGAAAACAATTTTATTTACTTTCTCTGGTGATAATAGGTACGAAGAAAACAAAATTGTTTCTAGGATAGGAATTAGTGCAGATGCCAATCTATTTTCAGAAGATACTGATTTATATAGACATGTTATTGAAGACATAAATTTTAAGGATATAAAATGTGTTTTAGTCGATGAAGCCCAATTTTTAACAAAAGAACAGGTTGCTCAAATAGGAAAAATAGTTGATGAACTAAATATAGCAGTTTTAGCTTTCGGAATTAGAACTGACTTCCAGGGTGAACTTTTTGAAGGTAGTAAATATCTATTGGCTTGGGCCGATAACCTTAAAGAAATTAAAACTGTTTGCTGGTGTGGAAGAAAAGCTACTATGGTAGTAAGACTTGATAAGTCAGGAAAAATAGTTAATAAAGGAGAACAGTTGGAGATAGGTGGGAATGAAAGATATGTTCCTTTATGTAGAGCTCACTTTAATAAAAAAGAACTGGGTAACTAAAGAATTCCTACAATAAATCCTGTCATACAAGAAGCAAGTAAAGCTGCCCAAAGAGCTTTTATGCTTACTTCGATTAAATCTTTTCGTCTTTCAGGAACCATCGCACTCATTCCACTTAAAAGAATTCCAACACTACTAAAATTAGCAAATCCACATAGTGCATAAAGCATTATTAGACTACTCTTCTCAGATAATACATACGCGTTTGTATCTGCAAGATAAATATATGCAACAAATTCATTTAAAATTGTTTTTACTCCAAGTAATTCACCCGCTGCTTGAGATTCTTGCCAAGGTATACCCATACACCAAGCCAAAGGTGCGAAAATCCATCCCACTATTCTCTCCATCGTTAAAGGTTGGCCTTGAAAATCAGGAAGAACTCCTAAAGTAGCATTAACTAAAAAAACTAAAGCCATTACCACTATTAACATGGCAGCAACATTCAAGAATATATCAATACCAGCTTGGGTTCCCCTAGTCAGAGCATCCATAGTACTTGAATACATTTTTGAAGACTTATCAGAAGGAAAATCTGTTTTCTTATCACTCGGAATAATTATATTCGCATACATTATTCCTGCAGGAACTGAAATTAATGAAGCAGTTAAAAAATGCCCTATAAGGCCCAAACCATAAACAGATGAAAGCATGGTTGTATAGATAACCATTACTGACCCCGCTATCGTTGACATGCCAACTGTCATTAAAATAAGAAGTTCATTTTTTGACATAGAAGCTAAATATGGACGAACTAATAAAGGAGCCTCAACCTGACCTAGAAATACATTTGCAGTAGCACTTAAACCAACTGGACCACCAACATCTAGAGGTTTTTTAAAAATTAATGCTAAAGCGTTAACTAATATTGGTATAACTCTCCAATGCCACAATAAAGCTGAGATAGCTGACATTACAATTATTAAAGTTAATCCTCCAAAAGCAAAAATAAATGTATTAGCTTGATTTGATATCTCAAATGGAGCATTAGGTGCTCCATCAGCTAAATATCCAAAAACGAATCCAGTACCATAGTCATTAGCATCTTTTAATGTCATTACCCCATAAGACAAAAATTCAAAAAAGGAGGAGATGACAGGTATATTAATTAGTATATAAGCCAATAAAACTTGGATTACAACTGCACTAATTAAATACTTAATCTTAATAGCTTTTATATTTTCACTAAAAATTGCTCCTAGTAGCAGAAGTACAAAAAATCCTAGTATTGGTTGAATAAGATCTATCATGAAATTAATTTTATTTCTTTAAGGCGCTCTTGTAAGTAATCTTCTGCAATAATTGGTTCTAAGTACCTTTTAGGATTATCTTTACTACAACAAGACTCTAAAGTATCAATTAACCAATCAGGATTTGGATGTACAAAAAACGGAATTGAATACCTTGATATTAGTCTAGAAGTTAAAGGAGCGTTTACTCTGTGTGTTGTAGAAACAAGCCTGTGATTAGTAAATCTTTGCAACATATCTCCTATGTTACAAACTAGTACTTCTGGGTCAGTATCAACCGAAACCCATTTACCATCTTTAGTTTTTATTTCTAAACCTGGTTGATGGCCACCTATAAGCAAGGTAATGAGATTTATGTCTTCATGTGCACCAGATCTTTCACCCTGATCATCCTCTCTAACAGGAGGATAGTGTATTGATCTCATAACACTATTGCCTTCATTAGCTATCTGATTAAAGTGAGTCTTCTCTAGATTAAGAAATAGAGCTATAGATTCTAAAAGTGTTTTTCCTAATACATCAAATTGAGTAAAGAGTTCTTGAATTTTAATTTTAAATTCAGGTATTTCACTGGCCCATTTATTCTGTGGCATCCATACTGAAAAAGGATGATCTACAGAAATTGACCTTCCTGTTTGCCAAAACTCCTTAATATCTGCTTCATATCCATCTTTAGGAGTTTCAATTTTGATTGGTGTATATCCTCGTGCTCCACCTAAATTAGGTTCAAAATATTTCATTTTTGTTTCTGTAGGTAAAGAGAAAAAAGTATTAAAGATATTTAGAACGTCTGATATAAGGTTTTTATCTAATGAGTGATCAGAAATACCGCAAAATCCAGTTTTTTCAAAATTTTGTCCTAGCTCAGTTGAAAAGTTAGCAGGATCTTTTTTGTAGTTTTCTAGAGATATTATTGAGAATGGTAAGGACAAAGTAACAACCTTTTTAAATAAGGGTTAAAATTCTATATGAGAACTCAAATAAATTCTTGCAATATGTTAAAAATTTATGGATTTGGAAATGCTCTAATTGATATAGAGGTTTCCATTACAGAACAAGAGCTAACTGCTTTAAACATAAATAAAAGCAGTATGGTCCATATAAACTCTGAACAAAAAGATAGTTGGTTAAATAAATTTAAAACTAAAATAATAAGTAAAGAACCGGGTGGTTCTATTGCAAACTCTCTTCATGCAGCTTCATCTCAAGGATCTACTTGTTTCTTTAGTTGTTCTTTGGGGGATGATGAAGAAAGGGAACTTTTTTTAAAAGGATTTAATGGATCGTCAGTAGAGACCATTAGTAAATTATCAAAGGATCCAACTGGTACATGTTTTATCTTTGTAACTCCAGACGGTGAAAGAACAATGGCTTCACACTTATCTGCAAATGAAAACTTAATAACAAGCTGTATAGATCAAGATAAGTTATCTGAAAGTAACTGGTTACTATTCGATGCTTTTTCAGTATGTACTGAAAATGGTTTTAATACTGCTCAATATACACTTGAACTAGCTAAAAAAAATAATCTTAAAATCGCATTTGGTATAGCCGATGTAAATTTAATTAAAACTAATTTTAATGAAATTAAGTGGGTCTTAGATCAATCAATTGATTTAGTTTTTGGAAATAAAAATGAAATAAGTTTATTAAAACAACTTCTTGAAACTCAAGCAGATATCCTCTGCTCCAATGGATCAGAAGGCTGTACGTTCAACAGTATTAAGGTTAAAGCTAAGTCTATTCCTGTAGTTAATACAAATGGTGCTGGTGATGCTTTACTAGGTATTTTTCTTTCTCAATTAGGGTTAACTGATCAGAAATTAGCTTTAACGAAAGCTGTTGATTATGCTACTCAGATTTGTTTAATAAGCGGGCCTAGAAAATAAAAAACGCCACTATTAGTGGCGCTTTTTATCTGGAAATTTGTTTCTTAGAATTGGTATTTAAATCCTAAGTTAATATTCCAAGCAGATTGACCGTCATTATTTTGAATATAAAGACTATCATCTGGATCAACTCCCGATATCATAAATTGTCCGGAATCAGAAACTCCGCTGACCATTATTTGTCGGCTGTTGTTGTAAGAATATTCTCTTACTATACCCTTTTCATCATCTATCATATTCAATAAGTTTAATAGATCTAAGTAAACAATGAATTTATGGCCTTCAAAGACATTGATGTCTTGAGTTATCCTTAAATCTAATCTGCTGTACCAAGGGCTATTGAAAGCATTTCTTGGAGCATGACTGCCTTTATAGGCACTTAATCCCGTACTGTTTACATGCGCCATTACTGCATTAGCAACATCAGCACTGGCAAAGACTACATTTGGATCTGTAGCTCCTGTTGGGATGTAAGCAAGACTATAATCAGCATAAAAACGAGAGTTTCCAGTTACACTGTTATAGCCTGGTTCATCAAAGGTAACACTATAGGGCTCACCACTCTTTCTAACAAAGACTAAAGAGAAGCGCGTATCGTTATTCCCTATTATCTGTTTTGTATAATCTAGAGTAGCTAAGAATTTATGCTCAACCATGAAACTTGATCTTGAGGCATCCATATTCTCTCCATCCCATCTTTGAGTGTAACCATAAGCAGACTCTGCTTGAGCTGAAGTAAGTGGATAAACATCATCGGTATTCATATTAGTATAGGCCGTCATGAATTTAAGATCATTCCAGTCTTTCTTTAATATAAAGGTTATTGCTTCAGAACCACCTTTGTTAGTATTTGATAACCAAAAATCACCAGCACCTGAATAAGTACCTCTACCGTCTGCTAAAGTTCCTGTCTTAGTCAAACCTAAGTCGTTATAGAAGACTGCTTCATTAGCTTCATCTCTATTGTATTCAACAGTGAAGTCGTAACCTTTAGCGGTCAAAATATCTAATGCAACATTAGATCTCCAAGAACTAGGAGCAGCAAAATTTGGGTCTGTACCTTGTGCATCACCATACCAAGCACTTCTAACTTGATAATTACTTGTTGGTCCTAACCAGAAAAAACGTGGATCAGCAACATTAGCAGCAGGCATTGGGCCTATCACATCACTGTAAGATCTAAAGCGATTGTAATCAGTCTTACCTCCAGACCTTGAATAAGCATTTCCAAACCAAACTCTAGGTATTCTTCCCATGAAAAGACCTCTACCACCTCTAATTGTGGCGTCTACCACTCTATCTCCAAATAGAGAAGTAGCATCATAATTAAAGGACATCCTTGGTTGAACTAGATCAAAATCGAACTTTTGATTGTTTCCAATTCCATTTCTTTCAAGAAATTTTGGATTTAAGTGAGGTTCTGTTGGAGTAAGAACAGAGTCGTATCTAAACCCAAAAGTAATAGTTAAGTCATCACTTGCATACCATTTATTTTGAAGATAAAGAGTGTCTTTTTCAACTTCAAAATCAGCAGCAGCCGTACCAACCTGATCATTTCCAGCAATTGGAGTGTGGAACCTCAAGTATGACCAAGCTCCTGCAGCAAAGTCTTCTATGCTATTAAATTGAATTTCTCCGTTATAACGAGCAATAAATAAGTTGTAAACGCTAGTTTCAGCTCTTTCTACTCCAAAAGTTATAACGTTTTCATCATTATCGTAATCGGCTTTGAAGATTAAAACATCTTCATCTACCATAATGTGATTAGCACCTCTATACCTATCTCCTCCTAAGTAAACCCTGTCACCGCCTAAGTTGATTCTAACTTCTGGGAAAAGCCCATCACCTAGTGACCTGTCATCCTCTTCCATTTCATATTGAGAGAACTTAAGTTTAGTTCTTAGCCTGTCATTTATATCGCTATAAAGTACAACTGACTTACGTTCTATAACAGGAGGCTTAACATAGTAGTTATTACTAAATACTGTTGCTCCGCCGTTGTATTTACGGGGAAAATAACTTTCTACTTTTGAGTAGTTTAGAACTGCTCTATTAGCGTCATTAATGACGGCATCTAACTTAACTGTGTACTCTTCATGAGTTTCAGGGAAAGAAGCTCCATTTATTACGCCTGCATCATACCCATAAGTATTCATTGCAATGTTTTTAATCTCATCAGCCATAGCAGTAGTTACAAACTCTGCTTTGTTCTGGGCATTGCTATCAATAGTTCCGTAAAGAGCCGGATTTGATCTTTCAAATTCCTCGTAACCAGCAAAAAAGAAAAGTCTATCTGGGATAATTGGACCAGAAAAAGTTACTGTCTTAATTTCTTCATTAAATTTAGGGTAATCAACTCCATCAGAGTCTTCTCCAATATTATCTTCATTTCTATCAGAGTAGTAAACAGAGCCATGAAATTCATTAGAACCAGATTTTGTTACTACAGCAATTGATCCACCAGTGCTGTTTCCTCGAGCAACATCATAAGGAGTGATGTCTATGGATATCTGCTCAACAAAATCTAAACTAATGGGGTTACGCATTGTTCCAAAACCATTTGCATTTAATCCAAATGGGTCATTAAAACTTACTCCATCAATCGTAAAGTCATTAAACCTGTTGTTAGCACCCATAACAGAAATTTCTGTGTTTCTGCTTGAAGCACTGTTGATAGAAACCCTTGGATCCATCTTAGCAAAATCTCCAATTGATCTATTGATGGTAGGAACTGCATCCATCTCAGCTCTTGTTAAGAGCGTTCCTGAACCAGTCTTTACTATTACTGATCCAGCTGATGCTGTTACCACTAACTCTTCTGCGTCTGCCCTATTAAGAGTAACTGAGATGCTCTCAGTTTCATTTAAGACTAAATAAACACCTTCAAGTTTTGCAGTTTGATAACCTGGAGATGAAACGGTTATTTCATATGGTCCACCAACAGGTAAGAAACTCAAAGAAAAGTTTCCAGAAGAACCAGCAGTTGCAGCTTTTGTTATGCCCGTAGGTGTATGCTCCACTACCACTGATGCTCCAGAAATATTTACATTTCCTCTTAACGAAGAAGTCGTATCCACATCAGAAAAGACTGGTACCGACGCTAAAAGGAAAGTGAATATTGAAGATAAAAGAAATAATTTTTTAAAACTTGTCATAAAGACCCCCAATCATTTATAAAAAACATTAATATCACTATTTGTAAATATATAAAACTCTTGTGAATTTAACATGATTTATTTGTGACTATTATGTGTTAACTCTAAATTTATTCCACACACTCAGCGTGAAAATAATAAAATATCTGAAACGAATAATACCCTCTTTAGTTAACAAAGTGAAATGATCAAATTAATATTTTTTTATGTCTATTTTTGTATGTATAAATAACCTATCGGCTCAAAAAAAAGAACCGTTAGATTCAATTGGTTTAGTTGAAAAAAAACTTATAGGTAAAGAAGTATCAGGGCTATTTTTTTATTCAAATTCAGTAACTTTATTATTAGATAAAGATTCTTTAAATAAGTTAATTGACTTTTCAATTTCTAAAAATATTCCTATTTCAGTTTGCAGAAATTCTCTCTTAAGTAGAAATCTTCCAGAAGACATACACCCTAAAATTAAAGTTTCAGGGTTGGGTAAACTTATAGAAGGTGTTCTAAAAAATAAAAAAACTTTGGTAATAGGAACTTTATGAAAAAATTTGTCTTTAATTTCATTTCAGGAGATAAAAATAAATTCAATCAAGGAGAAGAGCTTTACAATCTGGTAGCTACTTGTTTAGCTTTTGAACAAGATGTCTTTTTAATTACAAAAGAAAATTCTTTACTTTCCCTTGACCTTAATAATTTAAGATTTGTAAGTCCTGAAGAAGCTAGTCAAATAATAGATAAATCTGATTTTTATCTTGAATGTTAAATGGCTTTAATTTTATCTTTTTTAAAATATTCCCTTAAACCTTTAGGGATGTTAACTGATCCGTCTTTTTGTTGATTGATTTCTAAAATAGCTATTAAAGTTCTCCCTACAGCTAGACCAGAGCCATTTAATGTATGAACCAGCTCATTCTTATTCTTATCTGCATTTCTCCATCTAGATTGCATTCTTCTTGACTGAAAGTCTCTAAAGTTACTGCAAGAAGAAATTTCCCTATACTTCCCTTGTGAAGGTATCCAGGCTTCAATGTCATAGGTTTTAGAGGCACTAAAACCTAAATCACCTGTGCATAAAGATATTACACGGTAAGGTATCTCTAAAGCTTGCATTATAGCTTCAGCATGACTCGTTAGTTCTTCTAAAGCACTCTCAGAATTACTTGCTTCTACCACTTGCACTAATTCAACCTTCTCAAACTGATGAAGCCTAATCATGCCTCTAGTATCTTTTCCATAACTTCCTGCTTCGCTTCTAAAGCAAGGTGTGTGGCTAACCCACTTTATAGGTAATTCCTTTGACTCAATAATTTGATCTTTCATCATATTAGAGATTGGAACTTCTCCGGTTGGAATAAGAAAATACTCCTCTTCACCTTCAAGCTTAAATAAGTCTTCTGAAAATTTTGGTAACTGTCCTGTACCAATCAAGGATTCTGAGTTGACTATATAAGGAACATAGAGCTCCTGATAATTGTGCTGATTTATATGGAAATCAAGCATAAACTGAGTCAAAGCTCTGTGTAATGTTGCTACTTCACCTTTAAGCACTGAAAATCTTGATCCTGTAATCCTTGATCCTGCCTCCATATCTATTCCGTCCAGTTCTTCTCCTATCTGAATATGATCTTTAGGTTTAAAATCAAATTGCGGTATGTCTCCCCAAGATCTGATCTCTAAATTATCCTTATCAGAGGTTCCCACAGGAACATCTGGGTCAGGTATATTAGGCAATTCAAGACTAAGGCTATTAATATCTTGTAGAACAGAATCTAAAATTGAAGATTTTTTCTTTATCTCTTTTGTTAGTGCTTTGGCCTCCTTCTCTTCTTGTTTTGAATCTTTACTTTGTGACTTTAAACTTCCAATTTGTTTAGAAATCTTATTTAGCTGTGCTTGCAACTTCTCTGTGTCACTCTGAAGTTCCTTTCTATTTACCTCCAATTTAATTATGGATTTTAAATCGCCTTTAAAAGCTCTATTTTTAAGAGATTTTTCTATTAAATCTGGATGATTTCTTAAAGTTTTTGGATCTAACATATATCTAATAAATTATTTATTACCTTGGTATTTAACAATATCAATCCCTTCAGGAATATTTAATTGAAATTCGTTATCTGGAATTTTCATCATAGAAACATCATTAAATTTTAAAGAAATTATTTGTCCAAAAGTATCAATATACTTTAAAGAATCAATTGTACTATTTTTAATTTTTATATTAATTGATTTAATAAAGCTCTCTTCATTTTTACTAATAAGCAGACAAGAAAAAATATTTATACTTCCTTTACATTCTCTAATTAAAAAAAGATTTTTTAGTTCATCATTATTTAATGTAAATAATCCAACAGGCGTTTCTTTAAGTAACCCTTCTAAGGGCTCAATGACAAGTTGCTCTAACTCAGGATCAAAACGAAAAAAGTCTTTACCATCAGACATCATTATTTCATTAAGGGGCTCGAAATAAGATATTTTAAATTTTCCGGACCTATCTGCCTTAATTGATCCTAAAATTTCTCTCTGGTTATTTTCTTGGAAAGTAGATTGTTTAAAAAGAGCTGAAAAGTATTGATACCTTTCTAGGACATGAAATAAAGAATTTGAACCATCTAAAGAATTTCCTAACTTGTTATCTAAGCTTTTAGCGTAAGAAAATGGAACACAAAATATAATAAAAAAAATATGAAATAGTAAGAAAAGTTTTTTCATTAAAAAGAATTCACTTAACCTAATCTTCGGCAGGTGGAGGTACTAAGACTTCTCTATTTCCATTTGAAGCCATAGGACTGACTACGCCAGCTGCCTCCATAGTTTCTATTATTCTTGCTGCTCTGTTATAACCCACCCTTAGTCTTCTCTGTACAGCAGAAATAGATGCTCTTCTAGACTGAGTAACAAAAGCTACAGCTTCATCATAGAGTTCGTCTGATTCTCCATCATCTTCAGAATCACCAACAGATGGTATACCTGGCATGCCAACAACAACGCCCTCTTCTTGTGTAACTTCATCGATATATTTTGCTTTTCCTCTTTGTCTCCAATCATCGGCAACCCTCTTAACTTCATCATCGCCAACAAAGGCTCCATGAACTCTTTGAGGAATAGAAGTTCCAGCCGCTAAGTAAAGCATATCGCCTTTACCTAAGAGCTGCTCAGCTCCACCTTGATCTAAAATAACTCTTGAATCCATTTTAGATGCTACTTGAAAAGCTACTCTTGCTGAGATATTAGCCTTAATTAAACCAGTTATAACATCAACTGAAGGTCTTTGAGTAGCTAAAAGCATATGAATCCCAGCAGCCCTTGCTTTTTGAGCTATCCTGGCAATGAGTTGTTCTGCTGTCTTACCTACAATCATCATTAAATCTGCCAGCTCATCAACAGCTAAAATAATATTTGGGAGGTTTTCAAGCTCTGGTACTTCTTCTTTTTCTTCTGCTTCCTCATCACTTTTTTTCCACAAAGGGTCTTTTAATGGTTTTCCAGAATCTTTAGCATCTGAAACTTTCTTGTTATAACCATTTAAATTTCTAACGCCTAGTTGTGCCATTAGTTTGTACCTTCTTTCCATTTCATTAACACACCAACGTAAACCACTGGATGCTTCCTTCATGTCTGTTATAACTGGACACAATAAATGAGGAATATCTTCATAGACAGAGAGTTCTAGCATTTTTGGATCGATTAAAATTAACCTTACCTGTTCCGGACTAGCCTTAAAAAGAATACTAATCAACATTGAGTTAATAGCAACAGACTTTCCTGACCCTGTGGTACCTGCAACAAGCAAGTGAGGCATTGAAGATAATTCTGCAACTACAGCTGAACCACTAATATCTTTTCCTAAAGCTATAGTAAGTGGACTTTTTGACTCGTCGTATTCAGTACTAGATAAAACTTCACTTAAAAGCACAGGCTGCCTGTCCTCTCTAGGTACTTCCACTCCAATAGTATCCCTACCCTCAATGACCTCCACAATTCTTACACTTGTCTTAGAAAGGGATCGAGCTAGGTCTTTATTTATATTTGAAATTTGATTAACTTTTAAACCGCTGGGAAGCTTTAATTCCAATCTAATAACTACAGGACCTGGCTGTATAGATTCAACAGTAACATCATTAATTCCATATTCAGAGAGCTTACTTATAACTAACTCACCAAGTTGTCTTAAAGACTGCTCAGAAGTTTCATTTGAGAATTCCTCTGATTTTTCATCTAGCAAAGAAAGTTTTGGTGGTTTAACAGACTCTTTATATTCAAAAAGCTCTTCTTGTTTTTCTTCTTGGACTCTCCTGCTTGATTCCAATTTTTCTTTTGGTAGTAAAACTTCAGCTGGTTTACTTTTTTCTTTCTTCTTTGCTTGATCTAAAACTTTTTTCTGCCGATCAAGCTTTTCTTGCTTTAACTTTTGTTTCTCTTTAACTCTATTTAAAGTATCAGAAGCTTTTTCTCCAAAATCTCCTCCAAAATTTATTAGATATTCTTGGATTTTAATTATTAAACTAGTCCAGGAGATTTCTAAAGATAGTGTTAGTCCAAGTAATCCTAAGCAAGCAAAAAGCAGACTGCTACCAACGAAGCTTAAAGGCTCTAAGGTAAAAGCAGAAACTGCTGTACCTACTAGGCCACCTGTATCTTCAGGTAAAAATGAGTAGCCCTGTTCTATTAATATAGCTAATAAAGTCGAAGAAGATATCAAAAAAAGAGCCCAACCTATAATTCTTATCCCTATTATTCCTGAATGGATTTGAGAAAATTGGACTGGTCGTCTAAAAAAAATGAAGTGTCTAATCAGTGGCCATAGAAGCCAATAAGCTAGAAGATAAGCCATATAACCTACTAGAGAAAACAATAAGTCGCTTATATAAGCACCCCAAGAACCTACAGCGTTATAGATCCCAAAGTCTTCAGTTACTTGCGGGCTAATAAAGGTTTGAGAGTTCCAACCTGGATCCTGAGGAGAATAGGTTATAAGTGAAATTAATACAAATACACCTAAAAATCCTTGAATTATAAGAAGCGATTCAAAGAAAAGTTGATTAAGTTTTAAGCGAGAAATAGATACAGCTTGTTCAGCTGATTTCTTGATTGCTTGTGCTTTTTTTGCCACTTGCTGGAATATGTTTTTAGTATTGTAGCGATAATTGAGAGGTAGTTCTAACTTTCAACAATAACTTATTCGTAAATCGCAGTTATAATTTGTATATGGAAGATAAATTAAATAGAAATTTAATCATACTTGGGTCAGGTCCTACAGGATATACCGCTGCAGTTTATGCAGCTAGAGCTGGTCTTAAACCAACCATAATTACCGGAATGGAACAGGGCGGACAATTGACTACTACTACAGACGTTGAGAACTGGCCAGGTGATAGCGATGGACTTCAAGGTCCAGAATTAATGGAAAGAATGTTAAAGCATGTTAAATCATTAGATGTCGAAGTTATATTTGATCATATAGAGAAAACAGATTTATTGGAGAAACCTTTTACATTAAAAGGAAGCAGTATGATTTACGAATGTAAATCTTTAATAATTGCAACAGGTGCTTCTGCTAAATATTTAGGATTACAATCTGAAGAAACTTACCTTGGAAAAGGTGTAAGTGCTTGTGCTACTTGCGACGGCTTCTTTTATAAGGATAAAAGAGTTGCAGTAGTTGGTGGGGGTAATACGGCAGCTGAAGAAGCACTTTATTTATCTAACCTATGTTCATCAGTAACTTTAATTCATCGAAGAGATGAGTTAAGAGCAGAGAAAATACTTCAAGATAGAATCTTTAAAAAAGTAGAAGAAGGAAAAATTAAGATTATATGGGATCACGTTGTTGAGGATATTTTAGGTGATGACAAAAAGGTCCTAGGAATTAAATTAAAGAATCTTCAAACTAAAGAATTAAAAGAAATAGATTTGGAAGGAGTTTTCATTGCTATAGGCCACAATCCAAATACAGATATATTTAAAGACCAATTAGACATGAAGGATGGTTATATAAGAATTAACTCAGGTTTGGAAGGTAATGCAACCTCTACAAACATAGAAGGTGTTTTTGCCGCAGGCGACGTATCAGACCACATTTATCGACAAGCAATAACTTCAGCTGGATCAGGGTGTATGGCTGCTCTTGATGCAGAAAAATATTTATCTGATTAATAATGAACCATTTAAAAATAGAAAAGAAAGATCATATATGTTGGGTATATCTTAATAGACCTGAGTCGCTTAATGCTCTTAATACTGAAATTCTTCAAGAACTCACAGAATTTAATGCTTCTTTAAAAAAAGACTTAGATACTAGAGTGGTTATATACACTGGTACTGGAGAGAACTTCTCATCAGGTGCAGATTTAAAAGAAAAACAGGAGAAGACTACAAGACTTGAAGCTTGGAGAAATAATTTTGGTAAACCTGCTATATGGTCTTTTTTAGAAGTAGATCAGATAACAATAGCTGCTATTAATGGCTATTGTTTAGGGGGAGCAGCTTGTATTGCTTCAGCTTGTGACTTTCGAGTTGCTTCTGAAAAGTCTATTCTAGGTTATCCTGAAATTAACTTAGGCATAAACCTTAATTGGCTTGGCCTGCCTTTAGCAGTTAGATTAATTGGGCCTGCTAAAGCAAAAAAAATCGTTATAGGTGGTGAAAATGAGAATGCAGATACACTTCTAAAATGGGGCTTTTATGATGAAGTACATCCAAAAGACGGGTTAATGAATGCCGCTTTAAATATGGCTGAATTATATGCATCTAAACCGCCAATTGCTGCTCAAATGATTAAACGAAGTGCAAATGAAATAACTTATTCTGGAGATAAAGCAATCATGCATATGGATTATGACCAAACTCTTTTAACTCATGAAACTTCTGATAGAAAAGAGGCTGTGAAATCTTTCTTCGAAAAAAGAGATCCAGACTATAAAGGTGACTAGGCAGATTTTTTAGATAAAGAGCTTTTAGCTTCCTCATATTCTTTGACCAAAGCATCCACAGCTTCTCTTACTGAAGGAACTTCATGTAAGTTACCTATCCCCTGACCGGAACCCCAAATATCCTTCCAAGCTTTCTTTTGGTTATCTCCAGGACCAGAGCCAAAGTTCATATCATGTTTATCAGCAAAAGGTAAGTTATCTGGGTCTAAACCGGCTTTCTCCACACTAGGTTTTAAATAATTCCCATGAACACCAGTAAAGGTAGCAGAATACATAATATCATTAGCTGAACTATCTACTATCATTTCCTTATAACCATCACTAGCATTGGCTTCTTCTGTAGCTATGAACCTAGTACCTACATAAGCAAAATCAGCTCCCATCGCTTGAGCAGAAAGAACTGAAGCTCCATGAGATATACTTCCCGACAAGGCTATGGGTCCATCAAAGAATTCTCTAACTTCTCTAACCAGAGCAAACGGGCTTAAAGTTCCAGCGTGACCACCTGCCCCTGCACACACTAGAATAAGTCCATCAGCACCTTCATCAATAGCCTTTTTTGCATGCCTAATGTTAATTACGTCATGCATTACTGCACCTCCGTAACTGTGGACAGAGTCAACAACAAATTTTGGTGCTCTTAGGCTTGTAATAATAATTGGCACTTCATGTTTAGTACAAACTTCCATGTCATGTTCTAAGCGATTATTTGAATGATGGCAAATTTGATTAACAGCAAAAGGTGCAACTGCTTCATCTGGATTATCAGCTTGATATTGTTCTAATTCTTTTTTCATCATAGAAATCCATTCATCAAGCTTCTCTTCAGGTCTAGCATTTAATGCAGGGAACGAACCTACAATTCCAGCCTTACACTGTGCTAAAACTAATTCAGGATAGGAAACAGTGAAGAGAGGTGCACCAAAAACAGGAATCCTAGTCTTATCTTTCAAGAAACTTACAACATCCATATTTTCCCTCTTTTTCTTATTGACTTGAAACCCAAAAGTACATAGCTAAAGTTAGGGCAGCTATGATAATAGTAGCTGCTATCGCATCAGCTTTGCTATCCTCTTGGTCTTCATTTTCATTATTATCTAAATCTGACATCCATTCTCCTATTTAAATCTTAACTACTACCCTGCCTATTTGGTTTCCTGACAAGATACTCTCTATTTCTTTGTCTAAATTCTCTAATGAAACTTCCTTAGTAATATCATCTAATCCATCCAAAGACCAGTCTGTGGAAAAATGTTCCCATACATGAAGTTTTTCCTTAAGAGGAATTTCAACTGAATCTATTCCAATAAGACAGTTACCTCTTAATATAAAAGGAAAAATAGAGCTTTCAAATGAGACTCCTCCAACTAAACCACTACAGGCCACAGCGCCACCTGGATTTAAAGAAGTTAACAAGAGAGTTAAAATATCTCCACTAACTACGTCCACACCAACATCCCAGAGACTCTTACCTATAGGTTTTCTGGTCAACTCCGAAAGCTCTTCCCTGCTAACAACCTTAGACGCCCCTAGGGAGTTGAAGAAATTTTCTTGGTCTTCTTTTCCCGATACCGCAGTAACCTCAGAACCTAGTTTATTCAAGAGCATTACTGCTATAGAACCTACTCCTCCTGTAGACCCTGTGACGACAGACTTTGTTTCTTTGAAACCTTCATAATCTCTATGTTTATCTAAAGCATGAATAGATAGCCCAGCTGTTAACCCTGCTGTACCTAAAGCCATAGCTTTCTTAGAGCTTAAACCTTCAGGTAAATTAACCGCCCAATTAGAAGGAACTCTTATATATTCAGCAAAACCTCCTGAAGTGTTCATACCTAGGTCATATCCAGTTACTATGACCTCATCGCCCTCTTTAAAGTCTGCAACAGAAGCTTCAGAAACCTCTCCCACTGCATCTATTCCTGGAGTATGAGGGTAATTCCTAGTAACTCCTGGAAGACCAGTAGATGACATGGCATCTTTATAATTTAATGACGAGTAATTTACTTTTACCAACAAGTCACCTTCTGGTAAATCTTTTATTTCTTTCTCAATAATAGATGATTGATATTTACCATCTTTTTCTTCTACTTGTAAGGCCTTAAAAGTTTTAGTCATACTTTTTTAGGTTATAAACCTATCTTTATTAAAAATATCTAATACTTTGTAAACTCCTTTTTCTACTATAACTTCTGTAGCAGCAGCTAACTTAGCGGTAAAAGGTTTCTTTTCAAAGTATTGAAGTTCTAGTAGTTTAAATTTATCTGAAAGCTTAATTAAATAGTCATCTGAAGTAGCTATTTCATCAATAAGACCTAGTTTAACCGCCTTATCACCCTGCCATACTTCGCCAGTGGAAACCTTAGTTACCTGGATTTTAGGTCTATTTTCTTTAACGAAATCTTTAAAAACTACATGCAAATCTTCTAATTCAGATATAAATTTTTGCCTTCCTTGTTGAGTATTCTTTCCTAGCATAGTAAGAGTTCTTTTAAATTTTCCTGCCGTATGCATTTCAATATCAACATCAAATTTTTTTAATAATTTATGAAAATTAGGAAGTTGAGCAATAACTCCAATTGATCCTACAATAGCCCAAGGAGCTGCGACTATCTTCGTGGCTACACAAGACATTAGATACCCTCCACTAGCTGCAATTTTATCGATACAAACTGTTAGCTTTATCTTATTGTCTACTAATCTTTTTAGTTCGGCTGCACATAGACCATAAGCATAAGCTGAGCCGCCCCCGCTTTCGACTTTTAGAACTACCTCTTTACACTTAACTTTAGAAGCAATAATGGCATTAATCTCTTGTTTAAGCTTATCTACAGCGCTAGCTTGAATATCTCCCTTGAAATCAAGAATATATATAATTTCTTTAGACTTATTTTTGCTCTTGATTTCAGCCTTCTTCTTTTTTGATCTTTCTTTTAAAAAAGCTTTATAAGATTTAGGATCCATTTCAGCACTTTTTAAGGAAACTCCTATTTCTTCTAGTCTTTCTGATAGATTTTTTACAATTATCCTTCCTTTATCGACATCTTGTTTATCCCTAGAAGAGCTAACTATCATGAGTAGAGGAATAAGAATTACTGCAAGAACAGTAACAACTTTTAACAGGAAAAAGCCATATTCAATTAAAAGTTCAATCATAATTTATTTAGGTGCCATTCTTATCCCACCATCTAAACGAATTGTTTCACCGTTTAAAAAAGGATTTTCTACAATGTGCTTAACTAAAGATGCATACTCATTAGGTAATCCTAATCTTTTAGGAAACTGTGTCATCTCTATTAAGGGATTTCTAACTTGATCTGGGGCCATAGCCATCATAGGAGTATCAAAGATTCCAGGGGCTATAGTATTTATTCTAATTCCCATTCTTGCCAAGTCTCTCGCTATAGGTAGAGTCATTCCAACTACGCCTGCTTTGCTTGCACTGTAACCTGCTTGTCCAATTTGACCATCAAAAGCTGCTACAGAAGCAGTATTAACGATTACACCGCACTCTCCATCATCGCCTGGTTCATTGTTACCCATTTCAACCGCAGCCAATCTAAGTACATTAAAGGTTCCAGTTAAATTGATATCTACCACCATTTTGAAATAGTCCAAAGGATGAGCGCCATCTTTTCCAACAGTCTTGCTTGCACTACCTATTCCCGCACAATTAACAACTATATGAATACCTCCAAATGTATCCATCGTATTGGCAATACAGCCTTTAACTGAATCTTCATCAGTTACATTTGCCACTGCATACGAAGTATTATCTCCTAAATTTTCAGCTGATTTTTTAACGTTTTCTTCATTTAAGTCAACCAACATTACCTTTGAACCAGATTCTAAAAGCTTCTCTGCAGTCGCCAAGCCCAGACCAGAAGCTCCTCCAGTTATAAGTGCTAC
>CEUS01257513.1_pt1 | contig 28998 bp, 26 predicted proteins | sample 427031 | NCBI WGS metagenome assembly CEUS01 (sample SAMEA2622837, study PRJEB7988) | marine metagenome | biome: marine biome (ENVO:00000447); feature: marine epipelagic mixed layer (ENVO:xxxxxxxxx); material: "saline water (ENVO:00002010), including plankton (ENVO:xxxxxxxx)" | depth 140 m | reverse complement strand
GATCATGCTCGACCACGACTACCGTGTTTCCGGCATCCCGGAGGCGCGCGAGCAGCGCAAGCATAGCGGCAGTGTCACGGGGATGGAGACCCACCGTCGGCTCGTCCAGGACGTAAAGCGTGTCCACTAGGCGGGAGCCAAGTGAGTTGGCCAGCGTGATGCGCTGGGTTTCACCACCCGAAAGCGTACGGGTCTGCCGTGCCAGATTCAGATAGCCAAGACCGACTTCCACCAAAAACCCCACCCGTGACTGCAGCTCACGCATGATCGTTTCCGCTATCTGGCTCTCCATATCACTTAGCTCGAGGCCGGCGAGCCAACCTTGGAGCTCTTCGAGCGGAAGGTCCGACACCGCTCCGATCGTGCTCCCGCCCACCCTCACGCGCAGTGCCTCGGACCGGACACGCGCGCCACCGCAGCTTCGGCACACAACCGGACTCTGGTACTGCCGGAGGAAGACGCGGATGTACTGTTTATAGCGCTTGGTCTCTTTGGAGCGGAGGAAGGGGATCACGCCCCTGAAACTCTTCTTCTTGCCCTCTCCATGGAGAACGGCCTCACGGAAGTCGTCGTCCAGTTCGTCCCAGGGTGTGTAGAGCGACACCTCTCGGTCGCGCGCGAAGGCTCGGAGCCGGTCGCGTTCCTTCCGATAGCGCGGCTTGGTCCAGGGTTCCACCGTCCCCTCGTCGATGGAGCGACCCGGGTTGGGGACGATCAACTCGGCGTCGTACTCGAGCGTGGCACCGAAGCCGGTACACTCGGGGCAGGAGCCGTACGGACTGTTGAACGAGAACAGCTGGGGGGTAGGCTCAGGATAGGTGATGTGCGGGTGATCGGGGCAACGGAAGTGCTCGGTGAACGCCAGACGGCCCCCGTCCAATTCAGAACTGGCCAAGACCACGACACATTCTCCCTCGCCCCCGTGGAAAGCGGTCTGCACCGAGTCGGCCAGCCGTTCACGCACGTCCGGACCCGCCACCAGGCGGTCCACGACCACCAGCGCCTCCTGGCACTTGGCTAGGTCCGCACCGAGCGACTCAGCGTCGGTTTCGGCGCCATCGCCGAGGTCCAGGTGCCGGCCATCGGCAAGGCACCGCACGAAACCCATAGCCCTTAGGTTATCGACCACGCCCACGTGCTGGATGCGCTCCGATAGCTTGAGCGGGAACGTGACCATGAAGCGGGTCCCGGCCGGCAACTGAAGCATGCCGTCCACCGCGGTGGTGACCGTATCAGGGCGCACCTGGCGATCGCACTCGGGGCAGTGGGTGTGGCCCACACGTGCAAATAGGAGGCGGAGGTAGTCGTGCACCTCGGTCGCGGTGCCAACCGTCGAGCGACTGCTCTTGGTGGAGTTCTTTTGCTCAATGGCGACAGCGGGCGCGATCCCCTCGATCGAGTCCACCAGCGGCTTCTCCATCCGGTCGAGGAATTGCTTCGCATAAGTCGAGAGCGATTCCACGTACCGCCGCTGTCCCTCCGCAAACAACGTGTCCAGTGCAAGCGAGGATTTGCCGGAGCCGGACGGCCCGGTCACGATTACGATCTTCCTCCTCGGAATATGGAGGTCGAATCCCTTGAGGTTGTTCTGCCGGGCGCCCAGGATGCGGATCGGCTCGTCCATATGGTCCGCTGAGACCTCGACGTCTGCCTAGGAGCAGCCTGGGTTGGATGGCCCAGGCCGGATCGCAATGGAACACCCTGGCTGACCCGAAGTTCCCCCGAAGATAACAGGGGAGACCGGGACAAACGTTACTTCCAAGCACGCCAACCTTGCGCGGACATGGGAGCTAGCTAGCTTTGTGTCCATGAAACGCGCCCAGTTGGTCCGGCAACATCATCATCACGACTCCCCGACGGGATCCGTGGTGATCGAGGTGTGCGCCTGACCCAACGGTAGCGCAAAGACTTTGAAAACCGCGGCCCGTCGGAAACGGCGGGCCGCGGCTTTTTTTGTCGAGTATGGTATCCCGTTCAACAAGAGGAGGTTGGCGTGATCACGGTCGCGCTCCCAAACAAGGGAAGGCTTTCGGAAAAGGCCCTCGCGCTCTTCGAGCGTGCCGGCCTAAGGGCGGAATTCACCTCCGAACGCGCCCTGATCGCGGAGATGGGCCCGGACTTCCGGGCGATCTTCGTGCGCGCGGCGGACGTGCCCGAATTTGTCGCCGACGGCGCCGCGGACGTAGGAGTGACGGGCGGCGATCTGGTCGCCGAGAGCGGGCGAGAAGTCGAGACTATGTTGGATCTGGGCTTCGGCCGCTGTCGCCTGGCGGTGGCGGTACCAGACGGAAGCGAGATCCAGAAGCTTGCGCAGGTGCCCTCCGGGTCGCGCGTCGCCACGTCCTTTCCGCGCATAGCCGCCGAGTTCTTCGGCCAGGCCCGCATCCCCATCGAGCTGGTGCGCGTGTCCGGAGCCGCCGAGATCGCTCCCCACCTCGGGGTGGCTGACGTGATCGTCGACCTGGTATCTACGGGCTCGACGCTGCGGGTGAACGGACTGCGCGAGGTGGAGACCGTGCTCGAATCAACCGCGCAGCTGATCGTGAGCCGAACGGCGTGGGAGGACCCCGCACGCCGTCCCACCCTGGAGGAACTCGCAGCCGCGCTCGAATCCGTGCTTCGGGCAGAGCGCAAACGCTATTTGATGGCCAACGTGCCCCGGGACCGGCTGGAGGAGGTGAAGCGGGTGCTGCCGGGCATCAGCGGGCCAACCATCGTGGAGGTCCTCCATGGCGGCAACTGGGTGGCGGCCCACGCGGTCGTGGACGAAAACCGTGTATACCAGACGATCGCAAGCCTCAAGCGACTGGGGGCCGAGGGTATCCTGGTAACCCGCATCGAGAGGCTGATGCCGTGATCGCCGTACGCGGCCGCCTGGCCGAACTATCGAGTGCTCAACGCGCGTTTCTCCTCGACCGTCGACCCACGTACGAACCCGACGTGCGCGAGAAAGTGACCCGCATCCTCCTGGACGTGCGTTCCCGTGGCGACGACGCACTACGGGACATGGTGCGGCGCTTCGACGGGGTCGAGCTAGCCGAGTTCGAGGTACCGCGAGCGCTCTGGGACAACGCGCTGGCCACGCTCGACGCGCAGGTACGCTCCGCCCTTGAGCGGGCCACCCATAATCTTACCACGTTCCACCGGGCACAGCTCCCAGCCGACCTGGAGGTGGAGGTGGAGCCCGGCGTGCGCGTAGCGCGCCGTTCCGGCCCGCTCACAGCGGCGGGAGTGTACGCGCCGGGGGGTAGCGCCTCCTATCCCAGCAGTGTGCTGATGGGGGTGGTCCCGGCCCGCGTGGCCGGCGTTAGCGAAGTGGTGGTGTGCTCACCCCCGGGACCAGACGGCGTGCCATCGGCCGCTGTGCTCGCTGCCGCCGCACTCGCGAACGCAACCCGCGTGTTCGCACTGGGTGGCGCCGGGGCGGTAGCCGCCCTTGCCTACGGCACAGCCTCCGTCCCCCGCTGCGACGCCGTGGTTGGCCCAGGCAACCGGTGGGTACTCGAGGCCAAGCGGCAGGTGGCAGGAGACGTGCGTATCGACTCCCCAGCGGGTCCCTCGGAGCTGCTGGTACTCGCCGACGACAACGCCGACGCCGATCTGATCGCCGCCGAATTGGTGGCCCAGGCTGAACACGATCCCGACACGGCCATCGTGCTGGTGGGGACCAGCGCTACGCTCATCGATGCGGTTGCGAGTGCGTTGGTTAGCCGTGTCACTGCTGCGTCTCGCCGAGAAGTGATCGAGGCCGCGCTGGAGGCGCGCGGTGCACTCCTGATCGCGAACAGCCTGAAGGACGGAGTCGAGTTCGCCAACCTCTACGCCCCCGAACACCTACTCGTGCTCACCGAGTGCGCTGCCGCGGACGGGGAGGGCGTGCGCACCGCAGGCACTATCTTTCTGGGCCCTGACAGCTCAGTCGCGTTCGGTGACTATATGACCGGAGCCAACCACGTCCTTCCAACCGGCGGGGCCAGTCGGAGCTTCTCTGGCCTTTCGACCCTGGACTTCCTCCGATGGTGGACCTGCCAAGAAGTAGGTCCGGCCGCCGCAAGCTCTCTCGCTAGGGACACCGCTATCCTGGCTGAGACCGAGGGACTGCCTAGTCACGCCGCGGCGGCACGACTGCGGGGAAGCGGGGGAGAAAGTCAATGAGCCGATTTCCGAGACCGGACTACCAGCCCCTGGATCTGTACGCGCCGGATCGCCGCCTGGTCGCATTGGACCTATCCGACAATACCAACCTGTGGGGTGCCCCCGGCGCCGCGTTGGCGGCCGTGCAGGCAGCGGACAGCGACATGCTGACCCGCTATCCAAGCCTGTACGCCGACGACCTAAAGAACGCGATCCACCAGCGCTACGGAGTACCCCTCGACAGCATCACCACTGGGTGCGGCTCTGATGACGTGCTCGACTCGGCCTTCAGAGCGGCCGGACCGGAAGGCGGCACCGTACGCTTCGCCGGACCGACCTTTTCCATGATCGAGCCGTTGGCTCTCATGAATGGGAGGCAGGCCGTTGAGGTCCCCTGGTCGCGTGCGCTCCAGTCGCCGAGGACCCTACTCGAGGAAGATCCGGTGATCGTCTACGTATGCCGGCCCAACAATCCCACCGGCACGTCGGCCCCACGGTCATGGCTGGACAAGCTCCTCGGGGCCGCGGGAGGTTCGCGCGGACCACTCTTGATCGTGGACGAAGCTTACGCCGACTTCGCGGCCGAGACCCTGCTCGCTGAAGCGCCGGGAATCCCGAACCTCCTCGTGACGCGCACTCTGTCGAAGGCGTTCGGCCTGGCAGGCTTCCGCGTCGGCTTCGGCGTGGCGACACCGGAGGTCGCGCGCGAGGTCGAAAAATCGCGTGGACCGTTCAAGGTGAGCAGCCTCTCAGAGAAGGCAGCCGTGGCAGCGCTCCAGGACGAGGACGACTGGGCTATGCGTACGATCGCAGAGTGCGTAGCGGCTCGCGAGCGACTCTTCCTGGCACTCAAGGAGCGCGGGCTCGAACCACTCCGCTCATGTACCAACTTCATCCTCATCCCCGTCCCCGACGGCTCAGCGCGGACGTGGAACGACGCGCTGCGCACGTATGGTGTGGCAGTACGCCCGTTTCCGGCGTGTCCCGACGTGGGCGACGCGCTCCGCGTGACCGTGGCACCCTGGCCGATGCTCGAGCGTTTCCTAGAGGCCCTGGATTCGGTGCTCGCGGAAGGGCAGGTGCCGGCTCCAGAGGCAGCGCTTGCCGCGCGCGTAAGGAACCCGGGATGAGGGTCGCACTCCTGGACTATGGGGCCGGCAATCTCCATTCACTCGGCAAGGCGCTGGAACGGGGTGGCGCCACTGTGTCGGTGACGTCCGATTGGGACCGGGCGCTCGCGGCGGATGCGCTCGTGCTTCCGGGTGTGGGCGCGTTCAGCGCAGCGGTAGCGGCACTACCCGAGGACCGGAATCGGGTGCGGGATGCCCTCGCTAGGGGTCTCCCGTGCCTGGGCATCTGCCTGGGCATGCAACTGTTCTTCGACGGGAGCGACGAAGGTGAAGGCGAAGGGATCGGGCTGATCCCGGGACGCGTGCGCCAACTCGACGCACCAGTCGTACCTCACATGGGATGGAACGACGTGGACGAGGTAGGCGACCCCTTGTTCGCTGGGCTCGGCGGCGGTCTGGCCGCGTATTTCGCGCATTCGTACCGGTGCGACCCAGTAGATTCCGCAATCGTGATCGGGTGGACTGAATACGCGGGAGATCGTATGGCAGCCGCGGTGCGATGGAAGCGCAGCTGGGGTGTCCAGTTCCATCCCGAAAAGAGCTCGCGGGGCGGCCTCAAGCTGGTGGCTAATTTTCTCGAGATGGCGCGGCAATGATCGCCGTGCCAGCGGTAGACCTCCGCGGCGGACGCTGCGTCCAGCTCGTAGGCGGGTGCCCGACAGACGAGCGAGTCAGCCTGCCCGACCCCGCCTCGGTGGCTCAACGCTGGTGGGACATGGGATTCCACAGTCTGCACGTGGTGGACCTAGACGCCGCTCTGGACGCAGGCGACAACGCCAGGGTGGTGGCCGAAGTCCTAGCGGCTTCCCCTCCGGACACTCAGGTGGGGGGCGGTGTGCGCACACGCGATCGTGTCGAAACGCTCCTCACACTCGGCGCGAGCAGGGTGGTGGTGGGCACCCGAGCGGTGGACGACAGGACGTGGCTGGAGCGGCTAGCGCACACCTACCCAGGCAGAGTGGTCGTGGCTGCGGACGTGCGGGGCGGTACTGTACTGCGGAAGGGTTGGACGGAAGCGTCTGCGCTCCGGGTAGAGCCGTTCCTGACGGCGCTGACTGACCTACCGCTGGCTGGGGTGCTGTGCACGGACGTAGCGCGGGAGGGACGGATGGAAGGGATCGACTTGACAGGGGTGCGCTCGGTGGTGAGGGCTTCTCCCCATCCTGTGCAGATGAGCGGTGGGATCACGAACCTGGACGACCTGAGCGCGCTGGCCGACGCCGGCGTTAACGCGGCCGTTATCGGCATGGCGCTGTACACCGGCCATATCGATGCCGAGGTGGTCGCAAGAACCTACGGGAGCGAGGAATGAGCCGACTCAAGCGTGAGACCCGAGAGACGCAGATCGAGGTCGAGATACGGCGGGATAATGGAGCCGCTGAGATAGCCACCGGGGACGTGTTCCTGGATCACATGCTCATCACGTTGGGCCGTTACGCGGGAGTCTTCCTCCAGGTGAAGGCCAAGGGAGACTTGCGCCACCACCTGGTAGAGGACGTGGCCATCGCGGTGGGGCTCGCACTCCGGGACGAGGTGCCAGAAACCTGCTCCCGCTTCGGCTGGGCGACCGTGCCGATGGACGACGCGCTCGTGCGCGCCGCCGTGGACGTGGGGGGGCGCCCGTGGTATGAGGGGCGGTTGCCTTCAGCGCTGTACCAGCACTTCCTGCAGAGTCTGGCGGTTAACCTGGGCGCGAATCTCCACATCGAAGTCGCGCGTGGACGGGACAAACATCACATCGTGGAAGCCGCGGTTAAGGCCACTGGACTCGCCCTCCGTCAGGCATTATCCCAAGGAGGAGATAACGCCGTGTTCAGTACCAAGGGTTCGGTCAAGGTCGAGCGCACATGAGCCTGCACCCCCGCGTCGTGGTCTGCCTGGACGTTAAGGACGGGCGGGTCGTGAAAGGCACACGCTTCAAGGGACTTCGGGACGTGGGCGACCCGGTCGAACTCGCAGCACGCTACGAGGCCGAGGGTGCCGACGAGATCGTCTATCTGGATATTTCAGCATCGCGGGAGGGGCGCGGCACGCTGCTCGACCTGGTGCGCAGGACCGCTGAGGTGCTGTTCGTCCCGCTGACAGTAGGTGGTGGAATCAGGGAAGTCGCCGACATCGGTCAGCTCCTGCGGGCAGGAGCTGACAAGATCAGCGTGAATACCGCCGCGGTGGGGGAGCCCGAACTCCTCTCTGAGGGAGCGAGTCGCTTCGGGAGCCAGTGCATCGTAATCAGCGTGGACGCCGCCCGCTCTCCCACAAACGGTTGGCGGGCCTTCACCCATGGAGGCAGCGTGCCGACCGGGCTGGACGCGGTCGGGTGGGCAGCCGAGGCCGTACAGCGAGGAGCAGGGGAGGTCCTTCTCACCAGCATCGACCGAGACGGTGCCCGAACCGGCTACGACGTCGAGCTCACCCGGGCCGTGGCGGAACTCGTACCGGTGCCGGTAGTGGCATCAGGAGGAGCAGGGGAAGCCGCCCATTTGCGGGACACCTTCGTGAACGGGATGGCTTCTGCCGCGTTGGTAGCAGGCATCCTTCACGACGGACTCACGACGGTGGGCGCGCTCAAGACGGCGCTGGCTGATTGGGGGGTGGACGTGCGTCTAACTTCGCCCGTTCCGGGACCTGTCGGGGAGGCCGCATGACCGACCGCCGCATTCGTTCCGCCGCAGATCTGGACACCTTTAACTTCGACGAACGAGGCCTCGTGCCCATGGTGGCACAGGACGACGCCGGTGCCCGAGTGCTCATGGTAGCCTGGGCAAACCGCGATGCTCTCGCCCGCACGGTGGAAACCGGCGAGGTCCACTTCTGGTCGCGCAGCCGAGGCGAAATCTGGAAAAAGGGTGAGACCAGCGGTAATGTGCTGCGACTCCTCGCACTGTACGCCGACTGCGACGGTGACACCGTCCTAGCGCTCGTGCGCCCCAGCGGCCCGGCTTGCCATACGGGAGATGTAAGCTGCTTCGGAGACGGCGCGACGCCGACCGCTTCCGGCACGCTCCAGGCACTGTGGTCTGTAATCGAAGAGCGTGCGAGCACTCTCCCTGAAGAGAGTTACACGACGCGTCTTCTGGGAGACGAAAACCTCCGCCTCAAGAAGCTCGGTGAGGAAACCGCCGAACTAATCGTCGCGCTCACCCGCACCGACCGCGAACGCGTTCCGGAGGAAGCTGCCGACCTCCTATACCATCTCCTGGCGGCACTCAAGGGAGCGGAAGTGGAGCTGAGCGCCGTCCTTGATGCGTTGGAGGAGCGGCGGCGTTAGAAACGCGGCAGAGCCCATGACCTGGCAAAAATCCGCGCAGTACCCTCACTTTCATCAACATCCCGTCACAGGGCAGGCTCAAGCCCTTTGGGACCAACTTCCGACGGAAGCCTCTACGGGAGAGACACCATGATGCGTACTCACCAGGTGGACGTGGACCAGGACGGCAACCTCTATGTCGCCAGCTGGGAAGGTGGATGGCTAAGCAAGTTCGTTCCAAAGCCTGGGGCTGATCCTATCAAGCTCGTCGGCCGAGGATTGGTCCTCACGAACTAGACAGTCCTGACACGAGGCCGAATAGCGATTAGGACGAGGTCCACGGCGCAAAATGTGTCGCGGGCCTCACCTCCAACCCGACAGCCCCAGACCCTCAGACCTATGAGACCACGCACACGCCTGGCGACCGGAGCCCTCCAGGCGCTAGCCATAGCAGCCTGTGGGGGTACCACCCCCCCTCCCAACAGCAGCTCGACAGCCGAGCTCGAAGCGATTTACTGGGCCCGAACCGACAGCACCCGCATGCGGTTCACGGAGACCGACGTCCAGTTCGTCACCGGCATGATCGGACATCACGCACAGGCACTCGTGATGGGAGCCCTGGCGCCGACCCACGGAGCTAGCTCGTCCGTGCAGATTCTGGCCGCGCGCATAATCAACTCCCAACAGGACGAGATCAACCGAATGCAGCAGTGGCTCAGTGAGCGGGGCGAGCCCGTGCCCGAGGTTATGATCAAGGGGACCGAGCTCATGGTGCACGGCACCGAGTACACGCTCCACATGCCAGGCATGCTAACCCCGGAGCAGATGCGGGAGCTGGACGAAGCTCAGGGAAAAGAATTCGACAACGTGTTCCTTAGGTACATGATCCAACACCACCGTGGAGCCGTGACCATGGTTGAAGAGCTGTTCGGCCAGGAGATCGCTACCCAGGACGAGGGGGTGTTCAAGCTCGCGTCCTACATACAGGCGGACCAGCTCACCGAGATCGTACGCATGGGGCGCATGCTCACCGCATTGTCTGACCTACCGTTGAGCGGCGCACGCTGATCGCACCAGCAGGTCGACTAAGATAGGAGTCCCGAATGAGACCACCAGCCACCGTGTTGTGGATCGCCACAGGGTTGATGGTTCTGAGCGCCTGCGCCCCATCGGCCACAACCTCCGAGGCGGCCCTGTCCAGTCCCGGACCGGCCCTGGCAGCGCCACCGATCCCCGACCCCCGCATCGGCCTCCGGGCCGGATTATTCGACGCTGGCGAGGCGACATGGAACCTGCAGGTGCTCTCGAGCACCCCGCCGCCGAGTGAGTTTATCGGCAGCATCAACACCGACCTGGCCTTCACCGGAAACTACGCGATCCAGGGCAGCTTCAGCGGCTTCCAGGTATGGGATATCTCGGACCCCAGCCAGCCGTCCCTCGATAGAGGCTTTGTCTGTCCTGCCGCACAGAGCGACGTCTCCGTCTACCGACACCTGCTCTTCGTATCAGGTGAGGACTTCGGCGGACGCCTCGACTGCGGAACGCAGGGGGTGAGGGAGCGGATCAGCCCAGAGCGGTTCCGCGGGATCCGTATCTTCGATATCAGCGACATCCTGAACCCGAAGTACGTCGGCAACGTACAGACCTGTCGAGGATCGCACACCCATTCGGTGTTGGTAGACCCGAGGGACGCGGATAACGTCTACGTGTACGTCTCCGGGTCCGCGCCGGTACGTCCCGCGGAGGAACTCGTTGGCTGCTCCGACAGGCCCCCGGGGGAGGACGCTAACTCGGCGCTCTTCCGGATCGAGGTGATCAAGGTGCCGCTCGCACGCCCCGAGCAGGCGGCCATCGTGAATTCCCCGCGCATCTTCGGCGACCTGGTCGCGCCACCGGAGCACGGCATGAGCCCTGCGGACATCTCAAGGATCGAGCGTGCCAGGGAGGAGGGGATCTTCGTCGTCGAAATCGGAAGTGACCCGTACTTTCTTCCACCCCGGTTCGTCGATCCCCTGCTTGACAGCATCGCCCAGGCAAGCGGCCGCCCCGCTCCGACAGCTGCCGACAGCTCAGCGCTCCGCGAAACACTCCCCGCAATCATCGCTGAGATCGTGGGCCACTACGACACTCCCACGACCGGCCCGACCCAGTGCCACGACATCACCCTGTACCCGGCGATCGGACTAGGCGGTGGCGCCTGCGAAGGTTACGGGTTCCTGATCGATATCCGTGACCCCGTAAACCCGAAGCGTCTCACAGCAGTCGCTGACTCGAATTTTGCCTACTGGCACTCAGCCACCTTCAACAACGAGGGCACGACGATCCTCTTCAGCGACGAATGGGGTGGGGGCATGGGTGCGAAGTGTCGCGCTAGCGACCCGAAGGAGTGGGGTGCGGACGCGATCTTCACCATCGACGACCGTGAGATGGAATTTAGAAGCTACTACAAGCTACCGGCCCCTCAGACACCGCAGGAGGCGTGCGTAGCCCACAACGGGTCACTGATCCCGATCCCCGGGCGTGACGTCATGGTACAGGCCTGGTACCAGGGCGGCATCTCGGTACTCGACTTCACGGATCCAGCACGCCCTCAGGAGATCGCCTTCTTCGATCGCGGCCCGGTGGACTCCACGCGCGTGACGATGGCCGGGTCCTGGTCGGCATACTGGTTCAACGGCGTGATCGTTAGCTCCGAGATCGTCCGCGGCCTCGACATCCTCGAACTGCTGCCGAGCGCTTTACTGTCACAAAATGAGATCGATGCTGCAAGATCGGTCAAACTAGATTACTTCAACGCCCAAGCCCAGCAGCGGTTCATCTGGCCCCCGTCGTTCGCGCTCGCTCGTGCCCATGTGGACCAGCTCGAGAGGGCATACGGCCTCGACAGCGATCGCATCGCGTCGGTGCGGCGCGATCTCGCGGCCGCGGAAAGTGTCTCGGGCGCGGCACGCCGTGAAGCACTCATGGAACTCACGGCACGCCTCGAGGAAGAGGCGGCCCGGGCACGGAATCCCACGAGGGTACGCGTGGTGGCGGGTACCGTGCGGAGCCTCGCGAACGCGACACGTTAAGTGGAAGCGCCGGCACCCCAGAATTGGACAACCATCGGATTTGCTAATCCCAACGCTGCGAGCGTAAAAATAAGCAGAGGACGCGAGGCCAGCTTCGACGATCGTCCTATTAGTATTAGCTGGTTAAGTAGGTTTCTACCCAGTGTGACAGTAAGCTAGATGGGTTTAGAGCTAGCTCATACATAAGTGACTGGGGTTGGGCCCGTGAGGGCCGTAGCCAACCTTTCGGTCGAGCTTCCTCTATATGCAGTGCACAGGAGTAACATGATGAATCGGTCGTTCTCGCGAACACTGGCCGCCGGAATGCTCGCCGTGATCGCCACTACCGGTTGTGGCGGTGCGGCGGCGACAATAGTCATGGAGTATCCCGGATCTAGGACGCGTCCCGCTACACCGGCTGACGTGGCTTTCATGACCAAAATGATCCCACACCACGCACAAGCAGTTCTATTCGCAGGGTGGGCGGAATCACATGGGGCGAGCAGAGGCGTGCGCGTCTTCTGTGAGCGGGTGGTCGTCGGGCAGCGCGACGAGATCCTCACGATGCGCAATTGGCTTCGCAGTCATGGAAAGCCAGTGCCCCCGGCGGAATACAATCGCATGGGGATGGAAATGGGTGACAGTCATCATATGATGGCTGGAATGTTGACAGAGGCTCAGCTCAGCGAGCTCGATGCAGCGCGTGGTACAGAGTTCGATCGGCTCTTCCTCACATACATGATCGCGCACCACGAAGGTGCTGTGGCGATGGTCGATGAACTCTTCGCTTCGTTCAACGGCGCGCAGGACGATGTGGTCTTCAAGCTCGCTTCGGATATATCCGCAGACCAGACCACCGAGATCGAACGGATGCAGTTGATGCTCGACGCAATGAACTAGGATAGGTGCAGAGCTCTATGGTAGTAGCGCAGAAGCCTATGTGTCGGACCCCTTCGGAGGACACTGTCATGAAATCGCCGGCTCCACCCCGACTTGCGGGCACACGCAGGACCGTCCATCTCGTGGCCTTGCTCGCGACTGCTTTGTTTGTCACGGCGTGTTCCATGACATCCAGCTCCTTTACGATGTCCGGACCGACTCCTGATGCCTCCGAGCGGGTGCCGAGCCCCGACCCGCGTGTCGGCCTTTCGGGCGGATGGCTGGATGCTGGCGAGGCGGCCTGGAACGTGCGCCTCGTGTCGAATACGCTGCCTCCGGAGGAGTTCATCGGCGTTACGAACTCCGACCTGGCGTTCTACAGGAATTACGCTATCCAGGGCAACTACAACGGCTACACTGTGTGGGACATCTCCAACCCGGAAAATCCCCACATCGTGGTCACGTACGTCTGCCCTGCATCGCAGAGTGATGTCTCGTTTTACAAGGACCTCCTCTTCGTTTCCGGCGAGGGTCTCGGCGGTCGCCTAGACTGCGGCACTCAGGGCGTGCCGGAGCCGGTAAGCCAAGACCGCCTGCGCGGAATTCGCATCTTCGACGCCAGCGATATCGCTAACCCCAAGTACATCGCGAATGTGCAGACGTGTCGCGGCTCACACACGCACACAGTCGTGACGGACCCGAACGACGATGAGAACGTCTATATATACGTCTCCGGCTCGTCCCGAGTCCGGTCCGAAGAGGAGTTGCCCGGCTGCATCGATGCACCGATCGAGGACGATCCCAACACCGCGCTTTTCCGCATCGAGATCATTCAGGTACCGCTCGCTAACCCAGCCGCGGCCCGAATTGTAAGCTCACCGCGGATCTTCAATGACCTCGCAGCCCCGGCGAGGCATGCAGAATACCCCGCAGATAGCATTGCGCTTGAAGCGAGACGTCGTGCGGCAGGTCGCCCTCCTGGTGGTGGGCAGCGGACCGGCCCGACGCAGTGCCACGACATCACGGTCTACCCGGAGGTGGGACGGGCGGGGGGAGCCTGTGGCGGTTATGGTCTCCTCTTGGACATTACCGATGTGCGGAACCCGCGTCGTATGTACGCCGCCGCGGACTCCAATTTCTCGTTCTGGCACTCGGCAACCTTCAACAATGACGGCACGAAAATTCTCTTCACAGACGAGTGGGGTGGGGGTAGCCAACCCCGCTGTCGCCTGACGGACAAATACGAGTGGGGCGCCAACGCGCTCTTCACCATCGAGGGGGACGACCTGGTTTTCCAGAGCTACTACAAGATGCCAGCTCCGCAGACCAGGGAGGAGACCTGTGTCGCGCATAACGGATCGCTGATCCCCGTCCCAGGGCGGGACATCATGGTACAGGGCTGGTACCAGGGTGGCATCTCGGCCTTCGACTGGACCGATCCAGCGAACCCGTTTGAGATCGCCTTTTTCGACCGTGGCCCCATGAACGAAGAAGAGCTAGCCAGGGCGGGGTCTTGGTCTGTCTACTGGTACAACGGCTACATGATCAGTTCGGAAATCGCCCGCGGTCTCGACATCTTCGAGCTGACTGCGAGCGGCCTGCTCTCTCAGAACGAAATAGATGCCGCTAAGACAGTTATTCTCGAGACCTTCAACGCGCAGGAACAGCCACGGTTTGTCTGGCCACCGAGCTTCACCGTGGCCGCTGCTTATCTCGATCAGCTCCACCGCGACAACGGTTTGGCGCTCGCTCAGATCAACGAGGCGAGAGCCTCTCTAGCTGAGGCAGAAAGGATGTCGGGGCAGCGGCGTCGCAGCGCGCTGACACAGCTTGCCACGGAGATCGACGGAATGGCACCCGGCGCTTCTGACGCTAACAAGGTCAAAACCTTGGCCGGCGCCATTCGGGACCTGGCGGAAATCCCCTAGGGCAGATCCGAGAACCAGCAACTCCAGCTCAGCCGTCGTCGCGCGGTTGCGGGACGAGCCTGATGTACGGTAGGGGTTGCTTCCAACCGTCGGGAAATCGCTTCCTAGCCTCCTCGTCCGAAACCGACGGCACGATGATCACGTCGTCGCCCTGTTCCCAGTTCGCCGGCGTAGCGAGCTGTCGCTCGGCAGTGAGTTGGCACGAGTCGAGCACGCGTAGGATCTCAGCAAAATTACGCCCAGTGCTCATAGGGTAGGTGAGCGTCGCCTTGATCTTCTTATCGGGTCCGATGACGAACACCGAGCGCGCCGTGGCGTTGTCCATCGGCGTTCGGCCCTCCGACGTGTCTCCGGTGTCGGCTGGCAGCATGTCGTAGGCCTTGACGACCTCAAGCTTCGGGTCGCCGATCAGCGGATAGGTCACCGCGTGACCCTGCGACGACTCGATGTCATTTGACCACGCCTCGTGGTCGCTAACACCGTCGACGCTGACGCCAATGATCTTACATTTACGGGCCGAAAAATCGTCCTGCATACCCGCGACCGCACCTAGCTCTGTGGTGCACACAGGGGTGAAGTCCTTGGGGTGCGAGAACAGGATGGCCCAACCGTCACCGATCCAACGGTGGAAGTTGATGGTTCCGTGCGTTGTCTCAGCGGTGAAGTCGGGTGCGATATCGTTGATGCGCAGTGGCATGTTTCACCTCTGGAGTTGATCCGGTATTAGTGGATATCTCAAGATTGTGGTGACTAGGAATAGCCACACATGTCGAAAAGAAAGCACAGCCGCTAGGTGCCAGAGTTACAGCAGCAGATGGTGGGGTTGGTCCGTGCGGGACGGCCACCCCCAGGACCAAGAACACCTAACGCCATGTATTGGAATGCCTTAGCGACATCGACACCTGGATTATCCTTGGATCCTGGCGCATTCCTCAGCACTCCCCCCATATCCGGATAACCCGCGCCGAGCCCTCTTGGAATCCGGCGAGACCCCTTGCAGGGTGGACCCAACTTGTCGTACAGTGCGATACGGAGCCGTCGGAGGATTGCGGCCAAACATCCTGATAGGATAACGATCAATCATGGAAATGACAAAAGCGGGCGAACCGGGCATGGGAGCCGAAGCTCAGGAGCACCGGTGGTGGAAGTTTCGGGTCCTGTTTGGTCTTATGTTTGCCTATTTGTTCTTCTATACGGGTCGCCAGAACTTCGGCTGGGCCCTGGTCTCGATGAATGAGGCCTTGGGTTATTCTATGCAGCAGCTGGGATGGATCAGCTCTGCGGGGTTGATGGCCTACGGGTTCGGTCAGTTTATCAACGGAAATCTTGGGGACAAGTTTGGTGGTCGGGTGATGGTGACAGTGGGAGGTCTTCTTTCTGTTGTGCTCAACTGGGTCACAAGTTTCGGGACCTCCTACTGGACGATATTCGCGCCGTGGGCGGCCAATGGATACGCACAGTCGATGGCGTGGGCTCCAGGGAGCCGGATGATCTCTAACTGGTGGCCCGCGGGAGAACGTGGGAAGGCCTACGGCCTTTACCTTTTTGCGGCGGGATCTTCGTCGATTGTGATTTTTGCAATCGGTGCGGGCCTTGCCGCGATGGCCTTGTCCTGGGAGTGGATATTCCGTCTTCCGGTGTTGCTTTTAGCCGTCGCCAGTATCGTGTTTTACTTTGTGGCGCGCGACAAGCCCGAAGATGTTGGACTTCCCCCCCTTGAAGACGAACACTCCGGTGGGGATGCGGGAAAAGCGGCGGAGGAGGAGAGTTCGTTGCAGCGTTACCTCCACGTTTTGAAGGACTGGCGCTTTCTTCTGGCCATCATATCGTTGGGGTTTGAGAGTTTTGCGCGGTATGGCTTAGTGATCTGGGTTCCGGTTCATTTGATGGGATCGGCGTATAAGGAGAGTCCGTCGGCTGTGTGGATCGGTGTTGCTCTGCCGGTGGGGATGGCACTCGGGGCGTTGTGTGCGGGATTTGTGTCGGACAAATTTTTCGGAGGTAACCGCTCGCGCCCGATTGCCCTGCTCATGACGCTTGCGATGCTGGTGTTGTTCTTGGTCTATATAACGCCGCCCGAGTGGATTGGCGCCGGGATCGTTTTGCTGTTTCTGTCCGGATTTCTGGTGTACGGACCCCATTCCTGTTACTGGGCTCTCTGTCCCGACCTGATGGGCCGTCACCGTGCGGGGACAGCAACTGGCGTGATGAATTTCTGGGCGTATATGGTGGCGGCAGCTACCGGTCCTACCATCGGCTACACCATCGATAACTACGATACGACCGTTCTCTTCTTGCTCTTGAGTGCATCCTGTGCCCTGGGCGCTCTTGTGATTCTACCAATTCGAAGATAGTGTCGGCAGCTGTTGACTAGTTTAAGTTAGGGGCGGTTTTGTGGGACTCGAGATCGGCCCATGGAGAGAACCACGGCCTTCAGGCAGAGGATCTCTGGGGTCGGGAGCCTGGCTGACAGGACCTTATGGCTCTGTTTGCCGCAGCAAGACGAAACGGGTCGGGGGGCGGTTCTGCCGGCTCCCGCCCGACCACCGACCAGGCCATGGCCTGGTCGGTTCGACTACCTCGCCAAACGATGCAGCACCCTAAAAACAACAGGAGAGCTCCTAGATGAACAGAGAGCCGTTCTTTCGGCGTAAGACGTCAATATCGTATAAAACCGAAGAAAAAACGGTCCTGCGCGGCTATAACCTGAGCGACATAGCTGAAAAAGGATATTCCTTCAGCGACGCCCTTTTTGTCCTGTTTCAGGATCGCATTCCGACTGAAAATGAAGCAAAGATGCTCAACTATGAGATGGGAGTGTTTATAGAACACTCCATGTCACCCTCTGCTGTCTCTGCTACTGGAGTGGCCATGGGTCGGCCGAATCTGCCAGCAACCGTTGCCGCTTCCGTCTCGACGTTCGGTGGGGTTCATGGCCCGGGTGCTGCACATGGATACATGCTGAACAAATATCTCGAACGCGCCCACAACGAAGGTAAATCCGTCGACGAAATCGGAAAAATATTGGTCGATGAATACACGGATGTTGGTCAACCCGTTATGGGTATGGGCCAACCTCAACACACTGACAGCGATCCGAGGGCGTACCCCATTCATCTGAAACAGGAAGAGCTTGGAGTGGGTGGAGTCTACCTCCAACTGCAACGAGCGGTAGAAAAGTATTTTCACGCCAGAAGAAAGCAGGAAGGCCGCTCATACGTCGGTGTCAACGTGGTTGGGTCAGGCAATACCGCATTGTGCGACATTGGATTTGCACCGAACGCCGCATGGTGCATAGGCAGTGTCTGTCGGGGCTTCAGCTGTGCGGCACATGCTTTGTTTAATATGAAGAAGGGGCGTGCCTGGGGGGCTTCGCGGCAGGAGCCCATGGTTCAGGTGCTCGACCTGAGTATGATAAAATACATCGGGCCTGCCGACAGAAAAGTGCCCAAGCAGGAAGAAAGACAAGAATACGCCACGAAACAGAAAGAAGAAGGAGAATACAAGAAATGGGTGATTTAAAGACGATAAATAATTAATGAATAAACAAACCAGCCGACTTATATAAAGGGAGAACGCGAGAAATGATCGACCCAAAAGACAAGAAAGGAATTGGTAATTTAGATAGTCCTGATTTGCCGTTCGATTACAGCAAGAGAGAATACGGAACCGTTCCCCTTGACCACAGCAACCGAGCTCCATTTCAATGGGTATCGGAAGTATCCTACAAAAATGTTCACCGTATCGTCGTCCGTGGTTACGACACCACCGAGCTCATGGAAGAGGGATACGGGGTTCCGGATGTTCTTTTCGTAATTTACCAGTCCAGGATACCTCTGGAAGAAGAATCGAAGCTACTTGATTATGTCATGATTATGGCGCTGGAAGACGGGATTTCCGCACCGGCTGCCATGTCCCGGATCGTAGCGCAGTCAAAAACCTTTCTAACACAGGCCGCCGGTGCTTCGATTCTCGCCTTTGGTCACGCCTATGGTGCCTACGTGGCTTTTGGCACAAGGCTTAATAAGTACCTCACTCAAAGTAAAGAGGAAGGAAAATCACTGGCGGAAGTCGCAGAGTTACTCGTCAGGGAAAATCTCGACGACGAAGCTCTGGGCGTATCTGAGCTGATGCTCAAAGATCCGGCTGCCAAGCGTATGATTGCGAGAGCAGAAAAGCTTGGCGTAGCCGGTGACTATATTGCTCTGACAAAAGAAGTTACAAAAGCTGCTCAAAAGATCAGCTCCAAACCAGTTGATCTTGATATGCTTGGTGCCACAGGCGCCACGATGATGGATCTTGGTTTTACCCCGGAGGCCATATGGGGCATAATGGGGTGCACGCGGGCTATCGCAGCCGGTGCGCACTTCATTGAAGAAGTAGAGAGGGTCCCCTACTCGAGAACTGGCCAGATGTTGACTCCCCGAGAAGATTATGACGGACCCGAAGACAGAGCAGTCCCCGATCTGGAAGAGCGAGCCAAAAATGCAAAACCTGCTCAGACCCAAACGGTTGATGAGTGGAAGAAAGCATTCGAAGAACGTAAGCGTGTTAACGGTAGCGGATATTCGATTGTTGAGGAGATAGAAGATCCGAGCGAAAAAACCGGCATCAAAAAAGTCGGTCGATACGCGCCACAACATCAAAACATTTAAGTGTGCGTGCCAATCCCACACCCTCTCTCGTGACGGCGTGAGACGGGATCCGGTACAGAACGAGCTTCAGGTATACTCGACATGTTAAAAACGAGGAGGAAGTGATGGCAGACAACATTCAGGAAATGTATAAACGAGCGAGAGAGGCATTCAGGGAAGTCGAATCATGGCCCCAGGAAAAAGCCGACGAGATGGTCGCCGCAGCTGGTTGGGAATGGCAAAAACCGGAAACTGCAAAAGCCTTGGCAAGGCTCGCAGTTGACGAATCGGGCATCGGCGTTTACGAGGATAAGGTCCATAAGATCGGGAATAAGATCCGCGGTACCCTGCGGGATTCACTTGGAGTACAAACCTGTGGACTGGTCAAAGAGGACAAGGAAAAAGGACTGCGAATCTTTGCGAAACCGATAGGTGTGGTAGCCACCATTGTTCCGTGTACCAATCCGGAGTCAACCGTCTGTTGCCTTGGCCTGAGTCTGCTCAAGACGAGAAACGCGATGATCGTATCGCCGCACCCTAGAACCAAGGGAAGCACCAACCTCACGGTTGAGCACGGAAGAAAGGCGTTGGCCAAGATCGGTGCACCGGCCGATCTAATGCAGTGTTTGGAGGAGCCGAGCCATGAACACACCAGGGAGCTGATGGCGGGATGTGATTTTGTTGTAGCAACTGGCGGCGCGGCGCTTGTTAAGGTGGTCTATGAAGCCGGGAAACCAGCACAAACCGTAAGCTCCGGTAATGTGGTTTCTATTGTCGATGAAACAGCCGACCTACAGGCGGCTGCTGCCAAAATCATAAAATCCAAAACGGCAAATAACGCGGCATCTTGTTCGTCGGAAAACGCCGTAGCCATTGAAGAAAGCGTGTGTGACGATATGCTCGAATGTTTGAAGGACGAGGGGGGCTACCTGTGTAGTACTGAGGAGCGTGAAAAGTTGCGTCAGTATATGTGGCCCGATGGAAAGAACCTTAATAGGGACATTGTCGCTAAACCGGTCGCCTATATAGCTGAACACGCCGGACTCAAGATTCCAGAAGGGACACGGTTTTTGATGGTTTGGGGTACGAAGCCCGGCCCGGAAGACCGGTTCTCTGGCGAAAAATTATCGCTGGTTTTGACCGTCTGGAAATGGAGCGATTTCAGTGAAATGGTCGAACGCACGAAAGCGATACTGAAATTTTCCGGGGAAGGTCATTCATCCTCTATCCACTCCGAGAGAGAGGAACGAAAGATCGAGATGGCCCTTGAACTCAATGTCGGGCGAGTGAATTGCAACATGCCGCACGCAGCGGCCAACAGCGGCAGCTTCTTTAACGGACAGCCCACCACAGATTCGCTCGGAGGTGGGACGTGGGCAGGTAATATGACGAGTGACAATATTAATTACAGGCACTTCCTCAATTATACCTGGCTGTCTGATCAGATTCCCGAACATGTCCCCACCGATGAAGAACTGTTCGGTGAGTACTTGAAAAAATGGGAAAGCGGTTCTGTTTGATAAGAATCCGAAAATGATCCCTCGGATGAAACATTATTTGGTGAATACCTGGAAGCAATGTGAGGACAATTAACTAGATATGATCAGTGGAATCGCTCTGGACTTTGGTCAAACATTGGTCGATTCATCCGCCGGATTCCGAAAAGCAGAAAAGAAAGCCCAGCAGGACATTGGGCGGGACGTAGCCGTCACCTCATACGACGGCTTTCTGCGTATGTACCGGGAGGTCAGAAGCAACTTTCATCGTGCACGAAACTTTTCCAGAAGTAGTATGTGGAGAGAGGTGTACGGGTTATTTGGCCACGACGTGGCTATGGACACGGTCCGGAAAATGGAGTTGGAATACTGGGAAACCGTGAAGCGTTGGACAAAGCCGTTTGGGGAAACGAATCGAGTGTTGGCGGAGCTAGCCGATCGTTACAAGCTTGCAGTTATCTCGAATACGCAAGGGCAGTTGGATCAGGCCGGCCACAGAATTGCCGAGTTCCCTGAACTCGAACAGTGTTTTGAAACCATCGTTATCGCAGGTGAATCGGGAATCCCGCCGAAACCCGATCCGCTTCCGTTTTACGTTTGTCTCGAAAACCTCCAACTTGGAGCGGATGAAGTTATTTTCGTCGGTGACGACTGGAGCATTGATATCGAAGGTGCGATGAACGTCGGCATCCAGGCAGTGTGGCTGAAACACAAATCTGTAAAGCGGAATTGGCCAGAGGCAAAGACAACCGTGCCGGTCATCGAAAAATTGGATGAACTGTTGGATCTGGATCGTGTGCTGGTGGGTGCCAGCGCTGTCCGGTCATAAGGCAGGGAGCCAAAATTGGTTATGAATATTATTGACGTTGAGGGTTTAGCTAGATTGTATTAATGATGTTATTACTCTGACAGTACCGCCCTCGCCTTAAATTCCGTTAGGCTGCCTTCTTCGCCTCCTCGGCATCGCGCTCGAGAGTGCCGGAGCGGCACAGTCGGTCGGATGGAGCAACAGGATCGTTCACCGGCTTCCGTGGAAGCCATCACAGGGAGAGAATCCATCATGAGAGCCGAACGCATGAGCGTGGCCTCCGGCATCGCCATACTGGCGCTGCTTACGGCCTGCGCCGGCGATAACCAGACCGGCCAAATGGAATCCCAAAGGAAGGGTGGCGACGACCGGACCGGTGAGTACATGCCGGTGGAGGGTTTCTGGAAGGATCACCCTGAGGCCGCCGACGGGTACGGGTACGCTCAGATTTCCGGCGTGGCTGCCGATACCCCGGACCGGATCATCGTCGGCATCCGGGGAGATTTGACTCCCGAAAGGGAGGAAAGGCCGAACAGCTCGAACTACCTCGTGGTCGTTAACGGGAGTGGTGATGTCATCGAGCGCTGGACGCAATGGGACACTCTAGTGGGATTCCCGCACCACATATTCATCAACCCGTACGATCCGGAGCGGCACATCTGGGTAGTGGACCGTGGCGGCACGATGAGGACCGTCCACGAGCAGATCCTCAAGTTCACGAACGACGGCAGCGAACTTGTGATGCGCCTCCGAGATCCGAGTCCCACAGAGCGACAAGGAGGACCGGTAGCACGCGACAACCCTAACCCAGGACCACTCGACTTCGGTCAACAATCGAGCCTGACGTTTTTCCCGAACGGCGACTTCCTGGTGAGCGACGGCTACCAAAACGGCCGGGTCATACGCTACGACGCCCAAGGTGAGTTCATCTCAGAGTTCGGCTCTGTCGGGAACGGGCCCGGCCAGTTCGATTTAGTCCACGGCGTCGCTGTAGACCGGGATCGCCGGATCTACGTCGTTGACCGGAGGAACAGTCGCGTCCAGATCTTCACCGAGGACGGCGAGTTCATCGAGGAGTGGCCGGACATCATGTACCCGTCCGGGATCCACATCGATGAACACGAGGGTGTCTGGTTGTGGTCGGGGGCTCTCAACCGGATCCTCAAGTACGACACGAACGGCATCCTTCAGCACCACTTCGGCACGTACGGCGGCGTCGCCGGCGGAGGCACCCAAGCCTTGCCACGAAGCGGCTTCGCGGGCGGCGTGGCGCGCCCGCACCAGATAACCGTGGACCCGGACGGCAACGTCTACGTGGCCAGCTACGCCGGTCCGTGGGTGAATAAATTCACGCCGAAGCCGGGAGCCGATCCAAGTAAGCTGATCGGCCAGCCGTTGACCATCGAGCCGGCCGTCGAGGAGTAACCTGTTGCTGTAGCGAGGAAAACCACGCCTTGATGCACCGGGTACCGCAAAAGGCACACGCCAGAGCACATCATCACGGCGCTTCGGGAAACGGAAGTTGAGCTGGCGAACGATAAAGCGGTGACCAAGGTGACGCGCCGGGCTCGGTGTCCAGATGCCCTACATCGAGCCCGGCAGTCCTTGGGAGAACGGCTACAATGAGAGCCTCAACGGCCAGCTGAGGGTACGAGTTCCTGAACGGGGAGATCTTCTACACACTCCCCGAGGCTGTCGCGTTCGTCAGTAGGACATGGCACCGTGGCTGGAGAGTTCGACAACGGGCTTGTCGAGTGCCAGATCCACGCGATCTCCCCTTTAAAGAGCGCGCGGGTTATGGGGCATGCTAAGCGGTGCTGCAGGTCCTTCCAATGGGCCGTGCTCTGGGCATTGGCCGTCGTGCCCGGGGTTAACGCACAGTCCGAGATCGCCGCCGGGGCCGCCAACGTCACCGTGCGCGGGCGGATCCACATCCAACACAGCCGCTCGTCGGTCGAAGCGGTCGACGACGTCTTTTTGCGTCGCGCCCGCATCCGATTGAATCTCGACATGACGGAGACGTTCGATGCCCGGATCGAGGCAGACTTCGCCGAAGGGACCTCGCTTACAGACGCCTGGGCACGCCTGACTCTGGGCTCGGGGCTACAGCTCTCCGTCGGGCAATTCAAGCGCCCCTTCTCCCCGTTCGGGTCCACCGGCGGCAGCAGCTCGGACCTTCCGATGATCGAGCGCACCGGTCATATCGAAGGCGTCTCCGGTTGTCCCGGCGTGGACGGTTTGTGCTCGTTCAGTAACCTGGCTCAGAAGCTCGAATTCGACGGTCGCGACCTGGGATTACGGGCGGAGGGGTCGCTGGGTAATCGTCTCTCTTACGAGGCGACCCTCACCAACGGCGAAGGGGCTAATAAGGCAGACGTTAACGACGCGCGCAGCGCCTCCGCTCGATTGGTCTTCGCGGTGAACAAGCGGATCCGGATAGCGGCGTTCGCGGGTAGCCACGATTACCAGGCTCCGCCATCCAAAGGGAACCAAACGGAGCGAGCGAACGCGTTCGGGACCGACATCAATGTCGGCGAGTTTCGCAACGGTTTCCACCTGATGGCCGGGATCGAGCGTGGTGACAACTGGCTGGCGGGTCCGGAGGCCCGGTTCACCGCGGCCGAGGGTCTGGCCAGCCGGTATTTTAGGTTGGCCGGGAATGGACATTTCTCGGGCGTGGAGCCGATGTTCAGGGTCAGCTGGACATCCACGGAGGACGCGGCCGGAACGGCGCGGAGGGCCGTGCTGCTGACTCCGGGCATATCCCTATACGTGACAGGAAAGAACTTCGTCGCGGTGAATCTGGACTGGTACGACCCGGATTTCGCCTCCTCGGAGTGGTCTCTAAAGGCGCAGGTGTTCGTATTCTACTAGATCGGTTCGTCTGCTGGCGCAGACGGTGACGTGATCCCCTGAAACGAGACCAGGGAGGATGCTAGGATCCGGTGACCTAGTCGCGATGACAGGGAGAGCTGAGTTGTTGATATACATCCCCCGTATCTACGTGCGACCCTACGTGAGTACGTACATCTGTAGATTCTGCGCCAGAAGTTTGCTATATCACCTTTTCTGTCCTTAATCTGTAGCCGGCCCCCAACAGATATATACTGCTATGGGTTGAGCCCCCATCTTCCCCAGGAGCCTGCATGAGCGACGTGTATAACCGCCTAAACACAGCTCTACAGGGACTTTACCTCATCAAGCGTCAACTCCGCGAGGGCGGCATGGCCACCGTGTGCCACGCCATGAGCCTCCGAGTGCAAGTCACTCTCATTGTCGTGATCTGCCTGACCTCTTGTGTGAGTGGCCAGCAGAGGTCCGCATCGTCCGGCAAGCCAGCGTTGGCGATTCTGTTAGCAATCGACCAGCTGCGTCCCGATCTCTTAGACCGCTACGACACACTGTTCGTCGGGGGATTCCGACGACTGCTCGATGAGGGATATCGCTTTACGAACGCGACCCACGACCATGCGAGGACGGCTACAGGACCAGGCCATACGACTCTGTCCACTGGTGTCTACCCGTCGCGGCATGGCATCGTCGGAAACAGTTGGTCGGAATTCGACCTAGGAGAGTGGCGATCGGTCTATTCGGTGGAAGACCTTGATCGGACGATCCTGGGATATCCAGCACTCCCAGGGCGGTCGCCTGCCAATATTGACCGCCAGGGATTGCCCGACTGGATCGTTGCGAGTGATTCGAGTTCGCGGGTCGTATCGGTCTCTAGCAAGGATCGAGCCGCTGTTGGGTTGGCAGCGAAAGCTGCTGGCGACGTGTATTGGATCCTCCAAGACGAAGGCCAGTTCGCCACCTCCGATTTCTATCAATCGGAATACCCGGCATGGGTAGAGCGCTTCAACCAGGCGACGATGCCCCGCATCTATACGGATTCAGTGTGGAACAGCACGGTTCCTTCTGAAGCTCGGTCTCTGACGCGTCCGGACACTTCAGTCTTCGAGCTGGACGGAGAGGAAACAGCGTTCCCTCATCGGGGCGCAGAGAGGATGGGTTCGTCCAATCCCAGAGCTCTCAATCGATGGAGACACATATTTACTCCATTCCCTGATAGGGCGGTCGTATCCTTCGCTCTGAATGCTATTGAAGAACTCGAACTTGGCCGGAGGGGAAGCCTGGATTATCTGGGAATTTCTCTCTCTCAGATTGACCTGATAGGGCACTACTTTGGACCGTTGAGTCGAGAGCAGCTGGACAATCTGCTTAGGCTCGATCGGGAGTTGGATCGACTGTTTGCATCCCTAGACAAAACCCTAGGCGCTGGTAATTGGGTATTGGCTATGTCCGCCGATCACGGTGTCTTGGACATTCCCGAACAGCTTGCCGAGGAAGGTGTGGACGCCCGCCGTGTCACTGCCGGTGACATGGGTGACCTGCGTGCTCGCATCACGGGTGCTCTCGAGAGCAGAAACGAAGACGAAGACCCGGATGAGATAGCCCGAACTATCCTGATGAACGAACCTTTCGTTTCAGCAGTCTACACGTTTGCCGAAGTGGAGAATGGGGTGCCAGTCGATACATTCCAGACACTCTTCGCTAACTCTCACTCACGGACGCGGCGGATCGGACTTTCGGATTGGGCGGGTGTTCATGTGCGACTCAACCCGAATATTCTCGTGGGCAATCGAGGTAGGGCTAGCCATGGCTCGCCCTACCACTACGATCGCCATGTGCCCGTCATCTTCCTCGGGGGAAAGGTTCAAGCAGGCTCGTCGGACGAACGAGTCGCAACGGTGGACGTCGCTCCAACGCTTGCGTGGCTCAGTGAAATTGAAATTCCTGACGATCTAGACGGGCGGGTCCTGGAAGGAATAGCTCCCCGCTAAGTGTGGTACCGAGACTCCGGCTGCCGGAGATTTGCTGGATATAGAAAAATATAAAACAGGAGGCGGATATGCCATTAGTAAGCATGAATGGGATATTGGCTGCGGCAGCCAAGGAAGGATACGCGGTAGGCGCTTTCAATCCCGTTGACTACGCTTCAATGAAAGCGATCATGTGCGCTGCGGAAGAGGAAAACGCTCCCGTTATTTTGCAGACATCAGCCAAAACCGTGCGCTACTATGGGCATGAGACATTGGCCATGTGGATGCGGGAATTGGCAGAACAATCGGCTATACCGGCAGTCCTTCACCTTGACCACGGGAAGGAACTGGAGATGATCCGGCGCTGCATTGAAACAGGGTGGACTTCTGTCATGATCGATGCCTCGCACCTACCTTTCGAGCAGAATCTTGCCATGTCCAGAGAAGTAGTTGATATGGCCACAGCGGCTGGTGTGGGTGTAGAGGCGGAATTGGGAGAAATCGTAGGGGTCGAAGAAGACATCTCTGTTTCCGAGGAAGACGCCCATTTGGCCGACCCAGACAAGGCGGAAATTTTTTGTCGGGAACTCGAGTTGGGTGTTTTCGCCCCGGCTATCGGTACCGGCCATGGATTCTATAAGGGAACGCCCAAAGTCGACTTCGATTTGATCGAAGAAATATACGGTCGCACAGCTACTCCCCTGGCACTTCATGGTGGCACCGGACTGTCCGATGATATCATTCAGCGTTGTATCCGTTCAGGTTGTGCCAAGATAAATATCTCTACTCATCTAAAGCACGCGTTCGTCGACGGATTTTCCAATTACCACAAGACTAATCCCGATGACTACGAACCGTTAAAAGTACTGGGGGCTCAATTTGAAGTAATGAAACAACTTTTGCGGGAAAAAATTCGACAATTCGGCGGATCAGGAAAAGGTCGGCAATTAGCCGCTGTACTGTGAAAGCCTTAATCTTTGATTGTGACGGTGTGCTCGTCGATACCGAGCGAGATGGACATCGCAGGGCCTTTAATCGCGCATTTGCGCGAAAGGGGCTGGAGGCAAGATGGAGTGTCGATATTTATGGCCAACTATTGGCCATAGCCGGCGGCAAGGAACGCATGCGACATTACTTCGATCATGGCGGATGGCCGCCGGGGATAGAGGATCGCGACTCTTTTATAAAGGAGATGCATGCGCTCAAAACTGACTTCTTCATGAACATCATCGAAGCGGGAGAACTGCCCTTGCGTAGCGGGGTTGCCCGATTGATTGACGAAGCCATAGAAGCCGGAATTAAACTGGCAGTATGTTCCACCTCCCACGAGCGTTCCGTAAATCTAATTGTAGAGAAACTACTTGGCCCGCATAGACAAGCGGCATTCGAGGCCATCCTGGCAGGGGATGTCGTTACCCAAAAGAAACCGAATCCGGAAATTTATCTGCTTGCCCTGAGGAAACTCGGTATAAAGGCAAACCAATGTGTTGTCATAGAAGACAATCGCAATGGTCTTCTCGCGGCCAAAGCTGCCGGTATGTATTGTCTCGTAACCACCAGCGCATACAGCATGGAAGAAGACTTTACCGAAGCTGACAAGGTGATGGAGGAATTGGGTGATCCTCCGGAAAGCAATGTCAGTATTTCCGATTTAATGTTGATTAACAGAAATGAGTAAGGCCAAACGCCAATCGTTCGCTCACAATGACAGACAGAGGGTTTAAGCGTTAATGGTGCATAGTTCCGAGAGTAGCACCGCCAAAGACCCACGCTACCAGCGGTGGCGGGCCATCACATTCGGTATCACCTGGTTGGCTTACGTTGGGTTTTATTTTACCCGGAAATCTTTCCCGGTAGCCAAGATCGGCATCCTGGAGGATCCGGCAATTGAAATTACAAGGACATCGTTGGGTTGGATTGATGGGCTCTACGGCATCGCTTATGCCCTAGGGCAATTCATCTGGGGCATGTGCGGAGACAGGTTCGGACCCCGCAAAGTGGTCTTGGCCGGCATGTTTGGTTCTGTAGTAACTGCCGTGGCCATGGGAATGTCCTCTACCGTAATATTGTTCGGAGCGCTCTTTTTTTGCCAGGGCCTATGTCAATCCACCGGGTGGGCGCCCCTTACCAAGAATGTCAGCTACTGGTTTGCCAGAAAAGAACGGGGCCGCACTTATGGGTTTTGGGCCACCAATTACGCCCTCGGAGGACTGGTGGCTGGTGCATTCGCTGGGTACATGGCCCTGGTATTTTTGAATTGGCGCTTCGCTTTTTTCATGCCGGCAATGGTTCTGGCCTTTATTTGGCTGCTTTTTCTGCTTTTACAGAGAAACCGGCCTGAGGATATCGGCCTCCCCTCCATTGAGGAATATCACGGAGAAACGGCTGACGTTTTGGCCACGAGCGAAACGTCGGAGCATGCACCTGAAGGGTCCTGGAAGATGATAGGTGCAGTATTCAGGAACCCGGTCATTCTTTCTCTCGGCGCGGTCTATTTTTTTCTGAAGCCTACCCGTTATGCCATGCTCTTTTGGGGACCCCTTATCATAAACGATAAATTGGGAACCAATATCGGCGAATCCGCCCTTATCAGCGCAGCATTCGAAGCAGCCGGTCCTTTAGGTGTCATGTTCGCCGGTTATGCATCGGATAAATGGTTTCAGTCACGCCGCATGCCCATTACCGTCGTTGGATTATCGATTCTAGCAATCATCCTATTTTCATTTAACGGACTCACGGACGAGGGAGGAACGGGAACCGTAGTTTTGCTGCTCTTGGCTATGGGTTTTTTCTGTTTCGGCCCGGATGCCATGATCGTATCGGCCTCGGCGGTGGACTTTGGCACTAAGAAAGGTGCCGCCTCATCTGCTGG
>CEUS01016521.1_pt1 | contig 29002 bp, 22 predicted proteins | sample 427031 | NCBI WGS metagenome assembly CEUS01 (sample SAMEA2622837, study PRJEB7988) | marine metagenome | biome: marine biome (ENVO:00000447); feature: marine epipelagic mixed layer (ENVO:xxxxxxxxx); material: "saline water (ENVO:00002010), including plankton (ENVO:xxxxxxxx)" | depth 140 m | reverse complement strand
TCGAGTCGGTTGTATCAGCGGGCGTCCCGTCAGTACACCAAACTCAGACCCCGTTGCCGTCATCGCGACTGACGTTCCAGCCCCACGAAATCCAGGAACAGCACCACCGCCGTCCGCGCCGAGACCCCGCGTCGAAGGCGGTGACAATTCCCGATCAGTCGGTCGCCTTGCCTGTTGACCGTCACCGCCGCGGAGACCCTCAGTTGTTTCAATTTCACTTCGAGACGGTGCCGACCGCGGTGCATTGTCGACGGTCGCGCGGCGACCGTTACCATCAGGATTTAACATAAATACGGACGAAATCTCTCTGGCGATACCATCCTGCAACGCAAACAATTCCTCCGCGCGACCGTCCAAGGTGACAGTCCGCTGCACTTCCCCGCTATCTACCCTCACCACCCGTGCAATGATTCGAAGTTCCTCCGCGACGCGTTGAAACCCGCCGCTGACAAACCACGTGGCACCCGCCTCACGTGCGACAGATCCAGCAGCTTGGTCTCGGGTTAATCCGAACTGATCCTGACGTCCAAGTTCTGCGCCAGGCCCGCTTGCCACAGCCACAGCGATACCGAGCCGGGTCAGGTCTGCCGAGACAGTCTCGGCAATACCAACGCCGATCCAATCGTCACGAGATTCGCCGGAAATATTTACAAACGGTAGGACGAGCACCCCATTTGAACCAAAAGTAACGCCCATGTCGCCAGCGCCCGGAACCGCCTGCCCCAGCGCGACACCTGGTAAACAGCCAATAAGCAGACAAAGAACGGCGACCTGTCGAATAAGCTTTCCAACCAATAGATGTGTCACGTCAGCTCTCTGGAGTGTAATGGGCTTCAAATCCCCAAACAAACCGGGCGCAACTAGAACCTAAAAAGGTACTGTAATTTTGTGAAGATCGCCCGATTCGTGCGCTGGAGATCTCGCCGAAGTAACAGTTCGTCACCCATTTGTTCAAACTGGTCAAACTGTTGGTACCGGTCGTCGTATCCCACAAAAAATACCGTGCCAGCATTGATACGATACGTCGCTAGGAAATTCACGCCTACGGTGTCGGCGAACGTATTGAATTCGGTAATGTTACGTAACAATAACCGTTCCGTAAATTGGTAGGTTGTTAACGCACGGAAGAGTTTAATGTCGAAAATTTCCAATCCCCCGTCCCGAACATCTCGTAACCGACTCGAATCGACGTTGATCTGGGACTGCAGTCTCGCGACCGGTCTAAAAAAGATATTGACCCCAGCCTCAACGCCCTGGCCGAGGAACGGGTTCGCTGCAAAATATACTTGGTCACCCCAACTCAGATTACTGCCGATCGAAATACGGCGACTCGTCGCCACATTGGCGTTCGCCGTGTATCGAGACTTCCAGAAATCAATGCCTCCGAAACGTTCAAGCGCCCGCTCGAAGCCGACGCCCGCCGTTATATTTCTGGCGAACGAAAAATCTAAACCCGTGTCAATCAACTCATCCTCGAGAATCCAGTCGTAGTTATATCCTCGTTGGTAGCGAACCCGCGGACCCCAGTTGATAATCCAGCTCTCAGGCCACCACCGGTAGGACGCGGTGTTCCAAAAGTCTTGGGTGTTGTTCCGTCTGAGGAAACCGACATCGGTCACAGCGTCTGGATGATTACTTCCAGCAAAACTGTTGATACTTAAATTACGTCCATTCCGCTGCAAGAACAGACCCCAACTTGGTCCTGACGTTTCTCGTCCGTCCAAATCACGATTTTGGGTCTGGAACGCCATATAGTTAAAACGAGCCGACTGACCAATTCTGAACTGACCATCGATTCCAGACGCGCGACTGTAGCCATCCATGAACCGCCGTTCCGTGACGAGTCCACCCATATAGGATTGTGCGTAGAGGTCGTACCGAACACGGGAAATCAGCACCTTTGCCGTTTGTCCAAATTTCGGATCCGAGTGGTCCGCGACGTTACCGGGCGCTTCATCGTCGGCCGCTAGTAAGCCAATCGCCAAGTTCCCCACCTTCCCCGTCAGCTTGGCTCCAAACCGCGGATCAACAATCGTCCGGGTATTCACCCACTGCACCGGCGACGACAACCGGAAAATGTCCTGCCCTTCCAAAAAGAACGGGCGAAGCTCCGGGTAGAAGAGTGGAAACCGTTGATTGACATCGATCTGGGCTCGATCTGATTCAATCTGCGAAAAATCTGGATTAAACGTAAAGTTCACAGTGAGATTCGACGTAATGCCATATTTCACGTCTAAACCACCTTCACCGTTGAAATCCTCAGGAAATGCCCCTGAGGCTCTGTTGAGAGACCCGAATTGAATTCCGGTAAATGTCGGTAAGAACTCGAGATTCCGGCTGGTAGACAAGCCGGTCATCCCCTGCAACACGCCCATCTGGGTCATGAAGCCACTTTCGTCCCGTGACATTGGCGACCAGACGTCTGCCTCTTGGTCCTTGCCCCGTATCGCTCGAGCTATCTGCAAGCCCCACTGATGTGGGGTATCCGCGTCGAGTTGCGGATAACGGAGACTCTTAAACGGGATGGCGATTTCAGCAGTGTAGCCATCCTCGACAATCCTAGCGCCAGTTTCGAAAAGAGCGTCCCACGAACGATCCGGTACCGGAATAGCTGAGCCCGTTGCGCCGCCACCACCACCGCGCCTGCCTCGGCCGCCGCCGCGACCACCACCACTCGTATTAATGATGCCGTCGCCCTGGACACCGTAGCCATTGACATCAAACACAAAGGCCTGTTGCTGGTCGAGAAAGGTATCGATGTACACCGTGATTAAATCGTCTTCGTTCGCCTGGTCTCGGTCGACACGGTTGGCGCGCATCACCCCACGGTCCATATAGTGAACATGAAACGCCAGGTAGAGATTCTCGTTGTCATAGGCCACCCGCACTTCCGTCCGTTCCGTCGCGGGTGCGCCATCAAGTGGAGATTCCTGGATAAAATCAGTAATCGATGCCACCGACCGCCACATCTCATCGTTAATCTGGCCATCAATATCAGGTCTCGTCTCGACTCGGGTCGGGCGCACCAGAGGACGCCCCGCCAAGATACCAAACTCGGCGCCCGCCACCGTCACATCGGATGGAGCCCCTGTACCCAAGAATCCTGCAACTGAAACACCAGTCACTGGCGACGATACGGCCTCAGTGGACCTCCCGACGGGTGGGGCTGGAATGGTTCGACCTGACGGCGGAACATTATCCGCGTCACGGTTTGTGACCGCTGGAGGCAACCGGGTGCCCGACGCTTCCAGCCCAGCCACTGAACGCCCCTGAATCGGTCGGTTATTCGGATTCTCAAGACCCTCACGTAATGCCACAACAATTGCATCTTGCAACTCGAAAAGTTCCTCACTCGTACCATCAAGCGTCACGGTTTGCCGAATGCTGCCACTTGCCACATCAATGACCCTAGCAACCACGCGGAGTCGCTGGCCCACACGTTGAAATCCGCCAGTAACCACCCAAGCCAATCCCTGCTCCTCGGCCAGCTGTCGGGCACGCGCATCGTCCGTTAGGCCCAATCCCTCATCTACCACCTGGTCAGTCGTCGCCACGCCCACTACCGCGACCATCCCGAGTTGGCTCAGGTCGGCCGCCACCGTCTGAGCAATACCCATGCCAATCCATTCGTCTAACGAAGCACCGGACACGTTCGCGAACGGCATTACAACAACCCCTCGGTCCTCGCTAGTTCCCCGACCCACCTCATTATTCGTAACCGAAGGCCCTTGGGCATCTATCGAGATGGGTCCAAAACACGCAACGAACACAAACACAACTAGGCCGAATTGACTTTTATAACGCTTCATAGTCTTTCTTTAAGAATACCGTGCCGCCGGAAGCTGACTGGAAGAGATACGCTCTTAATTGTCGCTACTCAGCCGAATACAGTCAAATTTCAGTCTCGAAACAAAACTGTGGCGACCGCCCCATGTAGTCAATCCTTCACTAACGAATTCAGAGCACAATTTATACTTTTTGTTCGATTTATCTGGTTATACTCTTCAGCAATTCAAGGTGAGTCAAGGAATCAATATGAGCCAAACGGAACGAGAACGGTCGCGGCGAAATTTCATGAAAAGTTTGGGTGTGGCGGCGGGTGCAACCGCCTTTTCGACCTTTCCAACCGAGGCTTCGGCCTCACTAACTCAGGCCCGCGAACGCACAACGCGTAATGGATTCCCAGAACTGAATCGACGGGCCCAAGGTTGGCTACGTTTCTTGTGGGACAAAACGACCACTGAAGACGACTGGGGAGCACACGGTGTCCCTCACCCGTGGTGGGACCGTTATAGCAGCCCAGTCGTAACTAGTTACGGTCGATTCGATTTGCACAACTCCTCATACGCCCTGCTACTCATGGCGGACCAGACACCGGCGTGGCGTGAAGCGTACACCGAAATCGCTGATGGCCTCGCTCGACGATATCCGACATATTGGGGAGCCATTGACTGGCTGACACAAATCGGCGACGACCCCAAACGAGCCAACTACCCACCAAGGGTGATGGCGGCCATTCCGGATCGACTACAGGGTAATTACAACCGCATCGGCTGGACGGCAAACGGGATTGAACCATGGGGCCTCGCGGAGGATCCCATAGGAGCTGATGGCAATCTGTTTTTTCGAGCGTGGTTCAATGTAGTCCTGTCCATCTACCGTTATGTTTCTGGCGATGACAAATACGAACAACCGTTTAAAGTAACCGGTTACGGCGACCAAGAGTTTGAATGGGATCAACATCGCATCTGTGAACGATTGGCGGAGCAATATCGAGAGCATCCTGAAGGACCACAGTGCGAGAACACCAAGATCTGGGTTGTGTGCAACAGTGCTGGTGGGTTGGGACTGTATCTCTACGACAGAATCTTTGGCGCGGAGACGCACCGTCCCTTCCAGAACTTTCTCGAATACACCAAAGAAAACTATATGAGCGTTTCGAACGACGGCAAGCTCGAATGGATAACGCAATACTACGATCCCATCGCTAATCACAATTCAACCAGAGGTCCGGCCGGTGGCGTCGGGTCAGCGTTCCTCCTCCTCCCACAAGACCGTGAACTCTCAACCTTTCTGTATGAATCCGCGGCCAACGCCTTAGGTTGGAATAATCCGAGAGTGCCAATTCAAGCGAATGCCAGCGGACTGAACATGGCCCGAGCATTGGGTGACCACACGGCCATAGCTCGACTCAGTGCGGCAGCTGAACGCGAGTTCGACCCACGGTTCTTTGGCGAACACGGAGAAAAATTCGGGTGGTGGTTTGGCCTGAACGAAGGATTCCCGCGCGGTCAGCGAAGTGCCTCAATGATGGTCTCTGAAATTGGAGCCAATGAAAGTTGGCCTCGAGCCTTCGACGCTCCCCACCTCGATAAGTTTGAGGCTCCGACCGTGGAAGGAATCGACTTTCCGTCGCTCGGTGTCTCTCAGGCCTGGAATGACACCGCCAACGGAACACTGTATGTAACTACTTATGCCACAACCCCTGACCGGCAGGGTGTCGACAGCAGTTGGCGGGTCACAAATTTGACTAACCCGGATGATGTCTTTGTCCTCTGCGACGGCGAACCGTTTGAACGTGTGGAAGTTGAAGACACCAATACCATCAGACTTGATACCACCATCGACAATCGTCAGTATCAGATCTTTACCGGCTACCGAGGTAACGAATCAGCCACTGTCAATCCTACCCGTACTCGACCACAGGGCCGGTCGACAACAGCCGCAGCAGGATTGGCTGCAACAGCTCGCCGACCAACGACCGAGGGCACCGAACGAATTCGTACGGCGACCACAGACCTGTTTCCAACTGGAGGACCTACTTGTGGAGGGTGTTGCTGACAGCGTTACCTAGGAAAGGAAACGTTGAATCCTATTGCGTGACCGTCACTGTCACATCAGCATCAACGCCAAGCGCTCCATCAGACGCGAGACAGCGTAAAACGTAGGTGCCAGGCTCGTGAAACGTCACCTCAGTTACGTATCGACCCTCCTCAGGAATCGGCGGAGGTGACCAATGTTGAGCCCACGGCGAATTGGCGTGCACCCGGGTATCCTCCCACGTCTTGGCCTGTTCGGGCTCAAATGTCGGTGACCCAGCGCCTCGATAGACATACCAAGACAGCCGCAATCCTGTCGCACTACCGACCGTAATCTGCCGAGGTTTGTCCCACCCACACGGAATATTCTGAGAAATAAAACCGAGCGTAGGCGATACCTGATGACAACGTGACTCTGTACGAGGAGGAACATCATCATCCGTCGCGATCGCCACCAACTCAAGCGGACTACCTACTCGCGCTGTACGAGTGGTTGGGCCCTCCAATCTCAACTCTGGAGCTTTGTTCGCTCGAATCACAGGGTTGCTTTGACCTGCACCCAAGGCACCTTGCTCAGAGGCTTTGATCAGTCCATCCACTTTGTAGTCAAGTGCAAGCGTCGCATACGCCGTGACCGCCTCTCCCCGTGTCGTCAGTCTCCAAATCAATTCGTCGTCACTAGAGAAATCCTCAGGCACCGGCACACGAAACACAAACCGGTTACGCCGAGGCTGGAACCGAGTCGGTTGCCCTTGATCCGCACCTGTTACTTCAAATGTGTCGTCATTAGACCCAGCCTGGATCACTCGGATGTAGTTCTCCGGTCCCACCGGAATAATCGGTTCTTCCTCCCAATTAGAATTCATGTACCCAAATAGGAAATAAAGCGAGCCGTCTGGGTCTTCTTCCCATCCCTCGTACGCAGGGGACACGACTTGGCCAGACCGATAGGCTGGTTGAGCCTGAGCCTGAACTGCGACAACAATGACAGCCGTTGCTACTATAGCCGTCCACAAATATTGAAAATTTAAACACTTTCTCCGATGGTGCCAGTCGTTCGTCATTGCTTTCTCAACCAGTGAGCGAGTTCTTAAAATGGCCATATTCAACAGGACGCGACGGTATCTGTCCGATACCACTGAACTGTCCTCTCTCAAGTATATCTCTCTGACGACCATGAAACCCATGCCGCGCGGGACCGAATATTTCAAATGTTGCCAAGGTAAGCTCATACGAAGGAAGTAAGAAACAACAAACTTCGAAACGAAAGTGCCACTAACTCCGGTCTACAATGGCAGAGTCGTCATGTCCTATTTCAGAAAAACGCTTGACTCGCTCCGTCCATATGAACCCGGCGAACAACCGGCCGCTGGCGAATCGATCATCAAACTCAACACAAATGAAAATCCCTACCCAGCCAGTCCGCGAGCGATGGCATTGCTGCACACCATCGACAAAGAGCGTTTACGTCGGTACCCAACACCGTATGCTGATGAATTTCGGGCGGCGGCGGCTGAAATACTTGGTGTTGGCCAGGATTGGATTCTCGTCGGCAACGGCAGTGACGACATTCTTACGATGTTGATTAGAGCCGTGAGTGACACGACGCGTCCGGTCGCCTACGCCACACCAACCTACGCGCTATACCGCACGCTCGCCCAGATGCATGATTCTCCAATCGTAGAAGTACGGTTCGACGAGACATACACTCTTCCAGTCGACGCGCTGGCTGAGTCCGGCGCCGCACTAACTCTGGTAGCCAGTCCGAACAGCCCCTCAGGTAATCGGATGCCCAACGATGCCATCAGCACCTTGGCGACTCGCCTGAACGGCCTACTGGTTGTCGACGAGGCGTACGTTGATTTCGCGACTGACAACGCACTCGACCTAACACGTCGCCACGATAATGTCATCGTGCTTCGTACGTTGTCGAAAGGTTATTCACTCGCTGGCCTTCGCCTCGGATTTGCAGTCGGTCCTCCCAACCTGCTCGCAGAACTCGGCAAGGTAAAAGATAGCTACAACGTGGATGCAGTCTCGGCGCAGGTTGGCGCCGCCGCGTATCGGGACGTAGAGTACTGCCGACACAACGTCGACCGAGTGTGCAGGTCGCGGCAATACCTCACGACGGAACTTACTCAAGTCGGTTTCTACGTCTGGCCCAGTGAGGCTAATTTCGTGTTGGTCCGACCGTCCAACGGAAGGGCACAAGAACTCTACGAAGCATTAAAACTCCACGGCATTCTTGTGCGCTACTTCGACACTCCAGAACTCAACGACAAACTGCGCATTACGGTTGGAACCAACGCCGAGAATGAAAAACTCGTGGCTGTTTTGACTAAATTGGTCCGTTAACCCACCGCATCATTAGAGCACTTCTGGCTCCGATTCCCAGTTAAGATAAATCTCCTCTGGCAGGAAGTACATATGGACCGTATACCGACCATCTGTCGAACCGGCTTCGCCAAAGTGTAGAACGTGCATGTTATCAATCGGTGGAATTGGCAAATCATTCAAAGGCATTGCCGGCCACGACATGCCTGCCTTCAGGTCCTCCTGGTTAAAAACATACTCGATGAAGATAAGTTTTCCCGATGCCTCTCCATAAACCAGTCCCTCATTACCGGTTGCGTCGGGAAGACGGCTAACTGACGTCAGATCGGTGTAATGACGCCCCATACCAGGACAGAAACGAGTCTCGGGGTGATGGTCGCATGCGAACACCTCGAACTCGTCTGGCAGACTCGTGACCGACGGCAATTGCCCAGTCTGTAACATCGGATACCCCTCATCCTCAGATGGTCGAAAGTGCAAAAGTAGCAGATATTGGTTGAACTCTTCGGCTTCGCCTTCCACGAGGTCAACGGTGAAGGAGTGAGCGGCAGGAAAATCAATCTCACGTATGGTCAACCCATGAAAACTCTTGGCCGCAACAAGGTCGCCTTGGCGAATCAAATATCCTGCCGAAACGATGGAATCATTCTCCACGCCATAAAGCACGCCCTGTGTTCGTATTCCCTTTGGATTCTTGGCCCACACGAGAGGGCCATCATAGCCGTTATAGTGGTCTCCGTCGTCAATGCGATACGCGGGTTGGTCGCTCGCGGCATAGAACATACCTCGACCTGCCAATTCTCCAACAGGACGATAATCCGATGGAAGTGCCGTCACTGGCGGCAGTGACTGTCGTGAGGCCACATGCTCTCCAACAGCTTCTTGGACTCCAGCAACCGGTTCACTCATGTCATCTGACGCCGTACATCCAACGGAAGCAACGGCGATAACGCAGCACCAAAAAAACATTCGCACTTGATTTGTCTTCAACATGCTCACAATCCACCTCCCTCAATCACACGCGATACCACAGAAGCACTGACAGTCTAGCCGTCTAGCCTCTCAGGTCATAACACAACAAGCGCGGCTCCGCCCCCGTTGTCAAATCACGGGTGTTCTGCTTGACATAAAGAAGACCATGACTCAGAACCGGTAGCGTCCACGATTCACGTGCAGCAAAAAGCCATGTTCTTGCGACCTCTACGTAGCCTGTGTCAGTAAGGTCCATCCAGAGTAGGTGTCCGAATTCACCAAGGCACAGGAACAGTCCGTCGGCCGAGAGTAAAGATCCGCGCGCGGTTCCTAGAATCGACTGCCGTGTCCGCCCATTCTGAGTAACGGTTTCAGTCCAAGTCGGCACTTCTCGCCATACAATACGGCCAGTTTCCACATCTACACAAGCCAACGATGCGTCCCCCTGATTTCGCCCATCGAATCCGAATAACATTCCATCACGATAAATCGGCGTATTGAAATGTAAGGCGAACTCCTGCGTGGACCAGACAACCTGATGACTGAAGTCTGGCTGTACCTGAACTAGCGTGCCTCCCGTTCGATAGCTTGCAGAAATAAAGATCTTGTCCCCAAATACGACTGGACAGGCGGCGTTGACCGATTCGTAGGTTCGACTTCGGTGAGACACTGAAAAATCAACGTTCCCGGTAACTGGATCGATCGACAACAGTCCTCCCTCAGGAGGATTTGATTCCCCACCGGCAAACACAAACACTCGACGTTGCCCGTGAATCGTTGCGGGAACGGGTGACGCATAACTCGGCCCCCAATTACCAGCCCGCCATCGCTCCCGTCCGGTGGTTCTATCGAAACCAACAACACAGGCCTGCTCGGCTCCGCCGACGTTTACGATCACCACATCTCTCTCAACCAACGGACTTGACGATACTCCGAAAAAATCCTGTGTCGCGCCATATTCCATTCGAAAATCTCGTCGCCACAACACCTCTCCGGTCTCCAGATCAAGGGCATGAAATTTACCTTCAGCACCAATCGAAAACACGTGGTTACCATCAACAACTGGGCTCGACCGTGGCCCGTTGTTGTAGCCATAACGATCCTCGTATGCGGTCGGATAACGAAATCGCCATTGATCCGCTCCCGTCTCAGCATGTAAACACTCGACAATCTCTTCGTCGCCGACACGGTGAACAAAAACCAATTTCTTCCCAGCGATTGCTGGCGAGGCATATCCTGAACCCGATTGAAACTCCCACACGAGTGGAGGGGGGAACATCCGGCGAAGCGGGGTCTCGGTTGAAACAGCGTTATGTGAGGGGCCGAGAAATGAAGTCCAGTCGTTGGTGACAGCGCTAGGCGCCAATGGTGTGGGCGAGCGGTGAACAACCGTCTGTGCTATCGACGGCTGCGCCCACAGCGCTTGCGCCAGTAATCCCTGCATCATGGCTCGCCGAGTCAACAGGGGCATCCGAAAAACTCCTAGTCTCTACCGCCGCCGTTTTAAGACGCGGAAACGAGAACTCATATAAAGAAACAACCAACGTTCCAGTCTTACTAAGGTTGAAATTCCTTATCCATCACAAACACTTTCAGCGTCTCGACCTTGACGCCATCAGCAGCCATGGCCTCGGCACTCGCCGGCGCTTCCAAAACCTCAAAGAACGCTCCCAAGTCCTGCGGTTCAAAGCAGACAGCCACTTCATTGCCATCGTTGATTGCAATACCAATCGGCGCGGTGACAGTCTGACTTCTAAACAACTCGCCGTGCGTCCTGAAGGCTGATTCCCACTTCGCCGAATCTTCAACCTGACAAGTGACTACAACTTTTGCCATCGTTCCTCTCCGTCTCTCTGTTAGGGCTCACCTCTCAACCAGAGTAAGCCGACGGTGGGATTATAGATGCATTAACAAACCACGGCAGATCGCACCGCGGCCATATCATTCTGGTATTCTCTACACGGGTACTCATAGAGAGAATAGCCGTTTGCCTTCGACTATATAGCTTTAAAACACTGTCGGAATCGGCATTCAATAGTAAGATTCGAGTGACCCAATCCGTGACGGTACGAAATAAACCGCTAAGGAGGACACCGTGAGAACTTCTCCATCTCTAATGACGATTCTGATGTGTTCGGCCGTGTTCGTGCTATCGGTCAATGTATCAGCGCAAACGCCCGTTCCCGAAGAGCCCACGTTTGCTACAGACGTCGCACCCATTTTGTACCGCTCATGTGTCAATTGTCATCGGCCTGATGAAATCGCACCAATGTCATTGATCAACTATCAAGAAGTGCGTCCCTGGGCGCGGTCGATCAAAAACAAAGTCGAGTCACGTGCCATGCCCCCATGGCATCTTGACCGTCGCATCGGAATCCAAGAGTTCAAGAACGATCCTTCGCTCACCGAGCAGGAAATTGCGACAATTATCCGCTGGGTCGATAACGGGGCACCGCAGGGTAATCCGGCAGATACCCCGACACCACCTGAATTCGCACCGGCCGACTCATGGCAAATTGGTGACCCGGATGTCGTCGTGCGTTTCCCGGACTACACGGTTCCGGCCGCCGGCCCGGACCTGTTCGGAAACTTATTTGCCGATATTGACTTGGACGAAGACCGCTACATCACATCAATACAAACACGAGCCATCGGAGACCGATCCCGTCAAGTGGTGCACCACGCGCTATCGTATGCCGTTGAACAAAATGAGCAGGGTGAATCCATGGGTGGCGGCATCTTTCTTGTTGAGTACGCGTCGGGCAAGCAGGCGGAAATCTACCCACCCGATTCCGGACTCCTACTCCCCGCCGGAAGCGATGCTCGTTTGAGCTATCACATGCATTCCATCGGTGAGGAAGTTGACGCACAGGTCGAACTCGGAATTAATTTCCTCCCCAAAGATACAGTGCCAAAGCATATTCGCTATTCAAAACAACTTGGCGGTTCACAGGGTCAGGTCATCGGAGTGCTTGACATTCCGGCCGGAGAGATTTCACGTTCAGATGGCTACACCCGCTTCAATAAAGCCGCCAAAATAACGATGTTTCAGCCCCACATGCACATGCTTGGCAAATATCAATGTATTGAATTCATCTATCCAACTCAACCGGTCAAAACAGAGGTCATAAACTGTGCCGGATTCGATTACAACTGGCACATGAACTACAACTACGCTGACCACACATCACCACTCATTCCGGCGGGGACTATCCTTCACGTAACGAGCTGGCATGACAATTCTGAAGCCAACCGAGCCAACCTCGATCCGAACAATTGGGTTGGTAGCGGCCAACGCACGATCGACGAGATGGGATTCGCGTGGATTGGTTGGCACGACATGACTGATGAAGAGTACGAGGCGGAAGTCGCCGCGCGTGAAGCGGCACGCAAGAAAACAAATAACTAAAATCGTTGCATTAGTTCAGGACGACCTTGTAGTGAAACGAGAAAGCGCTGTCACTTTAATTTGCACTGTCTTCTTTACCGTTCTGAGTGCGGGAGAAGCACTGGGACAGGCTGATCCGCAAAACTATCTCTTCAATACCGGACAATCAGTACAGCCCTACTTCGAAGGATGGAGCCACAACTCCGACGGTAGCTTCGAAATGCACTTCGGCTATCTCAATCGAAACTACGTCGATCCCATTCATGTGCCAATTGGCTCAAACAATCGCTTTAATTCGGGGCCAACCGACCAGGGACAGCCAACGTTCTTCTATCCTCGTGTCAACCGCCGAGTATTCAGTGTTACTGTCCCAGAAAATTTTGGTGAACAGGAATTGGTGTGGAGCATCACGGTTGACAATGAGACCAACCATGCCGTTGGCTGGCTCCAAGCCGAGTGGGAGATTAACGCAGCCCCCCGAGTCGGACTCTATACCGAAGAAACGGCAGAACAACCTAATCGAGCTCCAGAATTGACCGTCCGCAACGTCGACACCGTCACGCTGCCTGCCACGCTAAGTGTGACCGCCTTGATTTCAGATGACGGACTGCCAAAACCCAGGCAACGTAACAGCGCCACCAGGGTCATACTGCCAACCTTCGAACCTGAAGGTCCGATATTGCCGACCAATGTCCCGCAAATTCAATCATCCAATCGACTTCGCCCCACCCGCATGACGGTTGGGAACGTCTCCGTCACTTGGACACAGTGGCGCGGCGCGCCCAGTAAACTCGAAGAGTCGGAAGGTCAACCAGACCACGCCACAATTGCCGTTACTTTTGAGACACCTGGTGATTATCTCTTTCGGATTCAAGCGTCAGACGGACTCGAAACCGTAACGAAAGACCTTGCAATCACAGTCCAGTAGATAAATCCCTGTGCGGGTGGAACCATCATTCCACGATAGCGTCGTTCGCTCTGGCACCCGCGAGGATACCTTCCATCCCAACGTTCCCTTCGTGACACGCATATTCAAACACGTCCTCATCGACGCGCTTCATAGGAACAGCTACCGTCCACGGCTGTGCGTAAGACGACACATCGTCGACTGTAGCCCGGTAGTCGATGGTGTCGTCATCAATTCGTGTAAAGTGTTCGATCAACGTCAAATCTCTACTCGTACCTCTGAACTCCTGCTCGTCCCTAAAATGGGTAGTTTCCACGACAAGAGTATCGCCTTCCCACCGTCCCAAAGAATGTCCCATCCACTGCCGGATCCCTGATGAAATCGCCGAACGCCCATCAAGCGGTATGACCCGAGTCTCATGAATCATCTCGACAAGGATGACAACATAACCCGGTGCCTGAACGATCATGAAGTTGTTGTTATACGAACCCGGCAACCGCGGCACGCCACGGGTCAGACATCGTTCCCATAAATTACGGTCACTCCACGAGTGATTACGTTCCCGGGCCACTCGACGCGCAGCAATCCGAGTTTCGCCGCCCGAAGTCAGGCTCGGTAAGCGTCCATCCTTAGGGTCCACAATCAGTGACGTACGTGTATTCAATTGAGTCAAATATTTTGTAGCCCGATCGGACCAGAATTCGTTATAGGCTCGGCCAACATCAGCTTCAATCGCGCCATCTCGGCGATCTCGGTCTACTCGACGAAGCGTCTGCTCAGCAAACGCCACCGCTTCCTCTTCGGTATAAAACTCCTTATCCGACAACTCGGCAGGACGCTCCAACGGCGTTCCCGTGATGTTATTCCACGTCCCTTGTAAATTTGGGTCACCCCACGGTGTCAGCAACCTTGAACGGTTCTGTGCAACAACTGACACACTCGACATGACCATCAGCCCGACTCCAAGAACGACAATAGGTAGCGACGTTACGCGATCAACTCTCATAGGGCACCTCCGTCGTGAGTAGACAAACGAATTTAGCGCCGCTCTGCAGCGACCTGTTCTAAATACAGGCGTTCAAGACGTTCTACTTCGGCAAGAAATCCAGCGGGATCAACAAAAGTGTCAGGGTCGTATGGCTGCCCCGCTTTATATTTCTCGTGTAATCCATATTGTGACCCATGCGAGGCGACCCAAACGTCCACCGGAAGCAGCTTCTGTCTTCGAAATGTCTCAGCAAAGTCTTCCGCCACGCCGGGGTAGGTCGGATCAACTACAAGCCGTTTACCCTCATTAATCGTGCCCATGTTGGCAATAACAACGGCATAATCACGGCCTGCTTCCCGGACTGTCATCGTGTAACTGGAACTCCCGACGGTATGCCCAGGGGTCTCAAGAACCGTTAGACGGGTTTCACCCACCGCAATCACCTCGGTGTCCGTGAGAATCCGGTCAACGTTTACTGGCGTGAACGATTCTCTGCCACCAAAGTGTGGGTCGCTAAAACCTCCGTCTTCCAACACAGGCGCATCACCAGCAGTTGCCCACATCTCAGCGTCAGCAATCTCCTTGATATCAGCTAAGGCCGCCGTGTGGTCCCAGTGTGCCTGCGTTGTCAATAGAATCCTCACGTCTTCTAAGCGGAATCCAAGCGATTCAATATTTTCCCGGATTAACGACGTAGAATCTTCCAATCCTGTATTAATGAGAATGTGTCCGTCTGCCGATGTAATCAAGAAACTCGCCAAATCGTAGGTCCCAACCGCATACAGGTTGCCGATAACACGGTGCCCAGGAAAGGGTGTCGTCCAGCCGTCAGGTTGTGCCGTTGCGGGTGAGATAACGAGAACAGCGCAGCACAAAACCATGATAGATCGCATAATCGTTTTCATTGAAAATTGCTTTCCCTATTGACTGAACCGTAATACCAGAGCTCTGATTAGCCTTGACCCTAACGATTATGCCTCTCCAGACCTCGATCGTCTAGGCAGTTCATCTCGACTGGAAACTGACGCCATCTGGGCCGTCTGTCTCATCACAGTTGAATCTCTTCACAGTCAGGATGGTTAGTCCTTTACTTGACTCAAGTGTTCTATCAGGCAAGTATCGAATGTGCCACATACTTCTCTTCTTGCTGTAGACCTTGCACTTCTTCTTCCACCGCTTCTGACCCATTCGGTAACAAAACTTAATCGACGACTAAAGCCGCCGCCCGAAGGATTTCTTTTCGATTTAGACCATCTCCCACATCTAACACTTGCGCAACAATTTGTCCGCGAAACTGACTTGGAAGCACTGAATTCCATCATCGAACAACGAATCCAGCGCCATTTACCACTGCACCTTCAAACAACCCACTTGTCGTCGCCGCGTACTGCATGCACACTGGGCGTAACTCTGAGTCCAGAACTCATGACATTCCATCGCCAATTGATGACTGACTTACTCCCGTTCGTCGTAACAACGAATATTCACAACGCAGTTTGGGCAAATCCCGACACCCCCCGACCAGCCGACATTGAATGGGTTTCAAAATTTCGACAGAACTTCGCATTCGAAAATTTTGAACCACATGTCACGCTCGGAATAGGCTCAATCGAAACGTTTGTAGAACCAGAGCACTTCGTTGCTACCACCGTAGCTCTGTGCCACCTCGGTCGGTTCTGCACTTGCCGACGCGTCTTAAAAACGTGGGAATTAAAAGGCTGAAGGAAACGATTTTCCATCCTGACAGAAGCAATCAGAACGAAAGGAATCGAATACCCCACCCTTGTAAAACCCACATAAAGTAAGGATCAGGCATTGAACTCGCACGAAGGCAAGACCCACTTTTGCCTCACCTTTTGACAGGCTGTGCCGGCGACCAGAGTATGATCGTATCTAACTAAATACGTCGACCATCTTGTGTTTCGCCTAAGCCCGTTCTCACCCGTGGCGTGAGACCTTAGTGAGTGACATCTGAACGACATGGCTATCGCTCTCATCCTCCTTGCCGTAATCGGACTCATGATCTCGACTTATTTCACTTCCGTTGCCTACCGTTGGGTGCAACCTGATGTCCGCTGGATTCCATCTTTCTGTCGCATGGACGAACGAACGTGTGCATCGATTGTCTTTACACCCCAAGCGCGCGTGTTTGCTCTCCCGAATTCAGTGCTTGGCCAACTGTTCTACGTCCTCCTCATCGCAGGAACGTTGTTGAACTGGATTACTGGGCCTGAAGTCATTGTTACTCTCTATGTAGCGGCCAGTGCCGTGACTGTAGTTCTAGGTATGTATCTCAGTTATGCACTCTTGTTTATTAACAGGGTCGCGTGTCCGTTATGTTTCACGTCTCACGGCATAAACTTAGTGATTTTCTTGATATTGATGTTCGGACTCACGTGACCCAAGTCCCCGAAGATAGTCACTGATGATATAGTGAATATACAATTCTTTATGAAGAGAGGAACAGCAAGTTGATGAGAAGACGACGGCTTCATAATGTAATAGGTATAGTAGTGGCTGGGCTTTTGATTGTAGCTACATCTATGGTTACTGCTGAATCCGCTGAGGAATTACCACAAGGCACCGTTACTTCAGCAGGTGTCTTTACCGATGAGCAGGCGGAACGAGGCGAAGAGACATACATGCAGGAGTGTGCGGCATGCCACCTCGATGATTTACTGGGTGACGGAATTGCGCCACCGCTTCTGGGCGTTCCCTTCTCATTTCGGTGGAGCGAACTGTCCATAGGTGACATGTACGCTGCCATTCGAACCACGATGCCTCAGGGAGCACCAGCCAGTTTGAGTTCCCAAGGATACGTCGACATTATCGCGTATCTGCTAAAGGCTAACGAATACCCGACTGGTGATTCTGAACTCCCGCCCGAAGAAGCTGCGCTTCAACAGATTGTCGTCGACGACAAACCGTAGCCGTCTTTCAGATGCCCGCTGGTTCCGTCGGGGGAATTTTACTGGCAGTGTTGGCTGCCTCCGCCCCCACGGGATCACTCGGCGGGAACGAAATGCCTCTGCGATGCAGCTTAAGCGTGTAAACGCTGAATGGAGAGAGTAAGTGTGACACATACACACTACCAACCACCGCAGCCATTAGCGGAAGCATAATTCGATAATCATTCGTCATTTCAAACAAAATCAAGATCGACGTTGTCGGCGCCTTGGCAGTTGCCGCAAAGAAAGCCGCCATACCTACCATCGCATAAGCACCCGACGCCGCTGTCCACTCGGGGAACATCGCGTGTATTAATGAACCGAAAGCCCCGCCGAGCATGGCACCCATGTACAAGCTCGGAGCAAACACACCTCCCGACCCGCCTGAGCCAAGAGTCGCACAGTTAGCCAATAGTTCGGCTACAAACAAGGCGAGAAGAAGTTCCCATGGGAAACGAACCCACAACGCCGACTCGACGGCAGGAAGACCAGATCCGTAGACCTCTGGAAAATAACGTAGAATCACTCCGACGATCAGACCGCCGACCGCTGGCTTGAGGTAATCGGGAAACTTCCAGGCGCCAAACAGGTCTTCAGAGCGATACAGCAGCTTTACATATCCTATAGCTGCAATCCCAATGAGAACGCCCATCAAAAAATACAACGGCAGTTCGGCAGGACTCACCAAGTCATAAACAGGCGACATGAAGGCCGGAAAATTCCCAAGAAAATACCGAGCGATCATGCAAGAACTCAGCGAAGTGAGTAACACCAATAAAAAATCGGTGTGAACACGCCCCATCAATACTTCCATCGAAAACATGGCTGCTGCGATCGGCGCGTTGAAAGTAGCAGCAATACCACCAGCCGCACCGCACGTCACAAGGGTTCGCACATTATTAGTCGTCAGATGGGTCCACTGACCTACGGTCGAACCGATTGCTGAACCAATCTGAACCATCGGCCCTTCTCGACCTGCAACGCCTCCGAAGCCAATGGTTAACGACGAAGCAATTACTTTGACTGTGACAACACGTTTACGAATATGCCCGCCGTGAGACGCTAGCGACGTCATCACCTCTGGAACCCCGTGTCCTTTAGCTTCTCGAGCAAACCGATACACGATCGGGCCAACTAAAAGACCACCTAGGGTCGGTAACAACACCAGCTGTGCCGGACCAAACGCGGACAATAAAGACGAGACTGGTCCTCGAGCAAAGTCGGCTACAAACTCCAGCACATAAATGAACCCGACGGAACCAAGTCCCGTCAAAATACCGACTAGCACCGCCAAAATAATGAGATAGTTTTTCTCCGGAAGAAAAGACGCCCGCAGCCAAACCTTGGCCCATTTCCAAACGGACAACCTGGTTCTCAATAGGGAACCGACCGTCTGGAACAACCGAGTTAATTGAGTAAAGAACTTGCTTTCCTGATTCATGACTCAGAAGGGATGACAGGTTCCTAATGCTGTCTCCGACAACAACTAGACCACCTCCGGATTACTCAGGGCTTCCGTCAAGCTCGACATCATTTTCGTCACTCACATGAGGGGATACGGCAACGAGCTTGGCTCGGCTCTCCCTAACTAGTGAGATCACGAGTGGTTCATCAGAAGCACTGGCCGTTTCGATTCTGGAGCGATCATCTTCGTCATCAAGCAACCGGCCATCGATGGATCGAAGGAGATCTAACTGTTCGATGCCAACACGTTCCGCGGGTCCTCCCGGAGCCACAGCAACAACCTGCCAACCGCTCCTGGGGTCTTCGACATGACTCCCTTGTGCACTCATCCATTGCACAGCTAGGCCGAACTTGGGAAGTCGGACTGGCTCTGATACCGAGGGCTGACAGTTACTAGCAGGCATAATTGTGCCACCAGTAACACGGCGCCCCCTACGTAGAACCCGATAGCGGACAAGTGAACCCCGTACTTGAGCGTCGTATAAACTCGAAAAGTGTTCTGCGGATTCCAGTGAAGTATTACCCCACTCAAGCAAGATATCACCAGCCCTTAAGGATGGCTCTTGGGCAAATGCCTCACGCCGAACATACTCAACCAATACACCAGTCTCTATCTCAAGTTGCTGTTTTACCAGGTCGTCAAGATTAGCCACCTCAATGCTTCGACAAAGTGTCTCGACCTGAAGCAGATCGACTAAGCCGAGCATCGCCCGAACCGAGACAACTCGTAGACCTTCCTGCGACGTATAGGCCACACCCACCATGGCACCATCAAGATCCACGATCGCGGCCACCGACAAGGTTGCCGGCAAATCCATCGCGATAACCAAGTCCCCGGCAACTTGATCAGGGTTAGCCAACTCGCCTACGAAGTAGCCCGGTGTAACGGTTGGTTCACCGCTGGTGTCAAGTGTTACAGCAGCAACATACGACCCAGAGCGTAAACCACTGGAATCAGTCAACGTAAATCCACTGCCACCTTCACTGTTGGTTTCAAATAACGCCAAGCCCAGCTCGTCATCCCAGGCCTGAAGACCGTATGGGAGGGGCTCTTTCACCTCATTCTCGATTAGTTCATCAACCTGGACACTTCCTTCACCATCAATTTCATTAGTGGTAACAGACACAGCTTCCGAGACACTGGTGTTCAAAACTTCACTTGTCAAACGGGAGCGATTCACTTCCTCGAGAACGGCTCCCGCCGCTCTCGAGCTCGTCAAGGCCAAGTTCGAACCAATCAAGATAGCAGGTGTCGCAGTGGGGCCAACAGTAACGAAATTGTTACCTAGGCCGCCGCCTAATTGATTCCAATAATCTGAAAAGTAGGCAAGAGGAGTCTTCTCTAGATCAGCTCTGACAATCGGGCGTGGCGGTGTCACCGGCACTAGAATGTCTACTTCATTGCCGGATTCGCCTCCACCTTTGTTGCGTTCAAGTGCCCCTTGGACAAGGACACCCGCCACTATGATTACCAGCACGATCGGGAACAACAGCTGTCGCTCGTGGAGCGCACGAACAACTCGTAGTCGCAGCAGAGAACCCACAGACGCCAATAGCATACCGGACGCTAGAGGTGAACGCGCAACCTAATTACAAAAATAAACTAAATCCTAGATGAGAAACTTACTGATTGGCCTGCTTATGTAACACAGTGATCAGGTCCGCGTAGCCATCAACTGATTTTCTGGTCATCTCACGAGCAGCTAGACCAGTCATATTAGCAACCGCAAAACTTAGGCCCTTCAAATTGTACTCAGGAGACACCCCAGGAATCGACCGAGGATAACCTGACGTACGAAATACGGCACCTTCCGAATCAGCAATCGATACGAATTGCCCACGCGGAACGCCCCAATCAAGTTCCACACGCACAACACCCTCCAAGGAACCTGGCAACCAGTTAACACCAGCCTCATGACCAGCCGCCACGATAATGCTACCGGCCCGCGCTGTCTCACTAACCACTTCTCTCATCACTTCGGCATGTTTGGGTTCACTCACTCCGAGACTGAGGTTAATCAAGTCAGCGCCATGCAGCACCGACCATTCAATTGCCCCCACAAGAGATGCTACTGACGCAGTCAGTGAACGTTCAAATACGCGGACAGCCAGTAATTCCGCCGATGGCTCAAAGTCCTGAATGGCAGCCGCAACTGCTGTACCATGACCGAGCCGGTCATTCCAATCAGGCGTCTCGCTTCCCGTCGAATTGATGCAAATACCATTAAGAACGCTTCGAATGTGCGGATGATTCCTGTGGATACCACTGTCAACCACAGCGACGCAGACGGCACTCATACCACAATCACCCGCCCAGATTCTCGTCAGTCTTCAAGTTCGCTTTAGACGAACCAAAGAGCCGCGAGAATTCCGTACCAGGAACCAACAACCTCTTCGCCGGTCCACTCTCAACAATATGAGCATCCTGAAGCACTAAAACACGGTCAGCACGATGAGCTAGTTCGAGTCGATGTGAAATAACGATCGTGGTGCGGTCGCCCATGATTCCCGTATAGCCATCAAGAACCTGTCGTTCAGTCGCTGGGTCAAGAGACGCCGTAGGTTCATCTAGAACAAGAACGGACGGCTCTGTCAACAACGCTCGTGCAATTGCCAAACGCTGACGTTCGCCAACCGACAGAGCAGCGCCTCTCTCTCCAAGGACCGTGTCATAGCCCTGTGGAAGACTACTGATAAAATCATGCATGCCGGCCGCGGCCACGGCGGCTTCAACATTGGACATCGATGCAGCCGGACAACCATAAGTAATATTTTCTCGCATACTCGTATGAAACAACGAAGGCTCTTGATCAACAAAAGCCACACTTTGCCTAAGCCCAGTCAAGGTAACTCCACGAAGATCGTGGCCATCAAGTAACACGCTACCGTCATCAGGATCAAACAACCGCAACAGGAGATAAGCGATGGTACTCTTACCGGTGCCGCTTTCCCCCACGATAGCAACAGTCTCGCCTGGTTCAATGTTGAACGATACGTCTTCCAAAGTTGGAACCCGGCGATCAAAAGCAAACCGAACATTCTTGAACTCAACACTGCCCAGAACATTGGTCAACTTAAACGCGCCAGGTATTTCACTAACTTCTGGTTCGGCATCGCTAATTTCGTGAACACGATCTAAAGACACCTTAGCCGTAGCCAGGTTCGTATAGAGCCCCATCAGCGCTTGGACCGGCGCAAGTAAGCGCATCTGATATGCCATAAACGCTACCAGGTTACCCATTGTCAACGTTTCAGCGATTACACGCTGTCCGCCGTAAACAAACACCAGCGCAGTGCTGCCTGCCAAAATCAAACCTGGCAACCCACCCGATAAATAGGTCACTCGCTGCATTGCCATCAAGGCGTCAATAAACCGATTATTCCTACCTTGAAAGCGTTCTGTCTCTCGCGCCTGTGCATTCGACGTCACGACCACCATGGTGGCCTGTAACGTCTCAATTAAAAAACTGCCTATATCAGCGCTTCGATCCCTGAGAGTTGCTACTCGTGACTCCAACCGTCGGCGATAGTGCACAAGTGCCCATAGACTGATCGGTACTAATGCGATTCCCACCAAAAACAGTCGAAGGTCTAGCCAAGCCATGACCACAACCGCACCAATAAGAAACAGGACATTCCCAACCCACGCAAGTGCCGCTTCAGCAGCTACTCTCTGAATCTCGCCAATATCATTATTCAACCGAGAGACGACATCACCTAGTCGTGTCCGCGCGTAGAACCTAGGAGAGAGTTTCTGAAGATGCCGATAGAGCGCCAACCTCATATCAAACAAGATCTCTGCCGATACCCGGGTATAGCGAAGACCGCTTACCACGTTCAACACAAACCCAATCAGCGTGAAAACCATAAGTAACATCACCACACGAAGTAATGCACTTGAATCCCGACCGATCAGTGCCTCGTCAACCAAATCCCTCGCAAGTAACGGGAGATACAACGAAACACACGTGCTCACTAGACTTAGAACTACTACCAGAAGCAAACGTCGCCAATAGGGAATGACATAGGTGAGGGCCCGACGGAAGGCTGGATCGAGCACAGGACTTTTGAAAAGTAACTAAGGGACCACAAGCATGCCGGTTGTCTGGTCTCCATCCAACGTAATCGTACGTAGATATTCCAGCGTCTCAGCATTGTAGAGATCAATAGTCTCGCCTGCTTGTGAAATGTATAGAAGACGGCCGTTGGTGCTGACATGGAGATCCATCCTAGGTCTCCCTTGAAATACTTTGCGCGTCTCCACGCGACGACGCTCAAGGTCAAAAACCCAAAATTCGTAGTGCCCAATTTCGCTCGCTACGCCGTAGGCCTTCTGACGTCCAGGCGCTAAGGCAAAGGATAATCCGCTTACTGCCGGTCCCAAGGTGTACATATCAACACCCTGGTTCAGCAAGTCGATTCTCGCGATTCCCATTAACTCTCGATCTTGGGTCTCGTCCTCGACTCGAACGATGCCTGTGAAAAATCCAGGCTCTTCGTTAATTACATCGGGCGTAAAGTTTAGGTTCAGTCGCCCTAAACCGGATTCGATTGGCTCAGACGTCATCCACCGATTCACTTCAGTATAGTTCTCGGTTTCAAATACCGTTACATTTTCGCCAAAGTGATACAAAAATTTCCCATCTGGAGAGAAAAGCATTCTCAGTCTGAAGCCGTAACGCACCCCATCGGGCCACGGCAACTCTCGTACCACTTCATCCTGCTCGATGTCGTACAGCAACAGTTCTCTGTCTTCTATCTCAAATCGATCGATCAGCTTGACCGCTGTATCTACCACCAGCACCACGTGACGACCGTTCGGGTGCACCGTGAATCCTCGAATCCTTGCCTTTCGGTTTCCCTCACTTAACGTGAAGGCGTGAAGAGTTTCTCGACGAGCCACATCGATCACCTCAAACCATTCAAGGGTTGAATCATTCATATAGAATCGTGACCGATCCAGCGAAAGCGTCAGATTCCTCGGCACGCCGCTGCTAACGTGAATCCTATCGATGACTTGTTCTGTTGCTTCATCAACGACCGTAATCTGCTGAGGGTAAGACCCGAGATACAAGGTCCCCGTTCCACCTGACAGACGTCCGTCCGACTGCGCCCAAGCGATCGATTCGACGGTACTTAGCAAGAGCAACACCAGTAATGCACGCTTAACGAGAGTCATGTCTTTCACTCTATACACTGGAAGTCACTTACGGAAACACGAGGTCAATCTTTCGCCAATCTTTCTGTGCAGCTGCACATCGACTTGTCCAATCTGGCGCATGGTTCATCTGATCTGGCACGTGTGCTGGCCAAAAACAACCGAGATGGCAGTCAAATAGATCACGCTCAACAGGTTGGCACAAACCGGCCGTCCCGCCGTTCCGATCAGTCTCCCACCCTGGCGAAAAGACGAAGGTACAACCCAGCGGAATATGGGGACCCTCCTGTTGCGGTGGACCTGCGGGCTGGTCTTGTAGCGCAACAACCTCTCCGTCCCTTCGGGTTGCCTCTGCCACTTCGACCAGATGCTCAATACGCTTCGCCTTGTCGTTTACAGCCTTTAGATGTCTCATAACCACCCCTAGTTCTTATCAGGGCCTCCATCAAACTGGCGAAAATACGCAGGGTTCCGCTCCGCTATCTCGCCATAAACTTTTAGACACGTATCCGTCCACGACCGAATCCAATCACAATAATGCAAATTGGCCGCAGTCGTTGCGCCATACCGGACCTGAGCTTCGTGGTAACACCCTCCCGCGCATAGAGGCCTCGCCCAACAACTGTGGCAATCGGTCTTATGATCAATATGGTGCTTTTCTAGGAAGTCGCGGCGGGTCTCATGATCGATCCCATCTCTGACCGTACCCATCTTGTGTGTGTCTGACCCTGCAAATCGATGACAAAGAGCCACATCACCATCAGTCGCCACCCCTAGTAGTCCAATTCCTGCACCACAAGGATATGCCTTACTCGCGCCCTTATGGATCTCCTCAAGAGTGTCCCGTACGTTAGTGAACCCATGATGACGATTGTCGAGTGCCGCCGCCAAAAAATCATTAGCAAGTTCTCGAAACTGAGCCAACATTTGGTCGAAACCTGACTCTCCAAGAGCATGCGTCAGTCCCGGTGACGTCGTGACAGGAGCAAATCCGACTTCCCAAAAACCTACCTCGCTAGTGAGGTGGCGATAAATCTTCACAACGTCAAGCACTTCTGAGGTTAGGGTGACGCGTGCACCGATCGGGCGACTCCGATGACGCGCCAACAGAGCCTTAATCTTTGGCAGCACCACGTCATAACTCCCACGTCCGTCATGAAAGACACGGAAGCGGTCTTGCATATCCTTTGGGCCGTCAATCGAAACCGTCACTCCAATATCGTTCTCAGCCAAGAACTCAATAATCTCCGGCCTCAACAGGGTCGCATTCGTCGTCAAACTGAACTCAACCCGCTTGCCCAACGTCGCCGCCTGTTCTCGAGCGTACGGGATAGCGTCTTGTAACACCGGAAAATTCAAGAGCGTCTCACCTCCAAAGAACGTCAATCTAGCCACATCACTAGATCCAGACGCCTTAAGCATGAAATCGACACTCTCCCGAGCCGTCTCGACATTCATGAATTTGGGTTTCGTTCCACTCGCGGTGTCCACGAGCTTATCCTCGCCATACTCGTAGCAGTACTCACAACTCAGGTTGCACTGGTTAGTAACATTGACGACAAGAGTCGACAAAGGAACTTCCATTAAAGGAATAATCTGTTGATCGAGAGATTTCTCTTGAGATACGGGATTCACGCGCCCTATTGCCTGAGCACCAACTAACTCTTCAACAGCCGCACGAATGGCACTCACCTCAAACCTGTCACTGAGCTGATCAACCAATGCGGCATGATCACACGGGGAACCATCGAGAGCATCCATGACCGCCAGAGACGGACCGTCAAGATCAAAGATTGCCGCACTCGGAACAAGATAGAGATACGACCGTCCCGCTGCCTCAAATCTATGGTTGTCTCGCGAGGCCAATTGCGTCATGGCTGATCTCCTGCCCACGCATCCCTACGATTGTAAATAGGTACCGTTACCAGTAAATGGGCCCTCGCGCGCAAGGAGCTTACTGTCTCATTTTCACTGTCTTGATCGCGATATGTCGCAACAACCCACACATCACCCACATTGTTATTGTTATTCAGTCGCTCAGAATTTGGTCCGTCGATCGCTGGCGTGAAAAATCCTTCAGAATCAAGCACGCCGACAAACTCAGTATCATCATCGCCAACGAATGTCGCGTATTCCTCAAGGGTCCATTCGACGTCAACCATCCCAAGGTCAAGGTCGTCAGCAGTGCCAAAAATTCCATCGGATCCAGGGTGATAACCGCGAGCTTCAAACTGTTCATAGCGCTTCGGGAACACCACCCCACCGATGCGGGCCATGCCAGTTGCCGGAGTGACCTCTATACGGTCAACCTGGTCATAGACCGTCACCGCATTCGATAAGAACACCTCACCCAGAAACAAATCGCGCGTGCCGACTTCAGCCTCAGCCATAACTTCCGCACGAACTACTGCCCGTGTGACCGAGGTCTCAACAACTTCCGCGACGTTAACGCCAGGCCCAAAATCAAAATCTCCGACTATCAACTCAGCAGGTAGGTTGACTCCGTAAAGTGTCAACAACACCTCACTCGACGACTGTTTGATCGCCGCCGGATAAATACCAGTTACTATTGGGCTCGACCCGACACGTGTTAGCGTAATATCTAGGCCACGTTCGTCATGATCACCCGTAAACCATCGACCGGACATTTGCTGTTGGTTTCGATCCACGAACATTACTTCTCGAAGCACATCACCGTCTTCAGTCTCTGACCGCCCTCGCCATTGAAAGCCTGTGTAAACCAGCGACCGTCCAGAGCGCGTCACCGTCTGTCCGGTCCGAGCATACACGTAAGAAATTTGCGCCTGATATTCATCCGCAGCGTCTTGAACTGCCGCGAGCGTGACGGTGCCAAACACTGGTCCCTTCCCACGTTCAGAACCGGTCAACGCCCACGTTCCAGACAGACGAGTCGGCCTGAGATTCCTGGACCATGCGGTCCATTCCGGCGTGATCAGCGGAAACGCCGATGATAAGTGCTCTATGGCTTTGTCGATTGGATATAGTCTGCTGCCGTCCGCTCCACGAGACGGTACCCCGCGTCCATAGAACGATTGAAAGTCAACCAAGGGATAATAGCCTTGGTGCATCGCCGCCAGTAGGTCCCATTCTTCACGAGTACGTCTCTGGCTTATTACCCGCCCCAACGAATGACATTTCGTACACGTAGTTTGCGTCTCAGGATCAGCCTCATAAACATGGTCAATCAGGCGTCGCTCAACTTCAAACGCGGCTGGGCTGGCTTCTTCTGGCGCCAGTCCATGGCGGTTTGCCAAGTATTGAACGATGACGCGAGCATCGTCAGGTTCAACCTCAAGACCATTCAAAAGCACCATTCGCCGAATCGTCTGCTGCCAACCCTCTGGCGAACCTCGCTGATAGGAGATCCGGCTCATGCGTCCGTCGGCATCCCCAACGTGACACGTACCACATACCCGGCGAACTACAGAACTTGTGACCGGAATACCGTCCTGACCGTCCGACGGGCTATTGGCGGGTTGGGCCCACCCCAAGGAAGCAAATGCAACCGCCATGATTCCAGTTCCGACGGTTGTTTTAATCCACGACTCAACTGTCATTCATTCCTCACCGGACACTATCCTGGCTGTTTGTAACTCATTCAGCAAGATTTCGCAAAGCTCCTTTTGCTATTAGCACCGACAAGACCCGAAGAAACTGCTCTAAAGTCACAGGGTACGCGGATCGATTATACGCCTCAAACAGGTCTGGCACTTGACTGTACGTACCCGCTATATCGACTAGTAGTGGCACATTGACTCCCCGAAGGAAACAAAGTCCCTTTTCTGTAACGGACCACCCAGCCACTACGACAGCTTCTTCTAGAGTGACTTCATCATTACGAACGGCTGGTGTCTTCGTCAGCCTAACAGCTGCTGTCAGACGTAAATCAATACTTGAAGCGTTCCGTAACGACTCAAACGCATCATGTATTAGTGAATCGTCATTGACTTCAGTAAATTCGTGATCTCCCGCCTGTAAGGGCGTCTCAGGTAAATCGGATCTATTAACCCAAAACGGATGTGCCGTTTCCGTGCCAACATCAGAAGAATGACTAGCCGAAAGCTTGCGGGACGCCTCGAATACCTGGGTCTCATGTCGAGTAAACAAATCCAGTGCCGCTGTTTCCATCTCCGAGCGGCGGAATTTCGTTCGAGTCACAACCGCTGCCAACCAAGCCGACATCAACGCTTTCCGAACACCAAACGACGACAAGGGATCAAGAGAGGAGGCAGCGTCGCCCACTAGCAGAAAACCGGAACCGCCAAATTTCGATGCTGAATAAACCGAAGCGTCACGCCCCCAAGGTTTCCTCATCAGCCAAGCCCCTCGGACCATTCGTAATAATTGCACGGTCTTGTTCAGTTCACCTTGGTAGACACTTGTAGTATCCCCAGTTTTACTCAAACTTGTTGTTCTCGGATCAATCATGACAGCAACGTAACGAACAGAAGGAGACACTGGGACGGACCAACCCCAGCCATCAGCATATGACTCGACCAAGGTATGGCTTGGGTCGGGCACACTCCACGCACCGGCGCGAGACCACATGCCCACTAATGCTATCGAGGCTTGGTGGGAATCCAGACGTCTATGTCCCCGACGAGCAATCACTCCGCTCCGACCTGAACAATCAAGCACCATCGTTGCATCTAGCACATGATGCTGACCTTCGACAGTTTGGTAGCTCACCTGCGCCGGTGAACGCTCAAGCTCTACATCTCGAACGACAGCTCCGGCTAACACGGCTGCACCCGCCGCTGTAGCCTCGGCAAGTAGCGCTTGATCAAAAACATGTCGGGCCACCTGATATCCTTGGCCACCACTGGCAAATGGCTCCGACCGACCGTTGCCTCCACCCCACCAAACGGTATTTCCCTGACTCCGATAAAAACCTTTCCCTTCCACCGCCCGCTCTAACCCCACCGCGATCAATGGCTTCATTATGCTAGGAGGAAGCGACTCACCTAAAGTCACCTCAGGAGAGTTCGGTTTGGTGATTACAG
>CEUS01269036.1_pt1 | contig 29096 bp, 28 predicted proteins | sample 427031 | NCBI WGS metagenome assembly CEUS01 (sample SAMEA2622837, study PRJEB7988) | marine metagenome | biome: marine biome (ENVO:00000447); feature: marine epipelagic mixed layer (ENVO:xxxxxxxxx); material: "saline water (ENVO:00002010), including plankton (ENVO:xxxxxxxx)" | depth 140 m | reverse complement strand
AGCCCACGGGAAAGTTCGTCGCTGTGCCACTCTCCTTCACCCCGCGACATTTGATAATCAATGGCCATGGCCACTAGGTGAGATATGGCGATAAGCACTGGCGATATATTGGGGCATACCCAAGTCGGAGTCTACCTCTCGGTAGTCGATGACGTTCTGTTCTATCCTCGCTCTCTGGATGACGCCTCCACCGAGATTCTGGCCCAGTCTTTTGAAATCGAGATGCATCCATTTCTAGTCGGTGGTTCAGCCCTCTTGGGTAGCCTGCTGAGTGGCAATGGTAAGGGAATCGCTGTTGCAGACATCGCCACAGAGGAGGACCTAGACGAACTCACCAGCTTCTGTGATGTCGTAGTTCTCGAGAGCGGAGTGAACGCTGCTGGAAACCTCGTCGAGTGCAATGCTCACGGTGCTGTGGTCAGCCCTGTGGTCCCGCAAAAAGGAGTGGAGATGATCTCGGATGTTCTAGGGGTTGATGCGATGCATTCCAAGGTGGCCGGGCACGACACAGTTGGCAGCATGCTGGTGGCAAACGGCAATGGGGTACTTGCTCACCCCGACATAACTAGGGAGGAGGCCGAGGCAATCGAGTCGGTGATGAAAGTCCCGGTGATGGTAGGTACGGTGACCTTCGGCTCACCATTCGTAGGGGCAGGTTGCGCAGCCAGCGACACCCATGCCCTCGTGGGATCTGGATCGACAGGCCCGGAATTGAATCGAATCGAGGACGCACTCGGCCTAATCTAGAGGAATTGCCCAAATTCTATTTCTTCGTCCTTATTCACTCTCAAAGTCACTTCAGGCATAGGATACTTGAGCCCCGTAGCAGTGTTGAACAGAACTGCTGTCTCATCTCCGCTAATGAGGCCCGAATCTATGGCTGACTTGTATGCAGCAGCAGTTGCTGCACCTTCCGGGCACATTAGTAAACCATCTCTATGTCCAATCTCAGCAGCCGTTCTAAGGATATCTTCGTCGCTGACTGCGATTGCGAATCCTCCCGATTCTCGCAACGCCCTGAGGATGAGGAAGTCTCCTAAGGCAGAAGGTACCCTAATGCCCGAAGCCTCAGTCTCAGCGTTCTCCCAGAACTCAGCATGGTCTGCTCCTTCCTCCCACGCCTTGACAATGGGAGCACATCCATCGGACTGGACAGCAACCATCCTCGGCATTGGGCAGTCCATCCAACCTAATTCAGTCAATTCAGCAAAGGCCTTCCACATCCCAATCAATCCTGTTCCTCCTCCAGTAGGGTAGAAGATAAGTTCGGGCAATTTCCATTCCATCTGCTCTGCCAACTCTATCCCCATTGTTTTCTTCCCCTCAATTCGATAAGGCTCCTTTAGTGTGGATACTGGGAACCACCCGACTTCTTCGATTCCGTCTGCGATAATGTGGCCGCACTCGCCAATCAGGCCGTTCACAAGGTATGTATCTCCACCCTGAGCCATAGTCTCCTGAGTGTTAATTTCGGGAGTGTTGTCAGGACACAACACAGTAGTGGAAAGGCCGGCACGGCTTGCGTAAGCGGCAAGTGCAGAACCGGCATTACCATTTGTCGGAATTGCGAGATGCTCCAGACCGAGCTCCTTTGCCATTGATACTGCTAGTCCTAAGCCGCGTGCCTTGAAAGATCCAGTAGGAAGTCTGGACTCATCTTTGACGATAATTGAGCCCGATCCGACTCCCAGAAATTCTGCTGAAGAATTTAGTCGAACTAGAGGAGTTACTACCTCTCCGAGTGAAACTCTGTTGTCTAACTTTGATACTGGAAGCAGTGGAGAGTATCTCCAGAATCCTGGCTCAGTAGAGTTCTCGATGTCCTCTCTACTGACTTCGGAGCCTAGGCGTCCGAGGTCGTACCTTACGAGTAGCGGCTTACCAGAAACGGAGACGGTGTGGATTTTCCCCGCCTCGTACTTTTCCCCAGTCACAGAGCATTCAAGATGGCTGACATAGCAAGTCATGGAGTGACATGAGAGGACTATTCAATGAAACTACCGCATTACACAGAAGTGGGTGCAATGTGATCATCGTCTTTGTCCTCAGATTCTCTGACACGATTCCAAACCGAGGTCATGAGTTCGTCGTGATGCTTTTCGCAGTAGTGGAATCTACGATATGCCTCCCGAAAAGAGTAAGCCTTGCTACCTGTGGCCACTAGGAATCCCTCGGGAGATAGTCGGCTGACTAAGATACCATCAGCCTTGCATCCAGAGTAGTCACAACTCGTCATGAAAGAGCCCCGGCCTTCTCTTCTATTGAACCCTGTGAATCTCTAGCCAGATACATCCTCTGGCGTGATTACAACAAGTGGAGAGTTGGCTTCGATACTGTCGCCAGTCTCACAGTTCAACTCCGCCACAGTTCCCGATATGGGGGCTTGGACCTCGTTTTGCATTTTCATGGCCTCAAGAATCATCAGAACAGACCCCTCCTCAACTCGGTCACCAACGGAGATGTGCATAGATACAACCTTACCCGGGATTGGTGAGGATATCGTTCCGGACCTAGCTGAGCTAGAACGGGATCTAGCTTCTCTCTTCGGTGAAAGAAATTTTTCCTGTTCTACCTGAACCTTGAATTGAGAATCATCGATGCTGACTTTCCAACCATCCTCATCTTCCTCCATCTCAACTTCAAAAGCCTCCCCATCTACAGTGACCTTCCTCTTGATTGTCATGGTGTCACCTAGTAGTACTCCTACGTGTACGCGCGCGGAACAAATTCCTCCTGCCAATGAGAACTCTCCTATGGTCCTTCGACCAAGCCAACCCCGAGTCGCGCTGTCCAGAAGGTGTTAGGAACTCGCCTTCAGACAACTCCAACAGAACCGCGACAACTGCTGCTGCCTTCAGTCTGGATTCTCTTGGAACATCTTTTGCCATGGTATTTCCTCACAGTGGGATGTTGCCATGCTTGCGAGCAGGACGAATCTCCTCTTTGTCAAGTAAAGCCCCTAATGCCCGAGTCAAGACTTCTCTAGTCTGACTAGGCTGTATAACATCATCAAGATAGCCCAGAGCGGCGGCTCTATACGGATTCGCGAATGTTTCATCATAATCTTCTACCAGCCTGTCTCTTTCCTGCTCAGGATTACCCGAAGTCGCAATCCGCTTGCGATGGATAATCTGAACGGCCCCCTCGGCTCCCATGACTGCTAGTTGGGCGGTAGGCCAAGCGATGTTGTAATCACCTCTGATGTGCTTGGACGACATTACGTCATAGGCTCCTCCGTACGCCTTCCTTGTAATCACCGTCATCTTAGGCACGGTAGCCTCTGCATATGCATACAGCAGTTTTGCACCGTGTCTGATTATCCCGCCCCACTCTTGACTCGCCCCTGGTAGAAAGCCCGGAACATCTACGAAGGTGAGCAGTGGGATGTTGAATGCATCACAGAATCTTACAAATCGCGCTCCCTTGATTGATGCATCAATATCGAGACATCCAGCAAGTACGCTCGGCTGGTTCCCTACCACACCAATGGTGTGGCCACCGAGTCTTCCAAATCCCACTACTATGTTACCAGCATAGCCCTCTTGAACCTCTAGGAAAGCCCCGTCGTCGAGTACCTCTTCGATTGCCATTGTGATGTCATACGGTTGACTAGGATCTTCAGGCACGAGTTCATCCAAACTTTGGCAGACCCTGTCAATAGGGTCAGAAGTCCCGGACACAGGAGGCTTCTCAAGATTATTCGAGGGCATGTATCCGACGAGTTCTCGCACAATCGAAAGTGCCTCATCATCGTCTTGAGCGGTGAAATGAGTCACCCCGGACTTAGTGGCATGAGTTGAGGCTCCTCCGAGATCCTCGAAAGACACCTCCTCATTGGTAACTGTCTTGATGACTTCAGGTCCTGTGATGAACATGTGAGCGGTCTTGTTCACCATAACGACGAAGTCGGTGATTGCCGGAGAATATACCGCACCTCCTGCACAGGGCCCCATAACTACGGAAATCTGCGGGATTACACCACTGGCTCTGACGTTGCGGAAGAAAATCTCCGCGTACGAGCCAAGACTAGCAACGCCCTCCTGAATCCTAGCTCCACCACTGTCATTCAGACCGATAACAGGAGCTCCGGTTTTGAGGGCCATATCGAGAATCTTGCATATTTTCAGGCCGTGCATCTCACCTAGAGATCCACCATATACCGTGAAATCCTGTGCGAAGCAATAGACGACTCTACCATCAATCGTACCGTGTCCACACACCACTCCATCTCCGGGAATCACGTTCCTATCCATTTCGAAGTCCCTACAACGGTGCTCGACTAATGTATCGACCTCCATGAACGAACCACCATCTAGTAGAGACTCAATTCTCTCACGAGCAGTCATCTTTCCCTTTGCATGCTGGGCCGAGACTCTGGCTTGTCCGCCCCCTCCTGCTGCCTGGGACTTCCTGCGCCGCAAATCCTCGACTCGCTCATCATTTACGCTCATAAGCGCTCAAGTCAGCAGAACCCCGCCAATGAGCATTCCCTTTGGGAATGTAGCGCCAACTGCTCAATCGGTTGCTTGAAGGCTCACGTCCGACTGCCAGCATCGTAGAAATGAAGGTCATTATCGCTAAACCGGGGCTTGACGGCCATGACAGGGGTGCTAAAGTAATCGCCAGGGCACTCAGAGATGGTGGCCACGAAGTGATATACACCGGACTGAGGAAAACCCCAGCGGAAATCGTCCGTGCCACCCTGGATGAGGATGCTGCTGCACTAGGAATCTCTACTCTTTCAGGTGCTCACGATGTTCTGATCCCATCCATCTGCGAGGGATTGGTCGATGAGGATTTGGGCGAAATAGTGGTTTTTGCTGGAGGCATCATACCCGCATCCGATCGAAGTAATCTGCACGACATGGGAGTCAGAGCGATTTTCGGACCGGGAACGAACACATCTGAGATTCTCGACTTCCTCAGTGAAATATCTTCGAGGAAAGAGTCAGGGGAGCCAGTAGGTGTTGGGGAGAGTTCGCAATGGCGATGGGAGTGAGGGGAGAAGAGATTCTCCGCTCTGCACTGAAGGGAAGTCGCAGAGACCTCTCCCGCCTACTTTCTCTGATTGAGTCCGGACAAGAAATTAACGTCCACACTCAAGACTCTTGGACGCTGGGAGTCACAGGCCCTCCTGGTTCGGGCAAGTCGTCTCTGATTGGCAACTTTGTCAACTACTGGTCCAGCAGAGGGGACAAGGTTGCTGTTCTCGCAGTAGATCCTTCTTCACCAAACAGTGGAGGGGCCCTTCTGGGCGATAGGATGAGGATGCCCTCTGCTGATTCTGGCGACTCCGTATTCGTCAGATCTCTAGCAACGAGAAACCATCCCGGAGGACTATCTGCTTACATCTCCACCATGATTGACTGTCTTGCAGCATGTGGTTGGGACAGAATAGTCATAGAGACTGTAGGCTCAGGTCAGTCAGACTATAGAATAGCGGCATTCGCAGACAGGATTCTGCTTGTTGACGGCCCGGACAGAGGCGATATAGTCCAAGCCGAGAAGGCAGGTATAATTGAGCTCGCAGACATTATTGCAGTAAACAAGTCCGACATGGAAGGTTCTGAGAAAGCGGCTGAGGCCATCCGCTCCGCCCTTTCTATGGATGAGAATCCTCCACCGGTGCACTTGGTGTGCTCCCATGATGGCTCGGGTATCGATGCGATGATGGATGATATCGAGAACTGTACTCCTGGAGCCAGAAGCAGACTGAGAGCTAGAGAACGTCTGATTTCTGCATGGGACTTCCGACTTCTAAACAATCCAGAGATAAATGGAGTAATTGATCTCTTGGAGACCGGAAGTATAACACTAGAAGAAGCGGTCAAAAGACTAATTCAGTCAGAGGGATGAACTTGTCAGAAGACTCTCATGTATTGGCAGATCATGTCAATCACTCTGTTGGCGGGCTCGGAGGGCATGCCTTCAGACGCTTCACCCATGTGTCAATGACTGCGATACCTTTTGTCTACTATCTTTACGGGCAAGATGTTGCAGACATGGTCTCTTTAGAGGCCGAACAACTGGTCAGTGCCGTTTGTATGTTGATATTGTTAACAGAGGCCATTAGAATTAGACTAGGGATTGTAATCTTCGGGCAACGGGAGTATGAGGCCGACCAGATATCAGCCCTGGCATGGGGTGGCCTGGCAGTCTCACTAGCCCTATTGATGGCACCAGGTGAAGGTGAAGGACTGGAAGCTGGAGTCTATGGCATACCGCTCATTGTCGGACTGACTCTAGTTGATCCTGTAATGGGTGAGATAAAGAGAACTAAGAAGGATCTCAAACTAGCGATTTACATCGGCCTTGCGGTGTCCTATGCAGTTTGGCTGACTTGCCACTTCTGGCTAGGAACTCACATCTTGGCAGCAATACTCCTTGCTCCATTGACAGTATTGGGAGAGCTGCCCAAAACCAAGGACATAGATGACAATGCGACAATGATTCTATTTCCCTTGGCTGCTCTGATGTTACTGCTCCCCTTCCTCTGAGTCTGTGACCCCGTCATCTTTACAATCCGACTTCTTCTGCGCAGAATGATGTCTGAGGAAGAGTCTGCTGGTGGAATTGTGGAATCGTCGGTCTCACAGTCGGGATACGTAGTGGTATGGACTATTGCCTCACTGGTTTCTTTCGTCATATTCTTCGTTTACTTCTGAACGCCAAAATGATGTACCGGAGCAAGGTCCATCGGCCGTGTGCGGCATTGCAGGAATCCTGGGCAATGCGGATGCGGCCACTGCATCCTCGATGGCCGCGTGTCTAGGCCATAGGGGTCCTGATGGCCGCGGTGGTTTCCATGAGGGACTGAGAAGAGGCTCTGTAGCCTTCGGCCACTCCAGGCTTTCAATAGTTGATATTGATGGCTCATCCCAACCTATTCACTCTGACCATGGTTCAGTACTCATTCAGAATGGTGAGATATACAACTACGCTGAACTCAGGAGCGAACTCATGACTTATCCTTGGAGAACTTCTGGAGATAGTGAGACTATTCTAGCCCTGCACAAGAATACTTCTTCAGATTCTAAACCCAATCACGTAAAGTGGATTTCCAGATTAGATGGCATCTGGGGATTTGCCCTTTGGGACCACTTTAGGCAGGAACTACTCCTATGCAGAGATCCGTTGGGCGTCAAACCTCTAGTTAGGGCGTTGCTGCCAGATGGAACTCTAATCTTTGCATCCGAAGTCAAGGCTCTACAGGCACACCCCGAATTCACTGCATCTCCCGACATCAATGCCTTAGCTGTCAGACTCGCCTACGAATATCCACTCGACATGACAACCCTGTTCTCAGGAGTAACTCAAGTTGCACCGGGTACAATCGAGACTTGGACGGTGGACGATGAAGGGCGCGCTACTCTGAGGTCTGTACAGAATCACTACAAGCAGTCACGGACTACTTCTGATTGGGACCGTATTTCGGGACCGAAATCACTTCTTTCCAGCCTACGTCACTCAGTCGATTCCAGAATGATTTCAGATGTCAATATCGGAGTTGTGCTATCTGGAGGCTTGGATTCCAGCCTAATCGCTGCCCTCGCCAAAGACTCCGCACTAGATTCGGGCGATCGGATTCCTGAGTGCTGGACAGTTGCCAGCAGCGAGGACAATCCCGATTTCGTTGCATCTGAGAAGGTCGCAGGGCACTTGGAAATGACTCACCATACTAAGATAATCGAGGAGCAGGCGTTCTGGAATCGTCTACCAAGTTTCGTGCACGATGGCGAGGACCTAGACCTCACTGTACTGTTCTGGCAGCCATTGTTTGAACAGATGTCCAGCAAGGTCAAGGTGGCTCTGTGTGGCCAGGGTGCAGACGAGTTGCACGGGGGCTATCCCCGATACAAGGAACTGGAAGGGCACTCCAGCCGTATAGCCAACCGTCTCTCGATGTTCGATATCGACTCATCACTTCTGAGCACGGGAGAGGGGATGCCTTGGATAGACCAGAACATACACCCTAGTCACCATTTCAAGAATCTACATGATACTCTTGACTTTGAATTGGAGAGGGGGCAATTATCGAATTTCCAACTAAGATTAGCAGACAGACATGGCATGGCCCAAGGTCTAGAAGTCAGAGTGCCATTCCTTGGAAAGCAGCATGTCGGAGCTAGCAATAGCCTACCTACCAACATGCTCATTTCAGACTCAACAGAAAAGTTGGCCTTGCGTGAAGCATCATTTAGCACCGATCTTCCTGAATCAATAGTCAAGCGACCAAAGCTTCCAGCAGGAACTGCTACTACTCCAGAATTAGTCAACGCTCTAATTGATGAGCTAACTCCTCATGCTATGGAATGGTCATCAGAATATGGTAGATTAGCTCCGATGTTGATGGATCAGCCGGATATGGCGATTGGGATTAGGCTGTTCCACTCGATTCATCTTACAGACAATCCAAAATCCCGAAGCACAATGCCGATGATGGAACTGCTAGATGACGTAAGCAATTGGCCTAACTAGAGTGCACCTTCTTCACTGAGCAGCCTCGCCTTGGTCGCGACTCCTCCTTCACCACTGTAGCCTCCTAGGGAACCATCTGACCTGACTGCACGATGACAAGGGATTGTTATTGGCGTAGGATTAGCCCTACAGGCATTTGCTACAGCTCTGTAGGAACTAGGATGACCTATTGCCTCAGCAATCTGCTTGTATGTCCTAGTCTTTCCACGTGGGATTGCCAGCAATTGCTCCCACACGGATTTCTGGAAATCTGTACCATCCATCTGATGAGTATTAATCATCACCCTCACCTTCTACGAGATCAAATCCATCCATTCCGACTATCTCGTAGTTCGATGGAAAAAGAGCTATTACAATGCCAGCCACAATACAACCTAGGCCGATGTAGAAACGCTGCTGCACCGTCATCAGCTCTAGGCCAATAACGAATAGCAGCAGACCTCCTAGGTTTGAAACCCAGACCAATGTCTTGAACGTAGATAGGGATACTCCGGTTGAACCCTTGGTCCTTTTCGGCCCAAATTCAGCACCGAATCTCACAGGATCATCTTCCTTCATTCAATCACCTACCTGTCAATCATGATTATGGCATCAGTTGGACAACCAAGTGCGCACAATCTGCAGCCCGTACATTCGTCGCGTAGAATTCTCGCCTTCCTGTTCACATCCACATCCATTATCGGGCTGGCCATAGGAGTATCATACAACTCAATCGCATCGTCATCACAGACTATTGTGCACTGGTCGCATCCAATGCACAACTCTTCCTTAACCCAAGCCACAGCATCCTCACCACCCTTCAGTTTGGCCTCTTCCTCGGCGCGCATAGAATCGAGAAGCATCCTGATTCTCCTTTGCTCGGCAGCACGCCGTACTAGGAGATCAGCTATCTCGGTCATGTTTGTCAACTCAGGCCACACATTCTCAATGTATGCTTTTCAGCATATTCCGATCAAAACCTCACTGACTCTTACTCTCTATCTGCCTAGCGAGGAAACTTACGACATCCAATATCTCGAAGTCGTGTCTGGGATCTCCCTCGAACTTGAGACATTCGAAGTGGGCTACACACTTCGGGCATGTAGTCAGCATGACGTCTGCGCCCGTAGCATTCACCTCATCGAAGCGCTGTATCCTCAGCGCTCGGCTGTTCTCATTACACGCCATCATGCTCGAGACTCCGCAACACAGAGCATCTTCACCGTGATGCTCCATCTCAACTAGGCTCACTCCTTCTACGGACTGAACGAGGTCTCTGGGCTTGTCATACAGGTCCATCTGTCTTCCAAGTCTGCAAGGGTCGTGGTAGGTGACTGTAACATCATCATCGACGGCTAGGTCCATGTCAAAGTCATTCTCAACGAGATACTCGGTAGTGTGCATAATCTTCATCCCCTCAAGTTCGTAGTCTAGAGCAAACGTCCTGAAGCACTCTGCACATGAGGTCACAAGCGTGTCTATGCCACTTTCTCCCAACTTCTTCTGGTTGTAGACTTTGAGCTTGTCAAATACTTCGGAAAGACCCTGCCACTTCTGGTCGTGTCCACAGCACTTCAGGAAATCGCGACCCAGATATGTAACATCGTCCCCCATCTCCTCAAAGATAGTGAATGCTGCAGTTGTGGTCTCGCCTAGATTCATTTCGCCCTCATTCACATGGCTGAAAATCATCTCTTGGTCGATGTAGTCGACACAACCAGGATAATAGCCAACATTGGAATCAATTGGATAGTCCTCTACTGAGACAAAGGCCTCATCTGCATCCTCATCTGCCTCGGCAGCTAGGACGGCCTGTAGAAGGGTGTGTGGGATTTCAGTTGCTGGAGGGCCTCCGACAATCAGATTTCTCCTTATGTCGACATAGGAGTCGTAGTCAACCAATTGCGGACAGGCATTAGTGCAGGCAGTACAGGTCAGGCAGGAATACAGTGGAACACCATCATCCTCATTGTTCCATGTATTGTAGATGATGTTGAGTTTGTCACCAGCATTGAACAGCCTGACAGGACACGCATCATCACAAAGGTCACAGCCGTAACACTTGTTCATCTCCCACTCGTATCCTCTAGCCATGCTTCGCATGACCATGAACACAATTGCACCCACGCCCAAACAAGGGACGAACAGACTGTAGATTAGCTTGGCATCCAGACTCTTTGGATTCTTGTGGTAAGTGGGGTTGTCCATCGATAGCACGATCAACTCATCCAAACTGAGCGACGAATCTGATCTGACAAGAGCCGTACCGTCATCCGCAAGCAGCAAGGGCTGGTATGACACAGCGGAGAATCCGGCAATCATAGTTACCGATTCATTGACTTCCGTAGAGGTTGCAGAGAATGCTACTGTGTATGTACTACCAGAATCGAGATAGATCGTAGTGGTCTCACATGTTCCTCCGGTGTTTTGCCACAACAGGTCTCCAGCTTCATCATGTAGAGTTACATCGACCGAGTGAGTTCCAGCATTGCGAACATTTGTCCTGAAGGTGCAACCGATATCCGCGGGGACGCGGGAAACGCCGAGGTCTTCAATCTCAAATGAGCGACTCTCAGAAACTACGACATTTGACCCGTCCGGGTTTCCATCATAGGTCATTTGCATTCCGCCGGCATTGCGACCAGTATCAATGTCAGCATGCCCATTGTCGCCAGCGAAGTCGAGAATGGTGCTCCTGGTGGGTTGGTATATGCCCCAATTAGCCCAATGATAAGCAGGTATAACGCACCAATCATCCGTCGACGGTTGACTAACTTCGACGGTCATATTGTGGGTCGATACTATTTGAGAAACGAGAGAAATCGATGGAAAGGATGCCATGGGAACCAGCCCCCAATGAATTTCCCGAACTGATAGGTTGTATGTCCCGTACGCATCAGGCATGAAAGATGCAGAAGAGGTATTCCATCCTTCTATTTCGGAATCTACAATCTCTGATTCATCGGGAATACTAGAGAAGCTCCATACATAATTGGGCTCTGTTGAAATTATCGTTGTTGTAGTCGTAGTGGTGGTGGAAGTTCCATTTACGTTCGTTTCTGTGGTAACTTGAGATCCATCTGCCAGAGGGTCGGGGGCTTCCACTTTCTGAGTCTCCATCTCGAACATAGACGCCCATAGCGGAAGCCCTGTAGTTTCTTCATAGGACAGACACTCGTCCCCCCATTCATCCCATACATTCCCCTCACCCACATGCACTAGAGTATCAGATGGCTGCACCCTCAGGGCATCTAAATCTTCGACTTCATCCATCGCGCCTAGGCCGCCGTAGTCCCAAAATCCACCATCATAAACGGGCCATGCCACTACAGAAATCAGCACCGTAGCTACGAGAGATCCAATTGCAATCTGTCTGCCCATCCCAGGATTAATTCTGGCCCCCATCGATTTTAGGGCGAACCATCTGACTGCAAAATAGATTACAGCGAATAAGAAAATCCCTGTCAGAACCCAAGGTAAGGCATTGAACAACTCAGCCGTCCAAGGGGCCTGTCTTCCACAGAACAGGTAGCTATGTGAATCAGACCAGCAGTAGTTAGTCAGATCCTTTGAGTACAACTCTAGGAAGATGTTGATTGAGAACACAGAGATGAACCAGACGTGAGCGAGATAGATTGCACCAGCAGTAGCGAACCAAGGGTCCTCGACACCTCGCTTCTCTCTCCTGCCAATGATGAAAGGAGGCAGGGCTAGAATGCCTACTGGGATTCCAGTCAGTGCCGCACCCCACCAGCCTGCATTCCATGCAATCACAGGAGATCCGAAGAATTCGCCAATTGGCCCTGCAGGAATGATGTATTGAGGCAAATACTCGCCCCACCTCAGATATCCGTATGAGAACAGAACATACCAGTCGGGGAATACGAACCCTGCCTGAGCGAACGGGTCAGCGGCGCTATGTAGCGGAGGTGGGATAATCCAAGAGTAGAATGCTATTACAGCCACCATAGCAGCTAGAATAATGCTATCTCGAATAATCTCTGTTGGCCAGACGGAATGGCCGACGAACACCCTCCTCCTTTCGGGGTCGGCTTCGAGCAAGCGATCCTTCTCACTCATGTAGGTATCAGCAATCCTACCGAATCTATCCAACATTCCCATTCATTCACCTCCTTAATGCGGCTCCGCTATCCCTTGCACCCAGACTATGAATAGATGCGCAAGTATCAGTCCTGTAACTAGTACTGGAAGAATGAATACATGTAGGAAATACATCCGAGTAACCGTCTGTCCACTCAATGTGGTGCCTGCAAATAAGGCCTTAGCCATCCACCCTCCAATCAGAGGTGTGGAGCTGGCCATGCTTATTCCTATGGTAGCCGCACCGAATGCCAGACTGTCCCATGGTAGGATGTAACCAGAGAACCCGAAGAATATCGTGAAGAACATCAAGGCAACGCCGATGAGCCAGTTGAGCTCACGGGGATTCCTGTAAGCGCCAGTGAAGTAAACTCTGCACATGTGCAGGAATACCGCGGCGACCATGAAATGCGTCGTCCAGTGATGAATCGACCTGATGATGTAGCCGAAAGGTAACTCGGTCATGATGAACTCCATACTCAGGTATGCTGGGGAAGGAGTACCTTCTCCCCCGGGGACGTAGTAGAGCCCAAGTACTGTGCCAGTGATGACGAGAATAACGAAGGCAAGGAACGATATCCCGCCAAGACAGTACAGAGGATACCAATACCAGATGATTCTGAGTTTGTACTTCTCGGCATGAGTCAGAGGCATCTGCCTGTGCATGTGGTGATAGGCATCCTTGCTCATGCCCCAGTAGTCCTGTAACCTGAATCTGGTGTCCAGCCATGAGAACGCCCAAAGAAATGTTTTCTCCGCTAGACCCATACTTCCAGCGTTCGTCTCAACTGCTCGCAGGATGTCGGTGCGAGGCATGTCATCTCTCTCTTTACGCAGGGTGAATGCTACCAATACAACAACTATCGCGATGAACAACCAAAGGAACCAGAATTGAATCATAATCTCACTAATCGCAATATGTATACCAGTCCTTGAAATCATCAAGCGCCTCAATGATGTCTCCGTTGACAACGAATGGAATCAGAGGCATTCCGACAGGGGCAGGACCCCCCGTTCTCTTGATTCCCATGAACCTGAAGTCTTCGCCATTATTCCTGTTCCTGTTCATGTTCTTCTCAATCACAGTAGGATCGAATCTGCTTGAGTGGCAGATGCAGAATAACTTGTTACCTCCCGAATCTACACCTCCAGGAATCCATTGGTCTGATGTGAAGTCGTTCGTGACTAGTTGCCAACCAGGAATGCAGCATAGATGCGGACATCTGGAGAAGATGATAATCATGTTATCATGGATCGAAAGAGACTCATATTGGGGATCTTCATCTATCTCGTAACCAGATCCAACATATGATCCACTCTCATTGTAGCCATCAGCGAATTGGAATCTAGGACTTCCCTCGACAGGAGCGGATTGGAAATTTTCGGAGTGTGGGACATAGACGACGTTCACAGGGAGGCCGGACCAGACACCGGAAGCCCCTGACATACCGGTCGATGATTCTGCTGCAGCATCGACGAAGGACTGGTAAGTCATCGCCTCAAGATGCCTGTCTCCGTACCAAGCGGAGTCTTCTGTGCCCGTGGGAACCCAGAACCTGACAGACGAGTCCCCTCCATCTGAATCGGCCTGTCCCATAAGCAAAGATGCGAAGCCAACAACACCAAGACTCGCCATCGTGATTACTCCCGCTGCAGTGTTGAAAGAATGACGCATGAACTCCCTCCGATCAATTAACTTGGGAGACTCTGAATCAGAAACCTGTTCTCCAGGCATGGGCCTAAGTTTGAATCTTCTAACCATGTCAAACCTCGTACTGCTTCCACTTCTCCGGATCATTGGGCGTGATGTACTTGCCTCCACGGTGCTTGACAATGATAACATCAGGTAGTACGTACTTCAGGTAGACTATACCCATAATTATCAGAGTCAGCATGACCATGCCGAGATTGAATGAGAGAAGTTGCTGATCCCAGTTGTTTAGCAAACCATAGGCCAGAGCACCAGCCCAGAATAGAGTCCACATGACGCCCCACAAGGCGACTAAAAGAATCAGTATGGATTCACCATGTGGGGACATCGACGCTCTGACCACAGTGCCCGGGGCTGGCTCGTTGAAGACCCCATGATCCACCGCAGCTTCCACCTGTTCTCTAGTCAACGCGGCGCCTTCTAGAGCGGCTCGAGCATCATCAACACCAATCTCGCCAGATTGGACCTGCCTCAGAAGACTCATCACAATGTCTTCTTTCATACCTGATCACCTCTCTTTAGATGCTTGATTCGCAACCGCAATAAATTACTTCTTCCGACATAGTGCCTAGAGAAGCCATATCGTAAGAATAGGCCACAGAACAGTATGACGATGAACACCGATGTGAATCCGAGTAGGCCAAGCCAGTGCGCTCTCATCCCAGCACCCATGTCATGAATCTCCTTTCCGTGTTCTGCCGGAGCCGGTGGTTCGATTTCGCCGTTACCGGAGAAGACTACCCTAGTCCTTCCGTCATCGGCCCCCTCGTCAATAGAAGCGCTGAGTCTGTTCCACTTGTCCAGAACGCTGGGAATCTGATCCCCATTAACAGAGTTCCCTACAAGCCACATTGTGACCAGACCCTCGTCTGCTGAGGGGGCAGTCCAAACCACGCCCCATGTACGATCCTCTGTCTGAGATCCTGAATTGGTGTGGGTGAGTCTAGTTTCGTCGCCCTCCCAATTCTGTACATAGTTCTCGAACCCTTCAGCTGCGCCAAGGGCCCCAGCACTGACCATCATGGAGAATCCTCCGGTGTTGGATGAAGTATCTATATCGGGTCCGCCGACCAATTGGATAACCAGTGAATACTGAGAGCCGGCTTCGTAGCGGTAAGGCAATCCATCCAGAATCACAGTAACAGAATTGTCTGGGTTTTCATTGTGGCAGGTGCATCCTGCAATGGATACATCGCCATCGCCGTTCGCATCACCTCCAATACCTAGGTGCGAAGCCTGTGAGCCACCCGCCAGAAGCACCAAAATAACCCCTAGCACAAGCCCCCTCTGGTAGTCTCCTGCAATGCTTCTCATGGCGATACCTCTAGGAGTACTATAAGCCACCAAACGGGGGGATATTAACGTTCCAGTTTCTTCGCTTCCCGAAGGGAAGCCTTCTAGCTTTTCTCAGTCATCAAGATTCGAGAAAACTCAAACGACATCACTCCGGGCGTCAGTCCGTGTCAGAACGTCAATGGAGGAATTCCTACCAACTTTCGCAGGAACAACTCAACAGTTTGGAAGAAGCCGAAGAATGCATGGAAATGCTCGACATTGACAAGGCTGAGAAAATCCTCCTCGATTTACTGGAGGGAGACTCCGAATGCGTCCCGGTTCTGAATAACTTAGCGCATATGCACGGACGCTATCTGTCGGACTTCGAGAAGGCCGTCGAATATTATGAAAAGGTGCTTGAGATAGAACCAGACAATGCTTGGGCTAGAGACGAGAGGCGCAGATATGCACGTTATCTCACCTATGACTGAGCAGATTTAACGACTCATTCAGCAACCGCCCGTCGTGGATGAGGGCGCGATACTAATCGCAGGTGTAGGAGGCATAGGCTGTATCTGGGCTGAGAGGGCCCATTCCAAGTGTCCCGAACTCTCGGATCTTCTACTGATTGATGCTGATGAGGAATCGTTCGCTGGAGCGGCAACTGCGCACTGCCTACACCTCGACGCAGGAGGCGATGGACGCGGAACCGCCTCACTTACAGCTCTGGCAGCTCACCGAATCAGGGATGGCAATTCTTCGATTTCACAACTCCTAGACAGGGCTGAGTTAGTAGTAATTCTGGCTGGCTTGGGCGGAGGGATGGGCTCGGGCGCCACTGCTGAACTCGCATCTCTGGCTAGAGAGTCAGACTGTTTGGTAATCTCGATTGTAGGACTCCCCTTTGCCGAGCAACCGCTTCGATATTCGATAGCCGAATCATCTCTTCCTGCAGTTCAGGACAATTCTAATCTCTGTATCAGAATAAGTATGGAGAGGCTTGCTTGGCAGGCCCGATACAGAGGTACTGACTGGAGGTCCGGCTCAGGGTGGATAGAGGAACTCGTTGAAGGGCTAGTGACTACTTTGGCGAGAGTCGGAAAAATTAACCTTGATTTGATGGACCTTCGGACAATAATTAACCGACCTGGGAACGCTACTCTTATTGTAGGAACTGGAACGACCGATAAGCCAGACAGAGTTGTTCATGAGGCTCAAAACTCGCCTCTTTCAGATTTAAGAGTTGAAGGTGCTAAGGGCTGTATGATTCAAGTCGAAGGAGGCCCTGACATGACCTTGTCCCATCTAAACGAGGTTACAGAGGCATTCGTATCAGCACTTGACCCGGACTGCCAAGTGATTATGGGAGCAAGGGCGAGTGATGAGATGCTTGGAAGAATAAGATTGGTTGCTGTTGTTAGCGGCCTTTGACCAAGACGATTAACGACAACCCACTCGGAGTGCCATGGCCGGACTAGGCAAGGTTGCTAGAGGAAAGAGGCGCTGGGTAGGAATTCAGATTTCCCCTGTAGCAGATTCTAGAGAATCTTGTCACAAAATCCTCGAAAATCAATTGGCAGGTATTGACTGGAAGATGTACGACTGTGAGCCTGATGATTCTGGCACTTTAGCAATCATCAGGGTAGCCTTGGAGGACTGCGACGAAACCATCAGTAGATTGAATGATTCTGAGATTATTGAAACACTCACCAAATCCGGAAAAATAAGGCTAGTTCGGAAGAGGATTGGGTTCAATCAGAAGGAATAGCCCAGTCAAGACTTCCGACATCATCTGTGGTGCTAACTTCTCCCGAAGCTTCAAGCTCTAGCCTTCCATCTACGCCCAAACCTACTACTCTGCAACTTCCTACGTCAGACTCAATGAATACTCCTCTGGAAAGATAATTTGCCAACCCCTTCCAAGAAATCTCAAGCAATTCAGATTCTGCCATACGAGGAGAGTTTGGATGGGATTCAAAGAGTGAAGCTATTGTCGCATCAACAAGTACGAAGACATCCATTAATCCAATTTCAGAAGAATGCTCCAACCATCCCGATACCTCAGTTCCGTCAACCAAAGTTGAATCCCGATTTATCCCGACTCCTACTCTTACAGCAGACTCAGAAGTCGAACTTTCGATCAGCACTCCTCCAAGTTTGATGCCATGCTCGTTGACTAGGTCGTTAGGCCACTTGCAATTGCACCCGAGAGCCGAACTGAGCGCCGAACCTATCGAAGTCTGCAGCAGACCAGGATAAAGTACCTCAGTATCTGAAAACGGAATAATCCAAGTGCAAGCTAGGCTACCTTCAAAGGTCTCCCACTTCGTATTCCTCCGACCTCGCCCAGTAGCCTGATTCAGCGATAGCACTCTTCCCCAGGATGACGCATCCAATTTCTTCGCTTCGTCCATGGTTGACTCGCACTCTTCTAAGACAATCGGCCCTGCTCCTCCCGCCGGCTTCCAATAGCAGATTGCCTCCAATCTCTCTTCGCCGATTCTTAGGGACTGTAGGGTCCTACAAGCCCAACCCGCTTTGAGCCAAGAATCGGACTTACTCTGGCTTGGTGGATCAGTACGCTGGAGCATTACTATTAGACAATCATCTGAGATATTTGAATCGTGAATTTCTTCCAGCAGCAAATCAGACCACCCTCCACTGATGTCAAGCATCGAAGCATCCTCCATAGGATCCAGTTTTTCACCTTCATCAACAGGGTCAAGATAAGGTAAATTCCATACCAATAGATCAGTGTCTTTGGGTAAATTCCATCCTGGCTCACCCACGCCTCCTTCGCTGATTAAAATCGCATCAGATAGGCCAGCAGTCTCAGCATTCCCTCGAGCAGCAGCTACTGCCATCGGGTTGACATCACAGGTTTCTACTCTCCAACCCAGAGAAGCTAGTAAGATCGAAATTGCCCCACTACCGCATCCAATCTCTACAGCAAGTCCGGAACTTCTCCTTATTGACATCAAGGCCCGTGCTAACATGAGTGTGTCTTCACGTGGAGGATAGACTGTTTGAGGGACTAGTATCTCCCATTCACCAACTCCTTCAATTTCAAATGAGATTCGTCTTGGGGGCCGAGATGAATCCAGTTCTGATGGTCCCGAACCCCCACTCATGCCATACAATAATCGGTCGAATCTGAAAACCTTTATCCGAGTAAGCCTACAAGGTTTCACTGTCCCTCTGCCCCTCTAGAGGGAATCGCTGCCCTGCGTAGCCTTGCTGTGCGAATGGTAAGGTTTTTGAAGCGACCTATGGTCGCAGGAGGGCCCAGCATACGCTATGGGCCTGTAGCTTAGTCAGGTAGAGCGCCGGGCTTTTAACCCGGTGGCCGGGGGTTCGAATCCCCTCAGGCCCGCCTGATATGGCTGCAGGACCACGTTTTCTGGGTTAAGAGGGGCGCACTATGGCAGTAAAAAGTTCAACCAAAAAGCGCCTAATGGAACTGGGCATCTCAGAAACCCACGCTCACCGTCTCGCCGATGACGCCAATATGGACGCAATCAAGAGAATGACAGTCGAGCAGGTCGCTAAGAAACTCGAGCTGGAGATGGAGAGTCAGGATCTTGAGAACGTGATGGCTGTCATCAGGGAGCAAATCAACTCAAGGAAGAGAACTAGGACCGGGAGAATCACACTTTCCAGAAAGGCAATTCTCGATTCTGATATCCCTACAGGAGATGACCGATTCAATGTTCTGAATCATATATTGGTACCTCACCATGAACTGTTATCAGTCGAGGACGAGGAACCATCTTTGGCACCTTGGGATATGATGGTGAACAATTCCGACGGAACTAAGAGACTGGCCAAGGAACTGCTACCGAAAATTCTGATTACGGATCCAGCTATTCAGGCAATCAAGGAATCAGTGGAACTCGAGAATGATGACCTTCCAGCTGGCTGGTTAACGAACAGAGTTGTCAGGATTGTTAGATATAGCCGTTCAGCCGGCTCCAGTACTGCGTTTAGGCTGATTGTAGAGAGTGCGTGAGGCGAGAATATGAAGGAGATAGTTGAGAGTTATTTCAGACAGAGAAGCCTAGTCAATCACCAGTTGATGTCTTACAATGACTGCATTCCTTCCGGGGACGGAAGACTCAGCAGGATGGAGCGGATTGTCAGGTCAATTCGAATCGGTACAGATGACCCTGTAGACGACCTCCCTGGCGGCGAGAGCGCTGGAGGCTGTATCAAGCTCGACGTACTTGACAAGGAGATTATTGTCAGACTGAAGGGCATACGGCTGGGCAGGCCAACAATCAGAGAGGCAAACGGAGCAGAGCATCCAGCAACTCCTCTCGAGTGCAGGATTAGGAAGTTAACTTACTTCTCTCCCGTATACATGGACTTCCGAATCTACCGTGATGACATTCCTCCCTCAAGTCCTGAAGGAGACCTCGGTTACATCGAGGAAGATGGAGTCCACATCGGCAACTTGCCAATCATGGTTCGCTCGGCTAGATGCAATGTGCACGCCGACCACATTGATGAGAACAGGAAACTCTCACCTCAAACATCTGTCGAGGATGCAGAGCATCTAACTCAACTCCTACGAAAGGCTGGCGAAGATCCTCTCGACCCCGGTGGATACTTCATAATCAATGGAACTGAGAGAGTTCTGATTTCGATGGAAGATTTGGCCCCCAACCGAGTTACTGTCGAGAAGAACAAGAAGTACGCCCACGATACCGAGGTAGCGAAAATCTTCTCGCAGAGAGATGGTGTTCGTAAGCCAATAAACATCGAGAAGCGCCGCGATGGAATGTTGATGGTCAAGATTCCGAGCGCCGGAACAACCGCCATCCCAGTCGTTCTGTTGATGCGAGCCCTAGGAATGAGCAACGACCGCGAGATTTTCGCATCCATAGCCGGCCCCGTAGAGGCTATGAAGTACACAGTAGCCAATCTAAACGACGTCAAGGACAACGAAGAATACGGTGTCGAGACTGAAGAGGAGGCAATTCTGTGGCTGGAGAAGAAGTTCGCTGCTGGTCAGCAGAAGGAGTATAGAGAGACTCGTATCCAGAACCTACTGGACAAGGAGCTACTACCGCATCTCGGCGACTCCGACGAGCACCGTCAGAAGAAATCAATTTTCCTTGGAAGGATTGTCAGACAGGTTCTGGAGATGGCCATCTCTGACCGTGATCCCAACGACAAAGATCACTACGCAAACAAGCGTGTCAGATTGGCTGGCGACCTTATGGAAGATTTGTTCAGAGTCAGTCTACAGCAACTTGCAAGAGATCTGAAGTATCAGTTAGAGAGGCATCATAATCGCAAGCGCGAGTTGAAGATTAACTCGTGTCTGAGGCCAGATGTCCTGACATCCAAGATTATGCATGCTCTAGCGACTGGAAACTGGGTCGGGGGCCGATCCGGAGTCAGCCAACTGCTTGACAGGACCACGTACATCGCAGCCCTTTCTCACATGCGCAGGGTTACCAGCCCACTAGTTCGAAGCCAGCCTCACTTTGAGGCCCGAGACCTGCACCCTACTCAATGGGGTAGACTTTGTCCCAACGAGACACCAGAAGGACAGAACTGCGGCCTAGTGAAGAATGCTTCCCAGATGATTGACGTCTCCGAGGAAGTTCCCGAGGACGACGTGAAGGAACTCCTCGTTGAGGCGAATGTGGACTCGTCCCCAGAGCAGTGGGCAGATGGATCTAGAATCCACGTCAACGGAGACATCTTCGGACTGCACAAGAGACCACTCAAACTAGTCGAGAGAATCAAGAGGAGTAGACGTTCTGGCAGACTAAGGCCTGAGGTAAGTATCAGGCATGATACTGCCAACAGGGACGTTTTCATCAACACAGACCGAGGAAGAGTACTCAGGCCACTACTCGTTATCGAGCACGGTAGCTTGAATCTTAACAAGCTCCATCTTGAGGGCCTGCGCGCAGGCGAACTAACATTCTCCGACCTAGTTTCCTCAGGCGTCATCGAGTGGGTCGATGCCGAGGAAGAAGAAGACCTACTTGTCGCCCCTCGCCCGTTCGATCTTCCTCTGATGTCTCCTGAGCACGGCAGACCAATCAACCCGGCCAAGGTCGAATGGATGAACTTAGGTGAAGAGGAAATTTCCGAGGCTAAGTTGAGAGTCGAAGTACAGCTCTCCAATGGAACTGCGGTCGTTGAGGAGTTCAGCCTGCCGCTGAATTATCATCAGGAAGATGTTGATGCATTGAAGAAGAAGGAGAAGAAGGATCACACAATCCTAGTCTATACGCACGTAGAGATTGATCCACAGTTAATCCTCGGCGTCTGCGCATCTCTAGTGCCTTACCCTGAGCACAACTCCACACCAAGAGTTACTGGCGGTACTGCGATGGTCAAGCAGAGCCTTGGCCTACCAAGTTCCAACTATCGCCTGCGCCCAGATACTAGAGCCCACGTCATGCACTATCCGCAGCAGTCAATCGTGGGAACACGTGCGATGGAATCAACCAATTTCAACACACGACCAGGCGGACAGAACTTCGTCGTCGCTATTATGAGTCAGCACGGCTACAACATGCAAGACGCAGTCATCATGAACCGTGCTTCTGTAGAGCGCGCCCTAGGCCGCTCCGCCTTCATTCGCACTTACAACGCCGAGAACAAGAGATTCCCAGGTGGCCAGGAGGAGCGAATCGAGGTGCCCGGAACAGGCCTCGATGAGGTCAAGGGTCTGAAGTCATTCGACAGTTACTCTCACCTCGAGAGAGACGGACTCCCGATTCCAGAGGAGTTCCTTTCTACCCTTGACAAATCGGATAATTCAGTATTGGTTGGAAAGACCAGCCCTCCGAGATTCCTTGAGGAGGCCCACGGAGCATTCCTCCAGGCGCAAGAGCGCCGAGAATCCTCGATGCTAATCAGGCACGGCGAGGAAGGCTGGGTCGACAACGTATTCGTGACAGAGTCCCTAGACTCGGGGCGCTTGGTTAGAATCACCATGAGGACGAACAAGATCCCGGAACTTGGTGACAAGTTCGCGAGCCGCCACGGCCAGAAGGGAGTGATTGGTCGCCTTGTTGATGAGAAGGACATGCCATTCACTGAAGATGGAGTTATTCCAGACCTGCTAATCAATCCTCACGCGATTCCATCTCGAATGACCGTGGCCCACGTTCTTGAGATGATTGGTGGCAAGGTCGGCTCGATGGAAGGCAGGAAGATTGACGGAACTGCATTTACAGGTGAGAAGGAAGATTCCCTTAGAGCCGGACTTCTGAGGAACGGATTCAATCATACCGGCCGAGAATCGATGACCAACGGAGAGACTGGTGAGGAATACACTGCAGAGGTCTTCGCAGGCGTAATTTACTATCAGAGACTACACCACCTAGTTAGCAGCAAGCTACACGCTCGAAGCCGTGGAAGGGTGCAGATTCTGACTCGCCAGCCGACTGAGGGACGAGCCCGACAGGGCGGTTTGAGATTCGGAGAGATGGAAAGAGACTGTCTCATTTCCCACGGTGCATCGATGGTGATTAAGGACAGGCTATTGGATGAGTCCGACGGCTGGGAGATGATGGTCTGCAACACATCGGGTTGCGGCCACATTGCCTATTATGACTGGAAGCGCAGGACTACAGTATGTCCTAACTGCGGTGAGAGGTCGGACGTTCACAAGGTCCAGACCTCGTACGCATTCAAGTTGCTGCTTGACGAGATGAAGAGTCTCGGAGTAGCTATGCGATTAGAATTGGAGGATCGAAGATGAGTGCCCGTGATGCAGCAAAGATTCCCAAGAGAATTGAATCGATTAAGTTCGGCCTGATGGATCCCAACGAGATTCGTAAGATGTCATCAGTGGAGATTAAGACCGCTGATACTTACAAGGATGATGGACATGCATTCAAGCAAGGTCTGATGGACCCCAAGATGGGAGTAATAGACCCTGGAATCCGCTGTGAGACCTGCGGCAACAAGCACGACGAGTGCCCCAGTCACTTCGGGCACATAGCTCTAGAATTGCCCATCATACACATTGGCTTCACCAATCTAATCAAGACGGCGTTGAAGTCCACTTGCAACACCTGTAGCAACGTGCTTTTGCACAGTTCACTTGAGACGCACCCCTTGGATCCTGAGAAGTCCGAGCAGGACTACTACAGGGACCGCGTGCATGACATCATGATCAAGCACGGCGTCGGATCTAGAGAATTCAAGACGATCATAAAGGAGATTGAGAAGGAGTGCTCCAGCAAGAAGAGAACGATTTGCATGCATTGCGGGTCAGAGCAGGGCAAGATCGTACTCGACAAACCTTCAACATTCAAGGAGAAGAAGGCGGACAAGGGAGAGCATAAACTCAACGCTCGAGACATCAGGGAATGGCTTGAGAGAATTCCTGATGAGCACCTAATTTTCCTAGGTATGGACAAGGATTCGAGCCGTCCCGAGTGGACCATCATGAAGGTCTTGCCAGTCCCTCCAATCACAGTCCGTCCTTCGATTACTCTGGACAGCGGTGACCGCTCCGAGGATGACCTCACTCACAAACTAGTGGACGTTCTGAGAATCAACCAGCGTCTGCGCGAGAACCGTGACGCTGGTGCGCCTCAACTAATCGTCGAGGACCTATGGGAACTTCTACAGTATCACTGCACTACATACTTCGACAACCAGACTAGCGGAATTCCACCTGCAAGACATCGCTCCGGACGACCTCTGAAGACGCTCGCACAGCGCTTGAAGGGCAAGGAAGGCCGTTTCCGCAGCAACTTGTCTGGAAAGCGTGTCAACTTCTGCGCAAGGACAGTCATCAGCCCCGATCCAAACCTCGGTATCAACGAGGTGGGTGTGCCTGAGAAGACTGCCAAGGAACTCACTGTTCCGATTCGAGTTACAGGCCGAAATAGAGAGCAACTACGTCAGATGATTCTCAGAGGGCCCGATGTCCACCCTGGTGTGAACTATATCATGCGCGGAGACAGTTTCAGAGTTAGAATCACTGATAGAACCAAGTATATCTGGGCCGGATTCAGATGCCTAAATCCCGAGTGTGACTCCGGTAGCGAAGACGAGCCGTATACCGGCTTCAGACCCGATCTAAACGAGGTCCTACCAGCCCCCAACTTCCTACCTGGTCTTGAGTTGATGAGGCAGAAAAGCAGGAACGCAATCGGCGATCTTGAAGAGGAATGGGGAGTGGACTTGGAGGCTACTCTGAACAATCTCAGAGGCGAAGACTCGAGAGGCGCATCCCTGGCCGACAACGATCCAAAGGCGACAATCCACAACAGATGGAAGTGGGAGCACTCCAATCCCGATGATTACTTCCCCGATTACCTTGAGGTGCACTGCCCTCACTGCGGCAGTCCTGAGGTCGAAGATGAGTACGGCGGATCATACCGCACTGAGATTGAAGACAGACTCAGTACCATCGACAGAGATGGTAATCCCAAACCAGGAGTCATCGTCGAGAGGCACTTGATTGACGGCGATGTAGCAATATTCAACCGACAACCATCCCTTCATAGAATGTCTATGATGGTGCACGAAATTAGAGTCATGCCCGGTAAGACCTTCAGATTCAATTTGGCTGACTGTACACCATACAATGCCGACTTCGACGGCGATGAGATGAATCTGCATGTGATTCAGAGTGAGGAGGCTAGAGCTGAGGCCAAGATTCTGATGAGAGTGCAAGAGCACATCATCACGCCGAGATACGGTGGCAGCGTCATCGGTGGAATCCACGACCACATTTCAGGTGCATATTTGCTGACCAATGGAGAACGTATTCTGCCCAAGAATCTCGTTCTTGAGATTTTAGGAGCAATCGGTTGGGTCGGAGATCTTCCCGAAGAGATGGAGAGCAATGGAATGTCAGGATACCGCGGTACAGATGTCCTAGGATTAATCGTACCTGCAGGATTCAAACTCAACTACACCAGCAGAGTCGGAGATGAGGTAATGGTGTCAGACGGCAAGGTCTCTGGTACTATCGACAAGAGAGGAATCGGCGCTGAGGATGGAAGACTCCTCGACGCAGTCGTTCAAACTCACGGCTCTGACGCTGGTGCCGAGTTCCTCAATCGTATGACCAAGATGACAATTGCAATCTGTTCTGCCATGGGATTCACTACTGGCATCGATGACGAGGACCTCCCTCCCGAGGCAAAAGCCGAGATCGCACAGATCAATGAGAGGGCAAGTAAAGAAGTCGACGAGGAGTTGGAGAAGTTTGGTAAGGACGGTCGTAGATACGAAACTCGTCCCGGCAGAACTCCAATTGAGACTCTTGAGGAAAACATCCTCCAAATACTCGACAAAGGTAAGGCTGAGTCCGGAGAGGTCGCTAAAGAACATCTGGGTTCTGACAACCCTGCAGTAATGATGGCAGTGTCAGGTGCTAGAGGTTCGATGGACAACCTAGCGATGATGGCCGGATCCATCGGTCAACCAAAGGTCCGTGGAAAGCGTCTGGAGAGGGGCTACCAAGACCGTGTCCTTCCTCATTTCCAGAGAGGAGTCAAGGGCGCTCAAGAGAAGGGATTCGTATCCTCTTCATTCAAGCGTGGTCTTGAGCCTACTGAGTTTTTCATGCTTTCAGTCTCAGGAAGAGAGTCACTGGTTGATACTGCGGTCAGAACAAGCAAGTCAGGATACATGCAGAGGAGACTCATCAACGCCATGGACGACCTCAAGGTTACCGATGACGGAATGAACTCGGTGCGCAACACTGCAAATCGAATCATACAGTTCGAATACGGTGAGGACGGAGTCGACCCAGCCCGAAGCCGCAAAGGTTCTCCTGTTGATGTTACTCAAACCCTTGAGGACGCCCTAGGGGGTGAGAGCTGATGGTAGTCAAGAGTGCAACCAAGAAGAAACTCATGGATCTCGGAGTCTCCGAGGAGTATGCACACAAACTCGCCGATGATCGCAAGTGGGACGATGTGAAGATTCTCACTTCCGGACAGATTGCCCAGATTTGCGGTATTGATTCAGGCACATCGCAAGAGATATTCAACGTCATGGCTGCATCTGGCAAGCGCTCCCGCGCTGCTACCAAGACAGAGAAGACGATTGTACGAAGGAGACCGGCATCTAGACGCAGGAAGAAGAAGTCCCTGCCTCTACAAGAATACGACTCGGAATCCAAGATGAGAGAGATTCTCAGGGATGTCGATATAGACGACCCAATCTACCAACAACTCCGTGATGTCTCAATCGATATGGACGCCCCACTTACTCCCAGAGTGCTTGGAGATCTTACAGATGGCGTCAGGGCCAGAGGCATGAGTAAACTCACCAAGTCAGAAGCGAAGAAGGTAGTAGATTCCACGATGTCTATGCTGTCAATGTCCAGGGCTGACCCCTACGAGGCGGTTGGAATCACCACCGCACAGTCGATTGGTGAGCCTGGAACTCAGATGACTATGCGTACCTTCCACTATGCCGGTGTGGCTACAGTTAACGTCACCCAGGGTCTGCCTAGAGTAATTGAGATTGTAGATGCCAGAAAGGTACCCAAGACCCCAACGATGCTAATCTACCTCGAAGAGACTAATTCGAAGGGCAAGCCTCTGAACACTAACGAGAAAGCCGTGCGAAACATCGCTGCAGCCCTTGAGATGACCACAACTCTCGACATAGCACAAATCGATGTCGATGTTACCCAGCGTCACATTACGATGAAGCTGATTAACAAGAACCTCAGAATCAAGCAGATGAATGGAGCAGAAGTCAGAGACAAACTATCTCGGGCTCTACGACTTTACATCCAAGCAGATGACGAGGATCGCCCCAAGATACTCACCATCATCCCTGGGGTCACCAAGGAGGATGATTTGGCTTCATTGGCAACCGACCCTCCTACCTACACCGCACTACTACAGCTAGAAGAGAAGATCAAGAAACTTAGACTCAAGGGCCTTGCAGGAATCTCGCGAGCAAATGTTCAGGGTCCCAGCAGAGATACCGGCGAGTACTACATCTCGACCATCGGATCGAATCTTCCTGTGGTCAGTGAGTTCGCCGGCGTAGACAGGTCTAGGACCTACACCAATAATATCGATGAGATCAACAAGTTCCTTGGAGTAGAAGCTGCGAGACAAGCTATCATCAATGAGATGTCAGATACTCTAGAGGGAGCCGGCCTTGAGGTCGACATCAGACACTTGTTGACTGTCGCAGATGTGATGACCAGCGAGGGCAACTTCCGTGCTATTGGAAGGCATGGAGTCAGCGGTACCAAGCACAGTATCCTAGCCCGCTCTGCATTCGAGGTCACAGTGACTCACCTATTGCAAGCCGGAGTTATCGGTGAGCGTGATGAGTTGAGCGGAGTCACAGAGAACATCATCGTTGGACAGCCGGTGTCGCTTGGGACCGGCAGCGTCGATTTGTTTTACATTCCGGAGACCGTTTGAGGGATTTTCATGGATATCGCAAGGCAATTGAAGCAAGGAATGAGCACAGGCAGCATAGTCTTTGGACAGCGCCAGACTAGAAGCGCTTGCGCCAACGGAGATGCAAGGCTAGTAGTAGTAGCGGCTAATTGCCCATCTGATTACATCTCAGGCCTATCCGAGAGTCACCCAGACGTACCAGTCCACCAAGTGGCCATGGTGAATGGGCAGTTAGGGGCCGCTTGTGCTAAGCCGTTCCCGGTCAGCGCGCTTTGTATTATCGATGCAGGACAGAGCGATCTACTGTCGCTTTCCTCTAACATTTAGACAACATCGAGGATTCGCCTTCAGAACCTTTCGCGAAGCGCTCTATTCAAGTTCGCCCTACCATCGGGTACCAATGTGAATGGTACCGTCAGAGACCTGTTAGCTGCCAGAGGAATTGCCCTCTCGCCTACTGATTTCACTGGAATTCACGGATTCAATTGCATAGGAATCGCCGAGAGGGTGCCTGAACTGAATCAGGATTCTTCATCGCAGGTATTTGTTTGGCATGTCGGAGATGACCTGTTTCCAGTGACTGCATCAGAGGTCGAGAGGTGGATGGTAGATGCACCTTCGGGAAAACACTGGATTCTGAGTGAGAGGGACTTCGACCCATCTCTCATACCAGATTCTCAATCAATCAAGGCAGTAGTCTGGGGGCCAAATAGGATGGCGAGTTGGATTGGTGAATCAGTTCTTTCGGGAGAGCTGGGTACGTTCCTCAATTCCGATGAGGAACAGGAACCACCAACTTATGATTCAGTTGAAAACTCTGAACTAGCTCAATCCCAACTCACTCTTAGGCCCTTAGTCGAACTCAGCAGTTGGCTAGAAAATAGGGGCTGGGAAGGGGCTAGGACCTCGCCAGTTCTACTATCTTGTAGACTATGGGATGTCATGGGTAATCTAATTGGGCCAGACGGGCAGACTGAATCAGGGAATTGGCAGATTATTGAGGACCCTTGGGCATCTTCTTTTCACTTACACAAGACCGAACAAGCCTTGGAAAAATCTCCATCACTTAGAGTAATATCTTCTCCTTCTGGATGGATCGCTGGTAAGGATAGGATGCCAGAAGAGATGCTCAAACTGGCAGACCAAAGAAGACAAGGAAATCCTGAGACCAATGATGATGA
>CEUS01038287.1_pt1 | contig 29107 bp, 25 predicted proteins | sample 427031 | NCBI WGS metagenome assembly CEUS01 (sample SAMEA2622837, study PRJEB7988) | marine metagenome | biome: marine biome (ENVO:00000447); feature: marine epipelagic mixed layer (ENVO:xxxxxxxxx); material: "saline water (ENVO:00002010), including plankton (ENVO:xxxxxxxx)" | depth 140 m | reverse complement strand
CCTATTCTTAATCCGGCTAGTCCTGCCCATTTGCTAAAGCTGCGTAAAACTACTAGGTTTGGGTACTCGTTCAAGCGTTCCGCAAACGTAATCTTGGAGAACTCATAATAGGTTTCATCTACAACTACTAGGATAGGAAGGTCTAAGATTGTCTTTAAGTGTTCCCAAGGCAACAAGTTGCCTGTCGGGTTATTAGGCGAGGCTAAAAAGATCATTTTAGACTTTTGGGATGACTCGAGAATTGCAGGTACATCGAGATCAAAAGTTTCTGTTCGGTCAACTGATACCACTTGTCCTCCATGTGATTTGGTTGTAAATGAATACATACCAAAAGTCGGTACAGCCTCGAGGACAATATCATTCGGATCTATCGCGATTTTAATCAAGAGGTCGATAAGCTCATCACAGCCATTTCCGACAATGATATTATCACTATGGACACCAGTGTACCCGGAAAGAGCAGTGCGCATTTCTTTTTGAAGATGATCCGGGTAGAGATGCAATTCTTCAGATGCAGCGATTGCTTTTCCAACCAACGGAGAAGGGCCAAACGGGTTTTCGTTACCGTCTAAGTTGCGTAGTTTAGTGTCAACACTGATATCATCCGGATTAAAGGACTTTGCCTCATAAGGCGCTTGCTCTTTCAGGTGAGCTCGAATGATTGAGTCGAGAACCTTCTGGGAATTTGATGTTCGATCATTTGGAGGGTTCATCTGTACTCCTTTGTGTGATAGCCCTGTGGTGGGCATCCATGCCTTCTTCTGATGCAATAATAGAGGCTGTTTTGGCTATCTTCCTAAATGTAGTCTCTGGTAGTCCTACCACCATGATAGGCTTTGTAAAATGATGAACGCCAAGGTAGGAATTAAACTTCGCCGTTGCTCCTGTAGGCATAATATGACTTGGGCCGGCAATATAATCGCCGACTACCTCAGGGGAAAAAGGACCAAGAAAGACCCCTCCTGCATTTGTGACTAATTCCAGATATTCCCATGGGCTGTCAAGGAGTAAACACAAATGCTCTGGAGCATAGAGGTTTGATAGCGTAATAGCAGTTTCGATATCAGGGACAAGAAAACAAACGGCATTAGTTTCGAATGCAATTCGGGTAGTCTCTTTTGTTGATAGGCGATCTATCTGGTTGTGCACTTCATTCATTACCGATGAATAATAGTCATGAGATGTGGTGATTAGTATCGGACTTGCCATTACATCGTGCTCTGCTTGAGCTAATAAATCAGCTGCACAGATAGCAGGATCTACAGTGGCATCAGCAATGATGACGGTTTCTGTTGGGCCGTAAAACCCATCTATATCTACTTGGCCAAAGACAGCTTTCTTAGCACATGTAACAAAAATATTTCCCGGACCACAGATCTTATCAACAGATTGAACACTTGGTGTGCCATATGCCAAAGCTGCTATTGCCTGTGCTCCACCTATTTTATATACCTCACTAATACCTGCAATTCTTGCTGCTGCTAAAATAATCGGCGCTATTGAACCGTCCTTTCTTGCCGGGGAACATATAGCTACTTCTTTAACGCCTGCGACTTTTGCAGGTATAGATCCCATCAGAACTGTTGACGGATAGGATGCTCTCCCTCCTGGGACATATAGCCCTATTCTTTCCAGTGGACGCATGATTTCACCTAATCCGGACTCATGGTCTATCCAAGACTTCCGAATAGTGCTCTTATGAAACTCAGTAATCCGATCTGCAGCATGTACCAAGGCATCAAATACCTCTTTGTCGAGAGTTGCTACTGCGTCATTCATTTCTTTTTCATCTACAACAAGCGAATTAAGTTCTACCTGGTCAATCATAGAGGTGTATTTTTTAATCGCTAAATCGCCCTGCTTTCTTACGGCTTCAGTTATTTCTATAGCAACTTCTTGAGGCGACAAGTATTTTCCAAATATCTTTTTTATCCCTTCTTTGATTGACTGAGGGATTTCATGGTTACCTTCTCCATTTGGCGAACGAGTCATCATTTTAAGAGCAACTGAGTAATCATCAATTAATTTCATGTGAGATACCTGTATTTTATTTCGTTATAGTTTTTACGGACTTCAGATAAATATAAGTCAATAATGTTATTAGGAAGTTTGTTATACAAGATAGTGAGGTTTGCAGGAATGTCGTTCAAAAAAGATTGAGCTATTTGATCGATTAAATTAGTGTTATTAGATTGCTGGCGATAAGCTAGTCTCCTTATGCGTTCCCATGAAAACCCCCATGACATTGACTCAAGGAGCCAGTCTCGCCATTGTACTACAATGGAGTCAGGTAAAAAATCTAAGTGAAAATCAATAGTCATTTTAAGAATATGCTTTTTTATTACCTCCATATCATTCAGGCTATCCCTTGATAATCGATCTAAATCTAGCTGGAGTACTCGGTCATATACATTTGCTTCTTCGATAGACTCAAAAAGTAAATCATTTGAAAAATAGGGCTCATAAACAACCTTAATCCAGGTTTCATCAGCTACCAGATGGTTAATATATCCACTAATGAAAGCTTTTTTCGCGTTAGATATATTCGCCTTGTTAAATAGATCAGGATATTGGATGTACATGTTCTCAGCGCCCTGCCCTATTATCCTGTTATCAAGGTCAGAGAAGTGGGTAATTATTCTGTCCTGCTTGTTTATAATGCGGATATCCGGGGTGACGGAACCAAGTAAGTAAGCCCCGAATGTTTCATCGAACAATAAAACACTGCCCCTGTCTTCTGATTTAAGGGCTATATCAAAATGCGCGGATAAACTAGGCACCAGTAGATCCTTTAAGCAAAATGTGACTGGAGTTTTTCAAAAGATTCACTAGCAGCATAGAAAAGGTAATCTGGCTGATTAACCGCAATAGAAAATCCCCCTATCGTTCTAAAGTCATTTACCGCATCAAGGAGTTTAGATCGCTGGATCATTAACGTGACTGAGAAAACTGAGCTGCCATCCTGTGGGTAAACTTTAGAAACAGTAGGTCCGAATAAACCCTGTAAGAGTTCTTTGCCCTGCAGTTTTGAGGCTATATCCTCCTCGGATTGAGCTTTTATATTTACAGTAAGGCGAAAAAACTCTCGAGCGTTGAGTGATGCCTCTATCCGGTCTAAGACCTCTTTAGTGGTTTTAATCATTAATTGCGAAGTTTTTGTTAAGTTTGGATTCGCTATCAGGCATGCCTGAGACTTTAAGATAGTTCCATCTACTATTGGCTTAAGATGGTTTTCACGTAAAGTTGAACCAGTAGAAGTGATGTCGGTTATCATGTCGGAATAGCCCATTTGGGGAGCAATTTCCAGAGTGCCACTAGCCTGTATTAAGTTGAAATAACTGATGCCGTGCTTAGCCAGAAAGGCTCGTACAAGCTTAGGGTATTTCGTAGCTATTCTAAGGGTTTTGCCACGCTGTCGAAACTCAAGGGAAACATCAACTAGGTCATTCATGCAATCTACGTCTATCCAGCTAGTAGGCACTGCTACTGTGAGTTCACATCTACTGTATTGAAGGTCATTTATAACTAATATGGCTTGAGACGATTCGCGCCTTTGTTCACTAAAGCGGTCAAGACCAACAATGCCAATATCTGCGCTACCTTCCTCGACTTTTGAGGTTATATCGGCTGCCCTCTGGAATAGAATTACGCAATTGGGAATTCCTCGGATAGTAGCAGTATATCTGCGGGAGTTAACTCTTTCTATGTGTAGCCCGCATTTATCCAAGAAAGACTTTGTTGGATCATACATAGCTCCATCACTGGGTAAGGCAATCCTGAGGGTGTCTGTTGATTGATGTGCAAGTTGACTAGTTAGACTCATTATTAATATCAGCCCTTCCTGTTAAAAATTAAGGGTTCGAGTGATAAAGCAAATCCACATGCAGGGAATTGCTTGCTGCTGCCTAACGCTCCCAATAGAGCATCATAGCGCCCGCCCCCACCTATCGGAGAAGCTCCTGATTGTTTAGGGACGTATAAGTCAAATATCATCCCTGAATAATATTGCTGATCTCTTACCATGGCTAGATCTATGGTAAGAGAGGAACCTTCGATCTCTCTTGTAAGTAAATCATCTTCAAGTCTTGCTAACTGATCGACCGAAGTAACAGAAAGACCGTATTCTTTTAAAAACGCTTTTAGTTTTTTAGTTATTGTTCCTGGCTTGCCTTTAAGGTCAGCAATCCCCTTTGTTAATTCCAGCGCCTTTTCTAAGTTCTTTGTATTTGTTATATCAGTTAATTTAACCAAGTAATTAGTAGATATATCGTTGAAATCACGACCGCACAAAAAGCCTTCGCCAAGTTCTTCATAAAGTTCCCCAAATACGGCTCTTATATCCTGATTTGAAAGAACACTAGAAGGAAGCTTAGGTGATGGAATCTGACTTGGAACATGGGGCTGCAGAAGGCTATTTGCCCCAATCCTTAAGGTATCGTAGCTAATGCTTTTTTCGTTTAGAGATGCAAGGGAATTTACAAAGTATGATTTCAATCTTGCTGGTAAAGTTAATTGGTCATAAATAGAATTGATGATACCCACATGACCAATTGTTAATGACGTTTCACGAAAGCCAAGGCTAGATAAAGCCAATAAAGCGAGTTCAACCAAAGAACCATCTGCCTTAGGAGTACCGTCCCCAATGAGCTCAACACCAAGCTGAGTGAACTGGCGCAAAGATGCATCATGGTCTTGAAAACGAAATACTGGACCTCCGTAGTACGCCTTGAAAGGGAGGTTGTTAGACTTGTTGGATTCTAAAAAATGCCTTGCAATAGAAGCAGTAAATTCAGGTCGTAGGCTGACATTGCTTCCATCTGGGTCATTAAATGAGTAAAGGGAGGAAGCAACTCGTTCTCCAGAGTTGATTAAAAAGAGTTCTGTGTTTTCTAGCAAAGGTACATCTACAGGCATATACCCGTAAGCTGAAAAAACCTCACTTACCGAACGGATGGAGTTCCTAATCGCCTCTAATTCTTCTCCGCTACGGTCAGGCATCCCAGACAATCTTTTAATAGGTTGTATATAGTCCATAATTTAATCCTAGAACCTATATTCTATCATTCAAGGAAAAAGCATGCAGTATTAAAAATTCAGGCATGGGATATTAATCCACCGTCCACGTTGATACAGCTTCCTGTTATATAAGTAGAAAACGGGGATAAGAGATATAACAAAAGGCCTTGAATATCATCAGGATGTCCAATAGAGCGGAGAGGGATAAACTTTGTGATGGAATCAAAATCACTGGTTGGATTTTGTTCTGAAGCAAGCCAGCCAATACCTATTGCGTTTACATTAATATTAAATGGGGCCCATTCTAATCCTAAGGAACGTGTTAACCCTAGTATTGCAGCTTGACTGGCAGAGTATGCCACAGTTCCAGGCAACCCTCGTCTTCCTAACCCAGAAACAATATTGATGATTCGGCCTGATCTGTTTGCTAGCATCACCTCTCCAGTAGCTCTGATAATTGCGAAGATGAAGCCTAGATAGTGTTGAAAAAGATTAATTACATCCCCCGAGGTGGTATCTAAGTAGTTTCTATTCAGTACAGGAATAGGAGCATTGAGCTGTATATCTATTTGGGGATGAGAAGACAGGAATTCTTTCAATGTCTTATCCAATTGAGTCAAGTCATGAGAATCCAAAATTATAGGTGTGATGAATTTAAGCAGATTTGCATCTATTTGATTAGAGAAAGATAATCTTGGGACATCAGTTATTAATATTACATGAGCTCCATTCTCAACAAGAGGAGTGACTACATGTGAAATCCAATTGATATCAAAACAAGAGACTAGGGCTATTTTATTTGCCAGCAGCTTTCTTTTCATGTATGACCGCCTGGATTATAGCCAGTGGGTGCGAATCCTCCTGCCAAGCTTCCACCATCTATAGGGAAAAGTTCTCCTGTAATATAATCAGAGTTACTGGAGGCTAGAAAGCATCCTAGTTGACCGATTTCATCAGGCGTACCAGCACGATTCAAGGGAATAAACTTAGTATTAGGCATCCCGCTTCTGACATCATGAGTGCCTTCTGTGGGGATAAAGCCGGGAACTATACAGTTGCTGGTAATCCCGTAGCGACCTAGGGAAACTGCTAACGATCTGGTTAATTGGATAACTCCTCCTTTAGTTATGGTGTAAGCAAAGTTATCCTTTCCTCCTCGAAGTCCGTAGACAGACGATACATTGATAATCTTTCCCATCCCCCTATTAACCATATGACGGGAAACTGTGCGTGCGCAGTAGAAGGGACCGGATAAATTAACATTAACTGCTTTTTGCCACAACTCATCAGACATTTCCCAAAGAGGAACGCCATGTATTTCACCTATAAGACCTGCATTATTGAACAAAACATCGATTACTGAATATTGTTGTAGCGTGTATTCGATAAGCTGTTTTACCTGAGATGGATCACTTATGTCAGCTTGGTATAAAGAAATTCTACCCGGTAAGGCTACTGAAGCCAGCTCCACTTCTTTCAAGGTAGTCGTGCGTCGCCCGGCAATAATTACATTAGTTCCGTAAGCGGCTAAAGATAAGGCTATTGAACGCCCCAGTCCCGTTCCTCCACCTGTCACAATAGCAACTTTACCTTCAAGACCATCAAGTGCTTGAGGAGTTTCGTTTTGCTCTCCGTTGAACATCATATCAATTCCCCACTAGAGATCGGCGTAAGACATCCAGTTCCATCTTGAATTAACAGCCGACCCATACTGTCCACATCAACTACCCGTCCTTCTAGAACACGTGATTTATCGCCAATTTTAACCCATTGACCTATGGTTGTTAAATACGTTTTCCACTCAGGAACAGGAGACCATCCATTCTGAACAAGAGTATAGATACGCTGCAATTCTACAATTACCATTTCCTGTAAAGGATCAGGTTTAATTTTTATACTTGTATGATCTTGTAGGTTTGTGGCTTGATTTTCTATCTCTGCAAACTCGTCAGTATCAAGGGTGAGGTTTATTCCTATCCCTAACACCATGTGCACCTCATTATCTTGGATAACTGTTTCCATAAGAATACCAGCCACCTTCTTCCCATTTATCAAGATATCGTTCGGCCACTTTACCTTAACATCAGAGTCCTGCACTTCTCTGAAACAGTGAACTAACGCTAAAGAGAATGCCGGCGCAAGAAGAAGAAGGGTTCCTATATCTGGTAATAAAGTAACAGAAAAGGCCAACGACTCTCCTGGTTTGCCTATCCAAGTTTTTCCGTTTCTTCCCCTACCTTGGTATTGATCTTGTGTGCAGACAACAATACCCTCGCGTTTGTTTTCTCGGAAAAGCAACCATGCCTCGTCCATCGTTGAAGGCAATCTTGGATAAGAAACTATCTGCCAAGGCAATCCACTATTTGCTGAATCATGGGATGAATCAGACATTAGAGTCCCTAAGAATATTTTTCCTGTGCAGAGAGATGGGCACTAGTACCAGCTATGCGACCAAACACTGCGCCCGCCATAAGACCGGCTCCACCAGGATAATTATGATAAAACAGTCCACCAACTAATTCGCCAGCAGCATAAAGACCTGGAATAACACGATGAGAAGTACTAAGAACTTCAGCACTCTTATTAATGTGCAAACCTCCGAAGGTAAAGGTGATACCACAAGTAACGGCATAGGCAATAAACGGGGGAGAATCTATTCTCTGAGCCCAATTCGACTTATCTATAGGCAAACCCATCGTCTTTTTCCCGTCAAGCGTGGCAGGATTAAAGGAACCCTCTTTGACTGCTTGGTTATACTTATCCACTGTTGCAACAAGTGCTTTGGTATTAATACCCATTTCTTCAGCGAGATGCTCAATAGAAGGGGATCGTACCATCGTGACTTCCTTGATTCGATATTCATCCCTCAATATCGCTTCAACTTTACTATCAAATATCTGAAAAGCTATCCGCCCTGGTTGATTCATAATCTCCCTACCAAACTTTACATATGTAAAGTTCCTGTAGTCCAAGCCCTCATCAACAAACCTTTCCCCGTTTTTATTAACGATTAAGCCAAGTGGATATGAATGTTTTTGGTATAGATCAAGTATCTTCCTATCCCCAAAAGGAGGTGCGGCAACGTCCCAAGCAACGGCATGGCATCCACTCCAGTTACCATAAGATTCCGCACCGATTTGTAGAGCCATCTGAATTCCGTCTCCTGTGTTGTATTGAGTACCACGTACCTTAGCAAGTTCCCAGCCTGGACCTAGATAGCGGGTCCTCATTTCCGCATTAGATTCAAAGCCTCCACAGGCTAATACGACAGATTTACAATACTCAATCCGACCACCATCTGGTCCTTGTAAGGATACGGCTTCAATATGCCCGTTTTCATCTAACAGGAGCTTTGTTGCAGCTGATTCATATACAACCTCACCGCCAAGGGATTCAAAAATCTCGAACTCCTTTTCTACTAAACCTTTCCCTCCGCCAGATGCTTCGAGAATTAACCCTCCCCAGAAATGGAATTTACCATTTACTTTAAAAGATTGTCGGCCGTACATGGGAACCCAGCGGATGCCTTGTTCTTTCAGCCAAGTTACAGTAGCGAGTGACTCATTGATCAGGATGGAACTAAGAACAGGGTCTGTTAGGTCTTCTGTCAACCGACCGAGATCCTCATGATATTTGGATTTAGTATAGGTGCCGAATTCAACATCTTGTTCTTCTTGTGCTGTGAAATCAGCAATCAAGGGCCGAAGGTCTTCAATGCCTGAGTAAGCAAATCGAAAGCCTCCAGCAGTAAAATAGGAATTCCCGCCTCTCTGATGCCTAGGAGCCTTTTCGACTACTAAGACTGATGAGCCTTTTTCCTTGGCTGCAATTGCAGCACAAAGCGCTGCATTCCCAGCACCTATAACTATGACATCGTATTTCATTTGCATGTCCTTAATGTTAAATAAGTCAGCAAGAGTATATAAGCCGGATTCTGTACAGCCCTTCACAATCTAATGCTCAAATAAGCGATAGAACGCTAATAGCTGTGACGGTCATCTATCTCGACCCAATGTTACCATTGGGCTCTAGCAGCCTACCCGAGGGCCATAGCCGAGACATATTTACCCTCCTATTTGGCCTTGCTCCGAATGGGGTTTGCCCACATACATGTCACCATGCATGCCGGAAGCTCTTACCTCCCGTTTTCACCGTTGCCAATTGGCTGTTTAGTTTCTGTGGCACTTTCCGTACTTGGCATGTTTTCACAAACCAAGCCCTGGATGTTATCCAGCATTCTTCTCGGTGGAGTCCGGACTTTCCTCTCAGAAAGCTAACCTTCTGAGCAACCGCCATACCTTGCTGACCGCATGTAGTGTACAGAGAAAGAGATTAGAAGGTCAAACTACGAAGTGCGTAAAACTACTTCAAAACTGCTCGCGTATACATCTAAGGAAAAGATTAAGCTTCCTAAGGTGGCTTGTTTGTCTTCAGGAGCAGCAGTCCGAAGGTTCTCTACGGCATTTGCATGATTAAAGGAACTTGGAGTACTCGCGAGGTTTTTGCGTTCTTGCAGCGCACTTTCAGCTTTCTGTAGCTCTAATTTATGCTGTTCGTATAACTGCCTAAGCAGAAAGATCGTTACCAGACCAGTTGCACTTCTTTGTATCTGCCTCTCAAATCGTTTTTTTATATTGGCTATTTGGTTATCAAAATGAGTTAAATCCTCAGGGGGGACAGGAGGTCGACTTTCGCTACGACTATGTCCAGCATCAGTGTTCAGCATAACACAAACTTTATCTAATACTTGCTCTTCCAGGTCAACAGCTTTCCAGGTATTATAGCTGCAAGTTCCCCGATTCGTAGCTGTTTGACATTGATAATAGCGGTATAATTTCGATGTTTTTGCTGCTTTAACTGTAGTCCATGATTGATTCCTGGTAACTCCCATTAAAGGGGAGCCACAATATCCACATCGACCTATCTTGTTTAAAAGAAAAATATTCGTATATTTTTTTCGTCGATTCGGAGTTCTGGAAGTCATGAGGTCTTGGACATCCCGAAAAGTAGCGGGGTCAATGATTGCTTCGTGAGAATTAGGGAGCCTTAGTCCAAACCTAGTATATGTTCCGATATAAGTGGTGTTTTTCAATATATCCCTTATAGTCACCATGCTCCAGGGCTTACCTTTTCGGGTTTTGATATCTTGCTCATTAAGGGAATCAGCGATCTTTCTCAAACCTAACCCTTCAGTTCCGTACAGTTTGAAGATAGTCGTAACTACAATAGCTTCCTCACTTGTAATGGCAAGTTTTTTATTTTGCCCTATATGGTATCCATAGGGGGTCTTACCCATAGCAAATGCACTTGCCGCTTTTTGATGCATACCCAGAAGCATTTTTTGTTGAAGTTCAGATCGAGTGGGTTCTAATCCGCTAGCCAAACCTTGAATAGGGTCAGGGAAATCTTTGTCAATGCAACGAATCTCACTACCAAGATGGTCTACGTCAAGGATATTTTCCACTGCGACTGTAATATCGGCACCCAAATGGTTTGATGAAGGGATTACGACCAGAAAGCCTAATCCAGATTCCTTTATAAAAGTAACAACTTCTTTGAATTTTTCTACTTCAGATGAAGCGCTGCTATGAAAAACCTTTACCAGGTTATGCTGTTTTTCCTCACAAAATTCACGTATTTGATCTTCTGATCTAGTTGAATCAGCTCCATGTGTATCATATAAATAGTAACCTAACGCTCTCATTGGCTAACCTACTACTATCATTCTGTCACAGCCACTACATTTTCTCCATTCCCTGGATCGCTTCATCTGCTGTAATTCACTGGAAGGAATCACGATTCTGCAAATGCCACACATGTCTCTAGAAAGTTGCGAAACTGCTACCCCACCTTTTTTTATCCGGAGTTGCGTATAGGAATCTAAAAGAGTTTTAGTGATATTCTTCACGACTTTATCTCGCTCTATTTGTTGTTCTGAGATTAGGATTTCAATATCATGCTTTGAAGCCATAAGGTCTTTTTGACGTTCCTGATTCTCATCTTTGGCTGTTTTCAGCTTTTCATCAACCGAAAGAAGCATCGAATCATAGGACTCTGTCTTTACCATCAAATCAAGGACGCTTTCTTCTTTCTCGGCGTAAAGGCTTTCTAAGTAAGTAATTTCGTCCTGAAGACCCTTTAGCTCCTTTTCATTCCTAAGGGTTCCAGCGTACATCCTTTTAGTTAAAGAGCTAATTTTATCTTTATATTCAACGAGTTCAATCTGTAACTTGCTTTGACTTTGAGCAAGCTTACTTAATTCTTTTTCAACAGCAAGTCTCTTAGCAGATAACTGATCAATAGCAGTACTGTCAGAAAGTCCTTTCAGAACTCCTTCCATCAGGACTGCTTGTTTGTCAAGCAACAGATCTATCGCTTGAAGTTTTATGAGAGACGCATAATCATTCATTAGTTACATCACGCCTATTTTCTGAAATTCAAGTTAGGACAGGGTCACCCTGAGCAGGGTTTATTATGGTTTTGTAAAACTGTTTCTGATCGAGCATAACACACTTCAGACCCATGGTTTCTTCAAAATTGCTCACAACAGACTTAATCACATTTTGGACATTAACAGGAACTCCAAGTATTTCTGCAATAGAAGTGACCCTACAATCAGGCATACCACAAGGTACGATAAGGTCAAAGTGCTTGAGCGTAGTATTGATATTCAAAGCAAATCCATGAGTCGTAATACCTTTAGAAACTTTAATTCCTATAGCTGCTATTTTTTGGTCGTTAACCCAAACTCCAGTTTTTCCATCTATCAAGTTAGCAGAGATACCAAAATTACTTAATGATAGCAAAATGATCTGTTCCAGTGCTCGAACATATTCAAGTGGACCTTTTCCAATAGAACGAAGGTCTAAAATAGGATAGCCTATCAATTGCCCCGGTCCGTGGTATGTCACTTCTCCGCCTCGATCAATATGATGTACTGATATACCCTTAGCATCGAGCAATTCCCTTGAAGCCCTTATGTCACTCCGTGCTCCCCTTCTGCCTAATGTTATTGTGTGTGGGTGCTGTAATAAAAGGAATATATTCGGAAGGCTTGCAGTTGCTAACTGTCTTTGAAGATCCCAGGTAGACTGATAATCCACCGTGCCTAGATATGTTGTCACGCAATTACCCATAACTATTTTACTATTTACCTATGCGAATCCAAATACCGAAGAGGAAACATCTTGTTTTCTAGTCAGGTGATTGAAGCATCGATATCAAATTGCTCTAGTGTTTGCACGATATCTCTCAGAAACAGGCTTGCTTGTAGTCCATCCACGATACGATGATCAAATGAAAGGGATATATTCATCATGGGTCTGATAAGAATACTGTCATCCTTAGCCACTACTTTGTTTATTAAAGCCTCTGTGTTCAGGATTGCTGCTTGAGGATAATTAATAATAGAAAATGAACTTTCTGATCCAAGCGCTCCTGTGTTATTAATCGTAAAAGTTCCCCCAGTAACATCTTCAATAGCCAATGACTGGTCTTTGGCTTTTGTTGACAAGGAATGGATATTTTTAGCTAAGTCAGATATAGAGGACCTATCAACAGCGTGTATTACTGGCACTACTAAGCCGGTAGGAGCTGCTACCGCAATGCCAATATTGACATCGGGGTGATAAATAAGGTCATTTCCGTCTAAGGATGCGTTGAACTCCCTGTGAAGTTTAAGCAAAGGACCCACAGAGTTTAAAACAAAGGCTAAGAAAGTTAATGGAAAACCAGTAGATGTTTGAAATTCCTCTTTCAAACGATTACGCACCTTAACAATATTACTTAAGTCTGCACTCATCATGGTCCAGGCATGAGGAATACTCGTGACACTTTTAGTCATATTTGATGCAATCATTCTACGGACAGGAGTCAAAGAAACTCGTTCTCTCTGGTCGTGCTCAACAACTAAAGTGCCGTCCAAAGTAGAATCATTATGTTTGATAAAATCAAGAACATCTTCTTTGGTGACTCGACCCCCAATGCCAGTACCTTTAACCAAGGTCAAATCCACCTTATTCTCACCAGCAATTTTTTTAACAACAGGCGAGTAACGTTGCCCGGGAGTAGATGGCAGTGCATTGATATTAGTTGCATTAAGAGATGGCTTCCTGGGGGCTGGTATATGAGCAGAGGATTCCTTTATATCTGCTGCCTCAAGATTAAGAGATCCTGTGGGGCCTGGAGGCCTGACATCTTTCAAGAATGTCCCTGTGCGTTTCTTTAATTCACTGTCAGTTGTTGGTGATGCAGTCTGTTCTGGAGTACCATCGTTTGTAGTGCTTTCCAATGATTGTTTGAGTACCGAACTCGTAGTTTTAGAAGGGGTCTGATTTTGGGAGCTGCTCACAGAACTAGCTATTTCAGCAATTGCCGTGCCCATAGGAACCACTGCTCCTTCGTCTGCTAATATCTTTGTAAGGATTCCGCTTTCAGGGGATGGTAGTTCCATTGTGACTTTATCGGTAACAACTTCTACTAACGGTTCATATTCTTCAACCAAATCACCTTCTTGTTTCAGCCATTTTCCAATAATTCCTTCGGTAACTGATTCTCCAACTTGTGGTAATTGCACAATACTCATGTAAGGAACTCCTGTAGCATTAATACGCCATTGTTTGAGTCACTGCTTGAATGATGCGCTCAGTGTTTGGCATAAAGATATCCTCTAAGGATGTAGCAAAAGGCATTGCAGGAACTTCTGGCCCTGCAATACGTAGAACCGGAGCATCCAAGAAGTCAAAAGCTTGCTCGGCAATAATTGCACTGACTTCTGCGCCGACTCCTAGCGCCTTGGTATCTTCGTGAACAATTATAGCTCGGCCTGTCTTCTTGACAGACGAAACTATGAGTTCTTGATCAAGGGGTCGCAAGGTTCTTAGGTCTAGCACCTCGATATCAATACCCTCGCTTAATAGTATTTCAGCCACTTCCAGGCAGTAGTGCAACATTAACCCATATGTAATTATGGAAAGATGTGCGCCATTTTTCTTGATTTCCCCTTTCCCAATGGGGAGGAAGTACTCTTCTTCAGGAACTTCACCTTTTACTGCCCGATAGGTTCTTTTATGCTCAAAAAAGACTACAGGATCATTATCACGTATGGCTGATTTCAAGAGTCCTTTTGCATCATAAGGCGTGGCAGGACAAATGACTTTTAAACCAGGGGTATGCGCGAAGTAGGCTTCTGGGCTTTGGGAATGATAAAGGCCTCCTCTAACGCCGCCTCCATAAGGAGATCGAATAACCAAAGGCACATTGACTTGTCCGTTAGTACCGTAGTGCACTCTAGCGGCTTCACCAATAATTTGGTTCACAGCCGGCCACACAAAGTCAGCAAACTGCATTTCAGCGATTGGGCGCATTCCTCGCATGGCAGCACCGATTGAAACCCCAGCTATAGAATCTTCTGCCAATGGGGCATCAATGACTCGATCAGGTCCGAAGGTTTCCAAAAAACCCTCACTCGCCAAGAACACGCCTCCTCGTTTCCCTACATCTTCACCAATTAGGAAGACTTCAGGATCTCGAGTCATTTCTTCATACATTGCTTGGCGAACAGCTTCAATTACATTTATTTCAGGCATTATTCCACCTTAGTTGCATAGACGTGTTCATAAAAGTCATCTCCATCAGGCTGGCCAGCTGACTCAGCAATATTAGTTGCATTATTCACTTCTGCTTTTGCCCTTTCATCAATTTGAGCAGACTGCTCTTTGGTCATAATCTTATTTAAGATCAAAAACTCCTTGAATTTAGCAACGGGGTCTGATGATTGTTTAGCCAGTTGCAGTTCTTCTGGTTCTCGGTAACGCGTATCATCATCATCACTAGTATGCGGTAAGAATCTTTCTAGCTTTGCCTCGATAAGTGTAGGACCATCACCATCTAGAGCCCTTTGTGCTGCCTCGACAGTAGCATTATATACCTGGAGGAAATCAGTACCATCAACTACATCACTAGGCATCCCATAACCAGAAGCCCGAAGAGAAATATCGTCCACTGCCATCTGGAGCTTTTGAGGAACAGAGATGGCATACTTGTTATTTTCACAGAGGAAGATAACCGGCAGTTTATGAATACTGGCAAAGTTCATTGCTTCGTGGACGTCACCTTCGCTAGAAGCCCCGTCTCCAAAATAAGTAATAGAAACTATTTGTTCGCCTCGAATTTTAGATGCAAGTGCAGAGCCCACAGCATGAGGAACTTGGGTTGCGACCACATTGGACTGGTTAATAATTCGCTTGCTGAGATCAGCCCCATGTAGCGGGAACTGGCGTGCACCGCTGAGAGGTTCACCTTTCTTAGCCATATAGCCTATCATCAACTCAGCAGGGTTAATGCCGGCTGCTAAATAAATCCCGAGATCACGGTAGTATGGGAAAAACCATGGATTGACACTGTGATGTTTCAGTGCCCAGAAGCTCCCTAGTTGGGCTGCTTCGTGGCCTTGGGATGAAGCAACTATTGCGGCCTTTCCTTGGCGGTTCATGATCCAAATCCTTTTATCAAGAGCCTGCAACAAAACCATAGTGGAATATGCGTCTAGGAGATCTTCGTTGGTTAAGTCTGATCCATTCAGCTTATTTGATTTTGCGATCCGTTTATTTGCCAATCTAAATATCCTTTCTTGAGATCGTTAAATGTGAATACTTAGGCTCAGTTTTCACCAGATGCAGATGGTTGTTGGTCATCATGCGAATGGATCAGCACTGTTATCTCACCTATAATACTATCGAAAGACTTATAATGCATGCAAGAAAGGTAAAAAATAAAGATATGAATCAAGAAACCACCCCTTGCGGAAAGGTGATTACAATCAGGGCGCACGAGGTCATTTTGAAGGGTAGGAATCGAGCTCTGTTCATGAAAGCACTCGTCCGTAATATCAAAGTAGCTATCAAAGGGCTAGGTGTAGAAACAGTAATATCGAAAGGGGCATTGATAACAGCTTATCTGGCAGAAGCTCACGATTGGGATGAAATCAAATCAAGACTATCCGGTGTCTTTGGCGTCCAGAAGTTTGCCCTAGCGTATGTTTTAGATCCGCAAATGACCACTCTCGAAGAAACGATAGCAAAAACCATAACGATTCAAAGCACACAAACATTTGCGGTCAGAGCAAGTCGATCTCAGAAAAGATTTGAATTTTCTTCATCCGATATCAATTCCCGCATAGGTGCATACATTCAAAAGATTGTTCATTGTGCTGGTGTGAATTTAAAGAATCCAGATCTAGTTGTGCACATTGACGTACTAGACAGAGAAATGCTCCTTTACTATTCCACCCACAATGGTCCTGGCGGCTTACCTACAGGCACATCAGGAAGGGTTGTTTGTCTACTATCAGGGGGAATAGATTCCCCTGTAGCTGCATATCATGTTCTTAGGAGGGGGGTCCATGCGACATTAGTTCATTTTCATAGTTTCCCTCTAACCAATGGGGTTTCAAGGGACAAGGCCATAGACCTAGCGGAGCGCTTGGCACGATACCAATATCAGTCCCGCTTAATTCTGGTTCCTTTTGCATCCGCTCAACAACACATAATAACAACTGTCCCGGCCGCACTTCGTGTTGTGATATACAGACGTTTCATGATAAGAATAGCAGAACGTATTGCAGCAACCGAAAATGCACTGGCCCTAGTAACAGGGGAAAGCATTGGGCAAGTAGCTTCTCAAACCCTTGAAAACATTACTAGTATAGCTTCAGCGATAAACTCACCTATTTTCCGTCCTCTGATAGGAATGAATAAACAGGATATTACTGAGCAAGCCAGGCATATAGGAACTTATGATATTTCCAAAATTCCCGATGAAGACTGTTGCAGCTTATTTGTCCCCAAGCATCCTGCCGTGAAGACGTATGCTGGCCTCCTAGAAAGGACTGAAACCCGTTTAGATACAGAACTGATCATTAATGAAGCTATGAAAGATATGGAGATCAAGGAGTTTACCTTCCCCTAATTATTTAGTAGGGTATCCAATAGTAAACACATCAGGAGAGAAGCCTTGTGATTGAATCCATTCAAGCAAAGCTAAGAGAAGAATTACAAAGAACGTCTATTGATGCTTATATAGCATATACCCCAGGGAATATATTCTACACCACAGGGTTTGCAAGCCCATTGAAATCAATATTCTGGAGAATGTGGGGCGGAGATCTGGCTGTCATACCAGCAAATGAACTACCAGCAGCCCTGATTCTGAGTGATTTTGTAGCCCCAGCAGCTCCAATTGCAACTAACATAACCGACATTCGTACATATAGAACATGGGTCGAAAACAGGGAGCTTGATGTAATATCTGCCACAGAAACTCAGGGATCTTGGTTGGAAACCCCTACTCGCCCAGCGCAGTTTGATCTTACTGAGGTACATCGGATTCTTCAAAACATTCTGACTGAACGTGGTTTACAGAACGGAGTAATCGGAACCGACCTGAGATATATGCACAAAGAAACTTATGATCAACTGGTAGAAAATAACCCAAATTGCACTTTTGTAGACTGTACTGATTTACTTTACAGCTTGCGCGCAGTCAAATATCCAGAGGAAATAGCCTCTTTGCGAAACGCAGCCCTTCTATTTGAATCCGGGGTGACTCATTCAATTAAAAACCTGAAACCAGACCATTCGGCACAGGTCATAAAACATGAATATCTAGCAGGAGTAATATCGCATGTCCTGGCAGATCGCTCCCTTGGTGAATACAGAAGTTCATTTGGCTTTGTCAGCGCAGGAAGCGGATCTCAGATGGCTTTTGGGACCCAAAGTCAGCTACAGGATACTGATCTTATCAAATTTGACTGTGGCGCAATCCTTAATGGGTACGCCAGTGATTGTGGCCGGACTTTCGTTTGCGGAAAGGCCACAGGAGCGCAGAAACAAATGTACGAAGCATTGGCGTCGACACATGAAACTATTCGAGCAATGATGAAGCCAGGAATAAAGGTATCAGACATTGCTATTACTGCAGAACAACAAGTTCGCGACTCTGGATACCCAAACTATACGAGGGGCCATTTTGGGCATTCCATCGGCCTTGATGATTTCGTAGAAGAACCGCCGTTTATTGCCTCAAATGACAACTCTATACTCGTGCCAGGCATGGTAATGTGCATAGAAACCCCATACTACTCGAAGGAATTAGGGTCGATTCAGATAGAAGATATGATCTTGATAACTGAATCCGGGCACGAGAATTTTAACTCCTTAAGTTATAAACTTGTCGAAGTGTAATTACTTCTGAGGCAGACGGACTTTAACGCCTGAACGTTCTTCCTGCAGTGTTAATACTACAGAGCTATCATACTTTCCCCAGCCTCTATTTATAGCTTCCAGGTACTCTTGCAACACTAGTTCGGAAACACGAACAGGTACGCCATAGGATTTGGCTAAGTCAGTGGCCAAACCAATGTCTTTCTTTGCTATATTTAGTGCAAAAATAGGATCGAACTTGCCTTGAAACAATGTATTTGGCAGGCGGGAGTGTACGTCCATGTTCCTACCGATGCCAGCCCTCTGAAAGACTTCGACAATTTTTTCTGGTGCGAGTCCTGCTTTAATAGCTACAGACCAGTTTTCCATCATTGCCACTGAAACACAGAATGTGGCGCAATTGTGAGTTATCTTCGAGATCATACCGTTGCCAATTGCTCCCGTATAGATAACCTCTCCCATACTGGCCAAAACACCTTTGTACTTCTCATAGGTAGTCTCTTTCCCTCCTACCATTAGTAGTAATTGTTTCACCTGGGCACCTTCGGTTCCTCCGCTGACGGGGGCATCCAGCATTTCCACACCTTGCTCGTTGAGCTTTGCACTGATGTCACGGACAAGTTCCGGGGAATTGGTCGTGTGGTCAATATAGACGGATCCTTTTTTCGCACCTGCGATGATACCGTCTTCAGCAAGAACGACTTGTGTGGCCTCTTTGGGTCCTGGTAGACAAGTGTGGATAACATCGCATTGAGCTGCTAATTCCTTAGGAGAGGCAGCCCATTTAGCTCCCTTTTCCAACAAAGCCGTAGCTTTCTCCCTAGTAACATCGTGTACTATCAGGGGATAGTCCTCGTTCAAATTAATAGCCATAGGGGTTCCTATGCTCCCAGTGCCAATAAAACCTACTTGCATATTTTGCCTCCATTAATTAAAGTCGTACATAGTTGGTGCGTCTTGGAAATAACTGACGGTAAGCAAACATATCATACTACTTTCCGAGTGTATATTTCTTCTTTTTAAAGAGCTATATGGGTTGTATTACATGAAATTCAGACGCTATATTTTATCTATTATTCTTCCTCTCTGGATTCGAGTAGGATGTCCTCCTCGAAGGCTGCACTTATTATCAGTTCGCAAATTAAAAACCAAAGGTTTTCAAGAAATCCCAGTCAGCGTTGTGACGCTCAATCATAATAGGTACATTGTGGGCCTTGAACGCTCTAGAAACTGGGTGCAGAATGCACGTAAGGCCAAAGAACTTGTCCTGCGAAGAGGTTTCAGTAGATATTCCTATACAGTCAGCGAGATCACCGATAAAGACATATGGGTCATGGTTATAAAGCTGTATTTACAGCAAGAGCCATATACCCGTAAATTCTTCAGATTCAGTTCATTGTCAAGTGATGACCATATTTTTGGAGAGCGTCATAACCACATAATTTTTCGTCTAATTCCCATGCACTAATTGGTAGGATATCATTCGATTATATCCACGTGGATGGATTCTTGCAGACTTTCAACCATACATCTACAATATGGTCACAGGAGGACTTAATAATGAGTAACCTTACATCAACAAGATCTAGGATTGGACTAATCGTACCATCTACAAACACTACTGCTGAACCTGACTTTAATATGGTTGCACCAGAGTCAGTCAGTATCCATTCTCAACGCATGTGGCTTGATTCTTCCGCATTAAGCGCTGAAGGCATGAATGCAATGAACGCAGACGTCGAAAATGCAGCTAAGTATCTGAAAACATCCAAAGTAGACTACGTTGTTTATGCCTGCACGACTGGTAGCTTTTATCTTGGCCCAGGACATGACGAAGAGTTGATTCAATCCATTACAGACCAATCTGGAGTGGCAGCTACAGCAACAGCTTACGCAGCAGCAGAAGCACTCAACTCTATTGGAGCTAAGAATATCTCTGTGGCAAGTCCGTACAACGAATGGCAGAATAATCAGTTGAGAAACTACTATGAAGGTATGGGATTCAACGTTATTAATGTGGAAAGCGAAGCAGTTTCTTCCGACCATGGAGCCCAAGGCCATTGTGACTTGACTCCAGAATCAATCCTGAATTTTGCCCCAACAATTTGTTCTGCTGAAGCAGATGTACTTTTTTGTGCTTGTACAGCATGGAGATCTATGGAAGTTGTTGCAGAGTTAGAAAGAATCACAAAAAAAACTGTGATAACATCAAACCAAGCAACTGTATGGAAAGCGTTCAAGACACTGGGAATACATGAGGTGCGAAAGGGTTATGGATCACTTTTAGATAACCTGTAAGGTTAATCTTTCCTTCCCTTAAGCAATGTCTGTATGTATTTTCCCTTCCTTACCCTAAAGCAGGTTGATTACCCCGATGAGTAAGCTAGATTTAATTATAGGCATCGATGTCGGTGGAACCTTTACAGATCTCATTGTAGTCAATCCCTTCAACGGAGAAACTCATGTGGGAAAAGTACCTTCCTTGCCGCACTCAGAAGGTGCTTCGGTTTTAGCTGGCCTACAGACACTATCCATAAACCCATCACAAGTCCAACGCCTAGTTCATGGCACTACAGTAGGAACAAATGCCTTGATTGAACGAAAGGGTTCTAAAACTGCTATTTTAACAACCAGCGGTTTCCGCGACGTTATCGAAATCGGCAGAACCAAGAGAATGATCCCATCCCTCTTCAACCCCCTATTTGTTCGCCCTAAACCACTAGTAGAAAGGGCAAATAGGTTCGAAGTATCAGAAAGGCTGCTTCAGGATGGTTCAGTCGAATTACCTCTCGATTCTCAAGAAGTCACCGAAATATGTGAGCAGCTACGCAATGCCGACATTGAATCCATTGCCATTTGTTTCTTGCACTCATACCGAAACGCTACCCACGAAAACAATGCTGGTGAAGTGATAAAGAAAGAACTTCCCAACATCACTGTTTCCCAATCATCAGAAGTTGTTCCTGAGTACCGGGAATTTGAAAGGTTTTCTACCACGGTAGTAAATGCCTACATCCAACCTTTGCTTGATGCGTATCTAGAAAAACTCGAGTCTTCCTTAGTTCAGGCTAGTTACTCATCGGGCATCCTGACGGTTGCATCGAATGGTGGGATCATGACAACCAAAACAGCTCAGAAATTACCCGTGCAAACCATTCTTTCAGGGCCTGCAGGGGGTGTCATCCAGAGCATCGCAGTTGCCAAAGGTATCCATGAAACAAATATCATCACGGACGATATGGGAGGTACAAGTACTGATGTTTGCCTGATACGGGATATGATGCCATTAATATCCACAGAAAGTGCAGTTGAAGGATTTCCGATAAAAATTCCCCAAATAGACATTAAAACTATCGGGGCAGGTGGAGGGAGTATTGCATGGAGAGACATTGATGGATCTTTACGTGTTGGCCCCAAGAGTTCAGGAGCTAACCCAGGACCAGCCTGTTACGGCAAAGGTGGTACTGAAGCTACCGTTACAGATGCAAATGTTCTCTTAAATAGGTTAGGACCCCAGCGATATCTTGGAGGCTCAATTCAAATCGATTCCTCTTTAGCAAAACTAGCTCTAGAGAATCTTTCCAAGGAGCTAAATAACATTGATATTCTTCAGCTGGCAGAGGGCATTCTACAAATCGCGGTAGCAAAGAAAACTAGTGCTATAAAGGAAATCTCTCTACAGAAAGGCCATGATCCAAGAGACTTCTCTTTAATGGCATTTGGTGGGGCTGGACCCATGCATGCCGCATATGTTGCAAAGGAGCTTGGGATAACTAAAATCATCATCCCTAAATATCCCGGTAACCTATCAGCTCTGGGACTTGCAAGTTGTGATCTCAAACATGATTTTGTCAGTACTAAACTTATTGGATCTGATGTTCTTACGGATACTGCCCTTAAGGCTGAAATTTCGATCCTAGAAGCGCAGGCAAATCAAAAACTGCAAGAAGAAGGCTTCACATCAAAGCAAATCTACTTCCGTCCCTCCTTAGACATGAGGTATGCAGGGCAAGCCTTTGAGATAAATGTCCCTGCGAAAAAACACCACCTCACTGTCTCTAAACTAAATAAATTGTTTCATGCGCAACATCATTTAATTTATGGTCACTCCAATGTTAGCGGCCAGACAGAAATCGTTAACTTTCGACTTACTGCTTTCGGTGCGGTTCCAAAGGCTGCCCTTCAAAGTACCTTGTCAGATAATACAGTACCGGTGGATTTATTGGCCTCGACCTTCCCTGTGTATTTTAATGGGCATTTTCTGGATACACCCGTCATACAACGGGAATCATTGACTCAAGAGAATGTTGTACATGGCCCTGCCATTATTCAGGAATTTGGATCAACTACCGTACTTCCTCCTGAATGGTCTTTATCTGTTAAACCAGACGGAAGTTTAATTCTGGAGCCACGATAATGAATCTTGACATCATTACACTAGAGTTAATAAAAGAGACGCTCATATCAATAGTCAAGGAAATGCGTGTCAATCTAACCCGTACTGCTTTTTCCTCAATTATTTATGAGGGTGAAGACTTTTCGTGTGTTCTAATGTCGCCCCAGGGTGAGATTGTGGCCATGCCAAGCGGCCAAGACCACCCCGTTCACATCATTCCTGTTTCATGGTCAGTCAAAAGTGTTAATACCAAATACGGAACAGATATCCATCCCGGTGATGTTTTCTTGCATAACGACCCCTATACAGGTGGTACACACCTCAACGATATTGCTATGCTTTTCCCTGTATTTGTAAAGGGTAAACCATTCCTGATCCCGGTAATTCGTGCTCATTGGGGAGATGTCGGAGGCATGACTCCAGGAAGCATCTCTGGACAAGTCACTGAAATTTATCAAGAAGGCGTCCGTATACCTGCAATGCGGATTATTAGTCAAGGTGTTGAGAACGAAGCAGCATTAGAGCTTATGTTTAACAATATGAGGATCCCTTCAGAACGAAAAGGTGACTTTGAAGCAATGCTGGGAGCCTGTAAAACTGCAGGGATTAGGATCCAATCAGCCATAGATAAATTTGGTCACACAAAGTTAGGTACAGCTATGGATGCATTGTTGGCTCGTTCCGAAAACAGGATGCGTACTGCTATCACCCAGTTGTCTGACGGAACATATCACTATGAGGCATATCTGGAAGGTGGCCAGCAACAACTCAGACCTATAAAGGTAAAGGTTGCCTTGACTGTCGCAGGTGATACAGTCACTGTTGATTTCGAGGGTTCATCCAAACAACAGGCAGCCCCTCTCAATGTCGGGCCTGGCAGCACTGCAGTAGGTGTGTTCACAATAATTAAAAGTTTCCTGGATCCATGGGGAGATGTGAACCAAGGGGCCTTAAAACCGATAAATGTCATCGCTGAAGAGGGTAGTATCTTAAATGCACGACTTCCCGCCCCTGCCGGTGGTAGTAATGAAATCAAGTATTGCGTGGAAGCTGCGGTCATGGGCGCCCTTTCTCAAGCGATTGACGGTCAAGTATCAGGAGATATAAAAGGCGGATCCAATCATCTTTATGTTGGAGGATCTGATTCTATTCGCAACAAATCATTCATCTTCTACGAATATCCTGCAGGTGGAACAGGGGCAAACGCTTTAAATGACGGAAATAACGCATGTAGAGCATATCAAGAGGGTGACATCACAAGTATCCAGCCTATCGAATCAGTTGAAAATCTATATCCTCTCCGTGTGCACAATACCATCTTAAGATCTGACTCAGGCGGAGACGGTAAAACAAGAGGTGGTTTGGGAGTAGAACGAAGGGTAGAAGTCTTGGTAGATGACACACGGCTTTCTGTCCTGGCAGACCACTGCACTATTCCTCCCTACGGTATAAATGGGGGAGGACCGGGATCACCAAACCAGTTCACAGTTCTTAGGAATGGAGTTGAGATACAACCTTCTTCAATACCAGGAAAGGTAACCGGCTTTGATTTACTCCATAAAGATATTGTCGTAATGAAATCCTCCGGTGGAGGTGGATGCGGCAACCCACTTGATCGACCAATGGACTCGGTTCTCAGTGACCTTTCTGAAGGCTTGATCACCTCAATAACTGCCGCTAATATCTATGGCGTTGTGCTGCATGATGGAGACCTTGACTATCAAGCTTCGGTGAACAAAAGAAAGGAACTGAGGAAAAACTCCCCCATAATTAAGACTTATCCATGGCATGGTGACTCCGATCCTGCCTACCGCCAATGCTTTATGTCTGCCAGACTCCTAACGCGTTTATCCCTCAGAGAGGGTGATCTTATTGAACTTTACACGGAGGTCGGGGCTCCAGTCAGAGCTTGGATATTATCAACCAAGACCCAATATGATGATGGCTGTTACATTGAACCAGATGCCCTAGATGTTCTGAACATCAAAAGTAGTGGCTCAAGTTTCTGGCGACTATTGCATCGATAATTTGTCCGACTTTGAAGGTCGTAATTGATTGATAAAGAGTTGATTTTCGTGTATCGTAAATATCTCAAGTTCTGATTCACACTATGGATACCGTTTCTAAATATGTAATCGCAACACGGGAGTTTGTATGCCGAAGTGCCACCTATATGGGCACGCTGAGCGGTATCATGCTCTTCCTAGGCTCATTCTTTGTAACTTCGGAAGTTATAACGCGAAAGTACTTTGGATTTACTTCAAAAGGAACTGATGATATCAGCGGAATCATCTTGGCGTGGGCCAGTAGTTGGGCAATGGCTTATGCACTTTACAAAAAGGGCCATGTGCGGGTGGATGTCATACTTGTAAAACTTCCGTATAAGATGCAAGGCATAATGAATCTTGTTGCCTTACTTGCTCTAAACTTTTTACTTGCCTTAGTAGTTTTAAGCATGTGGGAGCTTACATTTGCTGCTTTTAAAACAGGAGAAGTTAGGCCAAGTGCGCTACGTATTCCGCTTGATTGGCCCTATGCTGTTTGGGCCATTGGGTATACAGTCTTTTGGTTTCTGGCATTTTTGATGCTAATTGAAGGAATAATCGACGTAATAATGAGGAGATTCTCGACTCTTGCCTTCAAATTTGGACCTTCATCCATTGAAGCTGAAATCCAAGAAGCAATGGAGTCATCTACAGTTCTTAAATCAAACAAGGTTCTTGAATAACAGGAGAATTACTACACAACATGGTTAGTACAATATTAGGTACCGCTTTTGGTCTTCTATTAATCTTTCTAGCATCTGGAATGTATATTGCAGCCGCATTAGGGTTACTTGGATTATCATTAGATCTCCTATTCGATGATCGGCCCTTATGGAAGTACACGGCAGATATGATGTGGTGGCCGAGTACTAATTTCGTTCTTTTTGCTGTCCCGCTGTACGTCCTGATGGGGGAATTACTTTTACGCAGTGGACTTACTGACAGGCTATATCAGGCACTCGCTAAATGGTTGAGTTTCTTACCTGGTGGTCTAATGCATAGTAATATTGCTGCCTGTTCGGTCTTTGCAGCCGTATCCGGATCTAGCGTAGCCACGGCAATAACAATCGGTACTGTGGCCCTACCCTCCTTTGAAAGACAAGGTTATAACGAACGACTCGTACTTGGTTCATTAGCTGCTGGAGGCACACTAGGAATACTCATACCTCCTAGTATCGGTCTTATTATCTACGCTCTTATCACAGACACATCTGTGGGAAGGTTATTTATAGGCGGAGTCGTCCCTGGTCTTAGTTTAGCAGGCATGTTCATGCTCTTTATAGGTGTAAGCAGTATATTAAATCCTGGTATCGCTCCTAAAGAAGCTTCAAGCACATGGGGAGAACGCTTAAACGCTTTACCGCATCTGGTGCCTACAGGGAGCTTGATACTCCTTGTTATGGGCAGTATATACTTTGGGTTTGCTACTCCTACTGAGGCGGCAGCTCTCGGCGTCGTTGGATCATTGATCCTTGCGATTCTTACTCGCCGAGTATCGAGAAACATGCTCCTTGATGGTGCTAGAGCCACTGCAAATACTACTGGTTTGGTTATGTTGATAGTAGTTTTTGCTCAGTTATTCCAATTCATGGTGGGTTCATTAGGCGTTCCCAGAGCAATCAGTGAATGGCTCATTCAACTCGGCGTACCACCTATGGTTAGTCTTTTATTCATAATCATTTTCTATATCATCCTTGGGATGTTTATGGACGCTCTTTCTATGGTTATAACAACCTTACCTGTAATTTTCCCAGTAGTAGTGGAATTATTTGCCCAAAACCCCGAAGTTCTGGCTTTTGATCCAGTTACGTTTGGCGTTATTGTGGTTCTGCTTATGGAAGCAGGTTTGATAACTCCGCCTGTAGGAGTGAATCTTTACGTAATACAGGGGATACGGACGACCAAAGGTCCTATGATCGACGTAGCAATTGGGGTTGTTCCATTTTTTATAATGATGATGATTCTTGTCGGGGTGCTGATAGCATTCCCCAACATGGTCTTATGGTTACCAGATTTAGCGTTTGGAGCAAGCGTTGAAGGGGTCAGGTACGGTTAACGTATACTTAAAGCACCTTTCAATACAAGAGTGAAGCCTTTTTTTCGTATGCTTCCATTTGTTTCTTGTTTAAATCAACATAACTAACCGCAGTCTCAACATTATCTAATACCCTCTGAGGATGGCTCGAACCCACTATCGCTACTGCAAGGTTTTTGTTCGATAGCGTATAGGTCAGAAGCTCTGCAACGCTTAGGGTGAAGGGTCTGGCGGTTTTCCCTGCTGTCTCTATGGATGTAGTTCTTCCTGAGCCACCCAGCGGCCTCATGGCAATTATACCTAACCCCCTATCGAATGCTTCCTTGATCAACCATAGCGTTTCAGTAAAGAAAACCGAAAACTCTATCATAACGGTATCAAAAAGATTGGACCTTATTGCCTTGCGCAGCAGCGAGATATCATGTGAGCTGAAGCCAATATAGCGAATCAAACCTCGTGCTTGAGCTATCCTAAGGCCTTCAAGGGCTCCATCTTTCCCTGTACTGATAGACCAGTCATTTACGGAAAGGTCATCCAGTTGATATATATCTATGCAGTCGATTCCTAACAAAGACAGGCTTTTATCCACATCGTGCTGAGCACCGGATGCGGAACGGTTGATTGTCTTAGTGGCAATGTAGAAATCTTTCTTGCCGCGTTCTCTTATAACTTGCCCTAATAGGTATTCGCTATTCTGATATATTCTCGCGGTATCTATAAAGTTGATACCCTGATCCAATGCACAATGCAGAGTGGTATTTGCATCCGGACTAAAAGGGGTGTCCATTGCTCCAAAACCCAACTCTGTTACAAGGAGATCTGTGCTACCGAGTTTTCGCTTCCTGATGGAACGTATCATCTGGATAAAAGCCTCTGCAGATAATTAATTCATACTAAAAAAGGAGGCAGGAGCCGCTTGTAAGCGGAACATCCTACCTCCTTATTAACTTAACTATTAAGCCTAGGTTTAGCTTGCGGAGAATCCTGCCAATGGAGCCAAATGCTCATTGAAAAGATCCTTACAAGGCTGACCACTCTCTTCACAGCGCTCAACCCAACGTGGAAGGACGGTGTTCATAAGAGCCTCGTCCAACTTAGCCAAGTCTGCCTCGCTAGGAGCAGTTGTGATCAATGCCTGATCAGCAGGAACCTTTGTAAGTGACTCTAGAGTACAGTTGTCTGTACCTGCGTTACACTCGATACCCTGGATAGAAGAAACCTCTCCTTCATACTCCCAGATACGGTCTCCAATCTCGCCAATCATTTGATCAGCGAAGAAGGTACGAACATCATCGTCCAAAGAATTCCAGAAGTCAGCGTTCACCATGTAACCACTAACAAACCAACCTGGGGCCAGTGTGTACTGGTGCGAAGTAACTTCATACCACTTGTTACTGTTAGCAGAAGAGCTGCCGGTCAAACCGCAGTCAACAACACCGGTCTGCAAGGCATTGTATGCCTCTGCGAAAGCAAGGGAAACTCCTTCACCACCAACTGACTCAAGGAAGTCAGAAAGAAGTGTTGACCAAACCCTAACCTTTTTACCTTTAAAGTCATCGATCGATGTAACTGGTGAGTTACAGAAGAAGGTTAGCTGCGGTGCTGGATATGTTGCCTGAACACGAACACCGTAGTCTGGCTCAAATACAGCATCATTTACTACTGGCATCCAAGTCTTACCAATTTGCTGTGCGTTCTTCCAGTCAGATCCGAAAGTTGCAATATCAACACCTTCAGTCAATGGAACCGCACCGCCAGTGTAAGCATACGAAAACCATGCTATATCCTGAAGACCCTGTTGGATGAGCTTAAAGGTTTCAAAACCAGTAAGACCCAATTCCGCGTGAGTCAGGTAGTTGGGCTCTAACGTTACATCAGGTAGAGCAGCTGCTGCCAGTCCTGGGAATTCTTCCCTTAAGAAAGGCTTCACAATGTCAACATAAGAAGACTGGGTAGTATGAACGAACTCCGCGAAATTATAGCTCACGATGCGTTGTTCTTTTACAACTTCAACTTCTTTTATGACCTCTTTTTCTACCTCAACAATTTTCTCCACGACTTCCGGATCACTACTGCAAGCTGCACCAAAAGCGAGCATACAAAGGGCCGAAAGACCTGCGATTATCTTGGTTCTACTCATAACTCAACTCCTATATTATGTTTTTTACGTCGTCTCAGGCCGTATCGTGCCTGACACGTGAAGCGACATCATACAACACCATTAATTAGATTGCAACTGCCTCGGCATAATCAATAAAGAGTATTTTTAATCAGTACCTATTAGTCAGTTCATTCCTTAAATAAAACCATCTTTTCTAACTGCATCAAGGGCTTTCTCAAAAGACCCGATGCTATCATCTATATTGCTCTCAGTATGAGCAGCAGAGAGTCTCCA
>CEUS01008171.1_pt1 | contig 29236 bp, 18 predicted proteins | sample 427031 | NCBI WGS metagenome assembly CEUS01 (sample SAMEA2622837, study PRJEB7988) | marine metagenome | biome: marine biome (ENVO:00000447); feature: marine epipelagic mixed layer (ENVO:xxxxxxxxx); material: "saline water (ENVO:00002010), including plankton (ENVO:xxxxxxxx)" | depth 140 m | reverse complement strand
GCGGCTCTGATTGGGGTTGCGCAACCTCCGTATAAGGAATGGAGCTGGAAGGATCTGGGGGTGCGTATCGGCGGCCCGGAAATGATTGCGTTACCGGATGGTCGGCTGATCGCCGCCGTCCGTTTGTACGACGGCTCGGCGCGCACCTCACTTTGTTGGATCGACGTCCAGCAAGGGACACTACAAGAGTTCTTGAAGTTGCCTTCCGGGGGAGACACCAGTTACGCGGGTATGGTGTGGCACCAGGGCCAATTGTGGATCAGCTACTACTCCTCGCACGAACAAAAGTCGAGTATTTATCTGGCCAAGGTCACCATCCCGCTGACGGCGGGCACCCACGAGTCCTCCGATCCCATCGATGTGGGTGTGGCCCGGCAGTTGTTCATTGATGACCATGTTGTGGAGTCCATGGACGGCGTATTTCGCGTGCTTAATCGTCCCCAGAAATACGCACACAATCCCGTCCTCGAACTCAAGCCGGCTCAACAGGTTGGTGGTCAACAACTCATCGTGGCGCAAGGCAGTGTCATCTACGATGCGGAAGAGAAGCTCTTCAAAATGTGGTACGAGGGCGCCACATACCAGTGGCGAAATAATGTTGTCTGCTACGCCTGGTCACCAGATGGTGTGCGCTGGACGTTGCCCAATCTTGGTCTGGTGGAATATCAAGGTTCCAGGGAAAACAATGTCGTGTTGCATACCGGGGCTGGTGAAATGGCACCGGGTGCATTCAAAGACACGCATGAAAAGGACCCGGCGCGTCGCTACAAAATGCTCTACTTCAGTCGCGGCAACAGTTCCCCCGTAGGCGTTGGATTTTCGGCCGATGGCATCCACTGGAAAACAACGACCCAGGGAAAGCTGATTCCCATCGGAGACAGTCTTCACCCCGTGTTGTGGGACGGGAAGCTGGGGAAGTATGTGGCGCACTCGCGACACAACCACATCACTCCGGAAGGATTTGAGCAGCGACAGGTCCTGCAGAGCGAAAGTGAAGACTTTCTGAACTGGACACGATACGGCGTGATCATGAAACCCGACGAACACGATCCACCGGGACATCGCCAGTTTTACGACATGTCGTGGATGAACTATGAGGGGGTCTACGTGGGCTTTATGTCGGTCTATCACCTGACACCATCCGAACAATTCAAGACGCCGCAAACCGCGTGGGAAGATCGCGTCGACGTGCAACTGACATTCAGCCGTGACAATCGGCATTGGATCCACGCCGGAAATCGCCAGACGTTCATCCCCAATAGCAAGCGACCTGGCGACTACGACTACGGCGTCATCTACACAATGCACCGTCCCATGGTTGTGGGCGATGAGATCTGGATCTACTACGTTGGTTACAGCGGCTTGCACTGGGCCACGCGTCGCAATGAGATCCAGGGAGGCGTTGTCTGCCTGGCGAAGTTGCGGTTGGACGGATTCGTTTCGGTGGATACGGGTGCCCGCGGGACGCTCACCACCAGGCCGCTGGTGATGTCAGGAGATCGCCTGGTGGTGAATGCCGACGCCCGTTTCGGTGCCTTGCGTGTTGAATTGTTGGATCGCGCTGGGAACCCAATCCCCGGATTTTCCCAGGCCGACGCGCTGCCGATTACCAGCGACGCAGTGCGTCATACGGTACGCTGGCAGCGGGGGACGGATGTGGCCCAGTTGCGAGGCCAGCCCATTTCCATTCGCTTTCATCAGGAGCGCTGTAAATTGTTTGCGTTTCAATTTCGAGCGAAATAGGCCAGTCTGCGACCCAGAGAAGTGGCTGCCGTCCGGTTGCAGATGACGACAGCATTTGTACCGGCAACTCTGGATTGCCGGAGATGCCTTGTTGTGCTGGCCGCGAACCAGCCGGGCTCTGCCGCAGCACGCAGTCGCAGAGCGTGCTAGCCAAGTACCGCAACGAGTACGCCATACGTGACACAACCTGCAAATCCTCCGCTCCAGAGCCAGAAGTGGAATTTTATAGTGCACCACCAGTCGTGTCCTAAATCGCCTTGGATCCACGACCAGACATCTGGCTGCAAGACGTATCCCAGGCATTCTCCAAACCCGTGTTTATCACGAAACACAGGTTTGAACAGAATGAACCACACTGTGGCGGCGACAGCCAGGCCCAAAATCAACGCGAGAACCATCATCGTTGGTTACTCCGTGTAACATGCTCAACACAGTGAACCCGATCTGTCGGTGAACGGACCCCAAGTCAGCAGCAGTGCTGTCTCAACGTCGGATGGCGCACAGCTTGTTTCTCGAAGGCACTCGGTTGCTTACATCTCTAGACTGTGACCCACCGGAGTGGAGACTGTGAGGTACGCACTGTGAACCGTTGATTGCAGTACGAGGCACCGATTCTTTATGGGCTATCAGTTCCCGCGATGCAAATCAGCGACGTAAAAGTTCTCAGGAACATTCTGTTGCCGGCAACAGCAGGCGTGGCCTGCATACCGTCGGCCAGACGGTTGCGGGCGAGTACCTGGAACCGGTTGGATGCTTCCAGGACGACCACTTCTCCGTCGGTTGCGGCCATGTAGAGTTTGTCGTTGATGCAGATGGGTGACGAATAGAATTTATTCTGCAGGCGTTGTTTCCAGTGGACCTTGCCAGAATCCAGGTCGATGCTCATCGCGATCCCTTCATCGCTGACCGAAAATACCATGCCTTGATATACCAGCGGCGTGGGGACAAACGGTGCGGTTTGTTCGATCCGATAGAGTTCCAGTGGACGAGTGGGTTTCTGACGTTGTAACTGGATTGTGACCAGCTCTTCAGGTACGCCGACGCCACCACTGACCCCGACAATGTAGTTGCCTGCAACAACAGGAGACGCTACGGCAACATGCGACTTGAAAACGGCTAATTCCCAGGCAAGTTCTCCCGATGTCACATCGACTGCAGAAAGGCCCTTGTCCCGACTGCTGAAAATGACTTCGGTCGTCCGGTCGCCGTTGGTGAACAGGCAGGGCGTGGAATAGTTGGCGGTAGTCTGGCGTGCCACCGACCAGAGTTTATCGCCCGTCGCCGCCTTCAAGGCGATGAGGCTGCTGGACTTGTCCTGATCGTTGGCCACCAACAGCTGTCCAGCATGTACGATTGGCGAGGATGCAATACCGTGGAGTGATTTGTAGGGGCCGAGTGATTCTGTCCAAATCAGTTTGCCGTCATGCGTCAGTGCCTGGGCGACCAGTTCGTCATCGGTTCCCCACAACACATAGACGCGTTGCGCGTCGAGGGCAGGCGTGGCGGACACACGACTGTTGAGTTGGTGGATTGTATAGGACGCATCAGCAAACCCATGTTTCCAACGCAGCTTTCCGTTGCTGGTATTGATACAGATCAAGGCCCGTGTGCCGCTGTCGTCATCCGCCAAGGTCAGAAAAAGTCGGTCTCCCCAGATGACCGGTGACGAGTAGCCCGAGCCGGCAAGTGGCACCTGCCACTCATAGTTTGCTTCGGTCCAGCGCGTGGGAATCGATTTCACCTGGCTGATTCCTGATCCGTTGGGACCACGGAAGCGAGTCCATTCTTGCGCGAGACTCGATTGTGAGGACGTGGCGAGCAGGCCAGCCGCCCACAGGCCCAGCAGCAGGAGACGCACCATGAAACTCAGCATGACCGATTCCTTTGCAAAACCTTGTATCACAACCTTGCGGACGAGTCGGATCTACTACCTGGGCATCGTCGACTTGTTGCGCATGAGGGGAGTTGCATCTTAATCGATTCGTACGCCGGGTGGTTGTGTGTGGGAGATTCTGCACCGTTGGTCCGTCCCACCGACCTTGGCGTTCGCGCGTTGGTGTTCTGCGGAGTCACGTGCCGGGGAACAATTCATTTCCGTTGTTTTTGCTGCGGTGCACCGGGCGGAGTCGGTGGCGTCCATGGTCGATTCCCGTTTCCGGCAGCCCTGTGGAACGCGAGAACAGCCTGTTACTTGATCTGGTGCAGGCAGGCGCGTGCCAGGTCAGCAATCCGACGGTCGTAAAAGGCTTGTCGTTCCGGCTCCGCGTCCTGACGCGGATATCGACCAGGAGTCTTGTTGACGTCGATCAACTCCCAGCGGTTGGCGATGCGGAACAGGTCGAGTCTACCGTATTCAATCTCGAGCTGAGATACCATTGTTCGCAGCGCATCATCGACTTCATGGACCTCGTAGGCCGTGTAGCGCCGGCGGTTGTTGGTGTCTGTTGAATCTGTGGAGAAGCGAACCAGCTCCATTTCTGTTCCTATGATGGTCAGGGTCCAGAGCGATGCTCCGCCTTCGTGATGCTCAAAATAGCGTTCTACTACCCAGTGTGGTGATCGCCAGACCCAGGCCGGCACATCTGCCAGGGAATCCTTGACCAGGTACTCTTTTTTCGCCGGGTATCCTGCGTCTCGCCAGATTTGTTTGTGCACAGAAAACCGTTGAGCTGCTTCGGGACGGCCACCAAAGTTGCGATCCGTCTTGACAATGACTCGTCCAGTCCAGTCATCGTCGGGCAGGAGTAAATTAGCAGAAACCCGGGACTTGCGGATGTCGTCGATCCGTGCGTTCCAGACAAGGCCACGCTGGGCGGCGGACAACGCCCAATCACGGTAGGTTGTGGGAACAACACTCAAATCGACGTGCAGCAGCGTCAGCTCAGCCAGGCGATGCCAAATGCGTGGGATTCCGAATTGATGACGCACTGTCCAGCCAGCGCGTCGCCAGTGCTCAGCGTACTGTTCCACGGCCCAATGACGTGGTGGGATCCTGCGTGTGCGCCGGTGCCAGACCACATCAATCGTCTTTTGTTTCATCAGGCAACCGGAAGGGTGTCGGAAAACGTCACAGATGCTTCTGGAGTACCTGCTGCGGGGTGCGTATCGCGCAGCTGCGATGGCACGCGGAGAGTTGCTTGTAGCTCACGCTGCCAGGTTGACCAAGAGCAATCTGGGCCGGTTCGTAAATCGCTGCCTGCCCTCGCTGGCGAGGATCGGAGAAGGGGGGCAAGGTAACTCAGGTAGGCGGCAGTACACCGCCCCGAAGCGTTGGCGAACGGTTAGGGGTTGAGATGCTGCCATGTCAAGTTTTCCTGAAACGAGACATAGGAGAGGTTCACGACGTACTCGCGCTCAATGCGATGTCGGAACTCTTGCAGTCGGCGCAGCGCTGCGGTGAATGCGGTTCGGTTGCCGCTGCTGCGAAATGCCACAAAGGCTTTTTGCGCATCGAGCGTCAGCTGGGCGTCACGTAATCCCTTTTCCAGAAACGCAACTCGCTTGGCGGCGAGCGAGTCCTGCACGACCGCCTGGGCGGCAATCCGCAACAGGTCGCGCCCGCGCTGCATCACTTCGTCGGTGTAGATTTCGTGTGCGACTTTGTAGAACGTACGAAAATTTACATCCGGGTCTGTGCGCCGGTACTTCTGCAGGATGGTCTGCCAACGGTCGTTTGTGAGGCGTTCGGTCGTCTGCTCCCAATGATCGAAATAGGCCTCGACAGCTGACTTGGCGTGTCCAAACGCGGAGTAGTATTCATCCAGAATGGTGTCGACCGGTTGGTCATGGCGCAGTTGGGCACGTGCAATGACGTACAGACTTGGGCCCTGATTGGCCCAGATCCCGGTCAGGCTGTCGAGATCTGTCGCCAGTACGCCCTGGGCAAAGGCATACTGAATATCTTCACCGGCACGCCGGGCGTAATGGACCGGCAGGTTGTGGCTTCCCAGGGTGATGTTCGGGCGGAACACCATTTGCGCACCCGTCTCTGACCAGCCCAGCCAATCTCGGCGAAACGTGGCACTCGTTTCCTGGGTGTAGGGAAAGAACAACGAGCTGGCCAAGGCGATAACGACTCGGCGATTCAGTGGCGTCGCCACAGGTGGCCGGATGTAGTTCGCATAGGCATAGCTGATGACCGTCGCGTTCGGGTCAATCTGCTGGGCTGTTTGCTGCACTGCCAGCAAGTATCTGGCGTAGCGATCGGACAGGGACCCCAGCTGCTCAGGCCATGTCCAGCCATCCCGGTCACCCTGCTGGTACGCCTGACGTGCCGCTGCGACGGAACCGGCTGCACCAGGTCGCGTTACGTCCCAGGATCGACAGCGCGGGCAGGTGCACTTGCCGGGCGTGTCATTGGGTTTCGCGTTGACCCAGGGGAGATCCGGGGTGCGTGTCCGCTGCCAATCGGCGACCAGCTGTTTCCAGAGGTTCGGCTCGGAGACACACATCGAGACATGGCCCGGACGCATGCCATCGGGCAACCGTTTGCCATCGGGCAACAGGTTGAAGAACTCGGGATGCGTTTCCCCGAATCGCTGCCAGTAATCGCGAAAGGCCTCAGCGTAGTCCAGCGTGTAGCTGCGCATGAAACGATGCCGACGCGACCACTTGTAGACATCGACTTTATAATCATAGACACGATTGGGTGAGCTCCACCCCTGCCGGCCGTAATGAATGCTGGCTTCAAATCGCCATTGGCGCTGCTTTAAATGCGGCACGTGTTTGAGCTCCCAGTTACCAGAAACAATCCGGTTGTGTGCAGGTACGTACTCGCCCAGATCGCCAGGCCATAGCCACCGTACACCGACTTGTCGCTCGAGAAACTCGTAGACGGCAAACAGGGTGCCCATATCGACATGGTCGTTGCGAGGGACATCGGTGCCACCATCTTTGCCGTTGAGAAACAAGCGTTTGCCGTCGGTTTTGATGCGAAAGGCATTCGCCGGTAGCTGGGCCACACCGACTCCCGCTCGTTCGGTTTCCCGACAGGGTCCGATCAGGATCTCCGCGGTTTCTTCGTCCGGGGAACGCGCAGTGTCTGGTTCCTCGACGATCGGCAGTCGGGCCCCGGTGGCTTTGTAAATGATGCGTTGCAGTTCTTCCGCGGCGTACTTGATGACCAGGGGGTTTGCTGCTTTCCGGGCCACGATGATGACCGCCCTGGGCTGACCGTCACTGGCGATCGTAAAACTTGTGGCAACCTGTGCGCCACAGGTGCGGTGGATCGCCAGGGGCACGAGCAGCAGGACCAGTATCAACCATCGACAGCTTGGAGAAGATCGCATCATGTCATTGTGCCAGGGATACAGGGGAAAGGGATGAGTAGCAGCGCTTCAGGAGATGGTGTTGCCAGCGGGTTGCCGTGAATAACCGCTGGTCTTGTTTGCCGGCGCGAAGAAAACTGCCACAAGCGATAGGGGGTCCACGTTTGAGTGATGAAGTGTCATGTCAAAATGGGGCGATAGGTTGGGTTCCTGGTTAATCAGGAAATGTTATGCTTCGATTCGATCGAGATGTAAAAGTCCGGCCTGGTGTGACTGACTGCAACAGCGGTCAGTGTTGATTGCGATCAATGCTCTTTCAAGTGGACGCGTTAAATCTATGAGTCGTTACTTTGCTCTCGCTGTTGTGATGCTCGCGTTTGCACTTCCGCTTGTCGCTGCAGATGACATCGTCGTGGCCGACTTTGAAGGGGAGTCTTATGGGAAATGGCAATCTTCCGGTGAGGCTTTTGGTACGAAGCCTGCTGCTGGAACATTGCAGATGCAATTGCCTGTATCTGGTTTTCGTGGTGCGGGCCTGGTGAACAGCTATCGCGGTGGTGACAAAACAAAAGGCACATTGACCTCACCCCCGATTCTTGTCCAACGCCGCTATCTCAGTTTTCTTGTAGGTGGTGGTGGCCATCAGGATCGTACCTGTGTCAATTTGCTTCATGATGGCAAAGTAGTACGTACCAGAACTGGCGCGCATCATCCCACTGAGCGAAGAGAAAAGCTGGAGCCAGCGATGTGGGATCTCAAGGATCTGCTGGGACAGTCCGTGTCGATTCAGATTGTCGATAAGGCGAGTGGATCCGGGCAGGCATCTGACCGCGCGAGCGCCAAAGTAACGTGGTATACTTTGGCTGGCGGTTCGATGTCTTACTGGAGACTTGAGTTTTGCGCATACTCGGTTCGCAGAAACGGCTTTGCGACGGCACCTCGCGTCGAGAGATGCTCGTATCTGGCGCTTTAAGCCTGGGTGGACTGACGCTCGCCGACTTGTTGGCAGCCAAGTCCGCGCAGGCGGATACTCCCGGTTCGCGAAGTCGGTCTTTTGGGCAAGCTAAAGCCTGCATTTTGCTCTATTTGTGGGGTTCCCCCAGCCAGCTGGAAACCTTTGACATCAAGCCGCGGGCACCGCTCGAGATCCGCGGCCAGTACGGTAACGGCATTGCCAGTTCGATCGTGGGCTACCGCGTCGGCGAACTTTTGCCCAAGACGGCTGCCATTGTCGATCAGACGACCATTGTTCGCTCACTGACTCATCCTTACCCGCTGCACGGGATCGAATTGGCGGTGACCGGGATTCCGAAGCTCGGACAGCGTTTCAGTGACCCCCATGACATGCGGAGCTGGCCCTTCATCGGATCGGTTGTGGATTATGTCCAGGGGGCCCGCTCCCCGGGTCGCATTCCGGAAGTACCCCGGAACATTGCCATGCCTTGGCCCTTTAGTTCCCGTCGCTCAGGTGAAGTGCTGCGGTCTGGGCCCTACGGCGGGTTTTTGGGCCCGGCCTACGATCCAATTTGGACGGACTTTCAGGGGGCCGCTAGCGAAGCGTCGGCTGAGGTGACGGCTTCTTTTGGCGGCGTCACCAAGACCTACCGCGATCCCTACGGTGGGATGACGCCGGATTCCAGTCTGGCACTGGCTGCGGCCGGACAGCTTTCCGGTGGGGTGACCATTGACCGACTCAACACCCGTCGCTCGTTGCTCCAGCAGTTTGACCAGGAACGCGCACGGCTCGACCGCACTCCCAGTGCGCAAAGCTTTAATCGCTATCAACAGATTGCGCACTCGATGCTGACATCTCCGCGGGTTTCGAACGCAATCGATGTCGGCCGCGAGTCCGAGTCGGTGCGCCAGCAGTACGGTGGCAACCTGTTTGGACACTCGTGCCTGGCAGCGCGACGGTTGATCGAGGCGGGTAGCACCTTTGTGACTGTGTTTTGGGATGAGTATGAGTCGGTGAATAGTGCCTGGGATACACACGAGGACCACTTCAACCGCATGAAGAACCAGCTGTGCCCGAGTTTCGATCAAGCCTACCCGGTTCTATTGCGTGACCTGGAAGAACGTGGCCTCTTGGATGAGACGCTCGTGGTTTGCATTAGCGAGCACGGTCGTACCCCCAAGATCGATGATAGCCCCGGTGGCGGACGTAACCACTGGTCACGTGCCTACTCGGCAATCTTTGCAGGTGGTGGATTCGCGCAGGGACGCGTTATCGGTCAAACGGATGCCATCGCCGGTGATGTTGCAGACAACCCGTTTTCTCCGAACGACATCCTGGCCACGGTCTACCATTTACTGGGCATCGATCACGAGATGTTACTGCAGGATCGGCTCGGTCGCCCGCTTCCGGTCGTGGCGGAAGGCCGTGTCCGCGATGAGCTGTTGGCGTAATCGCAACGCATGTTGGTTGGCACAAGGCTGCGGCGAAGCCGAGTGTGGCAGAGCACGTCGCGCTGGCTTGTTTTTTCGCTCTGTTGTTCTTAGTTGATTTGTAATCGGCCTGATCTGCTCGGGCCGCCGTCACGATTTGGCCAGGAATAGAATCGATGCATACATTGAGTCGAGTCGCCATTGTGCCCCTTTTCTTGTTGATGTTCACGACCGTCAGCGGACAGGAAACTGTTTCACGTTCAGCGCAAGATCCCACAAATATTTTTGGCGTCGAGAAGCGAAACCAGACGGAGGTGTTCGTTGCCTCTGACGTTTCCAGGAAAGTTGAGCAGGCCGTGAAGGACACACTGGCTGTTGCCGTCGACACCTGGGGTTCGTCCGGGCGATTTGAATACTGGGTGTTAGGCACCGACCGCGCGGCCGCCGTGGAGCTGGCGTCCGCTTTTTGTGCGCGGCGTGTTGCCAGAGGACACATGACCCGGCGTGATTGCTTGAACGACAGCCAGAACAAAGATCACGGATTTCTCAGCTACCAGGAAATAGGTGCCCAGGCCCTAGCTTCGGGAATGCCGCGCGGAAGTGCCGGACACAATGGGGGCGCCCAATGGGGTTTTCACAGGATGACATCGTCCTTGCCGCTAGGCTTTGCGGGCGTATTGAATATTGCCGGTGAGGGTGAGCAAGTCACGATTCTGCACGAGTACTGGCATTCGATGCAGAACGCATTCATCCAGACTCCCGACCACAAGAAGCGGCGTTCGTTGATGGGTCCGGTGTGGTTCATTGAGGGTTCGGCGGTTGCCATGGCAGAAATCAACGCCTCCCGGTTATGGGCTTCTGGAAAACTACCGAAATGGAATAATGCGTCTCATCCATGGCGTAGCCTGGAGCAACGGATGACAAACAAAATGAAATTGGTTCAGGAAAAACGAGAAATGTGCACCACATTATTGCCCGATTCGTACGACAGTGAGTGCAGACAGCTGGCGTACGATAGTGGTGGCTGGGCGATCGCTTATCTGATGAACAAGTTCGGGCAAGATGTGTTGCTGAAGTCGTTTCATCCGAATGTTGAAAAGTTGGGCTGGGAAGCGTGTTTCAAGAAAACGTTCGGACAAAGTTCTGCGGAATTCGTCAATGAGTTTGAGAAGTTCGTGGACTTGCCGCGTAGCGAACACGTCAAGGTGCTTCCCACATTTTGATCGGCGCCGACAACCTTCTCCCAGGGATGGCGACCGCGGTGCAGGCCTGAATCAGTACACGGAGTGACGATCATGATCTCTCCTTGTTATGCCATCCTGCTGGCGGGGACTCTGTGGACTGCGTCGCCTCCGGAGCCGGCGCTCCGCCAGAAGTTGCTGATCGGCGGCCATGGACACGCCATGGTGGACACAAGGTCGCTGCGCGAACATCTCAAAACCATTGAGCGGGCACCCTTTGACGGTGTCATTCTCAACGTCAATCCGAATTGGCAACACCAGGATGCGCGGCTGCAAAGGCATCGAAACTGGACGTGGGGGGGGCGGCCCGCCCGGGGTCCCGACAACTACACACACGCCATTGATGATCTCGTTGATATTGCCAGTCGCGCCCAGCGGCTCAAACACAACTTTATGCTCTACACGATGCGGACGGCGAAGGATTTCGATCCCCGGGCAGAGAACATTGACTGGCGCGATCCGGAATGGCATGTGGTTGCCAACAATGCATACGTGGCGGGTGTGATTTGTCAGCAGGGGAGCCTCGACGGGATTTGGTTTGACCTGGAAACCGCTGACGGGGGTCCGTTTAACTGGATCCGTTCCCGCAAAACGGTTGCCGGTTACCAGGAGTATTGTCGGATGGTGCGGCAGCGGGGCCGCGAGTGGATGGCGGCTGCCTGCCGTGCCAAACCCGACATCGTTGTCATGGTGAGTCACGGGTACGGTGACATTCACGCGTTTGGGGGGGACGCGGATTCGCTAAGTGATAGTCCTTACGGGCTGATGCCGGCTTTTCTCGACGGGCTGTTGGAGGGATGTACACCGCAGGCCACCCTGGTGCACGGCGGCGAGGCGACCTATTCACACATGACGTACGCGGCCTTCAAGCATTATCTCGATGTGCAACGGATTCGTACCCGTCGCCTCTGTGGTGTGCCCGACCTGGCGCGCCGCCACTTGCGTTACGCGACGGCGGTTTGGCCTGATTTTCGTAGTGATCGAGACGGTTTTGATCTCGCAGACTACTCTCGCAACCACTTTACCCCGACGAAACTCCAGTATGCATTGCACAATGCCCTGGCCGCGAGTGATCGCTATGCCTGGACTTGGAATATGCAAGTCCATTGGTGGCCGGTCGTGAATCATGTCGAACGCCTACCGAGCCCTCCCGAGTTCAGACGCGTGTTTCCACCCGCCTATTTGCGCGCGGTGGCTGCTGCGCGGCAGCCATTGGACCTGGATTGGAACCCCGGCCTGGTGGCGCCGCGTTCGTATCCAACGCCCACGATCGACAACAGGCGGCTGGAGCCGTTGCTTCAGCAGTACGATCGGCTTGCCGAACTCACCGACGGGTGGCAATTTGCTCTCGATCCAGACGATACCGACCACTGGGGCATTGAGTTCACCGAGTATGAGACATTTCCCGGGCGCTGGACGGATATCTCCTTGGGCGACTGGTGGGAGAACCAGGGATGGTCCTACGACGGGTTGGCCTGGTATCGACATCGTTTCCGAGTACCGCCTGCCGCGCGGGACAAACGGATTTACGCGGTGATTGCGGGCGTCCAGAACTCCGCCAAGGTGTTTGCCACACAACCTGGACGCCGCGGTCGCCAGGTGGGAAAAATCGTCAATGGTCAGCCGGCGGTGCTGGACATTACGGATGTGATCAATCCAGCGCGTCCAAACGTGTTGTCGGTAAGGCTACGCAACCAGGAGGGACCAGGTGGGTTGCTGGGACCGGTTTGGATTGTGGCTGGAAAACAGACTGCCGGTAAACATGCCTACCTGGCGCTCGCTGGTACCCCATCCAAGACCTGGGGGCATTGGGTGAAAAGTCCTCGATTCGAGGACACCCGACACTTTCAGCTGGGTGATGAATTTACCGTGGCAGCGCGTTTGCGAGCGCCTGCCCAGGGCAGTTACCACGCCCGTGTCTGGGCCAGCGGTACTAGTATCTCCTGGGAACTTGTCCTTCGCCCCGACGGTGTTTCACTGGGTGGCGAGACGATCCCTCTCGATGTGTCGCAGTGGCATGAATACGGTGTTGTCGTACGACGGCAGGGTAAGCAGGTAGAACAGCAGCTTTTTATCGACGGCAGTCCGCGGCTGCGCCGTCTGCAGGCGCACACTCACCGCGCTGCAGGGGATTCCCAGATCGGATTTGGCTCACCCTGGATTACCCTGGATCAGGCGCCAACGGCGCCGCGGACACGCCTGGAAGTCGACTATTTGCGGTATGCCAATCGCGTGATTGTTCCTGCAACGCGGCGTCCAGTGTTAGAGGCCGCGCCGCGTCCGGAAGACTATTGGGACATTACCTATGATGGCGATGTCTTGCCACATCGGGTGGGGTGGAAATACTGGCCGGAGGGCGATCCGACCACGATGAGTCGGATTGTAGTGCCCGATCCATACCTTGTGGCACCTCGGGAAATGGCCCTGATTCCGGAGTCTGCCAAGGTCGAGGTGGCCCATTGGTCGAGCGGATTTGTACCACGAGACTTGCCCAGGTTGGCCGGCAGTGAGGTCCAGGCAGGGCTGCAGATTCGACCGGAAGGTGCCTTGTTGACGATACCCCACACGAACCGCGGAACCTACGCCTGGCCTGGTGCGACGCTGACCCGGTTGCGGGTCACTAACTGGGCGGCTTATCAGAGCCTCGCCCTGACCATCGCGAATCCGGCTGATCATCCTGTTGAGATTGCGCTCAAGGCCATCGATCAGGAACGGGATTACTGGTATCGCTATTTCACTATTCCCGCCCAGCAGACGATCGGGATCCGTATTCCCATCACGGCCCTGGCCGAAAAGATGGATCCGTCCCAGATGTTTGCAATTGGTGTCAATCGCAGGAATGTAAATCAACCGCAAGAGTACTTGTTTTCGAACTTCTCTTTGGTCCGCTAGCTGCTGGCGGACTGTTCCGCTTCCCGCGCCCGTGGAGTGAATCCTCAGCTGACCGCTTGCGTTTGTGCAGCCAGCAAGTGAAGGCGATCATGCGTCAGATGGACCCGCGGTCGCAGCGGTGTCGTGAGTTCTTGCCTTAACGCGCGCCCCTGGGCACGAGAATCCTGGAGGGGTAACGCTGGTTGTGCAGTACGCGATTCACTGCGACTTGGGTGTGGCCTGGTGGTTTACTGGTGATGCGGCTTCCCGTTTGGGGGTTCGGTTCGTAGTAGGGGACGCCTGTACTGGCGATCGTAACGCGAATTCGATGTTGACGATTGAAGGTCTGGCTCAGCCAGCCCACATCGAAAGCGATTCTGGCAACGTGTCCTGGTTGCAAGAAGCGTTCCTGCTCAAACCCCTCTCGATAGCGGGCTCGACGGATTGAGTTGATCAGCGCGATCGACCGGCCGTCGGGGTAGACGTCACAGACTTTGACAATGAAGTCGGTGTCTCTGGCAGTGGAAGTAACAAACAGCTCGACATCGATCCGGCCCGTCCATTCTGTCGGCTCTGTCAGAGGGGGCGAAGTGAAGCTGATGACCCCGGGATCGCTCTCGTACTGGCGCATGTCGCGCGCCACCAGCCCCGGCATCCTGGCGGGTTGCGCCGGGTCCGTGGTATATGCTGTTGCGCTTGCCTCGTGCAGTGGTGGTTCCGCTGCCAAGGCGCCAAGTTCCTGAAAGTAGAGGGATTCGACAGTTGTCTTCGGTGGGAAGTTCGCGGCCTCACGCCAGACATTCCCAGGGGCGGTGGGTTCTCCGCTGGCGCCGGTTACGTAGTACCTGACTGCGGGTTCTTCGAGGATTCCGGTACCCTTTCCCTGAAGATAGTGCCCGAACCAGCGCAGCATCAGGTTTTCAACGGTTGCCGAGGCATTACCAGGAAATTTCAGATCGCCGACGGTGTTTCCCTTGCTTCCACCGTGCGGCCAGGGACCGATGAGCAACTTCTGGTTCCCGCAAGACTGTTTGCCGCCATGGTGTTGCCGCCCGATAAAACTACGAATCGAGCTGTCTCCTTTGGGGTCGTCAAACCAACTGGCCACTGTGAAACAGGGGACATTCATTTTGTCGAAATGACGCCCCGAATCTTCCGCCTCCCAGTATGCGTCGTAGGTGGGGTGACGTGTCCACTCTTCGACCAGCAGCCTGTTGTCTTGTGGATTGCGACAGAATTGCTCCATCACCCGGAATTGCACATACCGAGTCGATCCACCCATCCGGTAACCGTCATGGAATAGACTCAATCCAGTATCGACCATGAATTGACAGACGAGATGCGGCGGTTGGGTAACGGCCTGTAAATTCTGTGCGAATCCCGCTTGCGACGATCCAAATGAACCTACTTTGCCGTTCGACCAGGGTTGCCTGGCAAGCCATTCGGTGACATCGTAGCCATCGCGTTTGGGACCCCAGGCCAGATCACGGTAACCAACAAACGTGCCCTCCGACTCTGCTGTGCCACGGAAATTGATGCCAGCCACGACGTAGCCGTGTTTTGCGAGTTCAGTGTGTCGAGTGCGCGCGGCACGCACATTCGAATAACGCTGTTCCATCAACACAGGCCACGGGCCCTGGCCTGTGGGCAGGTAAATCCATGCCGACAATCGCACACCGTCCCGCATGGGAATCATGACATGCCGCTGGGTCACCACTTTGACCTTGGTAGCCGCCTGGAGCGATGGAATCATCTCCAGCAGATACCCGGTGGTCCCTGCGACCAGCAGGGCCAGCAGGAATTGCACCTGCGGCTTGTTCCCGATGCGACTGTGACGGGCATTCATTGCGTTTTCATCGCTTTGTTGAGTGAGGTTGGGGTTACTGGCACGCCTGCGCAGAAGTTGCCATATTCTCCCCTTCTGAGGAGCTCGTTGCACGCGGGACCTGCGCCCGTGACACAAGGGGCTGCGGTCTGGTCGGCTCCGCTACAGTCTAATGGATCAAACATCGAGATGCTTCTGACACCTGTTCGCAGCGCGTTTTGCCCAGCGAGTCATCCTCTCTCTGAGCGGAAACCAGCGGCCATGCTGGCCCTGTTTTCTTGCCCGCGACGTCGCGAGCGGGCGGTTGTCACGTATTGTCACAGAGTTCAGCGTTGGCCGGACGCCGGCTGGTGGGGAGAATTGGGGTGGTTGGTGAGGCAGGCGTCGAGTTTCTCAGCTAATATGGAGCCTCAGAGATCGGGTTGTGGGCCTGCCGTACGGCTAGCAGACGGTGGGGCAACGTCGATCGCAGTATGGCCCCTGCAGGTCCGGTTCCTGTCACGCGAATGGGTGCGGTAGAATGGTCCTGGTCGGACGCATTCCACCACTGGCGCAGTTGGTAACGGCACAAGCAACATGAAAAGAAACAGTAAAGGGTTTGACTCGCGATGCCTGATCTGGCTGCTCGCATCGCTCTGTGCAGCGGTTGGGTACTCTGCGGCAGAGCGTACTGCTCGCGGCCAGCGTGAACCAGGCCGCCAGCCTGATGCTGTGAAACCGTCTCCGGCGGATGCCGGAAAAGCGGAAGTGACGCTGGACGAGCTGAAAGTGCGCGGGGCCCAGCGCTCGAGTTATCGCAAGCGGCAGCTGCGTGTGGTGGACACGGCGGTGCCTGAGGCTAACCTGACGGGGTTCCGCCGGGATGTTGAGCCGATCCTGCGACAGAACTGTGTGGCTTGCCATGGCCCAGAGAAACAGGAAGGGAATATTCGGCTCGACACGCTCGATCCTGATCTCTTCGGTGGTGATGATGTTAATTGGTGGATCGAAGTTTTTGCCGTGTTGAGTAATGGAGAAATGCCACCTGTGGACGCCAGCGAGTTGGCGGAGCAGGACCGTGGCCAGGTGATTGACTGGCTGTCTTCCGAGCTTCAGGTCGCATCTACGGTGCGTCGGTTGGAACAAGGGCACTCGTCGTTCCGACGCATGACACGTTATGAATACAAGTACGCGCTGCAAGACCTCTTGGGTTTACCGTACGACTTCGCGAAAGACTTGCCCCCTGAGTCAACTTCGGAAGATGGTTTTCAGAATAGTTCCGAGTTGCTGCACATGTCGTCTATCCAGTTTGCGACATACCGGGAGTTGAGTCGCAATGCCCTCAAACGGGCGACGGTTGAGGGGCCTCAGCCGGTACCGTTGTACTGGGGCGTTTCGATGGGAGCGGCGGCGGCCGTAGAGTGGGCCAAACAAGATCGAGAGCTGGAGAAGCTCCGGCAGCAGCACAAAGACGATCCTGTAAAGCTGGAACAGGAACTGGAGCGGCGGCGGGCTCGATTTCGTGTCCGGCCGAATAATGCGCACTACAAAGAGCTTGGCACCGGCCGGACCGCGCGGGCTAATTGGAGTTACCCGGGTGCCAGATACGCCTGGAAGCCAGGCCAGTCACGGCCGGAGGTGCCCACCGAATACGACCATGTGGCTATTATCCCGCCGCGCCAAAAACTCACCGTGGAGATTGGTGACCGCGTCCCCGAGAAAGGGACTTTGCGCGTGCGGATCCGCGCCGCACGTACATCTGTGGAGGACAACCGCATTCCGAGCTTGCAACTGGAGTTTGGCTGGCAGGCCAGCAATGATTCGCATGCCTCGGTACGGATCAGCGATCACGACACGCCCATCGCCGCTGCTCCGGCAACTCCACAGTTTTACCAGTGGGACATCCCGCTGAGTGAAATTTACCCCCGCAATTCTGTGCGAAACATCAACAAGATGGGGGACTTGCCAAGTCCCTCTGAGTATGTGCGGTTCGTCAATAGTTCAGTTTCCCATGGTGATGTCCAGATTGACTATGTCGAGATCACCGCGCCCGTTTATGACCATTGGCCGCCACCATCGCATACACGGATTTTCGTCGCCAGTAAGAATGCGAAAGACGAAGCCGTCTATGCCGAGGAAGTCCTGACGCAATTTATGGCGCGCGCCTGGCGCCGCCGCGTGACGCCTCTGGAAGTCGAGCAGAAATTAGCCCTCTTTACGAAGATCCGCCCGAGTTGTGGGCATTTTGAAGAAGCCATGATTGAGGTCTTGGCGACCGTGCTCGCTTCGCCCAAGTTTCTCTACCTGGTGCGGTCGGAATTGCCAGGTCAGGATGCGCAGAAGGCGACGGTTGAGGGGTTGTCCAATTTTGAACTGGCTAGCCGTCTTTCGATGTTTTTGTGGTGCAGCACACCAGATGCAGAGCTACTGGAACTGGCGACCAAGGGTCGGTTGAGTGAGCGCGACGTCGTGCTTGATCAGGTCGAGAGGATGTTATCTGATTCGCGATCGCGTCGTTTTTCTGAACATTTCGTACGCCAATGGCTGGGTATGCAGTTGCTCGATTTTCTGAGTGTCAACCGGAAAACTTATCCGCAATTTGGTCCCTCGTTGAAAGAGGCGATGCAGGAGGAGCCGGTTGCTTTCTTCCATGAGGTTTTGCAGAGCGATTCCAGTGTGTTGGATTTTATTCACGCCGATTACACGATGGCCAACGAGCGCCTGGCCAGACATTACGGTGTGAGCGGTGTGTATGGAAATGAGTTCCGCCGTATCAATCTCGAGCCGCAGCATCGCCGCGGTGGTTTACTGACGCAAGCGGGGCTCCTGGCGATGAATTCAGACGGCCAGGATTCGCATCCATTGAAACGAGGTATCTGGATGCTGGAAAGTCTCTTGAATGATCCGCCACCTCCACCTCCACCAGCAGTTCCCGAGATCGACCTGGCGGATCCTGAAATTGCGAAAATGACGTTAAAGCAGCGCATTGAGAACCATCGAAATCAGGCCGCCTGTATATCGTGTCACGTGAAAATTGACCCCTGGGGTATCGCGTTTGAGAATTTTGATGCCGTCGGAAAGTGGCGTTCGGACATCAAGGGAAAGCCTGTCGATGCGTCCAGTTTGTTGTTTAACAAACAGAAACTGGACGGTATGGATGGGCTCAAGCGGTTTCTGTTAGAGTATCGACAGGACCAGTTTGCTCGGGCCCTGGTGTACAAAATGACGACTTACGCTCTGGGTAGACCGCTGACTTTTGGTGATCGCTCAAGCGTGGACCGGATAACGGCCGATGTTCGCAAACAGGGTGACGGACTTGCTACCATGGTCAAGTTCATTGTCACCAGTACGTTGTTTCAAACGAAGTAGAACCGAGAAATACACCCGCGAAACAGAGTGAACAACACTGGTCGACAGACAACAAGACCGTTGGTCTGTTGCGATCAGCAGTTGAAAAGGAAGGCAGCCTTGATGAGTACACCTATCGCTTCCCTCGACCGTCGGCGTTTCTTGCGGGGTTCCGGAGTGGCGCTGGCACTGCCCTGGTTCGAATTCTCGACTCGGCCTGCCGCTGCGGCTGAAACGTCTGCTGCACGGAAACGCCTGGCCTGCTTCTATTTTCCCGATGGAGTACCGATGCCGCTGGCTGCGGATCCGGCGCACAAAGACTGGTCCTGGTTTCCGCATGGAAGTGGAAAGGACTATACGTTCACGAAGTGCCTTGATCCCCTGGAATCGGTGCGTGACGAGTTGACTGTGCTGGCAGGGTTTTCACACCCCGCGGTACGCAGTATTCACGGCCATTCCAATGCGGATCAATTTCTGACCGGAGCTGCGACGGGTCCTACGGGAGACTACAAGAACTCGATCTCGCTCGACCAGGAGTTTGCGTCACACGTGGGGGATCAAACCCGTTTTGCGTCACTGGTCCTCTCGACCGATGGAGGCACGGGAACGCCTCGTGGTGCACACACCGCGTCGTTCAACCGAAGTGGCCGCGCCATTCCGGCGGAACACCGGCCGAAACGCATTTTCGACATGTTGTTTGTGAAGAGCGATGGCGATGCGGCCCGTAGACTGGCGGTCAGCCAAAGTGCGCTCGATGACCTGTTGGCCGATGCACGTTCTTTGCGGAAGGCGTTGTCAACAAGCGATCAGAAGACACTGGATGAGTATCTCCAGTCGGTCCGGGACACCGAGATCAAAGTGGAGAAGGCGAAGCGGTGGATCAATATTCCGTTGCCGGAAGTGGATGTCGATCACCTGAACCTGGACGTCACACCTGAAGATCCACGCAATTATCTGCAGACGATGTACGAGCTGATCTATCTGGCGTTCAAAACGGATTCTACGCGGGTGGCGACGTACCAGTTAGGTCGGGAAAACGCGATTGGAGTCAGTGACTATCTGGCCAGGGCGGTCGGCTTTAATCTGACTCACCAACTGTCACACAATACCAAGGAGCCCGACGGCTGGAAGAATTTTGGGATTTATTGCCGTTTCCTCAGTGAAGAACTCGGCCGTTTTATCAGCCGGTTAAAAGCAACGCCAGAGCCAGGCGGGGCTGGCACGATGTTGGACAACACGGTGCTGCTGTTTGGTTCCGCGTCGAGCGCCTTCCATCTTTCCCGTAACTACCCACTCATTCTAGCTGGTGGCAAGAACATGGGATTCAAGCATGGCCAGTACCTCAATTACGGACCTGAGAATCCGCAGGGTGGACCTTGGCTCGGTGGCACCGAACCGTGGCAGAGAGAGGCCAGCCACGAGGATGTTCCCTTGTCGAATTTGTTCGTAACGATGCTGCAGCGCCTGGGTGTTGAGACAGAGCAGTTCGCTGACAGTACCGGTGGTGTCCCCGCCGTCTGATTCCCGGTGGCATCGATGCAGGCGAGGAACTGCGATCAGGGAGAAATGGGCCAGTCTCCCTCCAGGGCGCACCGTCAGCGGCGCGGCCTGGTCGGCTGCAGTCCGGGGATGGTAAAAAAGCCACCCCCGAAACCACCTCCACCGATACCGCCAGCGGGGGTGTCTCCATTTTTTACACGGCGTATGATCGCGGCAATTTCTTCGTGGGCAGAGCGGGTTTGTCGGATGATCAACACCGATCGTTCAATGACCAGCGAGAGCGTAGATTGCTTGATATCAGCGTTTGTTTTTCCTCCCCCACGGAGATTCGAAATATCAGGTTCCGACGCCACCACGAATACCCGACCTGGGCTGTCGTCATTGTTCCCTTCGACGTGCCACGTGCCAGGCCGGATCAGCATCGGCAGCATTTCGGACAAGTCCTCGGCGACGTTTCGATGCAGACGATAATAGACCGTGATCACATCCGTGTCCTTCTCCTCGCCTCGGTTGCGCGGCTTGGACGCGCGGAGTGCGGTACGGTAGATCTGCAGCAGATGAAGAACTTCCTGGTGAACCTGTTCCTGATGCGTTACGACCAGGGTGCCCGGTTTGGCAGATTCGATTTCACCGACGCCACCGGCCTCACTCCAGGAGTCTGGTTTGGATTGACTCACGATGGCTTCGATGAGCGCCGCTGTTTCATCCGTGTCGCGGCAGAGGTCTCGCACATCGTAGACGGCGGTACGCAAGAATGACTGGGCGACTTTGGGTGTCGTGATCCACAGTACGCCATCGCGCAGGATCCAGGTGAGTTCCAGATTCAGCGACAGCGCCTGCAGTACGGTGCCCAGTTTGCGGTTGGCTAGTTTCAGCGTCAGTGGTTCTCGTTCGCGAATCCTGGCATCGCGCAGTGCGGGTCGATCCAAGCGAATGTCGCTTTCCGATGTAGTGGCCAGTTGGTCGATTGCCGTTGCCAAAGGTGTGTCTGAAAAATTGACTGACACATTTGCATTCAGTTTGTCGCGAAATGCACGATGTTGAGGAGGGTCGTTGAGAAAGGTCTGGCGGGCATGTTTTCGCAGCGCTTGCAGCAAGGCGTGGACTCCCCGTTGCTGTTCGTAGGCATGACGTACGAACAACACGTCACCCAGCGAATTCAAAGCACCGATTCCTCCAGTCTCTTCCCAGCTGTCGGCGTTGATCGTGCTGGTGATCACCGAGATGAGATGATCCAGGTCGTACCCGGCATCCATCAGGTCGCCGACGTTGTAGGGGACCGTTGTGGTGCGTGCTTGTGCCACTTTGACGGAAGTGATGTAGAGTACCTCACTGTCGTAATACCAGCCAATGCCCATCGATTGCAGTCGATTCAGGAGTAGATAAACAGGCGCGTCCTGGAGATGGTCTGAAACCGGTTCGGCAAAGGAGATATCAATCTCATTGAGTGCTTTTTTGTCGACCAGGACTACGATTTCTTGCTCTTCCTGAAGCCAGCTGACGACTTCGCGTAAGGAGGAGTCTGAGAAATCTTGTGTGGCTTTGACCACGAGTTGGGGTGCGAACAATTGACTGGGGTCAATTGCCTTGGGCTCGTCGGCAATTTTCGGTAAGGCAAGCTTCGTGGGCTCCGGGACGACTGTCTGTTGGCCTGCTGGTGGAGCCGTTTGCGCGGAGATGAAAGTCGTTGCTGGCAATGCTGCGACGAACAAACCGATTACTATCGGGGTGCGTATTTGCATCATCAATGGACTCCTTCTGGGCCGTTACAGTTCATCCGTCGTTTCTGATTGCCAGGTACCGGGTCGACAGGCGCATGGAGACGACCAACAGGTGTTTTGGTCCATTGTAGTTTGTGCCCTTGAAAAGTCCGATTTTTTGGGTTCGTGGCCTGGAAATTCATCGGTCGTTTGTGCGGCCGCACGGTAAAACCAGACAGAATCGCTCAAACCAGAGCGAACCAATCGGTAGACATTACCTTGATCGCTGAGGATTCCGGACCCAGTGGCGATGTCAAGTGCCAGCCATATTTCAGAGACCTGCGATGGTCCCCTTGAGCGACACGCCATCAAAGTGACCGTAGATTCCGCTACCCCACTGGACGGTTTTGAAGGGTTTCAGTTTTTCAAGCTGTTTTGCCAGCGGTCCGTCCAGCCGGGTGGTGGCGAGGCGTGTACCGTCCTGGATGATGGTGATTTCGTTGACACCGATGATGAATTCAAGCGTCGTCGGTCCGTCGGTCCATCTGGTGGGGGCGGACAGGTGGCCAGGTATCGTGACGCGGTATATTTTTCCGTAGGACTGCCATTTTTCCGGTGCCAAAAATGGGAAAGCCTCAGGCTTCCATTTAGCGACTCCTTTGGATGATGTGGAAACGAACAAGTCCGGACCGTTGGTGACCAGACTGGTGATGCGCTGGCCCCATAAATTGAGCACAGGATGCTCTTTATTCTCAACTTCGTAGGGATGTGTGATCTTGTCGGTGAGTGCCGGATGATCAAACATCCGTTGCATGAAAGACCAGCTCTGGCTGTCCGGGTTGTAACGCCACATTTCTGCCCATGGCCAGACGCCTACAAACAGGTCACCGCCGTAGACTGCCGTTGTTTGTGCCTCGCGCGCACTTCGTGATACACCGGGTAGGACAGGAGGCCAGCCATCCTGGTCACGGATGATCTTTCCGTCATAGGTGAACACGCGTCCTGTAGGATATTGGCCCATCAATAAGTTGCCAGCAAATGACAGGCTGGAATACAGCTGGTAACTGCGCGTGATCACTGGTTCAAGTTGTATTTTCCAGGATCCATCCTGGAACACGTAGAATCCACCAATGTTCGATCCGGTTACGATTTGAGGACCCAATTGTCCCCAGGCGAAAGTCGTTTCACCGACAACGGGCAGCCTCAGTGTTACCGCGGATGCCAGCTCGACCCGTGGCTGTTCTGGCGTCCACGGACACGCGTAAAGCCTGCTGAATCCATCTTTGTCATTGAGGTAAAGGCGATAGGGTTTGTCGCGACGGTTGACGTGGTAGAAGCACAAATGCCCGTGCGCGTAGAAGAACCGTTGATACGAACCTGCCTCCGGTGGTTCGAGAATCGTTCTCCCATCGCAGATCACGCTGCTGCCCGCGAAGGTAAGGGTGGCATTCCCCACCCGCATGGTTTCGTGCCTGACATCCGAACGGCGCCAGCTCCCCGATGCCGTGTCCCAGGTTTTCATTCCACCATAGGCGGAATAAACCACTCCGTCACGGCTAAAGAGGTATGATCCCGTCAGCTCGTTATTGGGTCGCGGTAATTCTTCTGTTGTCATTGCCCGCGCACCGCGCGTCGGTCGAATGAAGAATTGCACGGCGTGCCGGTCCGCACGGAACTCTGTGTTGTAGGCGTTTTGAAAACCGGCTCCAATGACCAGGTCTGTGTTCCCACTGGTCAATTCAAACAGCGAGCCAAAGCTCTGCCCGAGATCACGGCCACGGTCGACGGTCACGGTGATTCTGGTAGCGTCTGCGCCAGTCGCCAACGCTGCCAGTGCGGAGAACAAAGAGAGAGTGATCAGGCCAATCTGCGGTGTGGTCATAGGTTTGCCGGCTTTGCTTTGAGGAGACCGTGGCTTGAGGACAACGTCGCTGGGGGACAGCGGTGACCGCGAGCGGCGCAGGTCGCTGCGCGTGAACTCAAGGTAATATTCAATCGCAGTCCACCGCTATCCATACACGCATTGGGTTTGTTCGACCCAGGACGTTCCGGTCTGGTCATACCCATTGCGTCAGGCGCACCGACACCTAGTAGCGGTTACTCGCCAGCGAATGTGACAAAACGGTTCTGTTCCGGGCTCCAGAGTTTCAGCCGCAAGCAGGCGAGTACATCGCCAAACTTGAGCGTCGTAATACCTGGCGTTTGCAGCTCTTCCAGGGAGGCCATCGCTTCGGGGAGACGGTAAAAAGGGATTTGGGCATTGAGGTGGTGGACGTGGTGGTACCCGATATTCCCGGTAAACCAATGCATCAGAGGACTCATTGCAATGTAACTCGACGCATTCAGGGCGGCATCAACGTGTGACCATTCTGAGTTTGGTTTCAAGCGTGCAGTGGGGAAATTGTGTTGTGCGTAGAACAGGTACGCTCCCATTGCAGCTGCGATCATGATGGGAATGGTCATTCCCAGCAGCATCATATCGAGACCGAACCATCCCAATGTCGCCATGCTACCGAGGCTAAGGACACCCGCCACCAGGCCGTCAAAATGGCGGGCGGGATTTTGTAGAAAGGGTCGTAGACTCATGCCCCACAAGAAAACGGTGAAGTAGCCCAGGGAAATCAATAAGGGATGCCGGGACGCAGCATAGACCCATTTATGACGAGTTCCTGCATTCGCGTAAGCCTGGGTTGTCATGATCGGGTACGAACCGATGTGGGCGCCAAAGATCTTGGAATTGTGTTTGTGGTGATGGTCGTGTGACCGTCGCCAGACGCTTGGGGGACTTGCAGTAATCAGTCCGAATAGTGCCATCACAAACCGTGCTGTGGTGGAACCTTTGAACATGGCGTTGTGTTGAACATCGTGGTAGATAATGAACAGGCGCACCCAGACAAGGCCCAATGCAATGCTGGCCACGCTGCGGATACTCCAATGAAGACCACTCACCGCAGCGGCAAAGAGCACAATGGCCAGAGCCAGCGTAGACAACAGGTGCCACCAGCTGACCACCCGGTTTTCTTTGGCAAATTCTTTGCTCGCGATTAGCAGTTCCTTTGCCGTTCGCATTGCTGTTACTCCCTGCGCTTAAAAGCATCCTTGAGAGGAACTGACGCTTTTGCACCGCGCAAAGAGCCGTCCCCGTCCCCCTTTTATAGAACAGCTACCCCCCTTTATAAAACAGCACCGCCGGAGAAACAGCGCCTGTTCTGCAAGTTGTGATCAAGAAATGGTGGGCAAGTGCCATTGTGGCCGTCTTGTTTCGCTGATGGATGGCGGAGAGCACCTTACTATATTGGCCTGCGTTTTGCTGTTCCTCCGACAGGGAAACCTCAATATTCAAGGAATGGCTGGGTGGTGAATAAGTTTCCTGGACAACGCATGCGCTGACGCAGTTTGCAACCAACGACCGGGAGGGTGCCTTGAAGAACGTGTACAAGCGGATCTGGTGTGGTGGCTGTGAATACCGCTGCAGCACTTGCATAAGCACGCGTCGATGTCGCAGATGTTTCCTCGGGACTGATAGTCTGAGACTTGAATGACAGGACCCGAAAGCCCGTTTGCTTTGTTCGCGCGGTTGTTGGTTGAGTACCTTTGCAGCCCGCCGTCATGTTTCTAGTCTGCATGGCCCGTTGTGCTGGAAGCCTGGCTCGACGGGAAGCCGTAGCTCGCTGGAGAAGATGCCCGGTCGGTCGTATCTGGGGGGGAACATGTGCCGAACCGTTTTGTGACGCCGATTTTCCACGATTCTCTTGTATTTCGCGGTGGTCCATCGTCAGCGCAAACGGGTAAAACCAGATCGATGTTCGCTAGGCGGACTGGCCAGACCGACCGTTTCGGCGTCGTCGACATATCCTCTGCCACAGCAAAATCTGGAGCGGTTATCGTTTCACGCTATTTTGAGTGGCCTGGTCGTCGAGGTACTTTTGTCGATTCTTCTGGAGCAACTTCAACAGCCCTTTGTCGAGCAAGTCGACCCGGGCGGCGTAAACACTGCCGTCGGGGGCTGCCGCGTGCGCCTGCGCCAGCAGCCCTTCGATTTGCGTGATGAAATCAAGTGTACCGAGAAATTCCCACCAGAGTCGAGGGTTGTTGTTGTAACTGGCAGGATGCGCGCCGGCAGCGGTGGCGATCCGAGTATCGCACCAGCGGGTTTCCAAGGCCTCAATGAACTTGCGAACCATTCCACTGGCCGGGCCGTAGAACTTGTCGTAGTACTCATCGAGCATCGTTTCCACGTCGAGCGTTTGATCGTCGTAGAGTTTCATGCGGAAGTAGAGTCGGAAGTGATCGAGTAACGGATGCGCCCAGACGTTACCGCTATCTTTGATGCCGGCGTATTGGGTTTGCATGATCCCGCCGCGGAAACGTGGCGTGCGGACGAGGAATTTTGCGTCCTGCGCTGACAGCCGAGGCAGCACGGCAGGGAAAGGATCAGAGCTGACCCAGGGATGCAACAAGTACTCCCAGGTAAACAGGTCGCTCGCGCCACACTCTTCCAGGTAGCTGCGGACCTGGCCATGTTCATAGTTGCGCATGCCATGGTCCCAGTGGGTGTACGGCTGACGGGTGATCAGCACGCCCAGATTGGGTTCAAACTTCAGGCCTTTCGGCGCGGAATAGTGGGAAAAATAGGCCAGGCCGATCAGCCGCGCTCGGGGATGCGTGCGCTGCAGTTCCCGCGCCAGCCGATTGGTGTAGTTCCAGAAGTAGTGTGATACGTCGCCATAGTTGTAGATGTCGAAATCCAAGCGGTACTGCGACCGGCACGCATCGCACTGGCAGTAGTGGTGGTTGTCGTTCAAGCAGATTCCGAAGAAGTCGCGGGGGTGCTGGGCGGCCGACGCGTGCGCCTGAGAAAAAGGCGCCTTCTGGTAGTTGAAATAGCCGCGAATGATACCGAGATTGGCCCGGAAAACGCCTTCCTGGCTAAGGCATGGATTGACTTCTCCCTGGTAGCGCATCGTCTTCATCTGCTCCCAGTCCTTGGGGCTGAACCACTCCGGGTGTTTTTCGCCGAACGCGCGATCCCAGCCGTTAAACGAGTGGTTGGCCGCAATTGGGGGACCGCCCGCATGTTTGTTGCGAACCCAATACAGGATGCCGCTGCGGAGGTCCCAATGATCGGCGCGGTTCCAATGCGTGGCGTCCCAGTCGTCGTAGTACAGCTTTTTGTTGATGGCCCAGGGGTAGAACCGTCGGTAGGGCGCAGCGACGGTTCTGCGCAGATTGATATTTGCCACCGTCACCGTCTTCCGCTGCGGGATCACTTCACCCAGTTCGGTCGGCAGGTACCAGCGCACACCCAGAACACGTTCCAGAAAGGTGTGCACGGCGTGGCACGATCCCAGCGGCTGGTTCATCCAGACTTCGCTGTAGCCCAGCTCCTTGTGCATGTCGCCGTGGTAGTTCAGTTTTCCGCGATGGCCTGCCAGCGGCCAATAGAGCCCGTAGTCCCGGCCAAGCAGAATCAACTGATCGCCCTGGGCTTTGACGAGGTACTCACTCTGTCCGAAATCCGCGTTGTTGTAGCCCCTTGCCTTGCTCGCCCGACTTTCGCCTACCAATACGACGGTCCCCTTGACAGTCGCCGGTTCCCGCACGATGGGCAGCGTCGCACCGGACATCTTCTGGAGGTGGTACTGTAATTCGTGAGCCGCCAATTGCGCGGAGATGGTCGGGTTTTCTTCCAGCAGGATCGTGGCACGAGGCTGTCCGTCGCGTACCAGCTCCACCGTCTCTGCGGTGGTCGCAGTTGCTCCTGTTGTTGCCGTGATCAACCAGCCCAGAACCACCACGGCAAAACGACGAGATAAAGTCGCCGTGATCAGGTCATTAGATAGTCTGTGATCCATGGCTGGTTCCGGAACTCTGCCAGAGTTGACTGTGGGTTGCAGGTCAACGAAGCGGCCACTGTCCACGACCATGTCGCCGAACCCCCGAACCTGAGAGCGCACCTGCCGTGTGCGTTTTGGAACAGACACGTTACGCGCCTGGTACCTTACCACGTGTTGATTCAGGTCGACTACCCTGCGGTCATTGAGGTGCACTGCCAGTGTGCCCGAGAATGTTCATGAATTGTTGTCAGGCACTGCACATTTACCGCAGGTAGACGTTTACCGTCAGGCTTTGATGTGACAGTCGGGTAATGTCTGTCTCAGTTCTGCAATTCCGTCTTCACTGACCTCCGTGTTGTCAAGAAAGAGAACCTGTAACCCTTCCATTCCGCTGAGATAGTGCAGTCCGGCGTCGGTCGTGTGTGTATTACAGAGGGACAGGTATTGCAGTTTGGTTAAACCGCTGAGATGTGCGATGCCTGCATCGGTGATGGAGAGGCGATCGACCCATTGGCCCGCTTCAGCTCTCGAACTTAACGTGAGAAATTCCAGATTGGTCAGGTTGGCGAGGTGCCTGAGGCCAGCATCTGTAACTTGGGAGTCACTGAGGTAAAGGTCTACCAATTGATGTAATGGCGCCAGGTGCACCAGGCCACAATCCGTGATGCCTAGACCGTGGAGGTCGAGTGCGCGCAGTTTCTTCATCTGGCTCAGCTGACTGAGTCCGGCGTCGGTGACGCAGGTATGGGCCAGGCAGAGGAACTCCAGGTCGGTCATTTCTGAGAGATGGGCGATCCCCTCGTCGGTGACTTCAGCTCCGATCAGAATGAGTCTCTTGAGGGTTCTCTGTTCTTGAAGTTGAAGTAATCCCGAATCGGTAATTTGGTTGGGCAAGTCAAGCGTGTGTAGCTGAGGTAGTTCCAGGAGATGCCGGATTCCCGTATCAGTGATTTGAGTTTCAGACAGACCGATTGTCCCTAAACGTGGCAAGCCTGCGAGGCGTTCCAGTCCCGAGTCGGTTACGTCTGTACCGTCCAGGTAAAGTGTTTCTAGGCTATTCAGGGCTGCGACATGTTCGACTTCTGCATCGGTGAGGGAACCGTCGATGAGGTTTACGGTGACGACCTGACCTTGGTCGTTGCGTGTGACCTGGGCATTGCAATTCTCTAGAGCGGTAACGTGTTCCACTGTCATAGCGAGCTTTCCTCGATCACGAAGTTGCATGCGGACGGGCAACCTGGAACGCTAGTTGCCTGGTCTTCACGCGTGCGATTGATATGCCGGGCTGTGACCCAGCCCAGTCGCCCGTTCCGAACGTGATCCTGGTGCAGGTTGACGTATCCACAAGTCACCAACATACCTAGAGCCCGTCGCCTGCAGGTGGGGTGTGTAAAATCGGCAAAAATTTACACAGGTGTGCGTCACGAGTGCACTACAGGGACGGGTGGATGGACCAGTGAGAAGGCCGTGCTTTCTCTGCTTGTTCGCCAGCGGGCCACCGCTAATGACATTGACGCAAGTTGTTGATGTGATAGTGCTT
>CEUS01283982.1_pt1 | contig 29247 bp, 26 predicted proteins | sample 427031 | NCBI WGS metagenome assembly CEUS01 (sample SAMEA2622837, study PRJEB7988) | marine metagenome | biome: marine biome (ENVO:00000447); feature: marine epipelagic mixed layer (ENVO:xxxxxxxxx); material: "saline water (ENVO:00002010), including plankton (ENVO:xxxxxxxx)" | depth 140 m | reverse complement strand
AGCGTTTAAAAGTCCCGGCCCAGGAACAACCATTGCCGTGCCAAACTTTCCTGACGCTCTTGCATATCCATCAGCCATATACGTTGTGGCCTGCTCGTGTCTTGTGGTGAAAAATTTTATCTCACTCTCATCATACAAGGGATCGACAGCTTCATACATCTGGACCCCAGGCAGACCAAAAATAACTTCCACTCCCTCTCGTTTCAACGACCGTATTAGGGCCTGTCCCCCAGTCATTTCTGCCATAATTTCCCCCTCAATCTTGCTGCGTTACTGTGGAAAAAAATAATACTCCACAGCTGTTCAACAAATCTATGCTTCTTTTCCACAGTCTGTCAACATAATTATCAATCTATTCCCACAAATCCACATGCTTATTACTTATACTATTATTAAAGATAAAGTATTATTAACTATCTATATTATATAAATATATATGTTTGGGGATTATCGTGATTGACTCAGTAATGATTATTACGTTAGCAGGAAAAGGCGGCGATGGAGCCGTAAGTTTCCGAAAAGAAAAATTCGTTCCTCGAGGCGGGCCTGATGGTGGTAATGGGGGAATCGGTGGTAATGTTTGGATAGTTGCCAGTAAAGAGGTCACAACGCTTGCCAACTTTAGAAATGGGCGAAGGTACCTTGCAAAGGACGGTATTTCTGGAGGTAGACAAAACAGACATGGGAAGAAAGGTCAGGATGCATTTCTTTATGTTCCTGTAGGAACAGTGGTCAGGGAAATCATTCCAGATGGACATAAAGAAGTTGTCGGCGATTTGAATCATGACAAAGCGAAAATAATAATTGCACATGGAGGGGCCGGGGGGCGGGGAAATAAAGAGTTTGTTTCTCCTACAAATCAAGTTCCTCTTTTGAGAGAGCAAGGTGAAGACGGAGAGAAAACAGAGATTGAGCTTGAATTACAAACGCTGGCAGAAGTTGGAATTGTTGGTAAACCAAATGCTGGAAAATCGACCCTTTTACAACAACTTACCAATGCAAAGCCAGTCATTGGTGATTATCCATTCACAACAAAACAACCTGTTTTGGGGGTAATGGAGGAGCCAACAAGAACAACGTTGATTGCAGAAATTCCAGGCCTTATTCAAGGAGCACATGTGGGAGTAGGTCTCGGCCATAGATTCTTGCAGCACGCAGAACGATCCGGTCTTTTTATTCATATAATTGATGGAACCAGCTCCACTGTGCTGGATGATTTTAACATGGTTGAGGAGGAGCTTAAATTTTACGATGAAGATCTCATAAAGAAACGAAAAGTCGTAGTAATTAACAAAAGGGATATATGTGATTCGGATGATGCTATTCGCCAACTTAGAAGCAAAGAAAACCTGAAGGAAGCAGAGATATTAGCAGTTTCAGCTAAAACAGGGGAAGGGATTAGAGAACTTGAGGTGGCTGTCTGGGAACTTATAGAAGAATATAAACAAAACACAAATATATCCCATAATCAAACCTTAGAAATTCCCAGAAAACGAAGGAAAGAAGTTTGGGAAGATGTAGAGTGGGACGAAACCAATCAAAAAGCAACAATTCATTTTTCTCCAGCAATACGCCTAGTTTCATTACTTAATCTCGATGATTTTCGTGTTCAACCCCAACTCATAGATGAGTTAAGAAAAAATGGAACAATAAATGCAATGGTAAATGCTGGAGTCAAACCAGGGAACACTATTCGTATAGGCGACTGGGAATTCGAATGGGAATACGAGGTTTAAAATAGTGAGGATTGGAATATTTGGTGGCACATTTGACCCTATTCATAATGGTCACATTGCTATTGCCAAAGCATCTCTTGAAGAATGTGCTCTTGATGAGGTGGTATTTGTTCCAGCAGGAAATCCTTGGATGAAAGCCGGTCAAGAAATATCGCCATCGCTTCATCGGTTAACTATGACTCAGTATGCAATAGAAAACCAAGAAAATTTTCTTGTTTCAAGAATTGAAATAGATAAAACGGGACCGTCGTATATGGTTGAGACACTTGAACAACTACAAAAAGAGATGGGAACAAACCTACATCTGATACTAGGAGCAGACTCAGTTGAGCGATTCTCTGAATGGAAAAACCCCAGTCGCATAGTAACACTTTCAAATCTAATTATCGTATCAAGACCCCACTATAAACTGCCCGTTATTGATTCAGAAATTGTTAGGGAATCCGGTTGCGAAATAACCACTCTTTCTAATATTAATGTAAACATAAGTGCTTCAGAGATCAGAAAAAACGTTTTATTGGGAAATCCTATTGAAGAAATGGTTCCAAAAAAAGTTGCAAGATACATTAAACTCAATAATCTTTATAAAGCTGGGGTGTAGACAATGAATCTTGAAAGAAGAGAACGCATCTTAAACCTCTCGATCGAACTTGGAGCAATAAGATACGGGGACTTTACATTATCTTCTGGAGAAAAGAGCAATTATTACTTTGATGGTCGCCTTGTAACCTTACATCCTGAAGGTTCATTTCTAATAGCAAATGAGATCCATGAAATCGCACTAAGATTGAGTGCTTCAGCTATTGGAGGACCAACTCTAGGAGCAGATCCCATGGTAGGCGCAACTGTTCTTCTTAGTTACCAACAAGGACACCCACTTGCTGGTTTTATCGTAAGAAATGCTCCTAAAGATCATGGGATGGGAAACCAACTTGAAGGTATTGTGAAGTACGGAGCAAAAATTATTATTGTGGATGACACCTGTAGCACTGGCGGCAGCTTAATAAGAAGTGTTGATTTAGTAGAAAATGCTGGTGCCAACGTTGTCCAAGTAATAACAGTTCTTGATCGTAACCAAGGAGGAAAAGAAAAACTGGAAAAAAGGGGCTACAATTTTACAAGTCTTCTGCTTACAACCGGTAATGGTTCAATCGAAGTAAATACTAATGAAACCTAACAAAATATCTTGTGCTAGAGACGAAGGTTAGGAATCGCATCAGCATTAAATGAGTCTGCTTGAGTTCCATGTGAAAAAAATGCCGCCCCGGCAATCATCGCGCCATTGTCAGTACACAATGAAGGTATGGGAGCCACTATTGGAACAGGTGAGACTTTAACTATTTCCTCGCGGAGATGACTATTTGCTGCTACTCCTCCTCCAATAATGATACATTTGGCTTTATAATGTACCGCAGCAGAGATGGTTTTTTTTACCAGCACATCTACTATAGAATCTTGTAATCCTGCAGCAAGATTTGCACGCGTTTCTGAAAAAACGCTAGTATCAACCGACTCTTGGTTTGATGACTTGTCAATTCCCAGTTCCTGAGCACGTCTAAGAACAGCTGTTTTGACCCCTGAAAAACTGAATTCAAAAGAATCACCTAGCCAAGCCCTGGGTAACCTCTCTGGGTTTGGAGCTTTTGTTGCTTCGTTTTGGATTGCAGGCCCCCCTGGAAACCCTAATCCCAGGACACGTGCTCCCTTATCAAAGGCTTCACCTGCTGCATCATCACGAGTTTCCCCGAGCCTAGTGTACGAACCATGGTCAGACATGAGAATCAATTCCGTATGTCCACCTGATGCTAGAAGGCAAACAATCGGGAACCCAAATTCTTTATCAGGACCGGCACTCTTTTGAAGCCAAGCCGCATAGATATGTCCTTCCATATGATTGATGGAAAGAAAAGGTATTTCTAAACCAAGTGAAAGACCCTTTGCAAAATTTGTTCCTATTATCAGTGCTCCTGCAAGACCAGGCCCTGTAGTAGCCGCGATCAAATCAATTTCAGAAGGTGAAATTTTTGCTTCTGTACATGCTTGCCTAAATACAGGACCAATAGATAACAGGTGCTGACGAGAAGCTAATTCTGGAATAATTCCGCCGTATCTAGCATGCAATTCCACTTGAGACGAAATGACATTAGATAGAATTTCAGTTCCATCACGTACTATGGCTATACCAGTTTCATCACAAGAGCTTTCAATACCAAGAATTATCATTATTTCCTCCAAGAATGGCACTAACAATTATCTTTGCTAACTCTTAGGAGATCAAGTATAATGCCCCTCCAATTCATTTCCTTTTTTCAAGTTGGCGCATTCGTCTAGCGGCCTAGGACATCGCCCTCTCAAGGCGGAGATCACGGGTTCGAATCCCGTATGCGCCACCAGACATTACACGGTTTCTTCAACTGATATTTTTTTGATTAACGCTACCTCAGTGGGTCGTGATATTTCCCCTAACGAATTTGATGCAACAGGTGTTTGAGCAAGATCGTCCAGCACATCAAATCCTTCAATTAATTCTCCAAAAATAGGGTATTGTTTTGGTAAGCTTGGAGTATCTCTCTGTAAAATAAAAAACTGACTACTGTTTGTATTAGCCCTAGCATTTGCCATAGCAAGTTTCCCACGGGTATATTCTAGAGTTATGGGTTCATTTTCAAAGGTATATCCAGTTCCTCCGTAGCCTGAACCACTTGGATCACCACTTTGGATAAGGAAGTCCTGGATAATCCGATGAAACCAAAGACCATTATAGAAACCTTCCCTGATAAGGAAAACAAAATTATTTACAGTTATAGGTGCAGACTTGGCAAATAGTTGAAAAACTAGTATTCCTTTATTTGTTTCTATAAACGCTTTAAAAGTATGTGAAGTATCAATAAGCATTGATGGTGGTGTTCCGGGATACATCTCGCCGGACCAATCCCTAAGGTCCCCTACTCGTCCTCCACTGGTTTGAAAATCTCGCCAAAGTCCCATATTTACCAATACATGTTAATAATCAAGTTTTTAAGTATGTAATATCTAATTTAACTTATAATCTTAGCAAGGATTATAATCCAGCTTTTTTATACTTTTCAGCTAGTTTTTGAGATTCTACAACCATTGACTTTAATATTTCGGACAAGTCAGCTGTAACTTTTCCTACTTCCTTTGCTGGCACACCTGCAAATTCCGTTTTGGTTGGAATTATTGTTGACGGAGGAACAACGCTTCCTGAATGAATATATGCTTCATCGTTGATTTCTACTTCATCTAATATTGTTGAGTTATTACCTATAAAAACGCTACTTCCGATTCTTTTACAATGAATCACTGAAGCATGTCCTATTATGGAACCTTTCTCGATAACGAGATCAAACTCACCATTATGAATCACTGCATTATCTTGAATAGAGACATTAGGCCCAATATAAACGGTAGCTGTGTCTGCTCGAATTGTGACTCCTGGCCATATGCTGGCACCCTCTGAAATTTGAACATCTCCTGCAACATATGCAGCCTCACTTACCCATGCGTTAGAATCTATTTGAGGGGCTTTCCCGAACAACTCTCTAATCATATTTGGCCTTCTTCAAGTTATTTTTCGAAATAGTTTAGCGCTTTACCCAAAATGGTAATAAAAAAGTCAATTTCGTCATGGGTATTGTAAAGATAAAAACTTGCTCGTCCTGTAGCTGGAACCTCAAGACAGTGCATCAAAGGCATTGCGCAATGGTGCCCTGCACGAATTGCAATTCCCTCTTGATCAAGAAATGTTCCAAGATCATGTGGGTGAATATCACGACAATGGAAAGAGATGTTTCCTCCTCGTAAATTGGTATCACGTGGACCAAAAACTTTCATTCTGTCAGAAAACTCTTCTAGTTTAGTTAATGCATATGAGGTTAGGGAGATTTCGTGATCATGTATGTTTTTTAATCCAATTTTAAGAAGATAGTCTACTGCAGCACCAAGACCAATTACATCAGCGATATTTGGCGTTCCCGCTTCAAATTTATATGGCAAATCGTTCCAGGTGCTTTTTTCTAATGAGACCTGCCGAACCATTTCCCCCCCAAACATGTAGGGATTCATTTCGTCAAGGATTTCTTTCTTACCATATAAAACCCCGATTCCTGTAGGGCCAAGCATTTTGTGTCCTGAGAATGCTAGAAAGTCACAATCTAAGTCGACTACATCTGTTGGCATATGTGGCACACTTTGCGCACCATCTAAAACCACTATAGAGCCGACGGAATGCGCAGCATCAATAATTTTTTTTACAGGATTAATTGTTCCTAAGACATTAGACATTATTGTCAATGCTACCAGCTTGGTATTGGGCGAAATTAGTGAATCCATATTGGAAAGATCTAATTGACCGTCCTCAGTTAGATTAAAGAATTTAAGTTGGGCTCCAGTTCTTTCAGCAAGAAGTTGCCATGGAACCAGATTGCTATGATGTTCCATAGGGGTCAGCAGGATTTCGTCACCAGCTGATATATTCATCGACCCCCATGAACTAGCTACTAGATTTATGCCTTCAGTAGTTCCCCTAACAAAAACTATGGATTCAGGAACACTGGTGCCGATAAAAGAGGCTATTTTGCTTCTTGCAATCTCATATTTTTCAGTGGCTTCCTCTCCCAGAAGGTGTACTGATCTGTGAATATTAGAATTATAATTCTCATAATAATCGACAAGTTCATTAATTACCTGGCGTGGTTTTTGAGAAGTTGCTCCATTGTCGAAGTATACTAATTGTTTTCCGTGAACTTTCCGATTTAGTATTGGAAAATCCTTACGCATTTGTTCTAAATTTAACATCTCATTCCTAAACTGAAATTACAGTCGAATTATTATTTATAATAACGTGTCTTCAGGCCAATCTATCATCTTGACTTTAACAAGTGCACCAACGTCAAGCATTTTCACATCTTCTGGGCATATTGCTAAGCCGTTTGCCTTTGACATGGATGTAAGAAGATTGCTTCCTTGGGCACCTGTTAGCTTAGCCTCAAAGCCATTATTTGTTCTAGATACAATCACTCTGGCAAAAACTCGACGACTATCGTGATTGTGGATAGCATCCATCAAAGTTGCTTCAATTACAGGCCTTTCAAAGTTGGTTCTACCCATTAGCTTAAGTATAGCAGGACGACAAAATTCTTCAAAGGCAACCATTGCACTCACAGGGTTCCCAGGTAAGCCAATTAATGGTATCAATTCACCATTTTCTTTGGACAACATACCAAATGCCAAAGGCTTTGCGGGCCGCATGCGAATGCTCCAAAAGTCGATAGCACCGTGCTTCGACATTACATCCTTTACCATATCATAATCACCCTTAGAAACTCCTGCAGATGAAATCAAAATATCAGTGTTCAACCCAGATAAAATTTTTTTCTCTGTATCTTGAAATGTATCTTTGGCAATTCCTATAATTTTAGGAATTGCCCCAACATTTTTTATAGCAGAAGCAATACTGTAGGTATTTGAATCATATATTTCTCCTGGATCTAGTTGATGACCAAGTTGAGCAAGTTCGTTTCCAGTTGCTAAAATGCCTATTATTGGTCTTCTTACTACCTTGACTTCGGATTTGCCAATTGTTGCCAGAACACCAATCTCAGCAGGTCGAAGCAGCGTATTTATATCAAGAATTAAATCCCCTGCTTGAAAATTTTCACCTGCAGGACGAATATTATTTCCTTCTCCTACTGTAGTAAGTATGCCTATTTCATTTTGTTGATCCAAATTTCCTTTCCTGATTAATTCATCAGTTAACTCGAAAGGAACAACGGCATTAGCACCTTTAGGAATAATAGCCCCAGTCATGATTTTAACTGCAGTTTTTGACTTTATTGAAATGCTTGGTACTTCTCCTGCAGAAATTTCCCCAATGACACTTAACAATGTTGGAGTGTTCTGATTTGCTTCAGAAACGTCTTGATACCGGACTGCATATCCGTCCATAGCAGAGTCGGCAACCTGAGGCATATCGAATGGGGCATAGATTTTTTCTCCGAGAATAAGCCCTAAAGTATCTAATATGTTCTCGTTTTGAAGTTCATTCGGGCGTAAACTCCCAAGAATTCTTTCTAATGCATCCTCTACGCTAAGCATATCGGGTTCAAATGGGTGTATATGTTCTGTCGTTTTACTCATAATTTGCAAAACCAAAGTGGTTGTTTAGCATACTTAATCACAGATTAAATAATAAATACAATATTAAAGCTATACTCTTATAGTTGCCCCTGTTTCACTTACGAGACGATTAGTGATTTCTTGAATGGATTTGCTGACCTCGTTTGCAGTTAGTGTCCGATTGGAAACCTGAAAAACTACTCTATATGCAAGAGATTTTTTTCCTGTTTGTATTTGGGATCCTTGGTAAGAATCAAAAAGGGTTGCTGATTTAACCAATTTTCCATCATTGATGATTTTGGAAACCTGTTCAGCAGGGACTGATGAATTTACGACTAATGCCAAATCTCTAATTGCTTGCGGAAATTGAGAAGATGCTTCATAAAGAAAACCCACTTGAGTGTTTTTTAACAAAGCTTCTAGGTCTAACTCAAAAAAAGCTACTGGAGAAATACCGATATCTAAACCTGCTAGAATTTTGTTGGAAACCTCTCCCAATTCACCAACCCTCTGATCCCCAGAATAAATAAGAGATGAGCTACCATTGGAAAAGAAATCATTATTGTTCGGGACAAATTTTAGGTTTTTAACCTGTAGTCGTTCGGATAGCAACTCGACAATTCCCTTTGCATAAAATAAAGCTGGGATTTCTGTTTGGTTTAGCCAAGATAGAGGGTTTCCTTGACCTGCAATAATCCCACCTAAATGATTTGGTTCGTCTGGCAAATCTGGAAATTTAGCTAAGTAGACAGATCCAATTTCGAAGAACCACAAGGGGGTTTCAATCAGTTGCCTATGATTAATACTAATAGTTTTCAGTAAACCATACCTCATGTTTACTCGAAGATATTCGTGTTCAGTGCTTATGGGATTTGAAAGTTGTATACCCGATGTGTTAGAAAGAAGTAACATTTGAGCTTCACTTATCAGAGGATAGCTGATAATTTCTTGTAAACCACTTGAAACAAGTATATCCCTTGCCAACTCTTTAATTTTTCGTGTTGGATTAACCGATGTTAATGGTATGGCGCCCGATAGAGCCTCTGTGGGGAATGAGTCATACCCGGTGATTCGAGCAATTTCCTCTATAACATCTTCAGAAATATTAATATCCGATCTCCAGGGAGGCGGAACAACTTGAAATGAATCATTGTTTAATGATTTGAAGTGCATTCCTAAAGACTCAAGTATTTGCTGAGCCGAATCAATGGGGATATCAGAACCAAGCAGACGCTTTATTCCTTCTGATGTGACCGTTATGGGTTTTGGTTCCGGCAAATCCTCAAAAACATCGATGATGCTTTCACAAACTGTGCCACCTGCAGTTGCTAAAATTAAATGAATGGCTCGGTTCATAGCTATTGGTGGCAAGTGTGGGCGAAGACCTTTTTCAAAACGTAGGCTTGCCTCAGTTCTGGTTTTTATTTCAGAAGCGGTTGCCCTAGTTGAAAAGGGTTCAAAACTTGCTGATTCCAAAAAGATGTTAGTTGTAGATTCAGCAACTTCACTTTCATATCCACCAATTATTCCAGCAAGAGCAATTGGGCCAGTTGACTCATTAGTAATCAATAACATAGATGTTTCTAAGTTTCTATCAATCCCATCTAATGTTTTTATTGTTTCATTTCCATATGCTTTGCGAATTACTATATTCGCGTTAGGGAGTTTATCAAAATCAAAAGCGTGCATTGGCTGACCGTATTCAAGCATCACATAATTAGTAACATCAACAATGTTATTTATTGAACGCATTCCAGCACTTTGAAGTCGTTGCTGCAACCATTCCGGTGATTCTTTAACTGCAACATTTGTAATAACTGCACCCATGTATCTTCTACATAAATCCTTATCATTTATAGATACAGAGGCCAATGACCTTGTAGGAGGGCCACTTGCATCAAAGTTGTTTGAAGGGGTTTTTACACTTGTTTTGCATATTGCAGCTACCTCATGGGCAATTCCCATAAGTGAAAGGCCATCAGCTCGATTGGCAGTGACTTCGATGTCCAAAATTAAGTCTCCAAGATATTCTCCAAGTTGTACACCTATGGGGGCATTTGTTGGCAAGATCATTATTCCAGAATGATCATCTCCTATTCCCAGCTCAATTGCCGAACACAGCATGCCTTCCGATCTCACCCCACGAATTTTTGTAGGTTTCAAAGATTGTATTGTTCCTGAATTTGGATCAGTAAGTCTTGCACCGGTCTGAGCTAAAACAACTTTTTGTCCAACAAAGATATTTGGAGCACCACAAACAACTTCGACTAACGTATCATTACCATAATCAATCGAACATAGTTGAAGCTTATCTGCGTTAGGATGTGGGTTAATTTCAATAATTTTTGCAATTATACATTTTTCCCAGTTCTCAGCAGTAGATTCGATATTTCCTACTTCCATTCCAACCATTGTAAGTTTCTCTGCAAGAAGTGATGGAGAAATTTCAAAATCTACATATTCTCTTAGCCATGAAATTGGAACTCGCATTTATTGCCTGCCTTATTTTTTCTAACAAGAATCAATCCATACTAAATATCGTAAAAGAAATCCTTGTTTAATGCGACTTTTTGTATTGAACCTTTAAGATTCCGTCTGATTTTGTTTAGGTGGTGCTGCTATCCAGTATAACAAGATTGCTAATGCTGTTATGACTGCAAACACCCAAATAGCCTCAGTATAGGACTGTTTTTCGTCAAAAACCCAACCAGCATAAATTGGTCCAACTACTGCTCCGGCAGAGTAAATTAGCCCCATTAATCCTCGTAAAGTGGCAAATCGCTCTCTGCCAAAATAGTCTCCAACAATTGCCCAATTAAGGATTCCTGCACCATATGAGAAAGCCCATAGCCCTATAAATGCGTATAGATGCCAAAGTGTTGTGGCTTCAGCAAGAATAATTAATGACAGTAATTGAAGAATTAACAAGATCGCAATTACTTTTCTTTTGGCGTATTTATCACCTAACCAGCCAACTGCCATTCTTCCTGGGATACTTACAAAAACCAACAAGCCTACTGCTCCTCCAGCAGCTACAGTACTCATTCCTCTGTCTTGTAATATTGGTGCCAGATGAACCATTACTGCGGTATGTGAAGTGAATCGCAAGGTAATTGCAGATATAAGCAACCACATGGATTGAGTGCGAAAGGCTTCAGTAACAGTAAAATTATGTTCTTCAACATAGACGGATGAAGTGCCTAGAGAATCGCTATCGGTTTGATCTGACATTGACGAAATCGAATCACCATCTGGTAAGAGTCCTAAATCCTCAGGCTTATGTCGAATAAATAAAGTCAATGGCCAAATTACAAAGAGCATTCCTATTCCAGCTACCAAAGCTGCTTCTCGCCAACCCCATCCATCAATAATAAAAGCAAGTGCTGGAACAATAATTGATCCACCTATACCTACCGAAACGGATATTGTAGCCATTGCGGTAGAACGTTTCTTTACAAACCAATTGTTTGCTACAGCCATAGCAGGATGAAAAAATCCTCCATTTATACCCATAGCGATTATTCCCACATAGACTAATAAAAAGCTTGTGTAATTGTTAACAAATATTGCCCAGATTATGAATCCTATTCCAGCAACTGGAATTCCAATGGCCATTATTTTTCGTGATCCATATCGGTCTATAAGAAAACCAACAATTGCACCTTCGAAAGCACCCTCAAGTCTAGTTAACGAAAATACAATTGATGTTTGTGCGCTTGTAATACCAAGCTCATCTTTTAGCGGATTGAAAAACATTGTAAAACCGTAGAAATAGACGCCGCCACCATAGGCTCCTATTACTGAACAGGCAACAAGAACCCACCAACCACGATAAATTTTACCAACAGTAAACAACATTGGAAGAAATGGCATTAGTTCACTCCGTTGGGATTGTAGCAGCATTTGGCATATATAGAAAATATCTAAGGTAATTGATGAATTTTTCTTGAAAATTCATGGTTGAACAAGTAGAATATAACCAATAAATACCCCTTAACATTTGGCATCAGGAGGTGCACTTTTGTCGAGTGCTAAAAAAGCAGTTGAGCTCTGGGGTGGTGGGGGCTATGGACAAAGATCGACACTTGCGGGGCCAACGGTAGAACCTGAATTTGAGAGGGCATTAGATGAATTAGTTGCTACAGCTAAATCAGGACATGCTAATACAACCGAATACAATAACCCAAATGATGAATGGCTTAGAAAAAACTTACGAATTTTTCAGGATTTTACTGAAGATAAAAAACAACTCATATTAAATGAGGCTGAAAAACTTCAAAAGGAGGCTGAAAAACTTAATTCTGAAGGGAAAGCTGCTACAAAAGCTTGGCCTGATGCAGGCATACAACTCGATAGTGGTGGCTTTGGGTTTTTTAGCCAATTAGGTGTTGCAAGACGGCCTGATCTTACTCAGTATTTTGTTGATGGTTTTCCTCAAAACAGAGATGCACTTTCATTCAGCTCGGAAAATCAAAAACTTTTTGCTGAAATTTTCCCATATATTTCAAGGGCTTTTTCTCATGCATTTGATAGGGGTGATACTGTTGTTCAAACTGACAGGCTAATCGGAGATTCTCCGGATACTTCTTATCATGCTAGACAGCTTTTATATGGAGACCATTATTTACACTTGCCGTATATGTGGCGTCAGCTTACTTTTGATATATCACCCGAACGGCAATTTCAAACACCATCAATAATGGAAGTTTCATTGCCGAATTGGCTTGATGACCTTCCACTCCCAAATTCTCTTAGGGAAAAAATTGAAAATGCTGGCTTAACCCAACTTGTGTTTAAAGCACCTACAAAAGGACTCTCACTCCACCTTGGTTTTGATTATCTTGGGGAACATAAAATGGGGCCACTATCCATTGCAATGTTTAAGGTAAAACAAGAAGGAGGACTGGCAATTCAGGCTGCACTAAGTGTTGCTCGCGTAAGAGGTGCCGATTCTAAGAAAGCAAACATTGCAGTTGTTACCCCTGGTCCTTCTCTTCATGGTAAAAGCACACTTACAATAATGCTAGATTTTGTTTCTAGCGAATGCTCTAAACTCCTTAAAATAGAAGATGATCCTGAAGAAGGAGTTTATCCAATGAATGATGATATTATCATGTTGCGACCAATAGATGCACCACAAGAGGCACCTGCATCTGGAAATAATGTTACTATAACGCACAGTATTGAAGGGACTGAAAACAACTTTTATGCTGTTCCATTTGGCTTAACTAGAGAAGATGATCCAATAACGTATGACGTTTGCAGAGGCGAACCTGGTAACCCTAATCCTTATGAAATAATGGAAAATGTTCCTGTTGATCCTATAACAGGCATCCCTGATACACTTAGAAATCCAGTTAGAAATATGCGAATGATTTTATCAAGACCTCGGTTGCTTAAACGAAAAGGGGTAGATAAAGTTCTTAGTTCCGTAACTGGTGGTTCAGTTTCTGATGCTGTTCATGTTCCAATGAATTCTGTTGATGCGATATATTGGCAAGGAGTGATGAGGCAAAATACTGTCCTTCCACCTCTTGTACGTTTATCTCGTGAGGAATATATAAGAGCATTAATGTTCGGTGAAGCTGTTCAAACTGGTGCTGCAACTGGTGCTATAGGACGGCCTTATGTTGAATATTTTTCCGATCCCTTCATCATCGGCATAGAAGATGAAAATGCTAATGCCATGTACAAAATTCTTAATGAGATTGAATCTGGAGGAATGAAGCAAAGTTTTACTATGTTCAATACTGGGGGAGTTGGTGCAGATAATAATGAATCAACTTCAGGAACAAGGTACAAAAAAATTACAAGGGAAATTACATTAATGCTTCAGGAAGCACTCCTAAGAGGGGCACTGAAATTTGAACGAGATGATCTTCTTGGTGTAGAAGTAGCTGTTGCTGTTATCAACAATAACGGCGAGGAAGTTCTGGATCTAAGAACTGAATGGTTACCAAGAGAAATTTATGGTAAAGAAGAGTACAAAAAGCGCGTTCTTGCTTTGAAACAAACCAGATACTATGGAAAAGACAGTCAGGATAAGGCTGGAATATTAAGATATACTAAAGTTGATAGTTCGATTTTTGATCTAAATGATATTCCCTTTCCTCAGACCGAAAGAGAATTGTCTTGGATCCTTTCATTTTATTGGTCGCTGGACAAAGCATTTGATGATATTTCTTCAATTGTTAATAATTTGGATCAAGGAATTGCACCAACCCAAGAATTATTAAATGCTATAAGTGCAAAGTATAAAGAAGCTGTTGAATCAGGGCTCGTTATATCTGAAGAATCACACAATGTATTGGTTACAATGGGGCTTTAATCTTAGCCGAGGTTTTTATGAATGAAATCTCGATAGATTCATTATTCGATTCTGATAGATGGACTGTTATTATTCAACTGGCCATTTTTTTGTTTGCACTTCTACTCTTAGTATTTCTCATGAATTTAATACTAAAACGGGTTGCCAGGCTGATTGAAAATGGAACGAATCAGAGAATTGGTGCTGAACTAGTTAGAGCAGTTAGAAAGCCCTTGATTGCCATTATGTTTCTTCAGGGTTTGTATTGGGCATTTAATTATTTCATTGATTCGAGGGATGAATTTTTTACTTATATAAACAATATTGTCGTTGTAGCTTCAATTTTTCTTGGATCGATAAGCTTAGTTGCCCTATTGCGTCTGTTATTCAGCGGATATCTCGATAACAGGTCAGACAAAGACTTAGGTTTAGGTGAGGCGAGAATTCTTCCCACTCTTCGAAGAATAACCACAATTTCAGTTTATATTCTTGCGATAATGCTATCTCTTGACTATATGGGCATCGCAATAAGTCCGATTCTCGCTGGATTTGGAATAGGTGGTTTGGCGGTTGCACTTGCTGTTCAACCTACGCTCAGTAATTTTTTTGCAGGTACTTATCTGGTTTCGGGCAATGTAATTACACCGGGTGACTTTGTTGAATTAGAAAATGGATTTCGCGGGTATGTTACAGAAATTGGATGGAGAAGCACTAGATTACGGACTCCATTTAATAATGCTGTAGTTATACCTAATTCACGACTTTCGGACAGCATGATTACTAACTATAATAATCCTGATGCTCCTATCGGGGTGTTAATTGAATGCGGGGTAAGTTATGAGAGCGACCTTCAATTTGTTGAAAAAACAACTATAGAAGTTGCTCAAAATATTGTTCGAGAATTACCAGAGGCAATTAATGATACCCCTTGGTTTTCCTTTAGTCGTTTCGGGGACTCAAACATAGACTTTTGGGTTTGGGTTACTGCTAGAGATTACCTTTCTTCTTTCAAGGTTCAGTCAGAAATTATTAAAGCGCTACACGGAAAATTTACTGAACATGGAATCGTCATTAACTACCCAGTTCGAACTGTATATATGGGCGAAGAACATTAATGACAGAATTTCCTGGCGACCCCGACGGGATTCGAACCCGTGATCTTCGCCGTGACAGGGCGATGTGTTAGGCCACTACACCACGGGGCCTCTAAAACATTGATGGTAGCTGTGGGGTTGCTGTTGTGTCAAGTGATTTAAATCTGTTTCTATCGATCTGGAACCGCTAGGGCGCCCTAGCGGTTCCAGACATAGAAAGACACTCTTAGCTTGGATTGCTAATGCGCTTCATCCACATTTGTTATAACCACATTCTCTACACATGAGGCACCCTTCTTGCGAAACCAGCGGCCCGGAGCATTCAGGGCAATTATTCCAGAAACCAGAGTTGGAATTGTTTTCAATTATTTCCTCTGGTTGAGTTATAGTCGCAATGGGTTCTGGTGATTCTTTATCAAAAAGCTCATACTGTGCTTCAACCAGATTGGGTGTAACCGTTCCGATTGCCCGTGATAATGCTAGTGCTAATGCATCTGGTGCTGAACGTACTAATACACCACTATCCCATACTGGATCATCTGTAATACCACGTAATTGATCAACAACTGCTTGAGGGTCAACGCCAGCTCTAAGAGCCATTGAAACCAATCTTGATATTGCTTCTAATTGAGCAGAGTCCGCACTTCCAGCTTTTCCTAACATTGAAAATAGCTCAAAAGGCTTCTCATTCTCATCAAAATTAATTGTTATATACATGTTTCCATGTCCAGTTCTTATCCGTTCTGTTATTCCCTGTACGCGAGAAGGGCGCATTCTTGGAACAAGTGGAGAAGAACCATTACCATTGCCTGATACTGATGCTACAGTTCCAGCAGTTAGGACCTCTTTTTCTCTACTTCCAGCTCTATAAACGGTTATTCCTTTGCATCCAAGTGTCCATGCCAGTAGATATGAGTTCCTGACTTCTTCTTGGGAGGCTTCATTTGGGAAATTAATAGTTTTGGAAATAGCTGAATCTGTTGATTCTTGAAAGGCAGCTTGCATCTTAACGTGCCACTCGGGAGAGATATCAGGAGCAGTTGGGAATACATCTTTTGCCCAATCGGGAACCGAAGAATGATCCCGTAATGAATTGCCTTCGGATAGATATTCAGTTAATTCGACACTATGAAATCCAGAGCCTTTACTGATTGATTCAAGTGAAGGATCAATGTAGTACAGGGTTTCGCCACCGAGAATATTTTGTTTTCTATATGCTAATGCAAAAATTGGCTCTACCCCGCTAGAACAGCCAGCAATCATTGAGATTGTTCCTGTAGGTGCGACGGTGAGGCGACATGCATTTCTCATAGGAGGGGCCCCTGGATAATCTAGCCGGCTACCTTTGAACGCAGGAAAACTTCCTCGAGTATAAGCTAATTCCGTAGAAGCTATATCAGCTTCGTCAGAGATGAATCGCATAATTGTTCTGCCAGTTTCAATGCCCTCTTCAGAGTCATATGAAATACCCAAACGAACGAGCATATCTGCGAATCCCATAACGCCCAGTCCTATTTTTCTTGTGAGTTTTGTCATGTGTTCAATGTTTGGTACGGAGTAAAGGTTGGCGTCTATAACATTGTCTAGAAAATGAACAGCGAGTCGAACAATTTTCCTCAGCCGTTCCCAGTCGATCGATCCACCTGAATCATCATACGAAAGCATTTTTGCTAAATTTATAGATCCTAAGTTGCAAGACTCGTAGGGAAGAAGGGGTTGTTCCCCACATGGATTGGTGGCAGTTATATCACCCAAATGAGGTGTTGGATGGGTTGAATTCACCTTGTCTACAAATATTACCCCAGGTTCGCCATTTCTCCATGCTCCTTCAACAATCATGTTGAAAAGTTCTCTAGCTGAGCGTTTTCCCACCGTTTCGTTAGTAACAGGGTCAATAATATCTAATTCTCCATCTGTTTGAACAGCCTCCATGAATGCATCAGTAGCTCCAACGGAGATGTTGTAATTATGTATAAGCCCCTCTTCTGTCTTGCACGTAATGAATTCTTCAATGTCAGGGTGATGAACATTCATTACAGCCATATTGGCTCCATCACGTTTTCCACCTTGAGTAATCATCGTAGATACTGATGAAAGATGTCTTAAAACTTCTATAGGGCCACATGCTTTTCCATGGGTTGTAGCTATTGGAGCACCCTTGGGGCGTAAATGGGAAAGAGGAACTCCAGTCCCACCTCCAAATTTTTGCACCATAGCTATATCTGTTGCTGTGGCCATAATATCTTCCATGCTGTCGTTAAGGGGTAGAACAAAACAGGCACTTAATGTTCCAGCTCCCGTACCTGCATTCATCATTGTGGGTGAATTTGGAAGAAATTCTAATCTAGCCATCATTTCATAAAAGGAATCAGCTGTAGACTTTACCAAGTTGTCTAGTTGAGCTTCTTCAGATTCGGTTTTTGAACTTTCAAAATAAAGTTTATCAATTTTAGCTATTGAGTCAGCGACTCGTTTAAACATCATTGTAGCTGTTTCTGCAAGATTACCGTCGTTGTCTTTGAGAAGATATCGTTTTTCTAACACGACTCGTGCGTTTTCTGTTATGACGGGTTCTCCTTGGTAATCATCAGCATTGGCATTCGCATTAATAATCGCGTTACTAATGATTTCTCTAGCTGAAGACCCGTTGGTATAATTCGATGCTTCCATTGCGGTAACTATGGACGCACGAACATCGGGGTCATCTGCAGCTTCCAATGCTCTTCTCAAGGACTCGAGCACACGATCGTTTGGTTCTGGTTCTTCTGAAGATCCGAATGGTTTTCTTTGGATGTCTAGCATGATTTACCTCTTTGTATTTTTATCGATTCAGAACAGATATTCACGTGTTCTGGTATTGATTGCTTGTATAATCTCAAGCCAAGCAATGATTAATGAATTTGTTTTACTTTGATGGTTTAGCCCTTCTTGGAGATAAAGAAATACTTTCTGGTAGTGGAAGTGTTAGTTGAGTACGCTCCAAGGTATCAGTTTCCTTTATTCCTTTACTCGATGTTTCGTCATCTAAAATATCTTCGATCTCTTTCTGAAAACTTTTGACGTCCTGGAAATTTCTGTAAATACTTGCGAATCTAACATATGCCACGTGATCAATTTGCAATAAATGTTCCATAACAAGCTCGCCAATTAGGCCACTAGGAATCTCAATTCTTCCAAGAGACCAAAGCTCTCTTTCTAAATTATCAATTAAGCGCTCTATATGTTCAGTAGTAACCGGTCGTTTTGTGCATGCACTAAGAACTCCTATATGTATTTTTCGCCTGTCGAATTCTTCTCTGTGCCCGTCTCTCTTTACCACCATTAGTGAAGAGGCTTGAACACGTTCGGATGTGGAAAACCGAAGGCCGCATAGAGAACACTCGCGCCGTCTTCTTATACCATCATCTGAATCTCTTGAGTCAGTAACTCGTGATTCTGTGTGGCCGCAGTACGGGCATTGCATTAGTGTGGTCTCCCTATTTGTTTACACAACTTGTTGTACTAAGTAATCACTCATGCACAACATGTAGTAGCATGCTATGCCAAACCACTAAACGTGTCAAGAGTAATAAACTATAAAAAATGTTAAATTTTATACAACTGTTTTTAGCAAAATAGATTTGCTTTCAGTTACAATAAATTCTGAATCCTAGAATAAGATGAATAAGCAAAAGGAAAAAACTTGAAAGATTTAAGGATAGCGATTTTCTTAGGGTTTTTACAAGGAATTACCGAATGGCTCCCAATTAGTTCTGAGGGAGTATTAGTTGTTGCATCAATTGCTTTTTTTGGACATGAATTAAGCCAGTCAGTTTCGTATGCTTTGTGGTTACATAGCGGCACCTCGTTGGCTGCTTTTTATGTTTTTCGGAAAGAAATGACTGGAACAATTCGAGAGTATTTGCTTTTTAATAAAGAGAAATCTGCAAGAAGCGATTTTTTGTTTTTGGCAACAGTGTTTAGTGTAATAGTTGGTGCAATTCTAATGCCCTATGCAAAGAATATCCCATTTGGATTTGAAAGTGAAACCATGACGTTAATCGGAATACTAATGTTTTTCACGGGACTAATTCAATTGAAAAAGCCGCGAAATGGTGTTCGTTTTGAGGAACATCTTTTGAGAACAGATGCATTTTTTGCCGGGATTGCCCAAGGGTTCAGCATTTTGCCAGGCCTTAGTCGTTCTGCATTAACCTTAAGTTGCCTTGCCTGGAGAGGCTTAGACCATCAATCTGCTCTTAGGTTAAGTTTTATGATGAGCATCCCTGTAACTCTTGGGGTTTCTTTGCTCCAGGGAGTGATTGGAGAAGTTATTGTCTCCAAAGAAATACTGATTGCAGCTGGAGTGAGTTTAATAACTGGAATTACTTCAATGAAAATTTTATTGTTGCTCACACAAAAAATAAATTTTGGATTCTTTATGGTTCTGACTGGATTGCTAATTATTATTGGTAGCAATTTATAAAGAAACAACAGAGGTTTGTAAGTATTTTATTTGCAGGATAAAATTCAGGTAAAACAGATCAATTTTGAGGCAATTATGACAGGTCTCGATATAGCAATTTCTATATCTCTAATCATCTCAGCCTTTTTGGGTTGGCGTACAGGTGTTATAAAAGTAATATCATCAGCCGTTGGTATTGGTTTAGGTGTTGTTTTCGCTAGTCGATATGGCAACAAGCTGGTTTGGCTTGAAAATTTTATTGAAAGCGATTCGATAGTTACTATTGCTGGCTTCTCTGTTATTTTTCTAATAACATTTATAGGTTCAGTACTTTTGGCTAATGCAGTGAGAAAAATATTGAGTTTCATGCTCTTGGCTTGGGTTGACTCTGCTGCAGGTGCCACAGCAGGAATTCTTACAGCTTCCATAGTTTGGGTTGCGATTATTGCATTAGTTGGATCTCTTCCTTTTGATGGGCCACGCAACTCTTTTGAAGACTCAAAGGCTGCTGAAGTTTTAACAGATAATAGTTCGTTTTTCTTAATTCTTTTACCGGACGACTACAAGGATGTAATTTCTTTTATTGGAGCAGACTATACTGTGCCTTCGATTTCAATAATAAATCTTAAACCAAAACTTGACGAAAATGGCGGCAAGCTTGAAGCCACTTTAATGGTTGAAAATTCTAACCCATTTGGTGCAAATCTTCGATCTTTGGAGTATGAGCTTTATACAATTGTGGACAATGTAGAACAATCACTAGGACAGGGATTAAATAAAGAGATATATATAAAAAGAGAATCAGAAACACCTGTAGAAATTTTTATTAACATAAAAGAAAATATTTTTGACCATGATAACTTTGGTGTTAGGGGAAATGCAGAAATAAAATTTCCCCTAAGCTCAAAATCGGTATCTATTCCATACGATACAGGTATATTTAATAATTTATCCCTTAATTAATCTATTTAATAGATCAAAATGACAGAATTAGACATAAGGGTGTACAATCGTTCTTGAGTAATATGTATCAAGCTTTTTAAAGAGGTAACAGCATGAACTTTATAAGAGGTATTGGGCTTCCAGAATTACTTATTGTTCTTTTTATAGTTCTATTAATTTTTGGAAGCACTAGGCTTCCTAAATTAGCAAATTCTATGGGTAAAGCTATTAAGGAATTTCGAAAGGGAGCAGGAGAAGGCGAAGAACTTGTATCTAAAAGAAGATCAAAAAACAGTTCAGATAAATAAATTACTAATGAGTAGTTTAGGAGCTATGAATGGATTTTGGCGGCTTTAGAATAGAAGAACCAATTCCACAACTTGATAACCCCCATATGTTTGTTACTGTTCGGGATTGGGTCAATGTTGGAAATGTTGGAGCGATGGCGCTGAATTACATGGGTGAATCTTTCGACTCAAAAAAACTTGGAAGAATTGAAAAACCTGGAATCTACTACGATTTTACTCGATATAGACCCAAACGAAAGAAAGACGGAACATTAAGTGTTCCGAATACTTCTATTAATTACATCAAAACACCAGAAAAAGAAGATTTTATACTTGTTGATGCTCTTGAACCGCATTGGGATGGCGAAAAGTTTGTTGAGTCCCTTCTTGACCTTGCAAGTTATTTCGGAGTTAAAAGGTACGCACTAATTGGTGGCATGTATGGAAGTTCGCCACATACAAGACCACTAAAAATGAGTGGAAGAACTACTGAGAAGACGATACAACAAACCTTTGACACATTTGGAGTTCAGGAAAGCAAATACGGTGGCACCACTACTATAATGGTTCTTGCAAGTGAGCGTGCGGCTGCACGGGGAATTGATATGATGCATCTTATCGTTCAACTTCCTCCTTATGTCCGAGTAGAGGAGTTTTATCGTGGAGGTGAAACATTACTCAAAGTATTAAATTCAATTTACAAACTCAATATTGATTTAGAAGATGTTGCAGTACAGGCTGATCAGCAGCAAATAGAACTCAATAAAATCGTTGAAGGCAATCCTCAGGTTCGTGCTTTATTGAGACAACTTGAGGCAAATTATGATTACCGTGCAGAAGATATCAAAGATTCTTCAGATACAGAAGGATCTACTGAATTGTCCGATGAACTCAGACAGTTTATTAATGATATTGAAACTGGTAACGATTAATGTTTAATCGCTCTGGCTAATGCTTGAGCTTTAGACAAAGTAGATATTAGGAGAACAGAAATGTTTAAAGTTGTTCTTGAAGTTTTTAAAGGCTATGGGCCGGTTCTTGTAAAAGGCTTTCCTTCCATTGCATTAGCGTTAGCAATCCTCTCTTTTGTTATTGCATTAACTGCTTTGTCTGAGTCCAGTTCTATAAATTCAATAAGCACCACTTCACTTGAAAAAAATATTCAATCATTACTAAAGTCTGAGCAAGAAAATACGCTAACCAGACAAATAACGGCTTCTCAGTCAGATAAATTGGATGAAATTGAAACAATCAATAATTCATTGAGCCAATCAAGAGATCAAATATTAATTGAACAACAATCAATAATTCAGAATCAAAAAGAACTTACTTCTCAAGTTCTTGCCGCTGAGGAAAATCTCATTCAAAGACTTAATGGTCAACATGATCTTGAAAAACATATTCAAGGACTAAATAATCAAATAGCAGAACAAGAAGCCTCCTTGGAAGATTCTGTAAAAAACGTGGAACAGGTAAAAAGTAATCTTTCTGACACTATCAAAATATTAACTAATAATACAAAGAAGTTATCCGAACTAGATAGCAAAACATCAATTCATAGTGATGATTTAACTAATCTTATAACTACTCAAGTTAATCTTGAGTCTAAGATCGTCCAACTGCAGAAGGATGTTTCAAAGTTAACTTCTAAAGTTGCAGAAGCATCTGTTTATGCTGAAACTGCAGATGCATATTTTGAATGGAAATATGTTAAGGCAGTCAGTAGTGGACAACCAGATTCTGAAGAGCAGATTAATCTTGCAAATGAAACCCTATCAAATACTGTTCTAGCTACACCAAATCAAGAGTTGAAAGTTTCTTTTAATGATTGGCAGCAATCAATAATAACGCATCTTAAGGAAAAACGAGAAGGTGAATTCCTAACTAAATTAGGGAATTTGTTAAATGCGGCATTAGCTCCTGAATAATGGAGCGTATTTAACTTTATTACATTGCTTGTAATGTTCGACGAATGTAATGAGGATGATTATGGATTCGAAAGCAGCAGGGTTAACGTTGTCACTTGGAATTGTAATTGCAATTATTGGCTATATTTTGTGGCAAAGCACAATAGGGTTAGATACAAAGCTAGATGATATAACAACTATTCTTCAAAATTCAGCTGATGGTGTTAATATTCTGCAAATAGCTACTATTATGGTAGGTGTTGGTTTAGTTGTTCATGCTGTAGGATTGTTAAATACCCGAGGGATTGCTGGTGGAAATAGTGAAAACCTAGGAATATTTTGTATTATCACTGCGATTTTCATATGGGTTACTAGTCTTAGTCTAAGTTTAGCCATGGCAGAAATGGGCGAAAAATATCTTGCAGCTCTTCCAGGTGCACAAGCTGGAGACGCTACTGCGCAATTGTTGGAAGTATCGAAGTTGCCGGCGGATTTACCCAATCTGTTCAAGTAGCTGCAAATAGCTTAGCAGCGTTACTAGCTGGAATAGGCTGGATTTCTGTAGGCATTGCCTACAGAGGAAGTGATTTTAAAGGAGCGTTGTCATTTCTTCCTCTTGGTTGGCTAGCTATCTTACAAGGGTTGATTTTAGTTGTGGCTATGATTGTCATTAACCCATTAGTAAGCCTTGAAGCTGGTAGTCAAATTTCAGGAATAAGTTTTGTATTAATTGTTCTTTGGTCTGTGTCTGCTGGACTTAAGCTGTATAGCTCATCTGATTAAAAAGTAAATGAGCTACATATCAATGTGTTTGTTACCAGATAGATATTCCTGTGGTTCTTTAGAAAAGGCGACTCTACAACCCGGTGCACAAAAATAAAAAATTTCTCCGTTGTGTTCGAACGTACCACCATTAGGGGTGTCTTTTGACACGTACATACCACATACTGGATCCGTTGCCTTGTTTCCGTTTGGAAGCATTCTAAGCAAAATGTTTTTCATAACCACAACTTAAAGAACAAAATTATTTCCATCAGGCTTTATAACGTTGAATCTTATATTTTGCAAGTTCAAGAGTATCTTCATTAAGAGAAACCTCTTTTAGATCGTTATGCATAGAAAACTCCTCAATAAGTTCTTTGATAACGTTTTGTATCGTAACCTGGCCAATTTCGTCTGAAATACTTCCTACAGTATTGGAATTCCATACAATTTCAAGATGAGAATACACATCAGATAGAATCTCTTTGATTGATCTATTGTTCGCTACTACTATTATTCCCCCAAGGTACGTTGCTCTTGAAGCTATTCTTTGTCCTAAACCAATAATTTTTTTCAGGTGTCTGGCATTTACACTAAAATCTCCTGGGCAATATTCTCCTTCGATCTTGCCGATATTTGCATCTACTCCTAAATTTCTTAACACTGCACGTAGCGAATTCGATATACCAATGAAACGTGGAATAAGGCCAGATCTAGGTAGATCGGATCTTTTAATTATTGAGAAAGCAATAGTCGTATCTGTCATTGCGACTGCTCGACCCCCAACAATTCGACGAGTTCCTTGGAATCCGTGAAGAGCCGCAGATGCTTTTGCAGAATCATATCCTCTAGATACAACATCCTGCGGTCCAAATGCTACTACTTTTGGAGGGACATATATTCTTATTGTGTCCTCTTCTTCCCCATTACTTATTCTGTCCAATAAAGCCTTAGAAATTGCAATATCTAAGGAGGGGTTTTCAGGATAAGACTCGGTAACTAAGTTCATCGTTAACCATTTATTTTGAAAATTTCGTTATTTAAATCAAGTCGTTTCGAAGAATATGGCGATGGATTACCTGTGTGGAATCCATCCATTGGGATTGAAGCGTTTGATCTTAGTGCCTCTATTAAGTCATATTCATTTCGGATGTCTTCATCAAAGTAAGTTGATCCCTTGCCTAGTCCTTGTAGCGAATGCGCATCGCTTCCACCTGTACCACTAATTCCCAACACTTCTGCTACTTCTTGGGCAAAACGATTTTCAGTGTCAATATTTCCGCCGTTAACAACTTCTATGGAGTCCATCAGAGGAAACACAGGGTGTTTCGATGCCTCTTCAGCGGTATCAGGAAAGTTTTGAGTGTCTCTGAAAAGTATATTTTGAGAGTAAACACCTTGAAGATCAAAGAAAAATCGAAATGGATGTGCGAGTATTAAGAACCCTCCAACGTCATCAATTTCTTTTCTAAGCAACTCTACTTGTTCTATGCCCCCATGGAAGCCAGTTACCTGTTTTTCTAGTCCAATAGCAATTACATGACCTAGTGGAGTATAGACTTCCAAGCCTCGAATCAGAACGAGATCATGTGAGTCTGAAAATTTTTCGAAATCATACTTTGCCCAACCTTCATGTTCGGCAACCATAATTCCAGTTAAGCCAATTCTCTTAGCCTCTTGAAACATATCTTCCGGATCTAGCCCACTATCTGCACTTCCTCGGTTAGTATGAACGTGTAAATCAAAGATTGATGGCAATACAGATTCCTTTTTGATCATAAAAGTTTTGGGGACATTTTTATGTGTAACGGAATTTAGCTTCAACGTCAAGTGTAAATAAACAAAAAAGTATTGACAAATACAATCAATAGAGTTAGTTTGATTCGGTTAGAAGTTTTATACATAATTTGTATTTAACTTTTGTAACTAACGAAATTGGTTCCGGGAGGATTGAAAATGGATTTTAGATACCATTATACTGATGAGCAAGAAACGTTTAGAACTGAAGTCCGAGACTACTTGTCTGCAAATATTCCTGAAGATATGAGATCACCAGTTGATGCTCGATTGAGTCTTACACAAGAGCAGTACAAGTTCTGGCGTGTTATGCACCAGCAATTGGCAGCAAAAGGTTGGATGTACCCAACATACCCTGCTGAATATGGTGGTGGTGGACTTAGTGGAGACCATGAAACAATTATCATGGAAGAGTTTGAACGAGCAGGTGTAGTAAGAGACTTCACCAATGCTTTGTGTTTGCCTACATTGATGGTTTGGGCAAATGAAGAGCAGAAGCATCAATTCCTTACTCCTCTTCTAAAGTGTGAGAAGGTTGCATTTCAAAATTTCTCAGAACCTGAAGCAGGTTCAGACTTAGCTTCACTTCAAAGTCGAGCTGAACGAGATGGTGATGATTGGATAATTACAGGAACTAAAACATGGGTGAGTGGACACGGTGATCCAGATTGGCTGTTTGGACCAATAGTCACTGACCAAGATGCACCTCGACATAGAAACCTTGGTTATTTCATGATTCCTTCGCCAGCTGAAGGCCTTTCAATCCAAAGGCTCGATCTTCTGACTGGTCATGACCAACAATTTATTTTCATGGATCATGTTCGTGTTGCTGGCGACCACCTTATTGGCGGCGATCATCAAGGTTGGCAGGTTGCACAAAGCACACTTGAGATTGAGCATGGTGGACGTGGTGTAGCATTCCCTAAGGATGAACCTTTAGAGAATCTCATAGACTACGTAGAGACTGCAAGCAATGGTGAAGGTGCACTTGCTGAAGATCCAGTTGTTCAACAACTTGCAATGGAAGCAGTTATTGATTCTCAGATCAATGCTCTATTCCAAAGAAGAAACTACCACCTCTACCAAGCAAGGGAAGAGATGACTTACCATGGCTCTCAGAGTTCTCTATGGAGAAAAACCTTCAACATGACTAATGCTGATAGGGCCAGAGAAATCATGGGTATGTATTCAATGACAGGTGTTGATGAACCAACTGCACCATATAAGGGACAACCTGAGGTTTACCAGCGTGGGAGTTTAGTTGGAGCACATCCTGGAGGAACAATTGAAATCCAAAAGGTAATTATTGCACGTAGAATGGGTATTAGCCGAACTAAAGAACGTGCTGCTGCAACACCATCTACAACTGGGGCTACTGGAGTTTAATACCCAGCAACCCAAAAATTGATAGTTTAAAGAAGCAGGGCTCCAATCATTCTGGAGCCCTGCTTTTTCTGTAGTGCACATGTTGATTGTTTTAGGAGGATGCCTAATGGATTTTCGAGAACAAGAAGAATCTCAAGAACGTAAAGCTTTTAGACAAATTGTTCGTGAATGGATGGAATACCATAAACCTCAAATATCTTCTCAACCTTCTGGTAATGGTAGATTGCCTGCAGAAACTCAGGCTGAGGTTAGAAAATTCCGTGTTGCACTAGGAAAACAAGGGTGGATCGCTCCCACCTACCCTAAAGAGATTGGTGGTGGTGGTCTCCCGCCTGTTCCGGCCTCAATTATTCAGGAGGAGATTCGAAGATTGGCGGTTCCTTTTATGGGTGACAATGATCGATGGATTCCTGCTATGATGTTATGGGGAACGAATGAACAGCGTAGAAAATATCTTTTGCCTGCTTTACGTGGTGAATCTATTACATGGCAACTTTTCAGTGAACCTCAGAGTGGATCGGATCTAGCTGAAGTAAGAACTACTGCTGTTGAAACCAGTGATGGTTACCTTATCAATGGTCAAAAAGCTTACATTACGGGAAGATTTGATCCAGATCAATACTGGACTTTGGCGGTTACAAGTTCAGATCGACCGCAGAAGACGAATTTAGGTATATTTATGATTGATGCTAGTATTCCTGGAGTTTCAACTGAACCACAAAGGCTTTTAAACTGGGATCATGGAAATGAGCAAAATGTTTTCTTAGAAAATGTTCTAGTTCCCAAGAATTCTCTTGTTGGAGGCTTATATCAAGGTTGGGAAATTGCTCAAACGATATTAGAAGGTGAGCGAGGTGGTTTTGCATTTCGGATGAGTGATGATGGAACCATGGAAAGTATTATGGAGTTCCTAAAGGAAGAGAGAGAACGTAATTCTGCTTCGTAGTAACAAAAGGAACCAAGATTGAAATTTACTCAAGAATATTCTGATGATCAAGAAAATTTCCGAAAACAAGTTAGACAAAAGCTAGAACAGCTTGAAGCTCCAGAATACAAATCCGTTAATTCCAAGATTGAATATTTAGGATCACAAGGTTGGCTTGTGCCCGCTTCGGAAATTCAAAATGGAGGAGCATCTTTGTCGGAAGATCGCATCTTAATTTTAGCTGAGGAACTTGATAATGTAGGTTTGTTGCAATATGTTGATAGTAATATATCAAAAATCCACGAAATTATTTCTTCTGATGTACACTCGGAATATAGTGACGATTGGATACATTCACTAGCAGCAGGACAATTTTCTGCGTGGACTCCCCTAATTCATCAAAATGGAAATCCTGACCCTGAAGAATTCACGATTGTTGCACATGAAGACGGAGATGAATATGTGTTAAATGGACAAGGGGCTTTTGCAGGTAGGGGTAAAACCCCAGGAATAATTTGGACTCTTGCACGAATTAATCTCGATCAGCCACTTATAAATAATATTCTTGGATTAATAGTTCCTGGTAACCAAGAGAATTTGATTGTCGAAAACATTAATGGCCCAATGGGAAATATTATTCATAAGGTTTACTATAAAAATACAAGAATACCGAGATCTTATGTTATTGGTTCAAATGGTGATAGTTTTGATTTTTTTCAATCAATTATGAATAAACCAACTGAATTTGATAATGGTATTAATAATAATAGAATTCTCAACGATCTAATTGAATTTGCTACCCAAGTTGATTCTGACCAGACTCGATTAATTGATGATGCTGTATTACAACAAAGCATCATGCGAATATATGCTTTAAACCATATTAGCAAATTGTTTCAATCAAGAGACCAGTGGCTTAGTAGTTCAGATGAAAATATTACTTATCAACGAGCCCAAACACGTAAATGGCAAAAAGAAACGGCGCTTCAATTGGCTAAAATTACCAGAGATATTATTGGTGTATATGCACTATTAGACGAGAACGAACCAGGTGTTCCTGCTAATGGTCGTTTTTTGACTCAACAGATGGAAACTATTTTAGATCCTCGAATAGCAGATGCTATGGAAAGTGATAGCGAATTAATAGCAAGGGAAATAGGGTTGCTTAATATTAATGACTAAATATGTCATTAATTCTTTCTAACCTATGGTAAAAAAGTTAATATTGCGATATTATCCTATCCGTTCTAAACGTAATGTTTGAAATTTAATAGAGCCTAAGGGGGGTTCAATGGATTTATCATTAACTGAGATGCAGCTATTGCTGCAAAATCAGGCTAGAGAGTTTTTGGATGCAGAGCTTCCAAAAGCAAGAGTTCTGGAGATCGACGAAAGCGAAAAAGGCTTTGATCCTGATTTATGGCAAAAAATTAGTGAATTAGGATGGTCAGCAATGGCAATTCCTGAAGAATATGGTGGTTCAGGCAACTCTTGGACAGATTTAGGGGTTGTCTATGAGATA
>CEUS01284333.1_pt1 | contig 29269 bp, 26 predicted proteins | sample 427031 | NCBI WGS metagenome assembly CEUS01 (sample SAMEA2622837, study PRJEB7988) | marine metagenome | biome: marine biome (ENVO:00000447); feature: marine epipelagic mixed layer (ENVO:xxxxxxxxx); material: "saline water (ENVO:00002010), including plankton (ENVO:xxxxxxxx)" | depth 140 m | reverse complement strand
GATATAGAAATCACTAACAATGACGCCATGGTTATAGTAAAAATTTTCCTGAGTAACATTTCTCAACCTCCATTGAAAACCTGCACGCTTCATTATTAATCATTAATGGGACATCAATCAATATGTTTCCTTCTAATTACCTGATTTAATTAATTTTCACTCTGAAAATTCACTCATTCTCTCGAAACAATATATAATCTAATAAAGAAAATAATTGATAAACTACAATCGTTTTAAAGGATCGAAATGAATTCTGAACATTTAAAAGAACTTAAAGGCATCTTATTTGATATGGACGGAGTATTACTTGATAGTTTTTTTGCATGGCTCGGCCTTGTGAATCAAACAGCTAGCAATTTTGGATATAACCCCATACCGGAAAGTGTTTTTCGTCAAGCATATGGTCAATCCACACAAGAAGATGTTCAAGTTTTTTTTCCTGGGCAAAAAGTAGAAACAATCGATGCCTTTTATGAAAATCACTTTTTTGATCACAAAGAAGGCATTGAAATATTTAAGGATACAAAAGAAGTATTCACCAAACTTGAATCATTGAATTATCAAATAGCTGTTGTGACTAACACTGCCAATAATCTTGCAAAAGGAATCCTTAGTTATGCAGAACTATATCCAAAAATTTTGATCGGTGGGGATGATGTGGTAAATGGCAAGCCAGAACCTGACATGTTATTTTTAGCCTGCGAACGATTATCACTCACACCATCAGAAGTGTTAATGATTGGAGACTCCAAATTTGACAAGAAAGCAGCAGAAAAAGCTGGAATTTATTTCATAGGAATCAATGGGATAAATTCAGAAAAAACCATTAATTCACTTAATGAATTAATGGCTCTGATTTAATTATTATTCATTTTTAAAATCAGTTTTTAAGAAAACATTGTCCCGATACCACTTCAACTCATCAACACTCTCTCTAATATCTGCTAATGCCAGATGGTAACCTTCCTTTTCGGGCTTATCAAGGGATGGATACCAGCGCTTTGCAAGTTCTTTGACTGTCGAAACATCTATAAGTCTGTAGTGTAAAAATTCATCAAGTATCGGCATTTCTTTTCTTAGAAATCTTCTATCCGTATAAACCGAGTTCCCGCATAAAGGAGATTCACCCTTAGATGTCCATTTCGAAAGAAAATCTAAAGTCTGGACTTCAGCCTCCTTTAAAGTAATTTTTGAAGATTTAACCCTTGCAAGTAATCCAGAGGCAGTATGATGTTCTAATGACCAGCTTTCGATATTATTGAGATCTTCCTCCGATCGCCAAATAGCAATTTCAGGTCCTTCCGCAATAATATCCAGAAATCCATCGGTCACTATTGTAGCAATTTCAAGAATAACTTGTTCATCACCTAATCCTGTCATTTCAAGATCTATCCATACAAGATTTGGGTGGATGGCTTTCATTTAAACCCCCTTGGTTTTATACAATTATAATTTCTATAGTATACTCAGCTGTAGAATTATCAATAACATTCATAAGATTTCCAACATTCATTTGACTATGACAACTTTACAAAAAACAAAAATGTCTATTCCAATTGCAGGGATGACTTGTAGTGCCTGTGTTTTCCATGTCGAAAAGGCTATACAATCAACTTCTGGAATTTCTACTACTGTTGTAAGCCTCGGAACTGAAAGCGCGATAATAGAATATGATGAAAAATCTTCAACATTGCAAAATGTTGCAAACGAAATTTCGAATGCGGGTTATGAAGTAGTCAAACAATCCCTAATGCTTTCTATCGAAAACAAAAAACAATCCGAATTAAATCAAAATATTAGTGAAATTCTTGAAGCAGTGCCAGGAATCTTGTCAGTCGAAAGTAATACATCCTCCAATCAAGTGTTAATTACTTTTATACCTGGATCAATTACTCAATCAGATATACATATTCCATTAGAAAATAGTGGATATTATGTAAAGTCGAATCCTGCCGAGTATCATAGCACATTAACTCAAATTGAATTTCTAAAAAGAACCAAGGAAATCAATGAATTAAAAAGAAAGGTTACTGTAGGATTGTCTCTTGGTTCATTAATAATGGTCCTGATGTATCTACCTTTTACCACAATAACGTTAAGTAAGTTTCAATTGGAACTAATACTACTAATATTGGCAAGCCCTGTTCAATTCTGGATAGGAGGAAGTTTTTATCGTCTTAGCTGGATAGCTCTAAGAAATAGAACTTCTAACATGAACACACTAGTAGTCTTGGGAACAACTACTGCGTATATTTATAGCACTCTTATTACATTTTTCCCTGATATATTTATGAATACTCTTATTACTCAACAATCAGGTATGTATTTAAAACATAATACTTCAACATACTTTGAAGCCTCTACACTCATAATAACTTTTGTCCTACTTGGAAAATTGATGGAAACCATAGCAAGAGGAAAAACTTCTACCACAATACAGAAACTACTTGAAATGCGATCTTTAAATGCAAATGTATTAGTAGATAATGAAGAAAAATGCATCGAAATAGAAAAGATCTCAGTTGGAGACATTGTGCTAGTTCGTCCGGGGGAGAAAATTCCATTAGATGGTCAAGTCATTCATGGAATAACATCAGTTGATGAATCCACATTAACAGGTGAAAGTATTCCTGTTGAAAAATTTTTAGACACGATGGTTTATGGAGGAACAATTAATCAAACGGGAACATTTACTTTTAGAGTCATCGAAACGACTCAAGGGTCAATTATTTCGCAAATTATATCTATGATTGAAATTGCGCAAAGTTCTAAGGCTCCAATTCAAAATTTAACTGATCGTGTAGCTAGTTATTTCGTCCCAACAATCATATCTATATCTTTTCTAACATTTCTAGGTTGGTACATTTGGGGACCTGAACCTAATTTTAATACTGGAATGTTAAATGCAATTAATGTTCTTGTGATATCCTGCCCATGTGCATTGGGATTAGCAACTCCAACTGCAATTATTGCTGGAATAGGTCAAGGTGCTAAGCGTGGAATATTAATAAGAAATGCACAAACATTGGAAATGTTATCATGTATCGATTTGGTTGCAATTGATAAAACTGGAACCATCACTGACGGAAACGCGAAGGTAACAAATATCCTCGTTGATGACATCGAAGAAAATGAACTCATTCGGATATCCGCATCTGTAGAACAAGCATCCGAACATCCACTAAAACTTCCTTTGATAGAAGCGGCCAAAACACGCAATCTGTCATTACATCAGGTAACTAATTTTCAAGCTTTTCCTGGCTTAGGAATATCTGCAGACATCAATCAACAGAAAATCATTTTGGGCAACGATGCAATTATGTCTAAAAATAAAATCACCCTTGAAAAGTTTGATGAAACTGAACAACTATTAGCAGCTGGAAAAACATTAGTTTATGTTGCAATAAATAACTCTCTTAAAGGTATTATTGGAATTTCTGATAATCCAAAACCATTTGCAGAAAAATCGTTGTCATCATTAAAGAAATTAGGTGTGGATTTAATGTTAATTAGTGGTGATAATTTATTTGCTGCTAGACATATCGGTAATAAGGTTGGAATAAATAACGAATCTATTATTGCAAACGCAACTCCAAATGAAAAAGTATCTATCATTCAACAATTACAAAATAATGGACAATCAGTTTCTATGGTTGGAGACGGTTTAAACGATGCTGCTGCATTAGTTCAAGCAAATGTCGGGATTGCTCTCAGTACCGGAAGCGATATTACCATTGACTCAGGAGACATTGTATTGCCAAATGGTGACATTTCAAAAATCCCCGAAGCAGTTATTTTATCTCGATTAACAATGAGAACAATAAAACAAAATCTACTCTGGGCCTTCGGCTATAACCTAGCACTGGTACCACTAGCCGCAGGAGTCTTATACCTATTTCTACAATTTTTTCCTGATACATCAATTCCCAATGGTCCACTAAGGTACATATTCGGAGTAGAAGGTTTCATGAATCCCATTCTTGCAGCATTGGCTATGGCATTTAGTTCAGTTTCGGTAGTATTAAACTCTTTAAGACTTAATAATAATTCAAAAAAATACAACTAGTTGTTAGTTTATGAATTTCTATAAAGGTAATCTGAAAATCCTATAACCCAGTCATGCGAATCATTCAAAGAAGGAATCAGATCTAGTTTCTCCCCTCCCATGGCAATAAAGGCATCTTTATCTCTTATTGCAATTTCTTCGAGAGTCTCTAGGCAGTCAGCAACAAAAGATGGACAAGAAACAGCAATATTTTTAACACCATTATTGGTAGAATCTTGTAATACTGTAAGTATGTCTGGTTGAATCCATTTATCCATACCGAATCTACTTTGAAAACACATTCTGTAAGATTTATCAGTTCCTAGTTTTTCCATAATTTTTTGTACAGTCAAAGAACAATGGAATCTATAGCAAAATTCATTAAATTCGCTAGCCTGTTCACAGCAATTATCAGTATTTATACAATACGAACCAGAAGTATCTAGTCTCTTTATTTGCCGTTCCGGAAGTCCATGAAAACTAAATAATAATAAATCACATTCCTTATATGAATCATTATTCTTTATACTATCCACCATGCAATCAATATAAAATTCTTCATTATAAAAATGATTAAGAACGCTATATTCCAAACCCTCATTATCAATTAGTTCAATGGCTCGAGAAATACATGATCCTGTTGTGGCTTGAGCATATTGAGGGAACATCGGGCATATAATAATCTTACTAACTCCCTGAGATTTAAATTTCCCCAAAGCGTCTTCAATAGATGGTTCTCCGTACCTCATCCCTACTTCAACGTTCATTCCAGAATTCGAGTTAATTAAAGAAGACTTAAATCGTTCAGAATAAACTATGAGAGGTGATCCTTCCTTCATCCAAATGCTCTCATATTGATGAAGGATTTTTTTAGGACGAAAAGGTGCAACTATCAAATTAACTATTGCCCATCGTAAAATAGAATTTGAATCAATTACGTCAGGATCTGATAAAAATTCCTTAAGAAATTTACGGATCCCTTTAATTGAAGGGTCAGAGGGGGTACCAATGTTCATTAACAAATAACCTATCGTTTGACCTTTATTCATAAAATATTCCTGCTTCAATACATTCAGATGAAAAGAACTTAAATATACTAGTTTTCATTTTTAAATTCACCAGTTTTCCCAAAAAATTTAACTTTCCCTTGATCTAGAACAACCAGATTATCACTAAATTTTAATGCCATATCCATATCATGTGTAACTATAAATAACGTCTTCCCCATATTCGCCACATTTCTTAATAACAAATAAAATTGCTCACGAGAGAATTGATCAACCGATGAAAGAGGCTCATCCATAATAATCATGTCTTTACCTTGAGCTAAAGCAAAAACCAGCCAAGCTCGTTGTTTTTCACCAGATGAAATTTCAGTAAATTTTCTGTCAGTAATTGTGGAAATTCCACATGTATGCATCAGGCCATTTAATATTTCATTGTTTTCAGACCTCTTATGATTAGCATAAAAACCTAACAACCCAACTTCCATAACAGTTAGAAAAGAGGGATCTTCTAGGTTTTGTGGGATATAACAAATATCCTTTATTCTGATATCAGTTATATCTCCTTCAAAATCATCCAACTCTCTTATGATTGCTTTAAGAATTGTAGATTTTCCCGAACCGTTTGGACCTACCAAACATGTGAATGTCGCATTTTTAATATCAAATGAGATATTTTCTAGTATATTTAATTTATTCATCTTTAACGATACGTTTTTCAATTCAATATTCATCTTATCCTCATTGCTAGATACATCATCATCGGAGCACCAATAATCGTAGTAGCCATACCAACAGGTAACTCAGTAGGTGCAAAAATCAATCTTGCTACCTGATCAGAAAATATAGTAAGTAACGCTCCGATAATGATTGAACCTAAAATAAGTTTAGATGGGAAATTCCCAAATAAACGTCTGGCTAAATGCGGAGAAATTAATCCAACAAAACCTATGATGCCTCCTCCATAAACTGAAGCACCCGTCAGAATTCCAACCAATATCATCGCTGTAAGTCTTGTACTTACAGGGTTAACACCTAAAGACTTGGATAGTGTGTCTCCTAACATGATCGGTTGAAATTTTCTTGAAAGAAAAAATGAAACTCCTGCACAAATACCCAATGTAGCAACCATATAATAAAAAGTTTCCCAATTACTTGCTGCAAATGAACCTGCAACAAGTCCAATTACTTGGATTGAAAACACTCTTCCATGAGAAATCACTGCTGTACTTATCGAAACTGTTAAAGAGCCTAAGGCAATTCCCATAATTGCAAGCTTTATTGGACTTAAGTCTTTGGTTGCTATTAGTTGGGAAAGCAAAATAGAAACAATAACTGCAAATGATATACAACCTGCAAAAATCCAAAACCCATCTAATACTAGCAATCCAGCACTACATGCCGCTATAAATATTGCTGCCCCTCCTCCAATCCCAAAGAGGTTTGGATCTCCTAAAGGACTTCTGGAGGAAATTTGAATTAAGGCTCCAGCAAGCCCCAAACATGATCCTGCAACTAAACTCACCATAATACGTGGAATTCTTATGCTCCACATAATAGTATTCATAACAGAATCATCAGAAATAAAAATAGCGCTTACGGTTTCATGAAACGAACTATCGGAAGGGCCCATAAAGAGCCCCACCAATATTAGAAATATACAACTTACAAATAATCCTATGTACCTGAAAGGGAAAGTCATTTTATCATTTAGACTCTAGTCCTGATTTAAGAAATTCAACAGCGTCAACTATCCTAGGCCCAGGAGCTTGTAGGAACAAAGTTACATCACCCTCAAGAATACTATTAGTTCTGATCGCCTTAAGTCCTGCAAAGGGAGGTATTTGGGTTATTGTTGCAGATAATCTTGGTGCTGGTTCCGGAGCAGGTGTTATAGTTATTATAACATCTGGATTTGCAACCAAAATAGCTTCAGGGTTCATTAATGCAAATCCAGGAAAAGGACCTGAATCAGGTAAGCCAGCGGCCTTGTTCTCCATACCCAAGGTATGAGCAATTAAACCTGTATAGGATTCAGGGCGTGCCGCATATAGATTTCTTTCCTCATCAGAAACAAGTATCAAAACACTACGTCCATCTTCGCTACCTATGGCTTCCAATCGTTTATTCAAATTCTTTATTTTCTTAGTAGCTACACTTTCAGTATTTAGTATTTTCCCCAAATTTGATATCCCATCCTCTACGTCTTTGAAACTTTCAGCTTTTACAGCTAACACTTTCAGTCCTGAAGCTCCCAAAATTCCTGCAAATCTAGCTTGTGTCAATGCTTCAATAACTACAAGATCTGGTCTCGTGCTTAAAATAGTTTCTACCGAAGGATTGTATGCACTCCCAACATCCGGCAAAGATAAAACAAGTTCAGGATATTTTGAGGCACGATCACGTAAAATTGATGTGCCCCCAGCAGCATAAACAATCTCAGTGGAGGTAGGACTTATTGTAGCTATTCTAGAAGGTGCTTTATCAAATGAAATTTCTTGACCTAACGCATCTATAACAGTCACTGGGAATGGTTCTGGCTCCGATTCAGCATGGTCTTTATCATCATGCTCTTTATCATGATCATGTTCAGCATGGTCTTTGTCATCATCATGCTCTTTATCATGAGTAGTTTTATTCGTTGATTCTGAAGCTGCAGAACTTGTTTCTACTGAATTTTCATCTGAAGAACAACCAATCAGACTAACCATTAAAATGGCGAATAAACCAATTGCTACTAACCTTACAAACTTATATTTACTCAAAATACACTCCTTAATAAATAAATTTAACAAGCTATAAATTTCGTTATGCTAAAATTTAAATACATAACAAAAAGCCCCCCCCCGCCAAACCTCATCATTAGAGAAATGAACTAGTAAGAAGTTTTTTCGTACGACTCAGCAATTCCAATCATTACTTGATCGTTAACTCGTATTAAACGATCCCAAGTTTCAACTGGAACTGTTTCCCTCACAGCGTTACGAAAAAAAGCAAAAACAGTTAAAGTTTCGGTTAAACTGACACCATGAACATTCATTTCATTCCCATGGTGTCTTCCGACAATTCTGGCTTCTTGCTCAACAGTTTCCGATGAACCTACTCCAAGAGCCCATCTGACAAACATCCCCATAAGTCTCCGGCCAAGTAATTGAAATCGCTCTCTAACTTCAATCGACATATTTTGAATCCATTGTTCTTCATACATATGCCCGTCTTCCATCAACTGCTTCACTTTTACAAGACTTTTATCCTCGATTTCTTGCAAAAAATCAGCAGAAAGTACTGAATTTAAGTTAATAAGATGCTTGATCTCAGAAAATATAAATCTTCTATGACCACCTGGGGTTAATACAAATGGAGCCAATCCTTTATTAGCCCAGTATCTCAATGCACTTGGATTTGCACCTATAAGTTCAGATGCCTTTTTTAGAGTAAGTAACTGATCTTCCATAAATTAAATATATCATAAAACTCAAGAAAAGTTAAAGTGTTTTGAATAAAATCTAAATAACTTTAGTTTTGATTATTATTAATAACTAAATGAATAAATTTTAACTATATGCAAAGTACTACCATTGAACGAACATAGGCATAACAACATGAACATAACTATCATGAGTTGAAGGCTTCAGAACTCCTGGACTAGACGGTGTAGTTACTTCAAGTGCAACCAATTCAGTATCAATAACATTTAAAACATCCTGTAAGTATTTTGAATTGAATGCAACTTTTGCCTCCCCACCATCAACTGATCCGTTCAACTCTGCAGTATTCTCACCAACTTCTTCGACCCTGGCCATTACCTGCACTACTCCAGGTTCTCCAGGTTGGATATGGATTCTTACAATACCAGAACCATCACGAGCAAAAATAGCTGCACTTCTTGCAGCTCTTATAAATTCCTGAACTGGAATCTCTACGCGTGTCGCATAATTCTGTGGAATTAATTGCCCGTAATTTGGAAAGGTCCCTTGAATAAGTTGGGAAACTACTTCAACATTCTTTAATTTAAACATGATTTGGCCACGTTCAGAAGATGTAATAATCTCAATTTCTTCATCTTGATCAGCTAGCAATCTTGCAATCTCATTCATTGTTCTCGAAGGAACAATTACGTCGACCGGGGACGAAACCTCCGATGTCATTTTCCCATGATGAACTGCTAAACGAAATCCATCAGCAGTTGCCAAGGTTAAATTATCAGCATTCATTTCGAATTTGACTCCTGTAAGTACAGGTCGTGAATCTTCCGTAGCAGCAGCAAAAACAACTTGAGCTATAGCAGATCTAAGAATCTTTGGATCCACCTTAGCAATAATGCCTTCATCCACAGAAGGAATAGGAGGAAATTCAGAAGCAGGAGTTCCAATAAGACGAGCTTCAAATCTTCCGCAGTTTACTAATAAAGTTTTAGGTTCTTCTGTTCCAACCAAATGGACAACTTCATTTGGTAATGATCCCACAAAGTCTGATAGTAGACGAGAAGGTATCGTGAGTTCACCCTCTTCATCAATTTGAGCGCCAATCCAAGTACTCACAGCTACCTCTAAATTAGTAGCAGTAAGCTTCAATTGTCCACCTTCACAAGAAAGTAATACATTCTGAGTAATTGGAAGACTAGTTCGATTAGGTGAAGCACGACCAACTATGCTAAGACCTCGGTTAAGGTTTTCCTGAGTACAAGATAATTTCATCATTTCCCCCTGAGGAATTTACCTTATGAATTATATTGCTCTGAACAAGAAATCGCAATTTAATATTATTTAATTTTCCCAGTAAACTCTTTGTATGACCATATATTGCATGTAATAATAACGGTAAGAATCATAATGAATTTCATTTTCAAGTATCGGAGGAATAAAATCGATATTCAGAAGATCAAATTAATACTCTCAAATTTAGAGACTAAAAAGATATCTTTAAATGAAGCATTTGATGAACTTCGAGATCTCCCATATGAAGATTTAGGATTCGCGAAGATAGATCATCATAGATCATTAAGAAAAGATTTCCCGGAGGTTATTTTTGGAGAAGGTAAAACTGTAGAGCAAATAACATCAATTGTAGAAAAACAAATTTCTCGCAACGATATTGTTTTAGTCACAAGAACAACCAAAGACGCTTACAAATCAATAAAAAATAATGTTACTGATTGTATTTTTGATAGTGAAGCAAAAGCAATAATTATCGATCATAGATCTTTAAACACAAAACCAACAACTGTTACAAATGAAATAGTGATAATTACTGCTGGTACATCTGATAGACCAGTAGCAAAAGAAGCAGCAATAATTACTGAATTAATAGGAACAATACCAAGGGAAATATATGACGTAGGAGTAGCAGGATTACATAGACTAATTGACCATTTACCAATACTAAGAGATGCAAATGTAATAATAGTGGTAGCTGGAATGGATGGAGCATTACCAAGTGTAATTGGCGGACTTGTTAATTCACCAATAATAGCTGTACCAACAAGTATAGGATATGGAGCAAATTTTGAAGGACTATCAGCACTACTTACAATGTTAAACAGCTGTAGCCCAGGAGTATCAGTAGTTAATATTGATAATGGGTTCGGAGCAGGATATCTAGCAGGGATGATCAACAAAAAAATGCAGGGAAAATAAAAGGGCCCTTATGCCTTCCCCTCCGAAGCACAAAGACCCATAAAATTTACTAAGTTATTGTTGACGTTTTATTTCAAGAGTTTCACCAGGAGAAACTGCAACACGCTGAATCTGAATATTCATCTTTAATAGCCAATATCCAACAGTAGCATTACTAACGCCTAATTGCCTAGCGGCAGCAGAAAGACCAATTTCATTAACAAGTTCAGGTAATAATCTCTCTAAAGGCCTCTTATATTCTTCTTCAACTTTTAACATCAAGCGACTTTTTTTCACATTATCTCCTTCACCACCACAATAAAGTTAAAAAATCACGAATTTGAAATTTACCATAGAGCCTGTTACCGTGTCAAGGATTTATTAAATAATTATAATAATTTTACAGTACTTTTCTTAAAATATTCTAAGAAATAAATGACTCTGTAGTATAGTAGCTATAATTTAAGTTCTAATCAATCTTTTTTACATCTGTATATCTTCCTATAGACTCATCTTTTCTTACCGAATATAATACTGTTCGATTATATTCTCATATTGAGACGTCTCTGGGGGGTTTCAATGCTTAGAACTGGTGTCGATATTATAGAAATAAGCCGAGTACATGCAGTACTCCAACGATGGGGTGATCGCTTTAAACGGCGAATCTTTACAGAAGAGGAATTGCGCTATTCGAAAGACCGAGCTCCTCAATTAGCTGCAAGATTTGCTGCCAAAGAAGCAACCATGAAGCTTTTAGGTACTGGAATACGTGGAGTAGGATGGAAGGATATCGAAGTTGTTCGCCAAAGGGGTAGGGCACCTGAGATAGTACTTCATTCTCGTGCAAAAGTGATGTCGGATAAACTTGGAGTAAGTGAAATTTCTTTGTCTATTTCCCATTCTCGTGAATACGCGATTTCATTTGTCGTTGGGCTATCAGAACGATGAAATTGGTATGTAATTCACAAATGCAGGAAATTGAAAATCTTTCATTCGAAAATAATTCTTCATCTGCATTGCTTATGGATAATGCTGGTAAGTCAATAGCCGAGGTAGTAAAAAATATTATAGAAACCCATAATATTAATACTAAAATTCTAATTCTAGTAGGTCCAGGTAATAATGGTGGAGACGGCTTAATTGCAGGTACAATATTATTTACAGAAGGATATGATATAAGCATCTATGTATGCTCACCTAGAAATAATCAAGATAACTTACTTAGTAAATGCATTGAAAAAAATATTCCTGTTACTTCTATAGAATCCAGCAACTTTATGTCGAAATTAATATCTGATCTATCGAATTGCGATCTTATTTTGGATGCAATTTTAGGGATCAATGCAAACCGACCTATAGTTGATCCTCTAACGAAAGTATTTGAATTAATCGAATGCGAGCACACCAATCGTCTAAGTAAATATGATTCAAATATGAGTCAACCATTTGTAATAAGTATCGACATTCCATCAGGAATGAACAGTGATAATGGTGCCGTCTACTCACATGCAGTTAGAGCCGATCTAACAATTACACTTGGATTCCCCAAAATAGGGATGTTCACAGAAAACGGTTTATCTCATACAGGAAAAATTATAAATCTACCAATAGGACTTTCTAAGTATGGGGAACATCTATCAACAGAAGTGATTGAAACTGAATGGATTAGGTCTGAATTACCCACAAGGGAAATTAACTCTCACAAAGGGGACTCCGGAAAAGTTTTAGTATGGGCAGGATCCCGAAAATATATTGGAGCTGCATACTTGTCATGCATGGCAGCAATGCGAACTGGTAGCGGATATGTTACATTAATAACTACCCCCAAGTTACAAGAAATACTTGCTTCAAAGATGACCGAACCAATCTATCATTTAATCCCAGAAAACCTCGACGGAAACCTAAGTTACAATGCATCTTATTCTAATGTGACGTCATTGAAATCCAATGACGTCACATTATTAGGTCCTGGAATTGACCAAAATACAGAGTCCCGCCGTTTTTTAATGAATATGCTTGAATATTCAAAAACAGTCGAAACACAGCTGGTAATCGATGCAGACGGGTTAAATATACTTAGCCAAACAGAAAATTGGCAGTCAAGCTTTCATAAACCTGCAATTTTAACTCCACACCCAGGCGAAATGGCTAGACTAATGAAAACAAGCATTGAAACTGTACAATCTAATCGAATATATCATGCAAGAACTGCTGCTGTTGATTGGGGTCACTACATTGTTTTAAAGGGTGCATGTACTATTATTGCTGATCCTAAAGGTAATTGCAGAATAATCCCCTTTGCTAATCCAGTCCTTGCATCATCCGGAACCGGAGATGTCCTAGCAGGAATGATTGCAAGTTTTGCAGCTAATATGAATAGCCCGTTCAACGCAGCCACTATTGGTGCATATATACATGCAGTTGTAGGTGAAATTATGTCGGAAAGAATTGGAAAAATTGGATCATTAGCTGGAGATATGTTGCCATTAATTCCTTCCGCAATTATGAAGTTATCGAATAAGGAATTTATTCATCCAATTATCATTGATAGATAAGGTAAATCTAAGGAAATGGATCAAGTTGAAATCGTGATGTATAATCTCCCCCGAATAGAAAATTCACATGAATTGAATTAATTATGTTATTAACAGCAGACATTGGAAATACAAATATAACTCTTGGGGTTTTCGACAAAGAAGATCTTATTGCCTCATTTAGGTTATCAACTGACCCTAAAAGACAACCAGATGAATACGCAGCATTAATCCATACCTTATTGTCCTTAAAAAATATTTCTTCAAGTAGCATTGATAACGCAATAATCTGCAGTGTTGTACCTCCACTTATAAACATTTTTCAAAATGTATGTTCAACTGCATTTAATGTTGAAGCATTAGTTGTTGGCTCAGGAATAAAGACTGGAGTAAAGATCTTATATGATAGTCCAAGAGACGTAGGTGCCGACAGAATAGTGGATGCAGCAGCAGCCTATCAATTATATGGTGCTCCTATAATAATAGTTGACTTAGGTACTGCGACTGTTCTTGATGCTGTGAATAGAAATGGTGATTATCTTGGTGGCGCACTATTTCCTGGACTTCAAGTATCTGCCGAAGCATTATTTCTTGGAACCTCTCAACTCCGTCGTGTTGAATTATCAGCCCCGAAAGATGCTATAGGTAAAAATACTGTTTCTGCCCTTCAATCTGGCCTCGTTTTTGGACATGTTTCCATGATTGAAGGTATGGTAGAAAGATTCAAGAATGAACTTGGTGAAGGCACAAAAGTCGTTGCTACCGGAGGACTTGCAGGATTGATTGCAAAAGAGACTAATATTTTCAACTATGTAAATCCCGACCTGACAATAATTGGACTAAAAATGATCCACGAGTTGAATCAGTGAGGAGTTAAAATGACAGAACCATTAGAAAATAAAAAAATAGTATTAGGAGTATCTGGAAGTATATCGTGTTATAAATCCATTGATCTAGCAAGTCGATTGGTTAAAGCAGGTGCATTAGTTGATGTAGTATTAAGTGACGCTGCGCAAGAGTTCATTACACCATTGGCTTTTCAGAGTATCACTCATAGAAATGTTATTTCCAACCTCTTCGAATATTCTTCGGAAAACCCTTTAGAGCACATTACATTAGCTAGAGAAGCAGATGTTATTGTACTCGCGCCTGCCACTGCAAACTCAATAGCCAAATTAGCTAACGGTTTTGCTGATAATGCAATTTCAGCAATATGCATGGCAACAACAGCTCCAATTTTAATTGCTCCTGCTATGGATGGTAATATGTACCACAATAAAGCAGTACAAAAAAATATTGACCTATTAATTGAACATGGAGTGCATTTTGTCGGCCCAAATGCTGGCAGATTAGCTTCAGGGCTAATTGGGCTTGGCCGTTTAGTTGAACCTGAAATAATTACAGAACATATCAAAATAGTCCTTGGTTTAACTGGTGATTTAAAAGGTATGCAAATTGTAGTAAGTGCAGGTGGCACTCAAGAAGCTATTGATCCTGTCCGTGTAATTACTAATCGATCTTCTGGGAAAATGGGATATGCAATAGCTGAAGCTGCAAGAGACCGTGGAGGAGAAGTTACGCTAGTGACTGCTTCGAGTTTACCCGAACCTCCTGGAATTAAATGCCTTCACGTAATGAGTGTTGCAGAAATGCGAGAGGCTGTACTTGATTCATGTAATGGAGCTGATGCACTGATCATGGCTGCGGCAGTAAGCGACTATAGGCCAGCTGAAATAGCAAACCAAAAAATTAAAAAGAAAAAAGGCGAAGAAAATAATATTTCCTTGGACTTGGTGAAAAATGATGATTTTTTCCTTGAAGTCCCATCAGGAGTTATGCGAATCGGATTTGCAGCTGAAACCGAAGACTTGCTATCTAATGCAGAAATAAAATTAAACTCTAAAGGACTTTCATTCATAGCTGCTAATGACGTAACTCAGCCTGATTCGGGCTTTAATGTAGATACAAACCGGGTAACTCTGATTGATAATAATGGTAAAGTTGAAGCTCTTCCTCTATTGTCTAAATATGAAGTCGGGAACAGCATTCTTGATAAAATGTTGCAAATGAGCAAATAGATTTAAATTTTTACCCAGCTACCATCGTGCTGTGGATATTTTACAGAATCCTGACTTAATATTTGAAGAAGAATTTCCACCCCATCTACTATCCTTGGTCCGGGTCTATTAAAATATCCTGATCCGTCGACAGCATACAAATTATCCATTCTTGCAGCAGAAGTATTTTCAATTAATTTTAGCACTTTCTCTTTGTGGACATACTCAACAGTTGTTTGTAAATCAAACCCGCAAGGCATAAATATTACAAATTCAGGATCCATGTTAATAATTTCAGACCATTCATAAATTTTTGAAGGTTCACCCTTTACACCCAAAATATCAATTCCACCTGCCAAAGAAATCATCTCAGGTACCCAATGTCCTCCAATAAATAAAGGGTCTATCCATTCCACAGCCAAAACTCGACTATTTTTTGATGTTTTTGTAGCAATATTTTGAACTTTTATAATTCTAGCTTTTAACTCATCAATTAATATCTTTGAAGTTTCTTGCTGATTTAATAATATTGCAACTTGATTAATAGAATTAAAAATACCCTCCAAATCAGTTGGTTCAAGAGATATGATTGTCGCATCAGAATTCAAAACTCTGACAGCATTTTGAACCTCTCCATACGAAACAGCACAAACATCACATAATTCCTGAGTAAGAATAATGTCGGGTTTAAGTTCTCTTAACTTATCAGTATCAAGATTGTAAATACTACTACCATTGTGTAGCGATTTCGAAACTGCTGTATTGATTTCTTTACTAGTCCAATCGGAACCATTGATTACATTATTTGTTAGATGCGGCAAAACTTTTACAAATTCAGGGAAATCACACTCATGTGTAACTCCAATTAATAATCTTTCTAATCCTAGAAAACAAACAATTTCTGTTGCACTAGGTAACAAAGAACAAATTTTTACATCAAATTCAATCATATTAAATGCATTGTATTCATCAAAAGAAGGAACGTCCATTTGTTTAACTACTTTCACGAATTGCGTCGTGGAAGTAAAATAATATTTATTCTAAATTAATCATCTGAATACTAAGGTAATTGTATGGAAAACGACAACAACATCCTAGCATCATACGATTCAACTAAAATAGAAGACCAAATTTACAAATTTTGGCTTAATAAAGGTTATTTCAAACCCAAGATAGACTTAACAAAAACCCCGTTCGTAATTATTCAACCACCACCGAATGTCACTGGTGAACTTCACTTGGGACATGCACAAAGAGCGTCAGTTGAAGACGCTCTTGCAAGGTGGCACAGAATGAAAGGTGATCCAACACTTTGGCTTCCTGGAGTTGATCACGCAGGAATTGCAACTCAAGTAGTAGTTGAAAGAGAACTAGCAGATCAAGGTCTAAGCAGACATGATTTGGGGAGAGAAAAATTCATTGAAAAAGTCTGGGAATGGGTTGAGAAATCACGAAACAGTATTGGAGAACAACACCAGCGTTTAGGAGTTTCTTGTGACTGGAGCAGGGAAGTTTTCACATTAGACAACAATCCTAGTAAGGCAGTTAGGAATACTTTTGTTAACTTTTACAAAAAAGGACTAATTTACAGAGGGGAACGCATTATTAATTGGTGTCCTGACTGTTCAACAGCTTTGTCCGATTTAGAAGTTGAATATCAAGAAAGTCAAGGGAAGCTTTATTATATTTCATATAAAACTGAAAATGGATCAAGTGAAATTATTGTAGCTACAACAAGGCCAGAAACTCTTTTGGGAGATACAGCAGTCGCTGTAAATCCAGACGATTTGAGATATAAAAACTTAATTGGCATGAATGTAATACTTCCTTTATTAAATAAACCTATCCCAATTATAAGTGACACTGCTGTTGATAAGGATTTTGGAACAGGAGCATTAAAAGTTACTCCTGGGCATAGTCAGGTAGACTTTGAAATAGGCCAACGACACAACTTACCTATAGTGCAGGTAATTCAACACGACGGAAAAATGAATTCCAATGCTGGGTTATATGAAGGCATGGATAGATTTGATGCAAGGGAAGCTATTGTAAATGATTTACAAAAAGAAAATTTACTTACAGACATTGAGGACAATACCCACTCAATCGGCCATTGCCAAAGATCGAGAGATATAGTGGAGCCAATAGTGAGCAAACAATGGTTTGTTAATATAGAACCACTTGCAAAACCAGCTATAGCTGCTGTCAAAAAAGGTGAGATCGAAATACTACCTGAACGCTTTAAAAGAGTTTATGAAAATTGGATGGAAAACATAAGAGACTGGTGCATAAGCCGACAATTATGGTGGGGGCATCGAATACCTGTTTGGTATTGCGATGATTGCGAAAATGAAATCGTTGAGGTTGAAGATCCTACTCATTGCCATGAATGCAACTCAACATCATTGGTTCAAGATGATGATGTTTTAGATACATGGTTCAGTTCAGGGTTATGGACTCACTCGACCCTTGGTTGGCCTGAAGAAACAGAAGATTTAAATTATTTCTATCCAACAACTGTAATGGAAACTGGTCATGACATTTTATTCTTCTGGGTAGCAAGAATGATAATGATGGGAATTGAAAATATGGGAAAACCTCCATTTAAGACCGTTTTATTAAGTGGATTAATCCGGGATATTGAAGGAACAAAAATGAGTAAAACTCGTGGAAACGTTATCGATCCACGAGAAGCGATTCTAGAATATGGATGTGATGCTCTCAGATTTGCTTTAACTATTGGCACAGCTCCCGGAAACGATGGGAGATTAGGTCCCCAAAAATTAGAATCTGGTAGAAATTTTGCAAATAAAATTTGGAATGCCGCCAGATATGTCATGTTATCAATAAAGGATGAAGACGATCTACGAAACTGGGAAAACCCTGAACCTCAAACTATGGAAGATCGATGGATCCTTAGCCGATTACAAAAATGTATATCTGATGTCAATAGACTTCTTGACAGCTTCTTAATCGGAGAAGCTGAACAAGTAATATACGACTTTATCTGGAACGATTATTGTGATTGGTACATTGAGGTATCTAAAGTTCGATATAGAAATAATCATCTTCATTCACCGAGTATAATTCTTGTCCATGTAATGGAAAAAGCATTACGACTTCTTCATCCATTTATGCCTTTTATAACTGAAGAAATTTGGAGTAAAATTAACTCCACAATACCTCAAGAAAACAAGCAGCCCGAATCAATTATGATTGCAGAATATCCTGAAAGCATATCTTCTCTAATTGATCTAGAATCTGAGAAATCCTTTGGTTTACTTACTGAAATCATCCGTATGATTAGAAATATTCGTGCTGAGTTTAAAATAACTCCTACTCAAAATCTTGCATTGATTATTCAACAAAATGAAGAAAAAATCCCTTTTGAAAATGGATTAGACATCATTAAATCTATTGGGCGAATAGATCCTTTGATAATTGCTGATAACAATAGTGAAGTTAATTTAAGCGGTTCTGTAAATAGTGTTATTGGAGATATCTCACTTACGGTGCCGATGGAAAATTTAGTTGATATTCAAAAAGAAACTCAACGTTTAGAAAAGGAACTTTCTGATGCTTCTAATTTGCAGCAAAATATTAGTAAACGGTTAGAAGATACACAATTTCTCTCTAAGGCACCTGAAGAAGTAATTGATCGTGAAAGAGAAAAAGTTGCCGATCTAGACCAAAGAATAAGCCAATTGGTTGAGCTTATAAAACAACTAGTGAATAAAAAAATGAATTAGTTTATGCTATCTTGCATCTCTATAATCAACTACTATCCGATCTCCGTCTTTCAAAATTAAATCTTCGAAATCACCACTAAAAAGTTCTCCATTAAGGGAGATTTTAATTTCGGGAAGTTCTCTATATGGATTTTGATCACCCCACACTTCCATAAAATCTAAGAGAGTGAATTCTTTGCGGTCAGGTGATTCCACATAGACTATCGATGATCCATCGTGAGTATGCAAAGCTTTCGTGCATTCTGGTTCTATTCCAATATTTGGTGGAAGCATCATTGGAGTTCCATTGGCAACAATCACAATTGTCACTTGCATCTGAACTTTAAGATCTTCATGCGTTACACAATCATTTGACGTGATCGGTGTAGAGTTTTGGCAACCTGCAAAAGTAACTGCAACTAGAAAAAGAAATACAATTTTCATGATTTTAATACTCATAGTTACCTTTTCTCATAAATTTATGTCAAGTTATATTTTTAATCTTTCTATCGCAATGTTTGTATCACTAGCGACTCTTGTAGGTTCACCCTTATTAACTCGTCTTTTAAACAAAAAATATAATATCCAAACGCTTAGCCTGTTAGTAGATACAGTCTCATTGCTCTTAAGCGAATCAAAGAATTCTTGAAGCAAAAATGAATTATTCTGTTCATATAGATGCATTAAAACTAATTCGTTATCAACTTTCTGATCATGGAAACCTTTACTTATCAAATCTTTCAACAACATTTTACTTGAGACTTGATGAAGAGATTCTTCAACTATTACTCCATACCAGTAGTTTAGATAACCCCTATATTTAATAGTACCCAATAAATCCTTAATTTCATTTTGAGTGAATGCGTGCATGAATTCACCATTATTTAAATCATGTATAACCTCATTAGGATTTACTAAATCAATAAGTTCACGAGTAAGCCTTCTGGCAAGTAATGGCCAATCAAAAGCCTCACCAAAAATTAAATAATTATATTGAATTCCCTTTTTAAATTCCTCAGTGACAAGGGGCCATTCGCCTATTGCTTTTAACAAAAAATATTTCCAATTGCCATGTTTTTGTATCGACGAACGAAGAGAAATTATTATAGATGACACTTCATTAGATTGATTAACTTCGTTATATTTCCCAACTACATCAATTTTACTTGAAAAGACATCATATGAATTCATCCAACTAGTATCTTCTATATTCAAATCTTTCATTTTAGACAGCTACACCATGACATCGTTTGTATTTCTTTCCACTGCCACAAGGACATTGGTCATTTCTTCCAATTTTTTCAGATGAACCTTTTGTGAAATTATTTGCAGGAGCTGAAGCGATAGGTCTCGATTGTTTTGTATGAATGTGCTTATTTCTAGAAGGGCTAGCATTTTTAGAAAATTCACTTCTGTATTCAGCTGAAGACAAATGGAATATACCTGAAACAATGTCATGTTGGATTGATAATAACATTTCTTGAAACTGTTCATGCCCTTGAGCTCTGTACGCTACAAGGGGATCACGTTGACCAAAAGCTTGTAATCCAACGCCTTGTCTTAAATTTTCCATAGCTGTGAGGTGATTGACCCAATGAGAATCTATGGTTCTAAGCATAACCACCCGTTCAAGTTCACGCATTGCATCATATTTGAGTTGTTCTTCATTTTGGTCATAAATTAAAAATACATGATTCATTATGGTTTCTTTGATTTCGGGAGTGTCTAAATTAAATAGCTCATCAAAATCAAGATCTGAAATTCCTTCTCCAACTATCGAACTGATTTCCTGAACTAAATTTTGAGGATTTTGCCCATCAGTTTGATTTGAGTAAAAGTAATCATCCACTATCTGAACAAGTTCTTTTTCAACCATATCAGCAATATTTAATTTTAAATCAGCACCAGCTAAAATTTTGACTCTTTCTCCATATATTACCTCTCGTTGCATATTAATTACGTCATCAAACTCTACCAAATGCTTCCGAATTTCAAAATTATGAGCTTCAACTTTTGTCTGGACATTTCCTATGGCTTTTGTAACCATATTTGCTTCTATGGGTTGATCTTCTTCTATACCGATAAGATCCATAAAGCCTTTAACTCTCTCCCCTCCAAAACGACGCATAACATCATCTTCTAGGGAAACATAAAATCTTGACTCTCCAGGGTCACCTTGCCTTCCGGACCTTCCTCTTAGCTGGTTATCAATCCTTCGAGCTTCATGTTTTTCTGTGCCTAACACATATAATCCACCTGATGATCGAACTAATTCTTGTTCTTTCTCCCATTCTTTGGAAAAATCATCTCGAATTTCAGATACTTGCACTGCATCTGTTTCCTTTTGGATCCCTCTTTTATACAATTCAGAACTTATTGAAGATTCTAGATTCCCACCTAATATAATGTCTGTACCCCGACCTGCCATATTCGTTGCAACAGTAACAGAACCCATACGGCCAGCATTGGCAACAATACTTGCTTCTCTTTCATGGTTTTTTGCGTTCAAAACTTCATGAGGAATTCCACGCTTTTTTAAAGACATACTCAATGATTCTGAGTTTTCTATAGAGGTAGTTCCAATTAATATAGGTCTTCCGGATTTATGTTTTTCCTCTATGTCCTCTACAATAGCTTTCCATTTAGAATTAGAAGTTTTATACACAACATCTGAATGATCATCACGAACCATAGGACGATTTGATGGGACTGGGATAACCCCCAAACCATAGATCTTCATAAATTCTTCGGATTCAGTAGAAGCAGTTCCAGTCATGCCAGCAAGTTTCTCATACATTCTAAAGTAATTTTGCAAAGTAATGGTTGCATAAGTAATTGATTCTTGTCGGATACGAACACCTTCTTTTGCCTCAATCGCTTGATGCAAACCATCAGAAAACCTTCTGCCTTCCATTAATCGTCCAGTAAATTCGTCAACAATCACAATATTTCCACTTTGTACAACATAGTCTCGATCTTTTTTGTATATGACTGATGCACGAATAGCATTTTCAACATAATGAATCAATTGAAAGTTTTCTGGATCATATAAATTTCCAAGATTCAATATTTTTTCCACTTTACTAATTCCTTCGTCAGTAAGTGTGATTCCACGATTTTTCTCTTCAATCATGAAATCATTATTTTCCTGAAGCCTTGGAGTAATCTTAGCCATTGTTCCATACAATCTATTAGCTTCCTGTGCGGGACCACTTATTATTAAAGGAGTTCGAGCTTCATCAATTAGAATGTAATCAACTTCATCCACAATTGAATAATTTAAACCCCTCTGAACAAGCATTTCTTCATCGACTGACATATTATCTCTTAGGTAATCAAACCCGAACTCATGATTAGTCCCATAAGTAATGTCCGCTGCATATGCTTCTTTTCTACTAGCAGATTTCAATGACATCAATCCTTTTGATGAATCGTTTGAATTCTGATCATAAATAAAAGATGTTTCATGTTGTAATGCGGAAACACTTAGCCCAAGACCTGAATAAACTGGCCCCATCCATTGCACATCTCGTCGAGCAAGGTAATCATTAACAGTAACTATATGAACTCCTTTTCCAGAAATAGCATTTAAATATGCAGCTAATGTGGCAACTAAAGTTTTACCTTCACCAGTTTTCATCTCTGCAATGTTACCGTAATGGAGAACAAGTCCACCCAAAAGTTGAACATCATAATGTCTAAGCCCGATATGTCGAAAAGCAGACTCTCTTACTGCAGCAAAGGCTGATGGCAGAATATCTTCAATAGTTCGGCCTTCATGAAGTTGTTTTTGGAATTTTATAGTAGTTTCAATTAACTCAGAATCATTTAATGCAGAGTAATGGGCTTCGAACTCATTGATCTTTTCAATAACAGAATTGAATTTCTGCAAGGATTTATCTGACTTCTTCGTAAATAATTTTGTAATACTTCCTATCATACTTAAAAAACCTTAATAAAATACTAAAATTTTTTTTTCGCAGAAAAAATGAACTAAAAACCATCGAACATTGCGCCAACTGACCGACCACTATATATACGATTTATCGCCTCTCCGAGCAGAGGAGCGATTGTAATAACTGAAACCTTTTCTAGACCTGTGGTCTCTGCTTGAGGAACAGTATCCGTAACAATCATCTCTAGTATTGAACTATTTGAAATACGATCATTAGCTTTACCAGAAAATATTCCATGAGTAGAGCATGCATACACTTCTTTAGCACCAGCCAAAATAACTGCCTCCGCAGCAGAAGTTAATGATCCACCAGTGTCCGTTTCATCATCAAACATTATTGCTGTGGCCCCAACAACATCACCTATAACATTTAACGCTTCACTGCCATCATCATTTCCTGTTCTACGCTTCTCAACAATTGCTAGCGGAGCACTTAATCTACTTGCCAAATCTCTAGCCCTTTTGCTTATTCCAACATCTACCGCTACTACAACTGGATTTTCAAAGGATTTGCTTTTTAGATAAGATGCTTGTAATGGTAGTGCAGTAAGTTCATCAACAGGAATATTAAAAAAACCCTGGATTTGACCAGCATGTAAGTCCATTGTCAACAAACGATCAGCACCGGCAGCGGTAATTAAATCAGCAATTAACCTTGCTGTAATTGGAACTCGAGGTTGATCTTTCTTATCAGTCCTACCATATGCATAATAAGGAACCACTGCAGTAATTCTTCCTGCAGACGCCCTTTTTGCAGCATCAATCATAATCAATAATTCCATAATGCTATCATTGACACTAGGTGAGCATGGTTGAATTATAAATACATCTTGTTGGCGAATATTTTCTTGATATTGGACAAATGTATTCTCATTTGCAAATTTTGAAACTTCTGCAGAACCTAGTGGTATTTCCAAGTAATCACAAACTGATCTTGCAAGTGAAGGATGCCGATTTCCAGTAAAAATTTTAAGCTGATCTAAAGGTGGCATTATTTTTACCTCTAAAAATAGGTTTGGAAACGTAACAATAAGATTATAACATAGGAATCAAAATAATCTTATTATTTGTTTGCATATCGACTCTTAGATATTTTCTGATACAATTGTCCGTCGGGAATATGATAATCATACCCACTACTCGGAGGAAAAGATGCCAGCACATGTAGTAATTGGTGCTCAATGGGGCGACGAAGGAAAAGGAAAAATTGTAGACTTTCTTTCTGATAAAGTTAGTCATGTCATCCGATATTCCGGGGGGAACAACGCAGGACATACCGTGATTAATGAAAAAGGAGAATTTAAATTACACTTAATACCCTCTGGTGTATTTCAAGATAATGTTACTTGCTTGATAGGGAATGGAGTAGTAATTGATCCTGAAGCCCTCATTGAAGAATTGTCGACCCTTTCAAATCAAAATATAGATATAAGCAGAATTAAAATCAGTGAGCGTGCACATATAATTATGCCCTATCATATTTTGCTTGATGAATTACAGGAAAAAGAACGCGGGAAAAAGGCTATTGGAACAACTGGAAGAGGAGTTGGACCTGCATATATAGATAAAGTAACTCGCATAGGTTTAAGAATGGGTGACTTATTAGAACCTGAGTATGCAAAAAAAATTGTAGCTGAAACCCTTTCGCAAAAAAATCTTCTTATTGAAAAAATATATGGTGAAACTCCCTTACATTTAGAGCCCTTAAACAAACTCATAGATAAATGGAATAAAAGTTTAGGAAAATTAATCCTTCCAGTTGAAGATATCATCCTCAAAGCATTAGAGCAAAATGAAAATATACTTTTGGAAGGTGCTCAAGGAACCCTTCTGGATCTTGACCACGGAACGTATCCATTCGTTACTTCTTCCAATCCAACTGTAGGGGGAGCATGTGTAGGTGTAGGAATAGGTCCTCATCATTTAAAATACATTTATGGGGTCTTCAAAGCCTACACTACTAGAGTAGGCAATGGCCCAATGCCAACTGAACTTGATAATGAGATAGGGGAATACATCCGTAATAAGGCATGGGAATACGGAACTACTACTGGAAGACCAAGAAGATGTGGATGGTTTGATGGGGTCGCAGCGAAACATTCTTCAAATCTAAATGGCATAAACTCCCCCATACTTACAAGACTCGACGTCCTTGACGGAATGGAATCAATAAAAATATGTACTAATTATATGCGAAATGGAATAATTTTAGATGACTTCCCATCACAACACTACGTTTTAAATGAATGTGAGCCTGTATATTTAGATATGCCTGGATGGTCAAATCCTACAGCAGGCCTAACCGATTGGGCTTTACTCCCTTCAGAAGCTCAAGATTATGTTCGTGCAATTGAAAATATTATTGGTTGCGAATTCAGCATGATCTCTACTGGACCAAACAGAAATGAAACTATTATGAGACAATTCCCTGATAAATAAAAAGGGATTAATTTTTATTCAAAGAAGTTTATATTGATATGGTTCATTGGCTTCAATATTTTCAGAAGTATTTAATCTAAAATCAATTTGCTGGATCAGTTTAGGTATTTTAGCTATGTCACTTTCAAGAACTTGTCTAAGATTTCCTTGATGAAGAGCTGCTGCAGGGTGATACATAGGAAAAAAATACACTCCATTCCAATCAAAAAGTTCACCATGAACTTTAGAAATAGAATTACCTGGAAGAAAATAGCTCAAAGCAAATCGACCTAAACCAACAATTACCTTTGGCTCAACTAATTTAATTTGTTTATCAAAATATGGTCTGCACGACTCAATTTCAATTGGAATAGGGTCTCTATTATTTGGGGGGCGACATTTTACAATATTAGTTATGTAAACTTTATTTCTATCCATTCCAATCTTTTCAAGCAGACTATCCAGTAGTTTACCGGCCTGACCAACAAACGGAATTCCTTGTTTGTCTTCATTAGAACCCGGAGCCTCTCCTACAAACATAATGTCAGATGGAATAGGTCCTTCACCGGGAACAGCTAATATTCTCCCTTCACAGAGAGAACAAATTGAACATTTATTTATTTGTTCTCGCAATAAAGCATATTCGGAATTCATTTCAACCCAGAAAATCCTCAGATTTTGAATTCTTTATATTCAATACAAAGAATTCAATAAAGTAAATATTTTTATCTATATTTAAGTCAACACTTAATTGTAAAAATAATATTGAATTTCTAATTTAGAAAGTATATACTAAACTAATAATTATATACACACATTCTTAAGAAGGAGAGTACCTATAAATGAAACGTTATCTTTACATGTTCGCACTTACCCTCAGCGTTTTCGCACTTATCGGCTGTTCAAGTGATCCTGAAATAGTTGAAAAGATTGTTGAGGTTGAGGTAGAAAAGATTGTTGAGGTTGAAAAAGACCCAGGTAAGCTAGTTATTTATTCTGGAAGAAAAGAATCTCTAGTTGGACCAATAATTGATCAATTCGCTGACGCGACTGGAATTGAAGTAGAAGTAAAATATGGTTCTTCAGCACCTATTGCCGCTCTACTTATGGAAGAAGGGGACAAGAGCCCTGCTGATATTTTCTATGCTCAAGATCCAGGTGCCATTGGTTCAGTTGAAAGCATGTTACAGCCAATAAGTGACTCAATACTTACAAAAACCACTACTTCGGATGATGGTAAAACTGAAACCAGTGCTCTAGTTCCTGATTGGGCTAAGTCACCATCTAATTTATGGACTGGTATTACTGGTAGAGCTCGTGTAGTTGTATATAACACTGCTACAGTGACTGAAGCTGATTTACCTGACACCATGACTGGATTCTGTGATGCTAAATGGAAAGGCCGAATTGGTTGGGCTCCAAGCAATTCATCCTTCCAAACAATGATTACTGCTATGAGAGCAGAATGGGGAGAAGCACAGACTAAGCAATGGATTGAATGCATCCGAGACAATGATGCATCAGTATATCCAAAAAATACCCCTCAAGTTGAAGCTGCAGCAAAAGGGGAAATTGATGTTGGATTTGTAAATCACTACTATCTTTACAAGTTTGTATTGGATAAGAGTGAGGGTGATCAATTCAAAGCTAGAAACTATCATCCAAGAACAGCTGGACCAGGTTCAATGGTAATGGTTTCTGCAGCAGGCATCCTTAAATCATCTGAAAACAAAGCAAATGCTGAAAAATTCCTTGAATTCATGCTTTCAGGTGTTAGTCAAAATTATTTCGCAAACTCAACAAGAGAATATCCTCTTATTGATGGCGTAAAAACTCATCCATTGTTAACACCAATGAGTGAAATCAATAAACCCGGAGTAACATTAGCTGAGCTTCAAGATATAGCTGGAAGTGCAAAGCTACTTACTGATGCCGGTGTCTTAGACTAATTAACAAAGGAAGTTAAATATGGAAGCATACTGCTTTAAATGCAGAAAAAAAACAGAAATGAAAAATACTGTTGCGGCAACTTTAAAAAATGGTAAGCCAGCAACAAAAGGATCATGTGCAATATGTGACGCAAATATGTCACGTATTGGGAAGCACAGTTAAGGATTCAAAATGTTAATTGGAACTATTATCAGAATGACATCTTGTACAATACTTACAGGAATCATTCTGGTAGTAGTTCATAAGATTCAATAAAATGATACTATGAGACTACTATACATATCTTGTTTGCTTGTTTCCCTATTCATTCTAATCCCAATTCTTTATATATCTATTCACATTTTCAATTCTTTTGAATCTTTTATTCAGCATTTATGGCGATTCAACACAATAACTCTAACATTCAATACAATTCTTCTTATTATTTCAGTAGTTACAGCCTCAGTAATTATTGCTGTGCCTTCAGCAATAATTACAATTAAATCCGATCTCCCTTTTAAAAAACTATTACGTGTTTTATTAGTAATGCCTATCGTATTCCCAAGTTATATATATGCACTTATATTCATCCTAGCATTTGGGCCAAAAGGTTTGGGTCAAAAAATATTATCAAATATCGGAATTGAAACCATACCTTCAATATACGGATTCTGGGGAACTTTTTTATGCCTAACATTCCTTTGTTTTCCATATATTTTTATAAGTGTTTCTGCTTCAATCATGAAAATCGATTCAAGTTATGAGGAGGCAGCAAAAAGTCTAGGAAAGTCAAATTTGTTCACCTATAAAACCATTTTATTGCCACTATTAAAACCATCTATAATTGCTGGCTCTATACTTGTAGGGCTTTATGTAGCAAGTGATTTTGGAGCAGTTTCGCTACTGCATTTCAGAACATTTAGCTCAGTTATATATAATCATTATGAGACAATCCAAAGGGGTACAGCTGCAAGTTTGTCTTCAATAATAATATTCATAGGAATAATAGTTCTTTGGTTTTACAAAACTACAGGAAATTCTGAAACACAATACAGAGCTAATGCTGCAGTTCCGAGACAAGGAAATATAATATTATTAGGAAAATACAGATGGCCTATAGCAACTTTATTTATGTTGTTTATTGGGATTACTCTCATTATTCCTGTATGGGTTTTATTCTCCTGGGCATATGAATTTACAACTAATTACAATCAAAATTTTAAAATTATATACGCATTTAATTCCATTTATGCTTCACTTCTAGGAGCTTTAGCAGTAGTGATAATTTCTATCCCAATAACAATATTAATTATTGCAAAAAATAACATGTGGACTCGATTTATTGAGAAAGCTTCATATACTGGATTTGTATTGCCTGGAATAGTAGTAGCTTTATCTGTGGTATTTATTGGTATAAATTACCTTACACCTATTTATCAAACCATGACAATTCTTTGTATAGGGTATCTGATTTTATTCCTCCCTGTTTCAATTGGAGTTTTAAAACCTGTTCTATTACAAATCAATCCCAAACTAGGAGAATCTGCTAAAACTCTGGGTGCATCAAATTTGAGAATTTGGAAGAACATCAGCATCCCTTTAATGGCACCAGGTTCATTTGCAGCTTTTGCAATACTATTTATGTTAATCATGAAAGAACTTCCAGCAACATTAATTTTAGCTCCACTAAATTTTGGAACTCTTGCAACAAGCATTTGGACTCATTCGACTGAAGCTAATTTTGGAGATGCGGCTATTTATTCATTAATTTTATTGCTAATCACTGGTACGCCTATGTTCATTTTACTCAATCGAGGAGTAAAATAGGTTCTTATTAATATCCCATGAGGTGACAAGTGGACTTTGAGTCGCAATTACCTGTTATACGCTGCATAGGAATAGGTAAAACTTACGCAAATGAGAAAGAAGCAGTTTTCAATATCGACCTAACAGTAAATCACGGCGAAATATTAGTTCTTCTAGG